>Ga0207695_10002721_pt1 | contig 25814 bp, 25 predicted proteins | sample KBSC54metaG_FD_184354 | JGI IMG/M metagenome (GOLD analysis project Ga0207695, IMG submission 184354) | Corn rhizosphere microbial communities from Kellogg Biological Station, Michigan, USA - KBS C5-4 metaG (SPAdes) (version 2) | ecosystem: Host-associated > Plants > Roots > Rhizosphere > Soil...
TGTCAATGGTATTCTTTTCGGGATTTATCTTGGTCACTTCAGCTACCCTGAAGCGGAAATTTTTCTGGTTATCAAAGTTTTTACGGAGTGAGAAGGCTATAGAACCTGCCTCAAGGCTGCCGGTCGCAACTTGGTACAATAGAGGTTGAAAAGTATGATAGTTATGCTTATCCAGCATTAATACTTCTACAGGTTCGTTGGCCAAGGCCTTAGCTACTTCAAGGCCGCCGAAGCCGCCGCCTACTATCACAACCAAAGGAAACCGGGATGAATTTGTTGTTTCCATAATTATATATTTAGAAGGGTATATACAATGGTAAACAAAAAAGGCTCCAAATGTTGTTTGGAGCCTTTAAAATAACGGTTATATGACTTTATTTCAGGTCTTTCTTGCCGAAATCAACAATGATCGGAGTAGCGATACAAATAGATGAATATGTACCGAAACATACACCTACCAATAACGCAAATGAGAAGCCCCGGATCACTTCGCCACCGAAAATGAATAACACGATCAGCACGAATAACACGGTTAAAGCAGTGATAATAGTACGGCTTAACGTTTTATTGATAGCGTGGTTGATCACTTCCTTAGGATCGTCAGCTTTTGAATGATGCAAGCTCAGGAATTCACGGATACGGTCAAATACCACCACCGTGTCATTGATCGAATAACCGATTACTGTCAATATGGCTGCAATAAACGATTGGTCAATATCCAGGAATGGTATAAAGTTTCTAAACAATGTGAAAAACGATAGTACCATCAATGCGTCGTGTAACGTAGCCACCATCGCACCCAAGCTGAATTGCCATTTGCGGAAACGCAGCAAGATGTAAGCCGATATCACTATGATGGCAAAGAGCACTGTCCAGAAAGCGGAGCGTTTAAGACCTTCAGCAATAGTAGCTTTAACTTTTTGATATTTGGTGATATTTTTATCTGTAACCTTGGTTGCCGGGTTTTGATTTAAAGCATTGATCAGCGTCTGTCTAACTTTTGTATCAGCGGTTGTTGTATTTTCCTCGATCAGGTACTTGGTAGTGATACTTATGCTGCTGCCACCATAAGTTTTAACTTCGCTGGCACCTAAAACTTTATCTATCGCGCTATGCACCTGTTCGGTGGTCACATTTTTATTGTCGAATTGAACAATATAATTGCGCCCGCCTACGAAATCTACACCATAATTAAACCCTTGAGTAAACATTGATACAACACCGGCCAGGATGAATATGGTTGAAAATGCATAGAATTTGAAACGGTTCTTTACGAATCCAAAATTGGCATTTTTGAAAGTGTGAGAGCTCCAGGGATTTGAGAATTTAATATCCCATCCTTTGGTGATCATCCATTCAAAAATGATCCTTGAGATCAGTAATGAACAGAACAGTGACGTAACGATACCGATCATCAATACTACGGCGAAACCTTTGATAGGGCCGCTACCGAATGTAAACAGGATCAAACCGGTAAGGAATGTACTGATGTTAGAGTCAAGTATCGACCACATCGCATGTTTGAAACCATCCGCAACTGCCAGTTTGATCGACTTGCCCAGTAACAGCTCTTCACGTGCACGTTCGTAGATTAGTACGTTGGCATCCACCGAAATCCCGAGTGTTAACACGATACCTGCGACACCCGGCATAGTTAGTACCGAACCGAGGCTGATCAATACACCCATCAGGAAGAATACGTTGATCAATACCGCAACAACGGCAATAGTACCGGCACGGTTGTAGTAAGCGATCATAAAGATCAGTACCACAATAAAACCCATTACCGATGATAATAAACCTGCATGGATAGCCTGCTGGCCTAAAGTGGCACCTACGGTTTCTTCTGATACGATAATTGCAGGAGCAGGTAATCGACCTGCCTTTAAAACGTTGGCCAAGTCTTTCGTATCTTCCTGGGTAAAGTTACCACCTGAGATTGATGAAACGCCGCCGGAAATTTTACCGTTTACCGAAGGTGCAGAATACACGTTATCGTCCAGAACGATGGCTATAGCTTTGCCGGGTTGGTTAGGGCTTGCCGGAGCAGCTTCACCGGTAATCTCTTCCCATTTCTGAGCACCCTGAGGGTTCATGTACATGGTTACTTCCCAACCGCCTTTCGTTTGGTCTATATCGCTTCTTGCATCGTTTACAACGTCGCCGGTAAGTACAGGGCTATTATCGGCACCTGCAAGTTTTATGGCATACAATTCAAACGTTTTTGTATTCTCACGTGGTTTTACCCCCCACAGGAATTTGATATTTTGAGGTAATTGTGATTTTACATCAGGGCCACGCAGGTAAGCGTTAACTTTAGCTGTATCTTTTTGTGCAGCGAAACCTACAACCGGACCCGGTGCCAATTGCGGCTGGCCATTTTGTCCCTGGTACATTGCAGGTGCTAAAACTGAGAACAAAGGGTTCTGATTAGCAAATTGCGCTTTGCTGCCCGCAAGTGAAGTATCTTTAGCCGCACTTTTATTTACTTTATTCAACAAAGAAAGACCTGCTTTCGAAGTGTCTTTTTTACTGGCTGTAGCAGTAGCAACAGATTTGGTTGCTGTGTCCTTGGCCGCACTTTTTGCTTTTGCAGCAAGGAAGCTGTTAACATTGCTCAATATGCCGTAAGCCTCAGAGTTGTCAAAAGTTTTATAGAACTCCAGTTTTGCAGTTCCCTGTAACAACTTACGAACGCGGTCTTGCTCAGTAATACCCGGTAACTCGATCAATATTTGGTTACGGTCTTTTAAAAGCTGGATGTTTGGCTGAACCACACCGAACTGGTCAATACGGGTATTTAATACGGTGTAGGTTTGTTGTACCGCGACATCTGCCTGATCTTTCAGGAAAGCTTCAACCTCAGCATTGGTTGAATTGAACTTTACATGGTCCTTATTTGCCTGTGTAGCGAAAAGTGAGGCTAGTTTCCCGTTTGGATTTAACTTTTCATACTCGCTTACAAAAAGCGTGATGTAGTCACTTTGGCTGGTACGAGCGTCAATGTCAGCTTTATCTAAGGCCTGCGCCATTACAACGTCAGGATTATTACTAGATAAGTTTTTGACCACGTCACGCAGAGATACCTGCATGGTTACGCTCATGCCGCCTTGCAAGTCGAGGCCGAGTTGGAGCTCTTTTGCCTTACAATATTGATAAGTGTGTTTGAATACAGGATACACAGGTTGTGTCTCCATTGAGTCCAGGTATGCCTTATATTTGGCAGTATTGCCTTTGGCATATGCTTTTGCATCATTCTCTACTTTATTTGCTACCCACGTAAATGACAATTGGTATAAGCATACTACCGCCAGCAGAATGGCAAAAAATTTAATAACCCCTTTACCTTGCATTGTAAATTAGAATATGTAATAAATTAGTCTATAAGCTTTTTTAAACAAGACGGCAAATCTAATAAAATTTTAGTACCATAAAATTTTATCTTGAAACAAATTATTGCACTGAGATGTTAAATGCGCTCGAGTGTAATGAATGAGTAAGAATACTTGTGTTTTTCATCTGCCGGGTGATCTTCCCTCGAAACTTCTTTCCATTCCATATAGTCAATTTCCGGGAAAAAGCTGTCAGCATCAAATGAATGATGAATAATAGTAAGGTAAATACGATCGGTTTTGCTCATAGCCAGTTTGTAGATCTCGGCACCGCCTACAATAAACACTTCTTCTTCGTTGGCGCAAAGTTCCAGTGCGTCTTCAACTGATTTGACTACCTCACATCCTGAGATAGTAATATCCTGGCGTGTGATAATGATATTGCGACGATTAGGTAGCGGCTTGCCAACGGAATCGTAAGTTTTACGACCCATGATCACGGTATGCCCGGAAGTGATTTGCTTAAAGTGCTTCAGATCGGCAGGCATATGCCAGAGCAGTTGATTATTCCTACCGATTGCGTAATTCTCGGCGATGGCTACTACTATTGTGACAGTCATTAGTCATTGGTTATTAGTCATTGGTTTTGGCTGAAAGCTTTCCAATGAATTTTATATATATGCGTTTAATTTGAGATGAGTGACTTCAAGCTTTTTTGGACTAACTACTCAAGCTGATCTTTTGATAAAAGTCCCAATGTCGACAACTACACTGCGACCGCTCCTTTGATGTGCGGCCACGGATCGTAATTCTCTAGAGTAAAGTCTTCGTATTTAAATTGGAAGATATCTTTTACTTCAGGATTGATCTTCATAGTTGGCAGCGGTCGTGGTTCGCGGCTTAGCTGAAGATTGGCCTGCTCGATATGGTTATTGTATAAGTGAGCGTCGCCAAAGGTATGGATGAAGTCGCCCGGCTGCAGATCGCACACCTGCGCCATCATCATGGTCAGCAATGCGTAAGAAGCAATGTTAAAAGGAACACCTAAAAATATATCGGCGCTCCGCTGATACAACTGGCATGACAATTTTCCTTCTGCCACGTAAAATTGGAACAGACTGTGGCAAGGTGGTAAAGCCATATGCTCAACTTCTGCAACATTCCAGGCTGAGACAATGATGCGTCGAGAGTCCGGATTTTTTTTGATCGTGTTCACCACCTGGGTGATCTGGTCAATATGCCCCCCGTCAGGTTTTGGCCATGAGCGCCATTGGTGGCCGTACACCGGGCCAAGGTTGCCTTGCTCATCGGCCCATTCGTCCCATATACGCACGCCGTTCTCTTTCAGATAGGCAATATTGGTATCACCCTTTAAAAACCAAATCAGCTCATGTATAATCGATTTAAGGTGCAGTTTCTTGGTTGTAACCAGTGGAAAGCCTTCCTGCAGGTTAAAACGCATCTGGTAGCCAAATACGCTAAGGGTACCGGTTCCGGTACGGTCATGCTTTTGGGTACCGGTCTCCAAAACATGCTTCATCAAATCGAGGTACTGTTTCATGTTAGTTGATTAAGTTGATTAAGTTGATTGGTTGATTGAGTTGAATTAACTTTCCAACATTTCACCTTCCAACTTTGCAACGTTATTTCCAAAGACAAATAAAAATAATCTATTTTTGGTATCCTATGGATGTGCAAAAATACATCCAATGTTAATCAATCTGAATGATCGTATTTCCAAACGCCAAGATCAATATCGGCATCAACATAACAGGCCGGCGACCCGATGGCTATCATAATATCGAAACCGTTTTTTATCCACTGCCTATTTATGACGCTTTAGAGGCCTTGCCTGGTGACGAACTGACCTTCCACTCATCCGGGCTGGAAATCCCCGGCAGAATTGAAGATAACCTGTGCATCAAAGGCTATCATCTGATAAGTAAGGAGTATGATCTGCCGCCGGTAAACATTCATCTGCTTAAACATATCCCAATAGGAGCCGGGCTTGGCGGTGGATCAGCCAATGCTGCGTTTTTTATTAAACTGGTCAATAATTTATTCGACCTTAAACTAACGACAGAGCAAATGCTCGACTATGCCCGGCAGTTAGGCGCCGACTGTGCCTTCTTTATCGAAAATAAGCCTGTATTTGCGTTTGAAAAGGGCGATAGGTTCGAAGATATCCGGCTCGACCTTTCAGGCTATCATATAGCCCTTGTAATGCCTCCTGCACATGTGTCTACCGCCGAGGCTTACCGCGGCGTTCGGCCAGCACCAGTAATGCAATCGTTAAAGGACCTGATTCAACTCCCGGTTGCCGAATGGAAGCATCACATCAAAAATGATTTCGAAGAATCGGTCTTTAAAAATCATCCGGCGATCAGAGGGGTGAAGGCGGCACTTTATGAAGCAGGCGCCATCTATGCCAGCATGAGCGGCAGCGGAGCTTCGGTATTCGGCATATTCAGCAAAAAACCTGATCTGTCAGAATTGGAAAAGACAAACCAGGTTTTTGGTTGATGTCGGATTTCGGAATTGTGATTTCGGAATGTCTATTCAGTTTTTAAATCCGAAATCGAACATCCGAAATCCGAAATCAGGACAGTCCTGCGTCTTCCGAAACTCCGCGGTCTACGGCTTCAACGCAGTCGCGGTCGCCCCAACCTTTCTCTACGGCGGTGAGCAGGCGGTTTAGCACTGCAGAACCGATCGGCATAGGCGTGCTGCTTTGCTGAGCAAGATCGAAAGCAAGGCCAACATCTTTGTAACCCAGCCTGGCTTTAAACCGGACAGGTTCGTAAACTTTATTAGCGATGAGCTTACCGTAATTTTGATAGATGGGGGCGTTAAACAACGTGGAGCCAAAAAAGTCGGCAACCTGCGCACGGTCCAGTCCATACTTCTCAGATAATGCAAACGCTTCGGCCATCATTTCTACAGAAGCAAAGATCATAAAGTTGCCTACGATCTTCACTACGTTGGCGCCGCCGATGCTGTCGCCAAAATCAATTACGCCTTGTCCTAATGCATCGAGAATCGCCTGTACGGCTGCTTTTGCTTCCGGGTCTCCGGATACGCAAATCCAGAGCTTTTTAGCAGCGGCTGCTTCGGGCCTTCCGAACACTGGTGAAGTAAGGTATTTGCTGCCTGCTTTTTCATGTGCCTCAGCCATCTTTTCCGATGCGTTGGGAGAGATGGTACTCATCGAAATATGAATGCCTCCTTGCTGCAAAGTTTGCAAAATGCCATCCTTGCCAACCACAGTTTCGGTTACTACTTCATCGTCCGAGAGCATGGTGATCACTACCGATACATTTGCAGCTGCTTCGGCAGGTGTCTGGCATCTGGTAATGGCCGATTGTTCCAGCTCGTCGGCCTTGTTCATCGTGCGGTTGTGTACCTGTAAATGATAACCAGCTGCGATGAGATTTTTGGCCATTTCAAGGCCCATGTTTCCGAGCCCGATAAATCCGATCTTGTTTTCCATAATTTAACTTATATAATCCCTGTCTTCCTTACTTAGTGTATCAGGTTTTGTTTTCAACTCTTCCGGCTCCTCGTCTCAGCCCTCGATATATTTCGGTCTGCCAGGTCGTCCAACCATTATACCGATGATAAATGAAACGACAGCTACTGCGAGCAGCATGATCAGTTTAGAAATGTAAAAGGTAGCAAACAAAAAACTGAACGGAACCTCTTTGGTGTTTTGCGTGATCACTATCGTGAGCAGCACGGTGACGAAGATGATGAACATCGTTTTTATTCTCATGACGATCTCAATTTTAATAGCTGTGAAACGGATGCGGTTTTTATCGGAGCGAAAAATCCATCGTGAGTTTGCGCTCCTTTTATAAATCTACAAAAAGGCTGGAGGTATCACAAATTGCCCAAGCCTGCATCGCCTTTTTTGCGAAAAATGGAAAATTAAAAAATTGAAGAAAGAGGCCCTTTTTGAGGCCGAAATGTCGGCCTCTATTTTTGTTCGGAAGTAGGAGAGGAGTGGTTAGTCCGTTCATCGTTATTTGAAAAATCCAGCGTTTTTCTCAATCAATTTCCGGGAGAAATTTTGCAAAAAATTGAAAGGAATTCTTCGAACCAAAATCTGTTTCGCATACAAACGCGCATAGGCGTCGATTTTTTTAAAGCTCTCATTTTTCAATTCAATACACACTAATAAAAAAGGCCCTTCAAATTTTAATAATGAAGTGTTTAGTCAATTAATATAAAATAAATGTTTGGTTATTAATAATGTATAATGATAAATTGATAATTAAAAATAGATATGCTAAAAATATTAGTTATGGTAAACTTTTCGATTTTAATTTTATTAAACTATCAATTTATATAAGTAAGATTAATATTTGATTATTAGCTGTTTAAATTTTTTATGAGAAGTAGTTGTGCAAAATTTATTTGCAAATTTTGTAAGATTTTTAACCAGTAAACCGATGCTGTCGTTATTTGAAATAGATACACTAAGTTAAAAAAGGATTTTGCGCCTAACCGCGTGAATAGATTTTGATGGAGGGTGGAGCGGGTATTTCCCCCGAATCGTTTATAGGGCTTTAAAATGCGTTTTAAACAGTGTCGATTTTAAGCCCTGCTCTGCTCTTGGTGAGAGAGAACTGGCATTAGGTTTTGAGAATTAGTTCGAAAGATTTGGAAAGAAACAGACAACAAATGGTTAACCGTTTCTTCTCCTGGCTACCTGTTTTTGAGCGACCGGAAAAAGGAAAATAGTTGATAAAATGATGACCGCTCCGACCCAGAAACCAGTGGTCATTTTGTTCATGTCACCGAAAAATAGAAAGGACATCACGATACCATATACAGGCTCGAGGTTGGTGATGAGGGCGACGCGAAAGGCCGAAAGCTCGCGCATGACAGACACTCCGGCGACATAGGCAAGCGATGTGCAGATAGTGCCAAGGAGCAAAAGATAGCCGATATCAGTGTGGCCAAGAATCATTGATTTGTCGAAACCGTTGGTCGCTGCCAGGAATATCGAGATCCAAATGAAGGCTCCGGATAGCTCGTAGAACGCTATCACCGGGGCCTCGTATTTCTTTACCTGCCTTGAATTTATAATGGAAAAAAGACTCGCGAAAACAGCGCTTGTAAGCCCTGCTATGATACCCTTAGTGTATTGTGATTCAAATTTGAACACGATCAGGATCCCTAAAATGATCAGAACTCCTGAGATGATTTCGAGTTTTGAGATTCTCTTTTTATTGATCAGCGGTTCGAAGATTGCTGTAAATAATGTAATGGATGAGAGGCATACAAGACTTACTGAAACGGTGGATAATTTGATAGAAAAGAAGAACAAAACCCAGTGTCCGCCCACCAATGCTCCGGTAAAAATCAGCTTAAAAAATGTGCTCCGGTTTACCCTGAAAGTAGTCTTATTGAAGTTAAAATAAAGGAATAAAGTGACCGATGCAATGAGCACGCGATACCATACCAATTGCACCGCGGAGATGGAAATTAGCTTGCCTAAAATACCTGTGAAGCCCCAGATAAAAACCGTAAAATGTAGTATGATGAGGTTCTTATTTAGTTGCGCCGGTGCCTCTTTTTTTGCCATTATTTCGGCGCTCTAACAAGCAAATAGTAGCCAAGTGAGAAGAATAAAAGGTTCGGCATGAACACAGAAATCAACGGCGGGGCCCCTCCTTTTACAGAGAAAACCAGCGCAAATCGTTCGACAATAATGTAGGTAAAACACAAAATAATGCCTATGCCAAGCGGTAGACCGACGCCGCCGCGCACCTTCCTGGAGGACATAGCGACGCCGATTAAAGTGAGTACATAGGTGGATAAAGGGTACACAAAACGGTGATATTTTTCGAATTGCATATCCAGTAATTCGCCGGTTCCGCGTAGTTTTGCCTTCTCAATATTCTTGTTCAAAACGCCCATTGACATGGCGCTGTACTGATTATCTTTTATCTCAAAATCCTCCGGACGCATATCCAGCACGGTGTCTTTTGATCCTCCGTGCCATACCATATTCTCTTTTAGGCCATTGATCTGTCTGTCAGAGTAAGCTTTTATTGTCCAGACGCGTTTTACCGAATCAAAAACTATATTGCTGGCAACGATTTTACGGGTCATCACATCGCCATTAAACTTCTCCAAAATGAACTCATAGCCCGTTTTGGAAGCCGGATCAAATGAACGTACAAATACGAAAGTATGCTTATCCAGTTGCATGTGCACCTCATTTTTTGTCGGGTCGCTGTCGCTGAAGTGCGTGGCTTCAAAGTCTACTTTAAGGCGATTGGTATAAGGAATAAGGTATACGTTGGCAAAAAACGATATAATAAACAACAACGATGCGGCAATAAAATACGGTCTTAGAAAGCGGTTAAAACTAGCTTTGGATGTTAAAATCGGGACGATTTCTGTCTGGTTGGCCATCTTGGCAGTAAACAGGATTACCGCCAAAAAATTGATGAGCGGAGATAGGTAGTTCAGATAAAACGGAATAAAGCCGGCATAGTATTGAAACGCAATATCATGAAAGGTGGTCTGCTTTTTAAGAAAGTTATCCAGGTGTTCTGATACGTCAAAAACCACCATCACTACCGAAAAAATAGCCAGCGTAAATATGAATGTCCCCAGGTACTTACGAATAACGTACCGGTCAATAACCTTCAGATATTGTCTTAAAAAACTTTTCATTTATAATCGTTGGCCCAGGCGGTTTACCATGGCATTTTTCCAGTTATAGAACTCGCCCGAAATGATCTTTTCACGTGCTTCCTTCACTAACCACAGGTAAAAATGCAGGTTGTGTAAAGTAGCTATCTGCGCTCCAAGAATCTCGCCCGAGTGAATCAAATGCCTAAGATAAGCTTTTGTATAGTTCCTGTCTGCATACAGCTCGCTATCAGCCTCAATCGGATTAAAATCGTTCTTCCATTTTTCGTTTTTGATATTAATAATGCCTTCTTTAGTGAAAAGCATACCATTGCGGGCATTGCGGGTCGGCATCACGCAATCAAACATGTCAATACCCAAAGCGATGTTCTCTAATATATTTACAGGCGTACCCACGCCCATTAAATAACGCGGTTTTTGCTGTGGTAATATATTGCAAACCAATTCGGTCATGGCATACATTTCTTCGGCCGGTTCACCAACGGACAAGCCACCTATTGCGTTGCCCTCGCGCTCAAAAGAGGCAATTACTTCGGCGGATTTGGTACGCAGATCTTTATAGACAGATCCCTGTACAATAGGGAATAGCGTTTGGCTATATCCGTATTTCGGCTCCGTGCTGTCAAAACGGTCGCAGCAGCGTTTAAGCCAGCGATGCGTCATTTCGATAGACTTTCGCGCATAGCCATATTCGCAGGGATAGGGCGTACATTCATCAAAAGCCATAATGATATCTGCACCGATAATGCGCTGTATATCCATTACATTTTCCGGTGTAAAAAGATGTTTTGACCCGTCAATATGAGAACGAAATGTAACGCCTTCCTCCTTTATTTTACGGACTTCGGTAAGCGAATACACCTGATAACCGCCACTGTCGGTCAAAATAGGCTTGTCCCATCCGTTAAATTTATGCAGGCCGCCTGTTTTTTCAAGCGTATCAAGGCCCGGCCTTAAATACAAATGGTATGTGTTACCCAGAATGATTTGTGCCTTTATATCGTCCTTCAACTCCCGTTGGTGAACGGCTTTTACGGTGCCTGCAGTGCCTACAGGCATAAATATCGGCGTTTGTATGGTGCCGTGATCAGTGGTGATTTCGCCTGCGCGGGCCTTTGATAACGGATCTTGTGCTGTTAAACTGAACTTCATTTCGAGGCTGCAAAATTAGTCATTTATGTTTGAGATTCGGTTGAAATGGTTGTATTGGTTGAAGTAGGTTAATTCTAACCATTTTCAACCTCCCAGCGGTTACAACAAATTTTAACTTCTGTAACCAATACAACCTCATCATTTTTTCCACAATGGGGCCGGATGAAACAAAACTTATCCACCTATAGTATACAATCATAGTTTTTTTTACAATTTTACCCTATATATATTGACCTGATATTGGAAACCTATTTACCCGACGCGCTATTCATACTGCTAACTTTCTGTTTTATTGCTCAGCTGTACTATCTTATTTTTTATCACAACAGACTGAAATCCTATAAACCTGCTCATGAATTGGTAGGGGCTGCGCCTCCTATCTCGGTGATCATAAGCGCCCGAAATGAGGCTGAAAAATTGCCTGAAAACCTGCCTTCTATATTAGAGCAAAACTATCCCGATTTTGAAGTGATCCTTGTGAATGATTGCTCCCTGGATGATTCAGAACTGGTTCTGAAAGAGTTATGTGCAAAATATCCCCGTTTGAGAGTGGTTACCCTTATCGAGAACGACCGCCATAAAACAGGTAAGAAATTCGCGCTAACGATGGGTATCAAGGCCGCCAAAAATGAGCATTTGTTGTTCACAGATGCAGATTGCAAACCGGCTTCAGAGGGATGGATCACCCGTATGGCGGCAAATTTTACCGGCGATACGCAGATTGTACTTGGTTATTCACCTTATTATACAACCAAAGGATTTATCAATTCGTTTATCCGGTTTGAGACAGCAAAAACCGCGATAAATTATCTCTCGGCTGCTCTTGCCGGTAATCCGTATATGGGTATCGGCCGTAATCTGGCTTATACGAAAACACTGTTTTTTAAGAATAAAGGCTTTGCCTCGCATATGCATGTAATGTCGGGTGATGACGATTTGTTCGTAAATCAGAATGCTACTGCTGATAACACAACTATCGAAATACATCCGGACGCCTTTACTTTCAGCCCTGCCAAAAACACTTTCGCTTCTTTTTTTGTTCAGAAAAAGAGGCACATGGGCGTAGGGAAGCTGTATAAGAATAATCATCGCCGTATGCTGAGTTTTGACGCACTAACAGGCTTTTTATTTTATATAGTGCTCATATTATCCCTTGTTCTGGCTTATGATCCGCTGCCTGCTTTAGGATTATTCGTTTTTAGGCTTATTGCACAACTAGTTATATATTCAAGAGTGTTCACCAAACTGGATGTGAAAAATTTATTATGGTATTTACCATTTTTCGACCTTGTTTATTATGTTTATTTAAATATTTTTGGATTGATAGGTACCTTTATAAAAACTACACAGTGGAAGTAAACGCAAATTTTACCGAAAACGCGAAAAATGATTTTCACCTTGTTGTGAAAGCACGCGAGGGAAATCAAAAAGCTTATGCCGACCTGATGCACAGGTATAAGGATTCAATCTATTTTATGGCGCTTAAGATGGTGAACAACAAAGAGGACGCAATGGATCTCACTGTTGAAACTTTTGCCAAAGCGTTTGAAAAATTGGAGAAATATCAGCCTGATTACGCGTTCAGTACCTGGCTGTTCCGTGTAGCTACCAATAATTGTATCGACTTTATCCGCAAAAAGAAATTAAACACCATGTCCATCCATGGAATGGTGGATGATGACGGAGAAGAGAAAACGCTGCAGATAAAAGCAGATGTCTTGAATCCGGAAGAATCGTCAATCAAGAAGCAGCAAACACAGGAGTTAAAAGTACTCATTGAAAGTTTACCTGCCCGTTATCGCAATCTGATCACCCTGAGATATTTTGATGAACTGTCTTACGAAGAAATAGCACAACAGCTCGATCTTCCTTTAGGGACGGTTAAAGCGCAACTGTTCAGGGCCAGGTATTTGCTTGGCAATATCATTAACCGCTTTAACAGGGATGACATCTGATATTATACTCAAATATTTCCCCGATTTAAGCTCTGCACAACAGCAACAATACCAGCAACTGCCCGAACTATACAATTTCTGGAACAACCAAATCAATGTAATATCCCGAAAAGATATCGATTCTTTATTAGAGCGGCACGTACTGCACTCACTGGCTATAGCCAAAGTAATGCCTTTTCTACCTGGCGAACAGGTATTGGATGTGGGAACCGGAGGCGGTTTCCCGGGATTGCCGCTTGCCGTTATGTTTCCGGAAACCCAATTTTACCTGGTCGACTCTATCGGGAAAAAAATAAAGGTGGTAAATGAAGTGGCCAAAGCCATTGGCCTGAAAAATCTGAAAGCTGAACATAATAGGGCTGAACAGGTACCAGGAAAGTTCGATTTTGTTGTTTCACGGGCAGTAACTCAACTAAAAGATTTTTACCCGTGGGTGAAAGGAAAATTTAATAAAGAATCTAAAAATAAGCTACCAAACGGCATACTATATCTAAAAGGAGGGGACCTTTCCCAGGAGATCGCCGAATCAAAGCTTGCAGTTAAGCAGTATCCCCTGAAAGATTACTTTACAGAAGAATTCTTTGAAACCAAGCAAGTAATTTATGTAAAAGGGCAATAACTTTCTTATCGCCCTTTTTTATTCTCGTTAACTTTTACCATTCTTAGTTGTATCCTTCTTTTTCTTTTTGAAAAGATTTAAAGGATTTGGTGGAGGCGGCGGTCCTGCAGGTTGTGCAGATGGTCCGGAAGCAGGTGGCACCGTAGTCGTGGTAGTTTTATCATCGCTCTTTTTGTTGGTTGTTGTGTCGTTTTTGTGCTTTTTAAAAGGATTAATCTTCTTTAAAAGTTCATCCGGTGGTGGAGGAGGCGCTGGTGGTCCGCCAGGAGGCGGTGATGGCTGGCTTTGAGCAAATGCATGGGCTGAAACACAAAGAAATGCCAGGAATAACGGGATTATAAGCAGGTACTTTAGCCTGGCTGAGTACCTCTTTCTTTTTTCGGTATTCTTCATCATAAATCCTTATTTTGAGATAATCGTTTGTTGATCTAAATTATTAAAAAATTATTCGGTAGGTCAGATTATATAATGGATTTATATTATTTTATTCATACATCCTTGATATTATCCATCAGCATAAATCTCCTTTAGCTATTGATGAATTGACGCTTAAAGCTAATATGCCGATGAGCCAGTTGGCCATGAACTTGTTAAATATGGAAATGCAAGGATTTATAAGGTCATTACCGGGGAAAACTTATTGCGTTAATTAATTTGAAAATTTGTCAATTTGAAATGCCTAAGTGCTAAATTTTCAAATCTTCAAATTGAAGAATCTTCAAATCAATGCTCTTCCTTCGGCGAGCTAAACCACTCCAAGTGGCCGGAATCGTAGGTTAATTCTTTCCAGGAATCGAACTCAAACGCGATTAGAACTGCAGCTCCAGGCGGTACCTCACGTATTTCACCAGTAAAGTAATGAACCAATTGTGCTATTCCGGGATTATGGCCGACAAGGCCTATAAAGTTATGATTATCAGGGAATTCGTTGATTGTATAAAGCAACGATTGCTGACTGGCGTCATATATACGGGAATCTTCTGATGGTTTCCGCAAACTTAAATGCTCAGATAGTATATTGGCCGTTGCCAAAGTACGCAAGGAAGGACTGGTTATAAGCATTTGAGGAACTGCGCCGGCGGTTTCCATTCGTTCGGCCATGATGGAGGCGTCCCGCATGCCGGAATGCTTAAGGGGTCTTTCAAAATCGCTGTAACTGTCGTCGTGAACAGCTTTGGCATGGCGAACCAATAATAGTTTCTTCATACTGCCTGGGTTTAAGCTCCGTTAGCGAAATCTATAACAGTTTGTTCGGGTATATTGTTCATGCATTTGAAATGTCCAAGCGGACATTTTTCAAGCCCGAACTTTGAACAGGGGCGACAAGGTAAATTGATGCCGATCACTTCGGCATTTTTTACCATATAAGGTTGTACGCCAAGTAATTCCGGCGCTGTCCCACCCCAAATGGAACCTATCGGCCTGTCAAATGCTTCAGCAATATGTGTAAGCCCCGTATCAAAACCCAAAACACGTTTCGCTTTCGAAACTAAATATACGGATTCATCGAGCGAAGTTGTTCCGCAGGCATTGTAAATATTTGAACTAACAGCTTTTGCTATCAAATCTCCGTTTCCCTTTACATCATTCCCGCCAAGCAAAACAATAGGAGAGTTAATCTTACGGCATATGCTGATGATCTTTTCATTCGGCATGCGCTTTGTAAAATGCGTAGCGCCTATGATAAAGGCTACAAAACCCATCTGATGCGACTCGGGTAGTAGTTTTGACAGATCGTGCTCTGTTTTAATGTAATAATCTATGGGTTTGCCGTCATTTCTGACACCCAGAAATTTTACGGCTTTCATATAGCGTTCCACCAAATGCACGGGTGGAACGAGTTTTAGATTGAATTTGAGACTCAGCCACTTGCGAATACGCTGCTTTTTATAAGTGGAGGATTTAATGCCTGTCCGCAATTTGATTAATGAAGTACGCAGATTATTGTGCAGGTCGATCAGGTAATCGTATTTCTCTGCTTTTATGTCTTCGATTGTTTCAGCCAGGGTAGGCTTTAACAAGAGCAATTTGTCCAGATACGGATTGTTATCGTAAATGTATTTGAAAGCTGGTTTTGTCAGAAAATGAACTTCTGCATCGGGTAGTTGCATTTTCAAGGACCGCACAACAGGCGTTGTATAAATAATATCACCCATCGAGCTGAAGCGGACAACCAGTATCTTCATGTTATTTCGTGATCTGTTCTCTGATCTTTTTGATAATAGAAGTAGAGGAGTAACCCTCTACAAAGTCAATGGTTTTTACCTCACCGCCACTGGCCATCACCTCTTTGGCGCCTACAATATTTTCGATGGAGTAATCAGCGCCTTTTACCAGTATGTCAGGCATTAGGGTTGTAATGACATTAATCGGTGTATCTTCCTCAAACACAACAATTCCATCCACAAAAAATAGAGCAGCCAACAAAGCAGCACGACTATTTTGATCATTAACGGGCCGGTCTTCGCCTTTGATCCGTTTTACTGAACTGTCGGAATTTAGGCCGATCACCAGTTTGTCACCTAACTCGGCTGCTTTCGCCATGTAGGTAATATGGCCAATATGCAGCAGGTCAAAAACACCATTACTAAAAACAACCTTTTTGCCCTCACTTTGCCATTGGGTGATAGAAGTTTTAAGTGATTGTAGATCACTTATTTTGCTCAGTAGTGTTTTTTCCAGGTCGTTTCTCATCGGTCAAAACTCATTATCAACTGCCTTGCAAAGGATATGACCGATCAGGATATGCATCTCCTGGATACGGGCAGTTATATCAGATGGTACAATGATGTTTAAATCGCACAAGCCATTCATTTTTCCGCCATTTCTGCCGGATAAACCTAATGTTTTGCACTGCAGCTTTTGTGCTGATTCAAAGGCTTTTAATATCCCCTCACTGTTTCCGCTTGTAGAAATACCGATAAATAAATCGCGTGGCTGTGCCAAAGCTTCTAACTGGCGTGAGAACACAAACTGGTAGCCATAGTCATTGGCTATAGACGTTAAAGCTGAAGTATCGGTGGTAAGGGCGATACCAGGTAAGGCCCTGCGTTCTTTTACAAATCTTCCGCTCAATTCAGCAGCAATGTGCTGAGCATCGGCTGCGCTGCCACCATTGCCGGCTAATAAAACCTTTTTCCCTTCTTTAAGTGTACTTACGATCATGTCACATCCTTTCTCAATGTCTACAGAAAGTGAATCAATTACTTTTTTGATCAATTGCTGATGGTCGTTCAGTTCCTCAATAACCAGTTTATTCATTTTGTATTTTGTTGGTCGGTTAGTATTGACCGTTAGTTATGTCTTCTAAAATCTCGTCAATAGTAGTAGTTGCACTGCCCACACGGCGTATCACGATGGCAGCTGCATGGTTGGCCAACTCGCAGGCCTCTTCAATTGTCAGGCCTGAAGCCATAAAGTAGGCAATAGTGGCCAATACGGTATCACCGGCGCCTGTTACGTCAAATACGGCAGTCGCCTTAACCGGTAACAGCTTATAGGTAAGCTCATCAAGAATCACCATGCCTTCTTCAGAAAGGGTAACGATCAGATATTCGACTCCTGTTTGTTTAAATATTACTTTTGACGCCTTTTGCAGGTCGTCAATATTCCTGATCCGCTCAGTTTTAGCAGCTTCAGCCAGCTCTTTACGGTTGGGTTTAATGATAAATGCGCCTTTATATTTCTCGTAATTCAATCCTTTTGGATCAATAATCACTTTCTTTTCTTTGCTTTTGGCAAGTTTGATCAGTCGTTGGGTGAGGTCATCCGAAAATAAACCCTTTCCATAGTCAGAGAAGAGTACAATATCAGCCTCGTTGATATAATGGTCTAACTGATTTACCAATTCATCTTCCAGTTCACTTAAAACTGGGTCGGTGATTTCCCGGTCAACTCTCACCAACTGATGACTACCTGCTACAACACGGGTTTTTACGGTGGTGGGACGGTTTATATCTTTTAAGATAGCATCAGTTGCAATACCTTCGCTTTGTAATATTTCTATCAACCTTAAGCCATAAGCGTCTTCACCGACCAAGCCTCCAAGCGTAACTTTTGCACCTAAAGCAACCAGGTTTTGAGCAACGTTTGCGGCGCCACCCAGCGTGGTTGATTCATTTTTTACATTGACTATCGGAACCGGCGCTTCAGGAGAAAGCCTGGTGGCATCGCCCCAGATATAGTGATCGATCATCAGATCGCCAATGACGAGAATAGCAGGTGGATTTTGCTTTTGTTGTATGTGACGTACTTTATCTGCTAGCATTTACCTGCTTTTTTGATTCAAACTCTTTTTTAATTTTTTCAAGGGAAAACGCATTTAGGCACATTTCCTTATATAAACCGCCTTTTCGCGCGGCTAATACACCATAATGCATATCCGAAAAACCTTCTATACGGTGTGCATCCGGATTGACGGACAGTTTAACGCCCTTGTCCAGTGCATATTGATGCCAACGCCAATCCAGGTCGAGCCGGAGCGGGTTGGCATTAATTTCAATGACCACATTATTTGCAGCACAAGCATCAATTACCTTTTGATAATCAAACTCATAACCCTTTCGACTTAGTAATAACCTGCCTGTAGGGTGTCCCAAAATGGTGGTGTATGGATTTTCAACCGCTTTGATCAAACGCACCGTCGCCTTTTCCTTATCCATTTTCAGGTTGGAGTGAACCGAGGCCACTATGAAATCAAAGCGCTGTAATATTTCATCCGGGTAATCGAGCGATCCATCATTCAGAATATCCGACTCGATTCCTTTAAATATGTGAAAACCGGTGATCTTTTTATTCAGATGGTCGATTTCCTCATGTTGCTGCAAAACCCGTTCGATACTTAAACCTTTGGCATAAAAGGCACTTTTACTATGATCGCAAATGCCCAAATATCCCAGTTTAAGCTGGTCCCGGCAGTACAGGGCCATATCTTCCAGTGTGTTCACACCGTCGCTCCATGTACTGTGGTTGTGCAGCGTGCCTTTCAAATCCTGGTAAGTAACCAGTTGAGGTAAGGTATTGTTTGCCGCTTTTTCAATAAAGCTATCGCCTTCGCGAAGTTCGGGCTGGATATATGCAAGCCCAGCTTTTTTATACACTAATTCTTCACTATCAGCTTGTTTAATGTCATCAGAAATTCGCGCCAAAACAGCCTGAACATGCTCGTCGGTGCCGGTTCGCGCAAATAATTCGTAATGAAAAGATAGATTATTTACGACTGAAATGCTCACCAACAATCCATTGGCAGTCTCGCCGCTGATAGTATGGTCATTAACAGATAAGTTCTGTAAAATATCTGATTGTGTCAATGTTTCTATGTCCGCTCTTGCATCAACCGAACCTACCAGAAAACTCAATTCATTGATGATCTCGCAGCAGCGGCGGAATTCTTCGGTGTAACTTACTATCGAATCAGGAAGTATTCCCTTCAATTTTTGAAACAATTCTCCTGCAACTGCATCCACCTGTGCATACAAGAATTTGCCATTGCTCGCCATCCTGAACTCGATGACTTTTGCGATTTCTTCCTGTGTCTTTAATCCAAAACCTTTTGCTTCGATCAGCCGGTTCTCGTTGCAGGCGTAATATAATTCACCAACAGTTTCAATGCCCAATTCGCGCCAGATAATACTGATCTTTTTAGGGCCAATGCCCTTGATTCCCAGCATTTCTACGATGCCCTCCGGCGTGGCCGCTATTAAGTCTGTCAAATCTGTTATCGAGCCCGTTTCCAGTAGTTCCACTATTTTGGCAGCGGTACTTTTCCCAATGCCATCAATTTTCTCCATCTCAGCCAGGCTTTTACCTGCTATTCGATAGGGAAGCTTGTCCACCTTAAAAGCCGCATTGGCCAGCGACTTCACCTTGAACGGGTTCTCGTCATGCAATTCCATTAGTTGCGATAACAGGCGAAGCGTACGGGCAATGGGTTTGTTTTCCATAAGCGGATTTGGACGGTAAAAATACAAAATAGTTCATAGATAATGGTTCATGGATCATAGATCATAGCGATCTGAGAAACCAAGAGAAAAGCCATTCTTATTGCAGAAATGGCTTTTAAAAATAATGGCTGTGATCTATGAACTACCGGCTATGAACCATGATCTATTTTATCACAATGTCATAAGGCATACGCATTTGCGGAGTGCGTGCCATTTCGGTAAGGCCTTTTATTTGTTCGTAATAACGGTAATTGTCTCCTAATTCGGATTTTACAAAGTGCGCTTTCATCTGCATGCTGATATCGGCGCCGAATTTATTGAATACGCCTTTCTTTTGCTCAGGGTAAGCTACGAGCTTGAATTTTTTGATGTTTGCTTTTTTTGCTGCCGACGAGATCGCGTCATTAATATTACCCAAACGGTCAACTAAGCCAATTTTTACAGCCTGCTCGCCTGTCCATACGCGGCCCTGGCCAATACTGTTAATATAAGCTTGTGTTTTATGGCGACCTTCGGCAACTGCTTTGGTGAAATCGTCATAGCCGTGGTTTACATTGTTTTGCAAAATGGCTTTTTCCTCGGGTGAAAGCGGTTTGCTAATATCACCCAGATCCGAATATTTCCCGGTTTTTACACCGTCGAACGTTATCCCCAGTTTATCATTAAACAGTTTTTGCAGGTTAGGAATGATCGCAAAAATGCCTATCGAGCCGGTTAAGGTATTGGGTTCCGCAATGATCGAATCGGCAGCGCATGAAATATAGTAACCGCCTGAAGCAGCAAGGTCGCCCATTGATACGATGATCGGCTTCACTTTTTTGGTAAGCATCACCTCGCGCCAGATCACATCTGATGCCAGTGAACTGCCGCCCGGAGAATTTACACGGAAAACAACAGCTTTTACATTATCATCCAATCTTACTTTGCGTAATGCGGCTGATATTTTCGCTGAACCTATGGTATTATCATCTCCATCCCCGCCATTGATCTCACCCGACGCATAGACAACAGCTATCTGGTTTTTGATTTTTTTCTTTGAATCATCATCCTCTTTTGATGTTGCATTATTGCCTGCTGCATAGTCGCCCATTTCTACTTTATGCAGATCGGCCTTCGAACCTACGCCGGTGCGGTCCCGTAGCTCATCCAATATTTCGTCTTTATATTTCAGGCCGTCAACCAGCTTATATTTCAAGGCGTCTTCGGGGAATTGTATCTTTAAATTATTAGCAATGTAAGAGAGTGAATCTTTGCTGATCTTACGGCTCTTACTGATATTGATCAAGAAATAGTTATATAATGAGCCCAGATAAGAATTAACCTGCTCGCGGTTGGCATCGCTCATTTTGGTCAGCACAAAAGGTTCAACTGCGCTCTTATAGGTTCCTACTTTAATTACCTGTGCCTCAATGCCTAATTTGTCCAAAGCTCCTTTAAAGAAAGTAATCTCTGAATTGAATCCGCCAAACTCAAACATTCCCTTCGGGTTAATGTAGACCTTGTCGGCTACAGACGCGAGGTAATAAAAACCCTGGGTATAAACCTCTGAATAGGCTATGATAAACTTACCCGATTTTTTAAAATCGATCAGCGCATTGCGTATCTCTTCGGTAGTAGCTTGCCCGGAAAGCATATAGCTTTCATCCAGGAAAATACCTTTGATGTTACTGTCTGTTTTTGCTCTTTTTATATTGGAAAGGATATCATTCAGGCCTAAATTTTTTTCACCATCCAGTCCTAAAAAGTCAAGCCCTGAAAGTGGATTGTAGGGAGTACGTTCAGGGATCTCATGTGTAATTGCAATATGCAGGTATGAATCTGAATCCACTTCTACATGTTTATCGCCACTTGCCGCCATTATTATTCCTACGATAATAATCAGAAATATCACACTACACAAAATAATCCCCACCACCGTGGCGAAAACAAATTTGAAGAATTGTTTCATTAAATATTATAAATCTTTTATCTATGCAAACTTAGCAATTCAATATATATAATATTAAGAGCTTTATCTATAATATTTGTTACAACAATGATTGATGTTTTTTTGTTATTAGGTAGCAACCTGGGGGATCGGAAAGCGTATTTGCAGAACGCCATCGATTTGATTGAAACTGAATTAGGGGCTGTATTAAAAAAATCATCAGTTTATGAAACAGGGGCCTGGGGCAAAACCGACCAGCCGAATTACCTAAACCAGGTAGTGCAGATTCATACACAACTATCAGCCAGGCAGCTACTCGAAAAAGTGTTGCAGATCGAAACCGATATGGGGCGGGTGAGAGAGGAGAGATGGGGATCGCGTATTATCGACATTGATATTTTGTTTTATGGTCAGGATGTTATCAATGAATCGGGGCTTATAGTTCCACATCCTGAATTACATAACAGGAAGTTTACTTTGGAGCCGTTGAATGAGATTGCATCTGATCTGCAGCATCCTGTATTTAAAAAAAGTATTTTTCGCCTTAAAAGCGAACTTAAAGATAGCTTGATCGTAAAAAAGTTATAATTTTGATTTAATATACTCAATTCAACTTATAATTAATATACAGCCTAAACATGCCGGATAACTCAGCACAAGATCTTGATTTAACATTTTTATACGAAATTGCTGATGGCAGCGACGAGTTCGTTGTGGAATCTATTGACATGTTATTGCAGCAAGCCCCCGAAATGCTGAACAGCATCGATCAGGCCTTGCAATCCACCGATTGGCCTACTGCCGCGGCATCTGCTCATAAGTTAAAACCATCCATGGGTTTTTTCGGGATGCTTATTTCACAGGGCTTATTGCAAGAGATAGAATTGCTTTGCAAAGCAGGCGGGCAAGAGCCGGAACAGATAAAAGAAAAATACTTCCAGGCTAAAGATCTGATTGAAAACAATCTGAGTGCGCTTGTGCGCATTAAAGCCGAGAAAGAAGCCGGAATTTAAACTTTTTGAATTTTAAAGCTGTAGCTTTCCATGATCAGGTTAGCTAGCAGGCTTTTACAGGCTTGTTCTACTTTTGAGTTGGCAATTTCTTCGTTTTCAGCTTCGATTTCGAGCGAAATGTGTTTGCCGATACGTACGTTATGTATCTCGGTTAATCCAAGATTTTTCATACTACCGGTTACAGCTTTTCCTTGAGGGTCAAGAATTTCTTTTTTGGGCATTACGTCGATTTCAGCCTGAAACTTTGTCATTAGAGAACTTGTATTGAATGATAGATAAGGTGATATATATTATGATTATCACCGGAACCGCCGCAAATTTAAAAAATAGTATCAATATTGCTGAGAACAGCAGTAATAAATAACGATAAATGTTCTTATCGAGATCTGTGTTCTTAAATTTTAACGACATCATGGGAAGCTCGGCCACTAATAGCGAACACATTATCATGACAAAAACGGCCAGCACATATACGTTTAATATGTAATCGCCAAAATTGACATGATGTTCTAATATAAATGGTATAGATGCTATCAGTATAGCATTAGCAGGCGTTGGTAAGCCAATAAAACTTTCCGCCTGGCGGGTGTCGTTATTGAATTTAGCCAGCCTCAAGGCTGAAAAAACCGAGATAAGAAAAGCACTGAAATTAAGCCACGAGCTCACATTGGGGACCTGCGGGGTTTCTAGAAATAACTCATATAATATAGCCGAAGGCAGAAAGCCGAAGCTTACCATATCGGCCAACGAATCAAGGTCCTTTCCGATATGTGAAAATGATCGCAACACGCGAGATGCAAAGCCGTCAAAGAAATCGAATATTGCCGCCAGGAAAAGTGCATAGGATGCAAATATCAGGTTTTCCTGAAAGGCAAAAACAATTCCGACACAGCCGCTGAATAAGTTAGCACAGGTAATGGCATTGGGAACATGTTTGCTTACGCGTTTATTCATTTCTCGGGGCGAAGATGTTATTGGCTTTGCAGCACATGGCTCACAGCTTAACTATGAGCTATGAACCATGAGCTATCAAAAATATTAAGAATTCATCGAGATCAGGAATTCTTCGTTTGTTTTTGTGCCTCTTATCTGAGCTTGCAAAAACTCCATCGCTTCCTGCGAGTTCATATCTGCTAAATGGTTGCGCAATATCCAAACACGCTGCAGGGTGTCGCGTTCCAGCAACAGATCGTCCCGACGGGTACTTGAAGCTGTGATATCAATAGCCGGGAATATACGTTTGTTAGATAATTTACGATCAAGCTGCAGCTCCATGTTGCCCGTGCCTTTAAACTCTTCAAAGATCACTTCATCCATCTTAGAGCCGGTTTCGGTAAGTGCTGTCGCGATGATGGTTAATGAACCACCATCCTCAATATTACGTGCAGCACCGAAGAAACGCTTAGGTTTATGTAATGCATTAGCATCCACACCACCCGATAAAATCTTGCCGGAAGCCGGAGCAACAGTATTATATGCACGGGCTAAACGGGTGATTGAATCAAGCAGGATCACGACGTCGTGACCGCATTCAACCATGCGCTTTGCTTTTTCCAACACGATATTGGCGATTTTTACGTGACGCTCAGCCGGTTCATCAAAAGTTGATGATACTACTTCGGCGCGTACACTGCGAGCCATATCGGTTACTTCTTCCGGACGTTCGTCTATCAGCAGGATGATCAGGTAAACCTCAGGATGATTTTTCGCAATCGCGTTAGCTACATCCTTCAGTAACATGGTTTTACCTGTTTTAGGCTGGGCGACGATCAAACCGCGCTGGCCCTTACCGATAGGAGAGAACAAATCCATAATACGGGTTGAATAATTACCCGCATCAGTAAATAACTCCAGTCTTTCGGACGGGAACAATGGTGTTAAGTGATCGAAGGGAACACGATCGCGCACTTCGGCAGGGACACGGCCATTGATGGCTTCGACCCTAACCAGCGGAAAATATTTTTCACCTTCTTTTGGCGGGCGAATGCTTCCGCGAACAGTATCACCGGTTTTTAAGCCGAATAGTTTTATCTGTGACTGTGATACATAAATATCATCAGGAGAAGTCAGGTAGTTGTAATCAGATGACCGTAAGAAACCGTAACCGTCAGGCATAATTTCCAGGACACCTTCGTTTACGATGACGTTATCAAAATCAAGATTGATAGCGGCCTCCTGGTTTTTTTGCTGATTTTGATTGTTATTAAAGCGGCGCTCAAATTTCTGAGGTTTTGCCTCAGCTGCTACGTCATCAGATTTAATTACCGGAACATCTTGCTCCTCAGTTAGCGGAGCTGATGCCATTACAGGCACATCTTCGCTGTCTTCTTCAGCAACGGCCTCTTCATCAGGTACATCAAACAAATTGGTATCATCCAATGGGACTTCTACACGCGGGCTGCTTTTTGATTTGACCGTACGGGTCCTTTTACGATTTCTTTCAGCGGGCTCAACATTAGCGGCCGGTGATTTTACTTCGCTATAATTATCGTTCATAGCTGCCTGCTGGGCGCGGGCTGCTTCTATTAGTTGTTGTTGTTCTACGATACTGCTAATTAGTTGGGGTTTACGCAGTTCCTCTGCTTCAGCAATACCTAAACTCTTCGCCATTTCGCGCAACTCTGAAACGAGTTTGTCGTTCAATTCTGTGGTATCAGACATGGATATAAATAATAGTTCAAATGGAATATTTTACTTGAGAGAAATTGTCTTGCAACTGTGCTTACGCAATATCTAAAAATTTATAGATTGTGGATTTTTAAATTGTTTCTTTAGCGCAAGAAAAATCCAAAAGGATAACGCTGCAATTTTACTCATTAATATTAACAAAACAAAAATTTTGGAAAAATATGTTTGTATACCTACAATTGGCTTATTTTTTTAGTTTTTTTGCAGAAAAAATAATTCACGCTAATGCTTTCCCGCCAGCAGCTTATTCAGCAAATCAAACAAAAGAAATCTTTCCTGTGTGTAGGGCTTGATACAGATATTGAGAAGATCCCGCCTTTTTTAAAAGCATATCCCGACCCGATATTTGAGTTTAACAAGCGCATTGTCGACGCCACTAATGACCTGTGTATTGCCTATAAACCTAATGCCGCTTTTTACGAGCGGCATGGTGTAAAAGGTTTGCAGAGTTTGATAGCTACTTCTGAATATTTGCCAAAAGATTGCCTGAGCATTATCGATGCCAAGCGTGGCGACA
>Ga0207695_10002722_pt1 | contig 25812 bp, 21 predicted proteins | sample KBSC54metaG_FD_184354 | JGI IMG/M metagenome (GOLD analysis project Ga0207695, IMG submission 184354) | Corn rhizosphere microbial communities from Kellogg Biological Station, Michigan, USA - KBS C5-4 metaG (SPAdes) (version 2) | ecosystem: Host-associated > Plants > Roots > Rhizosphere > Soil...
CACCTCACCGGCGACCAGCGTCTTGCGCAATCTGCCTTCGTGGAGATTACCGGCAAGGCTGCGGCCCGAGCCTCGCAGCGATCTCACAAGGTCTGTGCGAGCGGCCTGGAACGCCGGCGCTATCCCGGCGAGCAACGCCGTCAGCAAAGATACGCCGAGCGCAACGAGAAGAACTGGAATGTTCAACGAAACATCGGATTCATCAGGAATGGTGTCAGGCGGAATGATCGATTTGACTGCGAAGAGCATGCCGAAGGCAAGAGCTGTGCCGAGTATTGCCGAGGCGATGCCCAGCAGCAGGCCTTCTGTCAGCAATTGGCGCGCGATTCTGAGTTGGCCGGCGCCCAGGGAAGCGCGCACCGCAATCTCGCGGCTTCGCGCCGCCGCCCTGGCGAGCATCAAGTTGGAGACGTTGGCGCACGCGATTACTAACAGCAGCGAGACGGCGCCTAGTAGTATCCATAGCTGCTTTCTGATACTGCTGGGGTATGTTTCGTAAAAATTGCGAAGCGTCACGTGGAAGGCCTGGCGGCGGGAGGATGGATCGCGCGAGAAAATCTCCTGAATGAAGGGGTGCAGATCGGCATCCGCCTGCGCGGCCGTGACGCCCGGTTTCAAGCGCCCGATCACATTGATGTAGCGTACGCCCTCGACGATCTTTCCGCGCTGGAACACGATCGGCAGATACACGTCGGCGCCGCGCCACATGAAACGGGGTGGCATGACTCCCACAACGGTCCGGACTTTCCCGTTTAAGCGCAGATTCGTACCCAGAACATGGGGATCGCTGCCAAAGTGGGTCCGCCAGAATCGATAGCCGAGAACGGCCACCGGCGCCGCGTCGGCTGCTCCATCGGCAGGCGTAATCGAGCGCCCAAGATACGGCGCCACGCCCAGTATTCCGAACGTGTTGGGGGTCACGAAATTGCCTCGCAGCCGTTCCGGATTCGAAGTGCCAGTTAATAGCACGTCGCTGATCGTCGAAGCGATCACACCGTCAAAAATATGATTCCTTTCCGCGATGTCCAAGTAGTGCTCCGGCATGTAAGGAAAAAATCTAAGGGTGGGCTCCTGGACGTTGATGCTCATGAGCGTCTCGGGATGCGCATAGGGAAACGGATCGATGATGACGCCGTAGATGACGCTGAAGATTGTGGTGGTGGCTGCAATCCCGAGGCCTAGCGACAGCATTGCGCTGATGCCGAAGCCGGGCGTACGGGCCAGGCTTCGCAGCCCAACGCGAACGTCCTGTCCGAATTGGCCAAATAACATCGTCACGTTCACAGAAGCGACCTCGGGCTTTATTTACGATATCCGAACGCTGCGCTTCCCTGCCTCAGTCGACTGTTATTCGGTAAAGAAACGCGTCGCCCACCCACCCATCCGGGAACGCAAACACCCGCGACATGTGCAACGCAATTTCCTTAGTCTGCCGATCCTCGCGGGCAAAGAAGTTCGACAGCATCAGAATCGGATCGTCCGCTTCGCTCTTGTCGTCCACGACACGCACACGATCGCGAATCAGCCGCCCGCTATCCAGGTCCACTTCCCCTACCACAAACGGATATCGTGGCCGGTTCCCCTTCGCATTTTCCGGGCTGATATTCCCAAGCCAGAACAGCCGGCCGCTGGAATGCGGCACCAATTGCGAACAAGCGCTGGGCGAGAAGAACGCTTCACCAGTCGTGTACGTCCAGGGCGCGGGCTTCGTCCAATGCCGGCCGCCGTCGCTCGAATACGAAACCCACTTGTGCGCAGGAAGGCTCGTCTTCTTGTCGTTGGAGCCGCGCATCACAATCATTACCCTGCCGTCCTTCAGAGACGCAACCGTCGGCTCCAACATCCCGCGCGTAGTGCGTTCGGGGTCGCCTATAATCCGGTGGCCCATTTCCCATTCGATGGCACCGCCCTTCCAGCGGCCAATGAGAACCGCGGAGTCGCAGTAGGTGTAACCGCCGCCTGGGTTGTACAGCGAACCATCGGGCTTTATCGGCGTGATCTCGACAGGAATCAGGATTGATCCATCGCCGAGACGCAGCGGCATCGACGCGGTGTCTCCCAGAGTTACCGCATTCTTGCCCGTGTAGACGCCCGGCAGCGGATGGCGCGCGTCGAATTCCTCGCCCTTGTGGATGATCTGACGAACATCGTGATGACTTCGCCCGCCATCCTCGGAAAGGGCATAGAAAATATTCCACTGCTTGAGACCTTCCAACGGATCGTCGCTCGGCAGGATCGCTTCATTCCACAGTTCAATGAACCTGCCGTTCGACGGATCTACCCAGCCGCCGGCCAGATGACGGCGCAGCATGCCCGTGGGCCGCCGCTCGCCGGTGCGCCGCTCGACTGGCGCGCTCCACGTCTTGCCGTAGTCGGACGAAAAACGATAGAACGCGACATCCACGGTGTCGGATCGGCTCCAACGCTGTTCCACCGAAAGCATCTGGCCGCCGTGAGATTTTGTGTAGTAAGCTGAGGCAACCACGGCGGTGCCCTTGCCGGGAGACGCAAGGAAAATTTCGCGGCGTATCCCCGATGGTTTGCCTGCCGAACGCGGCGCGAATGCAGAAGCGCAGGCGGCGGCGAGCATCGTCCTTCGAGTGGTGCGAACAGCCATGGGTAGAATTGTAACGCGATCTGCTATCATTCGAGCTTCATGGCCGATTATTCGATTGGAGTGGATCTGGGGGGCACAAATTTGCGCGCTGCTTCCGTCGACCGGAATGGCGCGATGCTCCAGAAAATTTCCGGCACTACTGGCCTCGGTGGGAACCGCGATGCCGTGATCCAGGATATGGTTCATTCCATCAAGGAACTGAAAACGCGGCACCCGGGTGATCGACTATCCGGTGTCGGTATCGGCGTGCCGGGATTCATTCTAATGGAGACGGGAGTGATCGTCGGCTCCAACAATCTGCCGCAATTCGACGGTTTCCCTGTGCGCGATGAAATCGAGCATAGGCTGGGCACGCAGGTGATTCTAGAGAACGACGCGAATGCCGCGGCGATGGGCGAAAAGTGGATGGGCGCAGGCCGTCACGTGAATGATTTGATCCTGTTGACGCTTGGGACCGGAATCGGTGGCGGTATTATTTCCGGCGGGCGCATCCTTCATGGAAGCGTCGGCATGGCCGGAGAACTGGGGCACATGACGGTGGATCCAACAGGCAATCCGTGCGGCTGTGGAAACTACGGGTGCCTGGAGAAGCACGCTTCGGCGACGGCGATCATCGCCATGGCCCGCCTGTTGAGCCTGGGAGAGCGCCTGACATCCGAGGATGTGTACAACCTCGCTGTCTCGGGCGACAAGAAGGCCAAGATGATCTTCCACACTGTGGGCCGGTCACTAGGGATCGCCATCGGGACACTGGTCAACATTTTCAATTTTCCCCTAGTGCTGCTAAGCGGCGGCGTCCTGGCCGCCTGGGATCAATTTGCGCCGCCGATGTTTGACGAAATTCAGATGCGGTCGTTCACCTACCGGAACTCGAGAACAACCATCGCCAAGGCGCAGCTCGGTAACGAAGCGGGAATCTATGGCGCCGCGTACCTGCCGTTTCAGCTTCAGTTTCCCAACGTCTAAAGGATTTTTTCTATGTATTGGCTTGGTATCGATATCGGCACCGGTGGATCGCGTGCGCTGCTGGTGGATGAAAAAGGCGCGATCAAAGCTTCGTGCACAAGCATCCACGAGGACATGCAGATGTTGCGTCCACTGTGGGCTGAGCAGCGTCCGGAAAACTGGTGGGAGGCGGCGCAGGCCGCCATTCAAGGCGTGTTGAAGCAGGCGGGGGCGACAGGAGCGGACGTGCGCGGCATCGGTCTTTCCGGCCAGATGCACGGGCTCACGCTGCTCGATGAAAAGAACGACGTCGTTCGTCCGGCATTGATCTGGTGCGATCAGCGCAGCCAGACTCAGGTGGATTTCATCAATAAGACGGTCGGAATTGAAAATGTTTTGAAATATACGGCGAACCCGATTGTCACAGGCTTCACACTCCCAAAACTCTTGTGGGTGCGCGACAACGAACCGGCCCAGTTTGAACGAGTGCGAAAGGTTCTTCTACCGAAGGATTATGTGCGTTTCCAGTTGACTGGCGAGTTCGCCAGCGAAGTCTCGGATGCCTCCGGGACATCGTTGTTCGACGTGGTCCAGCGCCGTTGGTCGTTCGAGATGGTCGATGCCCTTGGTCTCGACCGAAGTATCCTGCCGAAGGTTTATGAATCGAGCGAGGTGACCGGCACCTTGCTCCCCGCCGTAGCGAAGAAGCTTGGCCTCGCCGCCGGAACGCCGGTAGTGGGCGGAGGCGGCGATCAGGCGGCCAGCGCGGTCGGCAACGGCATCGCGGAGGCGGGCATTCTCTCCTGCACGCTTGGGACGTCCGGAGTAGTCTTCGCGCACATGGACGAGCCGCACTACGATCCCAAGGGGCGCGTCCACACGTTCTGCCACGCGGTAAAGAGCAAATGGCACGTGATGGGAGTCACCCAGGGCGCAGGTTTGAGCCTGCAATGGCTGCGAAATCGATTGTGTCCCGGCCAGGAGTATCCGGTGTTAACGAAGGAAGCAGCCACCGCTCCGAACGGATCGCAAGGACTCTATTGGCTGCCCTATCTGATGGGCGAACGGACGCCACATCTCGACGCAACTGCGCGCGCGGCGTGGGTGGGGCTCACGGCCAGCCATACACGGGCCGATATGATCCGATCGGTGATCGAAGGCGTTTGCTACAGCCAGAAAGACGGGCTCGACATCATTGAAGGCATGGGCGTGCCGGTGGATTCCGTGCGCGTTTCCGGCGGCGGCGCTACCAGTCCACTCTGGCGACAGGTACTGGCGGATATTTTGAACAAACGCGTGGTGATGCTCGAATCCCAGGAAGGTTCGGCATACGGTGCGGCCGTCCTGGCGCTGGTAGGAACAGGCGCATTTGCATCCGTGCCGGAAGCGTGCCGGGCGATGATCCGCGAAGTATCTAGCGACCTTCCCCGCCCTGCCGAAGCCCAGGATTATCATAAGCGGCATCGCGTGTATCAGGCCATCTACCCGGCGCTCAAATCGATTTACGGGATGATTGAATAATCCCTCGTGTACGCCGACGTCAGCCTGCCAATTCCGCTCGACCAGGTCTTCACTTACAGACTGCCGCAAACTTTGTGGCATCGTGCACAGGCCGGGTGCCGTCTCATCGTCCCCTTCGGAATCCGCAAGCTGACGGGAGTCGTGGTGGAAGTCCACAATCGTCAACCGGAGGGGCCTACTCGTGAAGCGCTGCGGCTCCTTGACGAGCAGCCTGCCCTTGAAGCGCATCTGCTCGAGCTCGGCAAGTGGATCGCAAACTACTATTGCGCGCCGCTCGGCGAAGTCTTGCGCGGAATGACGCCTCTGGCCGGTGAAATCCGAAACACCAAGATCTATTCGCTGACCGACTCGGGCCGCGACGCCACGCGACAGCTTCTGTTGGGCGAGGACAGCGACGACCCCGGCGTGCAACTTCTCCGCATGCTCGATTCGCGTCCACTTTCCGCTGCCTATTTGAAGAAGAAAATCCTGAACGCGACTGCGGTGCTGAAGTCTCTGGAGAAGCGGCGCTTCGTTCACGCAGAGGACGTACAAGCGGACCGTGATCCACTCCGGGCGTCGGCCGACAGGCTCCTCGTGGAGCACACAGCGCGGCCGGAAGGTGTGAAGCTCAAGAAATCCGAGCGCGAATTGGTGAGTTTCCTCGAACTGCACCCCGGGTCGCACAAACTGTCCGAAGTCGATGCGTTGATTCGAGGCGCCAGCGAGGCGGCGCGCTCCCTGGCGCGACGGAAACTCGTGTCGCTCAAGGTGGAACCGGTCTCGGCGATGCCGCATCCGTTTAAACCTCCACCGGTGTTGAACGCAGCCCAGCAGGTGGCCTTCGATCGCATTCAGGCGTCCATCCGCTCGCAACAATTCGAAGCGTTTCTGTTGCACGGCGTGACAGGATCCGGAAAGACCGAAGTTTATTTGCGCGCCATTGAAGCGGCGATCGCCATGGGACGCAATGCCTTGCTGCTGGTCCCGGAAATCGCTCTGACACCGGCGATGGCTGGACAGTTCTACCATCGCTTCGGCGACGCGGTCGCCATTCTACACTCGGCGTTTCACGATAGCGAACGCGCCGAGCAATGGCGGAGAATCCGTTCTGGCGCGGCGCGCGTTGTCGTAGGAACCAGATCGGGCGTGTTCGCCCCGGTCCAGAACCTTGGCCTCATTGTGGTCGACGAAGAGCACGATCAAAGCTACAAGCAGCAGGAAACTCCGCGCTACAACGGACGCGACGTGGCCATCGTGCGCGCACACGCGGCGGGTGCCTGTGTCGTGCTGGGCTCCGCCACTCCAAGCCTCGAGAGCCGGCACAACGTGGAGCGCGAGAAGTACAAATTCCTGGAACTGCCCGAGCGAATTGCGGAGCGCCCCATGCCGGTCGTGGAACTGATCGACATGCGCACGGAGTTCCTCGAAACACACAAACACGCGACGTTTTCCCGTGCGCTGATCGACGCCATTCAACAACGGTTGGGTCTTGGCGAACAGGTGATGCTGCTGCACAATCGACGGGGCTTTTCGAGTTTCGTTGCGTGCCGCGCCTGCGGTGAGCGGATGGAGTGTATCAATTGCGCGGTCACCATGACCTATCACCGGCGTGACCGGCGCATGCTCTGCCACTACTGCAATTACGCGGCGAAAATTCCATCAAAATGTCCGAAGTGCGATAGCGAACACATTGCGTTTCTCGGAGTGGGGTCGGAGCGCGTGGAGGAGGATCTGCATCAACTGTTCCCCACCGCGCGCATCGCACGCCTCGATCGCGATACAGTGACGGGCAAGCGCGACTTCGAGATTATCCTGCACGGCTTCCGCGAACGCGATTTCGACATCCTCGTGGGCACGCAGATGATCGCCAAGGGACACGATATTCCGAACGTCACGCTGGTCGGAGTGGTATCGGGCGACGTTGGCCTCGGCATGCCGGACTTTCGGGCGGCCGAGCGAACCTTCCAACTGCTCACACAGGTCGCAGGCCGCGCCGGGCGCGGTCACATACCCGGAAAGGTGCTCGTTCAGACGATCAACCCGGATCATTACGCGGTTCGCTTCGCCGCCGCTCAGGATTTCATCGGTTTCTACAATAAAGAATTGCAATTCAGAAAATTGATGCGATATCCACCATTTAGTGCGCTGGCAAACGTGCTGGTGCGCAGCGAAAAGCAGGAGGACGCGCAACGAATCGCCGCCGAAATCGGATTCCTGCTCGATCCGCCGCCGGAGAACCTGAAGGTGCTCGGACCCGCCGAGGCGCCCGTTCCACGGCTCAAAAACGAGTTCCGTTATCAATTGCTGATCAAGGCCGCCAATCGCACCACGCTCAACCAGACACTGCGCAATTTACGCCTCACTGCGATCGAGCGCAAGTGGCCTGCGACGGCGCTGGTGATTGACGTTGACCCGCTCAGTCTGCTCTAATCGCCCAAAGTGCCGGTCTTCGAGGTGGTCGATCAGAATCTTCGCGAGGCGATGCAGTGTTATGCGTTTTGCTCGCCCGACGGCCAGGTGCAAAGAGTGGGCGGCGTGGCCCTGACATCGTCCGGCGTTAATTATTCGGTATTCAATTCGGCCATGCTAACGGCGCCAGTAGAGACTCCGAATGGGATGGACCTCCGCATCCGCCTGGCCGAGGTTCATTTCGCCGCTCGCGGGTTAGGATGGTCATATTGGATTTGCGAAGATCTATGCGCGCGGCCGGTTCTACGATCTTTCGATACTCTCTTCGCGGATCACAACATGCAGATCATCGCACAGCCACCGGGCATGTACGCGGACCGGCTGTGGCCTCGCGAGCATCCGCCGGCGGACCTCAAATACCGCCGGGTGGAGGACGCCCGGACGCGATTCGATTTTTCTGACGTCGCATCGGTGGTGTTCTCGTTGCCATTCGTCGTCTCTGAAAGAATCTACGGCGCCGCGTCCACTTGGAATAGCAATATGACGGGCTGGGTCGCCTACGTGGCAGAAAAATCGGTAGGTATTGTTTCCACCGTTGTGGCCGGCGGCGCGATAGGAATATACTCGCTCGGAACGTTGCCGGATTGCCGTCGCGCGGGATACGGGGAGAGTCTCTTGCGCCACGCCTTGGAGCGCGCGCAGAAGGCCACCGGCATCCAGGCTTCGGTCTTGCAGAGCACCAAGGCGGGGCTGAGCCTTTATCGAAAACTTGGTTATAAACCGGTGACGCGCTTTGTGGTTTATCATCGCGAAGCTTGCGGGTCGCTTTGAGAATCTGCCACACTCGAAAGGTCATGCCTGCTTGCTTCCTCCCCAAGCGGTGTCTTGTAGTGTGCTGTTCCCTTCTGATTTCGGCGCTCTCTTTTGCCCAACAGAAAGACGAACTCACATATGCCGTGGAATGGCGTTTGATCCGCGCGGGCACTGCAAAAATCTCACTCGAACCGGTTCGGTCCGGGTGGCAGGGAACAGTCGATTTGGAATCGGCCGGTCTCGTTTCAAAGCTTTATCCCGTCTCCGATCATTACACCGCGCAGATGACCGAAGGATTCTGCGCCGCCAGCACAGCGATGAAGGCGCAGGAGGGCAGCAGACGCCGTGAAACCATTGTCAATTATGATCGCGGCCGCGGCATGACCAGCTATGTGGAGACGGATTTAGTTAAGAACAAGACGGTTTCAAAAGAGACGGGAATTCCCGGATGTGTCCATGAATGGATTGGCGCCATCAAAACCTTGCGGGCCACCAAAATGGAGCCGGGTCAATCGGAAACCATTCCCATGAGCGACGGTAAGAAGTTCGCGCGGGTGAAGATCGAAGCCCAGGACCGGGAAGAAGTGAAGACGCCGCTCGGCGCCTTCAAGACCATCCGGCATGAGGCATTCTTCTTCGACGGAGCGCTCATCAGCAGGAATGCGCGATGCTTCGTGTGGCTGACGGACGACGCGAAAAGGACACCTGTGCAGATCCGGGTTCGTCTGCAATTCCTGATTGGAACGATAACCCTACAACTGGAAAAAGAAGAACATTAAGTCGGCCCGTGTATCCTTGTGAAAATGCGAAATTACTGTTGCTGACAGGCACTGCCCTCCTCAGCGCCGCCTCCATCGAAGCTACGCCGATAGCAGTCAATTTCGTTAACGCTGAAACCCCGTCGCCGACAACGACCCAAGGTGCTCCCGTTCCTGCTGGACGCTAATAACCAGGCATTGTTTCTGAGGTTCAAACTGCCCGATGTCTCTCTGATCACCGCGATCGTTTCGATCACGGTTAATGTCCGCGTGTTTGACGACGGCGATCGCGGTGGGGAAACCGGTCAGACTGAGTTTGCCTTGCCAAGCAGCTCAAACCAGGTGCTTGTCTTCTTCTTCCCCAACATCAATGGCACGACCCAAGCCTCGCCGCTGCTGCTATCGAACACGATCACGGACCCGACGCTCCTGGCCCAAATTATTCCGACCTTGGCAGACGGCAATCTTCGAGTCAGAGTGGTTCGCAACAGCGGTAGCTTCGATGTTCTCGACGGAAGCATGACCATCGATGCAAACGTACCGGAGCCTGCGGCGATTTCCAGTTTTGCCGGCGGCCTGTTCGTAATTGCCGGGCTGGCCCGCCGCCCCTTCAAACGATAACCCCACGCTCGCCCGCTTGTAGCCGGCCGCGACGATCTTGCGTCACAATAGGGTTATGAGTCGCATTTTCGTCCTCGGCCTCCTGTTTTGCAGCCTCCTGCCGGCGCAAACTCTAACCACGGACAAGCTCAAGGGATTCATCGAATCGTCCATCAAGATGAAGTATCCCGACAAGCAGGTTGCTGAATACCTGAAGCACATCAAGCTTACCGATAAGCTCGATGACAGCACCATCGAAGATCTGCAAGGCATGGGAGCGGGTCCGAAAACAGTGGCTGCGCTGAAGATATTGGGCGATGCCTCGAAAAATTTGGCGCCCCCTCCGCCGCCGCCGGTCAAGCCTGTTGTGAGCGCGATTCCTCCTCCGGATTCCATTGAGCAGAAGAAGATCCGGCAGGATATGGAGGATTACGCCCGCGAGTATTCCTCGCATCTTCCGAACTACATCTGCACGCAGGTTGTACGGCGCTCGGTCGATCCGGGCAGCACCGGATTCTGGCATCAGATGGACACGGTTACCATCAAGCTCACCTACTTCGAGCAACATGAAAAATACGAAGTGGTGATGATGAACAACCGCATCGTGAACAACGTCAACTACGAGTCGCTCCAGGGCGCCACGTCGGAAGGCGAATTCGGTTCCATGATGAAGGAGATCTTCGAGCCCGGCACGCACACTGAGTTTGAATGGGAACGATGGGGCACGCTGCGTGGGAAACGAATGCATGTATTCTCGTATCGCGTGGCGCAGCCGAATTCGAAGTGGAGCATCCTGTATGAAAAGACCGATCGGATGACGCCCGGCTATCATGGCCTGATTTATGTGGATAAGGACATGCTCAGCATCATGCGAATCACGCTCGAGGCGGACGATATTCCGCCGTCGTTTCCGGTGCAGATGGCGCGAACGACGCTGGACTACGACTTCATCGACATATCCGGCCATCAGTTCGTGCTTCCGCTCAAGTCCAGCATGGAAATGCGCGCCGGCCGCGAGATGGTGAAGAACGAGAACGAGTACCGGTTATACCGGAAGTATGGCGCCGAGACCACAATTACCTACGAAACACCGGCCGCGTTGCCCGATTCACAGACGAAGGAAGAGCCGGTTCCGGGGCCGCCGCAACCGAAGTAGCTTCCGATCCGTCACAATAACAATATGAGCCGAATCCTCGCGGTTGGTTGCTTGTTTTGTGCCTTGGCGGCCGCGCAAACGCTTTCGGTAGAAAAGCTGAAAGGGTTCATCGAATCTTCGGTCAAGCTGAAGACTCCCGACAAACAAGTCGCGGCTTATCTGAAACATGTCCAACTGAGCGATAAGCTCGACGATCACACCATCGAAGATCTTCAGAGCACGGGCGCCGGTCCCCAGACCGTGGCCGCCCTCAAGGCTTTGGCCGAGGCCTCGAAGGGCCTAGCTGCCGATACTCCTGCTCCCACGCCAAAGCCCGCGGCGGTCCCTATTACGCCTCTCAGCGCGGCCGATCAGGAGAAGGTTTTACAAGAGATGAGGGAATACGCTCTCGACTATACTTCGCATCTGCCCAACTACATTTGCGATCAGCTCGTGAGGCGGTCGGTGGCTCCGGCGGGAACGGAATCCTGGCATCAGGTAGACACCGTCCAAATCAAGTTGACCTATTTCGAGCAGCACGAGAAATATCAAGTAACGATGATGAACAACAAGATGGTGGACAACGTTTCCCTCGAGTCGCTGCATGGCGCGACTTCCGAAGGCGAGTTCGGCTCCATGATGAGGGCAATTTTCGAACCTCGTAGTCAGACGGATTTCCAGTGGGAGCGATGGGGAACTTTGCGTGGAAAACGAGTCCACGTATTTTCCTACAGGGTGGCGCAGCCCAATTCGAATTGGACGATCACCTACGAAAAGAGCACCCACATTACGCCGGGATATCACGGCCTGATCTACGCCGACAAGGAATTCCCCAGCATCATGCGTATCACGCTCGAAGCCGACGATATCCCCGCATCCTTCCCAGTGCAGAAGGCCAATACTCTGCTCGATTACGATTTCGTCGATATCTCCGGCCACCAGTTCGTACTCCCGCTTTATTCGAAAATGGAGATGCGGGCAGGTAGCGAGTTGTCAAGGAACGAGACTCAGTTCAAGCTGTACCGCAAGTATGAAGCGGAATCGAAGATAATCCTGGATACTCCGGCCACCCCACCAAAATAGAATGCCGCATCGCCTCCTGTTTCTTCTTATCCTGCCGTTGTGTCTAACGGCTCAGAATCTGAAAGATTTCGAGAAAAAAGTAACTGAGTTCACGCTAACCAACGGGTTCCACTTTATCGTTTGCGAACGGCACGACGCCCCAGTGGTCTCATTCCACGCTCTGGTAAACGCCGGTTCGGTGGACGATCCCGGCGGCATGAGCAGCACCGCGCATATGTTCGAGCACATGATTGGGAAAGGCACCACCGCCATCGGCTCGAAGAATTGGCCCGAGGAAAAGAAGGCTCTGGCCGCCGTCGAAGAGGCGTATGACCGGCTGGACGCCGAGCGATTCAAGGGGCTCCATGCCGATCTCGAGAAGGTCAAGCAACTGCAGGCGTCATTACGCGAAGCTATTGCCACGGCCGACAGTTTCGTCGACCCGAACGCGTACATCCGTGTGATTGAAGAAAATGGCGGCGCGGGTTTCAACGCTGCGACGTCTCCTGATACGACCACCTACTTCTATAGCCTGCCGTCCAATCGGCTCGAAGTGTGGTTCCTGCTGCAATCGGAGTGGTTCCGCCAGCCGGTATTCCGGGAATTTTACAAAGAGCGCGATGTGGTCCGCGAGGAGCGCCGCATGCGCGTGGAATCGGATCCCAACGGTAAATTGCAGGAACTTGCGATGGCCACGGCGTTTATGGCGCACCCTTATCGCAACCTGATCGGATGGGCGAGCGACATCGAGAATCTCCGGGCAAAAAATGAAGATCTATTTTTCCGCAAATACTACCGCCCGTCAAATATCTACATTGCGATTGTGGGTGACGTAGAGCCAGCTCAGGCCAAGCATTTGGCCGAAAAATACTACAGCTCAATACCGGACGGGCCACCTCCGCCTCCAGTGATAACAGTGGAGCCGGAACAGTCCGGCGAGAAGCGTGCGGTACTCGACGCCGATGCGCAGCCCCTGGTGATGATCGCGTACCACCGGCCCAGTCAACTAGATAAGGACGATCCGGTCTTCGATGTGATCAGCGCAATTCTTTCGAGCGGGCGAACCGGATTGTTCTACAAGGAGCTCGTTCGTGACAAGAAGGTGTCGATCGAAGCGGATACGAATGCGACCGAGCCCGGCGGAAAGTATCCCAATCTTTTTCTGATGTTCAGCGCGCCCGCGCCGAATCACACGGTGGAAGAAAACGAGCAGGCGATTTACTCCATTGTGGAGAATCTGAAGAACCACAAAGTGGACGACGAGACGATGAGGCGCATTAAGACCAAAATTCGCGCGGGCCTGATCCATCAGCTCAATAGCAATTCCGGGCTCGCATCGCAGCTTACGTTTTACGCGTCTCAGTACGGCAACTGGCGAACAATGTTCACAGGGATCGACGACATCGACAAGGTGACGGCAGACGATGTGCAACGAGTGATGAAACTGTACTTCGGGTCGTCAAACCGCACTGTGGCCTATCTGAAGGGGGCCACGAAATGAAGCGGCTGGCTGGAATCGCCGTCTGCTCGCTATTCGCCGTGCTGCTCCCGGCGCAAACGGCGCCCATCAGGAAGCCGGTCGAAACCCCAACGCCCGACTATCGCGACCTCAAATTCCCTCCGCTACGCGAAGTTAAGATACCGGACATTCCTACTTTCACGTTGGCTAACGGAATCAAGCTCTACTTGCTGGAAAACCACGAATTGCCGCTGGTTGGCGGATTTGCGCTCGTGCATACCGGCAGCCTTTTCGATCCGCCGAGTAAAGTAGGACTCGCCGAAATCATGGGTTCGGTGATGCGAACGGGCGGAACGAAATCGAAAACCGGCGATCAGATCGACGAGGAAGTGGAGAACATTGCTGCGTCGGTGGAAAGCGGCGTTAGTCCCTCGAACGGCAAGGTGAGTTTTGGCTGCCTCCGGGAAAACACCACGGAAATTCTGAACATTTTCAAGGATGTGTTGACCGCCCCGGAGTTCCGTCAGGAAAAAATCGACCTGGTGAAGAATCGGATGCGTGGTGAAATCGCCCGCCGCAACGACGACGCCAGTGGGATCGCCGGCCGTGAGTTTCTCCGCAGGGTCTACGGTCCGAATTCGCCATATGGACAGCAGACCGAATACGCCGATCTCGACAACATTCAACGCGCCGATCTGGTCGATTTCTACAAGCGCTTCTACTTCCCGGCAAACACCGTGATTGCGATTCAAGGCGACTTCGACAGTGCGGACATGAAGTCGAAGATTGAGAACCTATTCGCCGATTGGAAAGTGCAGCAGCCACCTGCGCCGCCGCTTCCGAAAGTGACCGCCAAGCCTGCGCCGGGCGTGTTTGTGGCGGATAAGAGCGACGTAACCCAGACCTTCTTCAACGTCGGCCATCTCGCCGGCGACCTTCGCGACAAAAACTATCCCGCGCTGGAAGTGATGTCGGATATTCTCGGGGGCGGGTTCTCTAGCCGCCTGTTTAAAAAGGTTCGGACACAGCTAGGCTATGCCTACAACATCAGCTCGGATTGGGAGGCGAACTTCGATTACCCCGGAGTATTCCTGGTGAGCGGAAGTACAAAATCGTCCACCACAATCGAAACGATTCAGGCAATTGAACAGGAAATCGAAAATATCCGAACATCGGAAGTAACGGACGACGAGTTGAAGACAGCCAAGGACACCGCGCTTAATAGTTTCGTTTTCAATTTCGACAGTCCGGGAAAGACGCTGGGGCGCGTTGTGACCTACGACTACTACGGCTATCCGAAGGATTTTATTTTCCAGTATCAAAAAGCCGTCAGCGCCGTGACAAAAGAGGATGTATTGCGCGTGGCAAAGGAATACCTCCGGCCGAAGGATCTGACGATTGTCGCGGTGGGGAATACCAAGGAGTTTGATAAGCCGCTCAACACGCTTGGGACCGTAACGGCCATCGACTTGACTATCCCCGAGCCAAAGAAGCCCGAAATACCGGTGAACGCCGAGACGATGGCGAATGGAAAAGCGCTGCTGGCACGCAGCCAGAGATCCGTGGGCGGCATAGATAAGCTCGCGATGATTCGCGACGCTACCGAGATTGCCGACGTCGATCTGCAAGCAGGCGGCACGACGATCAAGGCCAGGCAAACCAACATGTCGCTCTTTCCGAATCAGTTCCGTCAGCTCCAGCAGATGCCGTTTGGACTGGTGACGGTCTATTCGGACGGCACGGCCGGTTGGATCATCGGCCCTCAAGGCCAGATGCCCATGGCGCCGCAAGTGATCGATCAGGTGCGCATGGAGATCTTTCGAAACTTCTTCAGTATTCTGCTGAGCGATCGCGATCCCAACCGCACGGTGGTTGCCGCAACAGCCACCAAGGTCGAGATATCCGATCGCGACGGCCACTCGGTGATCATGGAGATGGATCTCGACGGCCGGCCAATCAAGCAACAGTATCTGATGTCGGGGAGCAAGGTGGAAGAAACATACTCGGATTGGCGCGACGTCAACGGGATTAAGATGCCCTTTCACATCGCGATTCAACAGGCCGGGCAGAAGTTCGCCGATGTGACCGTGAGAGAGTGGAAACTGAATACGGGTCTGAAACCGGAGGAATTGGGTAAGAGGCCATGAGGACCTTCGCCGCACTGTTGATTTCCAGTCTGTTCTTGAACGCCCAAACAACCGTATCGCAAGAAAAAGGAAAAGCTCTGGTCGACCAGGTTGTGGCGGCGCTCGGCGGCGACTATTTTCTGGCCATGCGCAATCGTGTGGAGACCGGCCGTGTTTATTCGTTCTACCGTGAGCAGCTCACTGGGCTTTCGATCGCGAAAATCTATACCCGGTACGACAGCAACAAGGCGCCAGGCGACGCAAAGCTGCACGTTCGAGAACGGCAGGCATTCGGCAAAAAAGAGGATTCGGTCGTACTTTTTCTGGAAGATTCCGGCTACCAGGTTGGCTATCGCGGCGCCAAACCGATCCCGGAAGAGACGATGAAACGCTACATGTCGACCGCGCGTAACAGCATTTTCTACATTCTGCTGGAGCGCCTGAAGGAACCGGGCATGCTGATCGACGCGCGCGGCTCCGAGATCATCGACAACGTGCCGACCGATAAGGTGGATTTCACCGACGCTGACAATAACGTCGTCAGTGTCTATTTTGCGAAATCGACCCACCTGCCGGTAAAGCAGGTCCACATTCGGCGCGATCCGGAAACGAAGTATCCGATTGAAGAGGTAACTGTATTTACGAAGTTTCGCGATGTTGGCCACGGCGTGATGTGGCCGTTCAATATGCTCCGGCTGCGCGACGGCGAGAAGGTATACGAAATTTTCGCCGAGAGCGTCGTCATCAATCAGGATCTGCCTGCGAAGCTGTTTGAGCTACCGGGCAGCACCAAGATTATCGACGAGACTAAAGAACGAACACTCAACCCCTTACCGACAAAGACGAAGAAGGATCCGAAATAACGGCCCGCTGCGCCGGTTCCGCGCGGGGTAAATCGATTTCGACAAGCAAGCCGGGATTTGCGTTCGCCGCTTGCACCGTACCCTTGTGTAGTTCCACCGCGCGCCTTGCGATGGCCAGACCCAACCCTACTCCTCCGCTGGCGCGGTTACGGTCGGTATCCACGCGATAGAACGGATCGAAGAGCCGCGGCAAGGCGTCCGTTGGCACACCCGGGCCGTAATCACGGACTCGAATTGCAGCGTGGCCGGGCGTCTCCTTTACGACAACTTCCACCGCCGTTCCTCCAGGCGCGTATCGAATGGCATTACGAACCACGTTTTCGATCGCCCGGCGAAGTAGTTCCTCGTCTCCGCTTAGCTTGATGCCGGCGGGCGCGATCAACTCCACTTTCACTCCGCGGGCGTCGGCTTCGATGCGCGAATCCTCCACTACGTCCGTCACCAGCGAATCGAGTTGCACGGGTTCCAGCTTGCGCTGCGAAGGATCGCCTTCGGCGCGCGTCACCTGAAGAAGTTCGCCCACCAGAGCGCTCAGCCTGTCCGCTTCCTTCTGAATGCGATTCAATTGTGATTCGCTATCGCCACCGGAGCGCGCCAGTTCCACCGCGACATTGAGCCGCGCGAGCGGTGAACGAAGCTCGTGTGAAATGTCGAGTAAGAGGCGGCGTTCCGCGGCTAGCAGCGTCTGCGTGCGATCTGCCATCTGATCGAACGCGCACGCCAGTTCGCCCAGTTCGTCGCGCCTCGTCGATTCCACGCGGGCCGTAAGATCACCATGGCCAAACCGATCGACCGCTTTCTTTAGCTCGCGCACCGGATTCGTAAGATGCCGCGCAAACAGGTAACACATCAACAGGAGCAGCCCGACTACCACCGGATTCCGCCACGGCCGGATGAACCAGCCTATCCAGTTTGTGCGGTGCAACATCAGAAAGAACCAATAACCGCCGTTGGGGCTCCGGCGTGCGACGATCGTACGCTCGCGGCGAAATTCGGGAAACAGACGCGGGGTCCGGGCATCGCGAAGCAGATCCGAGCGGTCCTGACCCGTGGCCAGATCGATCCCATTCTCATCGGTAAGTACGCTCTCGGCGTGGGTGACGTTCTGGAAGCGCTTGAGTGCCGTCTCCAGCGAGGGCCTCCCACCGGTTTCGTAGGCATGCCGCGCCTGCGCCAGCCCGAGTGAGACCAGCATGCCGAATGGCGCTTCGCGCTGATCACGGGAGTTGAACGTCAACGCCATAGTGCCGACGATCGTCGTAAACGTGATGAACGTCGTGCATAGAAACCAGAGCAGCGTCTTGACGAACAGCGTCCTCATTCGGCGGCTTCCTCGGAACTCCGGCAGAACTGATAGCCGACACCGCGTACGGTCTTGATGAGCGTGCGCTCGCCTTCCAGCTTGCGCCGGAGATGGCTGATGTGCATGTCCATGGAGCGGTCGAACGCCGTGGCCTTGCGATTATATAAAGCTTCCATCAGGGCGTCGCGGGAAAGCACGCGTCCGGCCGAGCGCATGAGGTGTTCCAGAATGTCGAATTCGACAGTCGTGAGATCGATGTGTCTACCGTCCTGCACAACTTCGCGCGACCCGGGATCGAGAGTCACTCCGTTCACCTCCACGCGGGCGTCCGCCGCACGCGGTTCCATGCGGCGCAGAATTGCGCGAATCCGCGCCGCAAGCTCGCGAGGGTTAAATGGCTTCGCCAGGTAGTCGTCGGCGCCTAGTTCGAGGCCGACGATGCGGTCGACATCTTCACCGCGTGCCGTCAGCATGAGGACCGGAATCCGGCCCTGCTGACGGAGGCGCCGCAGAATTTCGAATCCGTCCATGCCGGGCAACATGACGTCGAGCACGATCAGATCCGGCGCATCCTTGCTCACTTTTTCCAGTCCTACCTTGCCGTCGTGAGCGACGTCTACCTGAAATCCCTCGCGCTGTAGAAACTCCCGCAGCAGCCCGCAGAGTTCCACATCGTCGTCGATAACAAGGATCTTCACACCCGAACTTTACCATGAACAAGACACTTCTCATGCCTGCTTTTACACAGATTTACACGGCGCTGATATAGGCTTTACACTACGCCGGTAGTCTTGGATCAGGAGGCAGCAAACCAATGAAGTTCAACAAAAAACTTCTTAGCGTAGCTGGGGCGGGGCTCCTCACTTTCGGAACCGTCGTCGCCAGCGCGCAAACAATCCATCATCATGGTCCCATGGCCGCGCAGGCCATGCAGAATCGTTTGACCAAACTCAGCGCAGCTCTCAACCTTACCGACGCGCAGAAGACCGCGGCACAGCAGATTTTTGCCAAAGCGCAAGAGTCAGCCAAGCCGTTACGGCAGCAACTTCGCCAGAGTCACCAGGCTCTGAACGAGGCTGTGAAAGCCGGTAAGCCGGCGTCGGATCTACAGGCGATCACATCACAGCAGGGGGCCCTGATGGGACAACTCGCGGAAATTCGCGCGGAGGCGTTTTCAAATTTCTACGCGCAGTTGACGCCCGATCAGAAGGCGAAAGCGGATCAGATGCACAAGGACCACGCAGGCCGCAGGTTCCAGCATCAAAATCAAAATCAGTCTAACGAGTAACTGACGTAAGCAAAACGCTTGCTGTCCGGCGACCAGGAGTTCACGTTCATCGTGCCCTGGCCGCCGAACAGTTTTTTGATCACCTCGAGCTTCGCAGGCTGCACATGCGCGCCCGGCATCCGCATTCGCCGCAACAACACGTTCTGATTCGCCGGGTGCCCTTTTGTTCCCTTCTCAAATGAAATCATGACCAGCCACTTGCCGTCCGGCGAGGGATGCGCAAACCAGTCCTCATAGTCGTCGCTCGTAACGCGCTCGGCCTTTTCGTCATTCGGACCGGCGCCGGTGGCGGGCATTCTCCAGATATCCCAGCTTCCCGAGCGATCGGAATTGAAATAGATCCACTTGCCATCGGGCGAGTAGTCGGGTCCATCGTCGTAGCCGGGCGAAGTGGTGAGCCGCACTTCATCGCCGCCGCTGGCAGGGACCGTATAGATATCGAAGTTGCCGGCCCGTTGGGCGCAAAACGCAAATGTCTTGCCCTCAGGCGACCAGCCGTGAAAATAGCTTGGCTTGGCATTCGTCATCTGCTTGGGCGTTCCACCTTCCGCCGGCAGCACATAGATCTCGCCCGCGGATATGGCGATCCATTTTCCATCTGGTGAAATTCCATGATCGTTATTGATCTTGTCTATCGGTCCGCTGTCGAGCGCAGCCGGTTCCCCGCCCTCCACCGGCAGTTTCCAGAGCTTGCCACCTGAGTTCAACAGTAAATACTTGCCGTCGGGCGACCAATTGGGCGCTTCAAAGCGCTTGGCGACGGAGTAGATGACCTTGTCTTGTTTCCCGTCCGCGCTCGAGATATGGATTTGGCTGGTTATTTTCTGCGCGGAGAGCGTACTCGCGGCTGCTAACAGCAGGTACGTCAACTTCATACTCCATAGTTTATCCGGCAGGTGCTAAACTTTCTGCGGATGCCCTGGGTACGGCGAATTCTCTTCGCGTTCTTCTGCGTGATTGTTTTCGGCGTGCTCACGTTATTCGTTCTTGGTTTCCGCGCCAATGCGGGACGCAACCATTTGGAGATCGAAATCAACAGGCCGGCCGCGCAGGTGTTCCCCTGGCTCCTTGAGGGCAGCAAGCTCAAGCAGTGGGTAACTGGACTGATCGACGTGACGCAACTAACTCCCGGTCCGGAGCAAATAGGGACGAAGGTACGCTACACGGTGGCCGACAACGGTCAGAAGGCGAACATCGACCTGACCATCACCGCGTTCGAACCGAACAAGGCCCTCGGGGTGCGCGTGGAGACGGATGCGTTCGTGAACGACGTGCACTACGAACTGAGCCAGCACGACGGCATAACGCGGCTGGAATCGACCGGTGTAGCAAAGTACAAAATCTGGCTGGCGAAGTTGCTGGAACCATTAATTACTCCCGACGTTCAGAAGAGCTTGCAGGACGACGCGGGCAAATTGAAGCGGTTAGTGGAATCACAACCGTAATTATTCTTCCCGCAGCGCCGTTATGGGATCGATTCGCGACGCCCGTAACGCCGGCACGAGAGATGCCGCAATCGCAATACCCGCCAGCCCCAAAGGCATGATTGCGAACGTAAAGCCATCCAAAGCGGTCACGCCGTACAGCAGTGATTTGAGATAGCGCGATAGTGCCCACGCGCCGAAAAGCCCAGCAGCGATCGCAACTCCTGTCAGCGCAAAGCTCTCACCAAGTACGAGGCGAAGCACATGCTCTAGACGCGCTCCCATGGCTACGCGAATGCCGATCTCACGGGTCCGCAGGGTCACCAGGTACGACATAACCCCGTACACACCGACCGCCGCGAGAATGATGGCAATCGATGCAAATGTTCCGATCAGCACGAGTTGAAACTCCTGCGAAGCCAATGAATCGTTCAAACGGTCTTCCATCGTCTTCACATCGAAAACCGGTGTGTTGCGGTCTGTTGCGGACACCTCTTCTTCGATCGCGCGAACCGCCTGCCGTGCATCTCCGGTGGTCTTGACGAAGATGCCCATTCTAGAAAGGAAGGAGTTCCCCTGACAAGTGCAGCGGTAAATCAGCGGCGGCGGATCGGCTCCCAGATCGCTGCTTCGAATCGTCCCCACCACACCCACGATTCGCCAATCCGGGGAGCCTTTGCGAGACGAAATATAGCGTCCGATGGGATCCTCGCCTGGAAGGATCTTTTTCGCGAAGGCTTCGTTGATCACGATGCTGTCGGCAGCTTTGGTCGAATCCTGCTCATCGAATGTTCGTCCGTTTCGAAGAGGAATTCCCAATGTGCGAAAGAAATCGCCACTCACGACGGTAGTGTCGGCGGTTGGACGTTGAGCCAGCGGAAGGGGCGAGCGGCCCACAACCTGAAACCGCAAATTGCCCCAATGACGTTCGCCACTCAGGGGTATGTCGGTCGCGACGGCCGCCCGTTGAACCATCGGGAGCCGTAGTATCCGGCCAAGGAGATCGTCGTAGAACTGCGCTCGGCTTTCCACCGTGGCATATCGTGAATTGACGAGGTTCACACGCAGCGTAAGCAGGTTCTGTGCTGAAAAACCCAGGTCCGTGCGGGCCAGGGCGATAAAGCTTCTGGCCAATAGACCGGCTCCAATCAACAACACCAGCGATAAGCCAAGTTCGGCGACAACCAAAACATGCCTCAGCGTGGTTGCCCTCTTGCCTCCGCTTTGCATGTGACTTGCCGACTTCAGTGCGTCTTGGATGCTGATTCCGGCGGCGGCGAAGGCCGGCGCGATGCCGAAAACGAGTCCGGTGACAAAGGTCAACGTGAACGTAAAGGTGAGCGTGGAAATATCGAGCGAAATCGGCGGATAGCTCTGCAGAACAAATGGTTTCGACGCGTTCAGATATGCAATCGCTAAAGCCGCCATCAAAATGCCGGCCAGACCACCCGGCACCGCGAGCGCCAGGCTTTCCGTGAGCACCTGCCGCACGATTCTCGCGCGTCCCGAGCCGAGGGCCATTCGCACCGCTAGTTCCCGCTCACGTGCGGTAGCCCGAGCCAACAGAAGGTTTGCCAGATTCGCACAGGCGATGAGTAACACCAGCGCAACCGCGCCGCTCAACACCAAGAGCGCAGGCCGCAGATCGCCCTGCATTTGCCGCCGCAGGGGCCTCGCCAGGATATTCATGCTATCGAGGAATCCTACGGCAGTGAACTCTTTCGGATATTCTCTACGAATTGCGATCGCCATCCGGTCGAGATCCGTATCGAGTTGCTGCTGGCTGATGTTGGGCCGAAGGCGCGCTACCATATTCACAATCCACATCGGGCGGGAAATTAGCCTCGGCCTTTGGGAGGCATCGTCGAAAGGCAGCGGAACCCAGACTTGTGTGCCCTTTGGATAATCGAAACCCTGCGGCATGACCCCGATCACCGTTCTTTGCAGACTGTCCAGCGTGATGCTCTTCCCGACGATGTTCGGGTCGCTACCCATTCGGCTTCGCCAGAATGAATAGCTCAACACGACAACCGGAGAGGCCTTGGGGCCTTCTTCCGCGCGCGCCAAATATCGGCCCATTAACGGTTGCGAAGAGAGAACGTTGAAGAACGACGGAGCCACCTGGGCGGAGTCCAACTGCTCCGCCTTTTCCGCACTCGTCCAATTCACTGTTGAAGGATCGTATGCCGCCACATCCTCGAATACTTTGTTCTGCTCGCGAAGACTGTAGTAATCGGGAGCGTGACTCAGCTCCAACTGGTCTTTGCCCATGCGCTCGCTGACCCAGTACAGCCGCTCCGATTGGGGATAGGACAGCGGGCGCAGGATGATGGAATTTACGAGACTGAATACGGTGGTATTCGCGCCGATGCAGATTGCCAGCGTCAGCATCGCGGTCAGTGCCAACATGGGATCGCGCCGCAGTACGCGCATGGCGTAACGCACGTCCTGGATGAAATTGTCGATCACATTCACCCGGCGTTCATCGCGGCACTCTTCTTTAGTCAGTTCTACTGCGCCAAATTCTACGCGTGACCGCCGCTGTGCCTCTTTCGGGTCGAGTCCGGCGGCTAGATGTTTACGCGTTTGGAATTCCAGGTGAGATCGGAGTTCTTCGTCAAGTTCGTCCTCCATTCGAGGGCGGGAAAATACCGCTTTCAGACGTAATCGGAGATCGCGACGGTTCACGTTATGCCTCCTCGAGCACCCGTCCAATCGCGCCGGCCAGCCGCGCCCAGTTATCAGTCTCTACTTCTAACTGTTTCCGTCCCGACGCAGTCAGTTGATAGAATCGCGCCCGCCGCCCCAGTTCCGAAATTCCCCATTCCGCCTTGATCCAACCCTGATGTTCAAGGCGATGGAGCGCCGGATACAGCGAACCCTGGTTCACCTGCAAAACCTCTCGCGAGATCTGCTGGATGCGTTCAGAAATCGCCCACCCGTGCATGGGACCGGTTTGGAGAGTGCGAAGGATCAGGAGATCGAGCGTACCTTGCAGAAGGTCGAGCCGGGATTGGGACGTCATGGTGTCGGCTGCCTACAATATAAATCTGTTGTTGTCGGCTGTCAACAACAAGATTTTCTCTTGCATTCCTATTGACAAGTTCTTTATTGTATAAAGGCCATGACCGCATTTGATCTCCTGTTCATTCTTCTTTTCCTAGCGGCCGTAAGCACGCTGGTGGCAGCGGCCTATGCCGCGATTCGGCACCGAAGGGACAGGGCTCTTCGCCTTCTGCGACGACTCGGCACGACCGCGGCCGTCTATATGGGCATCGTGCTCCTCGTATCACTTGTTGTGTCACGACGGGTACTGAAGGTCGGTGACAATTTGTGCTTTGACGATTGGTGCGTCGGCGTAGCAGAGGTGAACCGAACGACCGTGGGCACTCTCGCTTCGTATGATGTGACAATTCGTGTGTCGAGCCGCGCCCGCGTCCGTGTTCAACGTGCGAACGGAGCAAGCGCGTATATGACCGATGGCCTCGGACGCCGCTATGACCCGCTTCCGGACGCCTCGGCCATTCCGCTAACGACGTACCTCAAGCCTGGCGAATCCGTCGATACCAGGAGAACTTTCCAACTGCCGGTGGACGCTCGCGAGCCCGGTGTGGTGCTGACTCACGGTGAGGGTATCGGACCGAACTGGTTCATCATCGGTGAAGGACCGCCGCCGTTTCATAAGCCGGCGATCGTTCAGATCCGGTAAGCTTCGTCGAGAATTTCGACCACATGTGCGACGCGCTGACCCCGGCCGTGCATCTTCGCGCCGGCCTGCAGCTGCATCATGCAGCCGGGGTTGGCGGTGACGATGACGTCGGGATTCACCGCATTCACGTAGCCCATTTTTTGTTCCAACAGCTTCATCGACATTTCGTTCTGCACGATGTTGTAAATGCCGGCGCTGCCGCAACAGAGGTCTGACATCGGCATCTCGAGGAAATTGAGACCAGGCACCGAACGGAGCAACGTTCGGGGCTGTACTTTGATCTTCTGTCCGTGAGCAAGATGGCAGGAATCCTGATAAGTGACGTTGTATGGGAGCGTCGCCATGTTGCGATTGAGCTCGATGGACGCAAGGAATTCCGTCACGTCTTTCATGCGCTTCTTGAACTCGACGGCCTTGGCCGCATACTGCGGATCTTCTTCGAGCAGCTCGTCGTATTCCTTGAGGGTGGAACCACACCCGGCCGCGTTGGTGAGAATGACGTCGTAATTCCCGGCCAGCAACGCATCGATGTTCTTCCGCGCCAGTGCTCGCGCAGGCTTGCGAAGACCGGCGTGGACGTGGAGTGCTCCGCAGCAGGTCTGCCCTTCCGGAACCGAAACCTCGCAGCCGTTCTTTTGCAGAACCCGCACCGTAGCTTCATTCAGGCGCGCGAAAAAGATATTGGCCATGCAGCCGCCAAGCAACGCCACGCGATATTTTTGCTGTCCCTCCGCAGGAAACACTTTCCCATATTGGCGATAGAAGGTCGGGGTTTCGGCGGTCGGCGCGAGAGCTTCAGCGCGCCCCATTTTACCCATCAGCTTGAGTAATCCGGAAGATCGAACAAACTTTTGCAGACCTGTCGCCTGATACAGATGGAGCAGCGCGCCTGCGATCTGAAGGTGCGCCCGCGAAGGCAGCAGATGTTCGAAGACCAGGTAGCGAATCAGGCGGATGCTGAAAGGCCGGTCGATGGTTTCTTCGATTTCCGCTCTCGCTGCTTCCACCAGGCGTCCGTACTGCACGCCTGACGGGCACGCGGTTTCACAGCCGCGGCAGGCGAGACAGAGTTCGATGTGTTCGATGTAGTCCGGACCGATTTTCGCCTCGCCGGTGGCCACCTGGACCATCTGGTAGATGCGGCCGCGCGGGGAGTCCATCTCGACACCGAGTTCTCGATAAGTTGGACAGGCGTTTAGACAGAGCCCGCAATGCACGCAGCGATCGAGATCTTTCTGCTTCGGCTTGTCGTGAAACTGGACGATCTCAGATGCGGCCATAAAGCCTGCCTTCATTCAGGAGATGCTGCGGATCGAACATTTGCTTAACCTTCTTCATCATGTCAAAGTCGTTTCCCGGAGCGGGCCAAAGATCGAGGGACGCCTTGCGCGACACGGGCGCCGACTCGATGATCCATTTGCCAGTCTTCCCTTTTGCAAGCGACGCGTCGGCGAAACAGGCGTATGAAATGGCGTTCGCAGCTCGGGCCAATATAGGGACTTCGAATTCCGATACGACCTGCTTCAGTTCCATCAGCGTGGACGAGACGCGTACGACGGCTCCCTCAGCGTGTTCCGCCAGAAAGCGGGGCGTGAACTCGCGGATACTTTCCCACAGCGATGTCTCCGCTGCGCCTTCCAGAACTTCGCTGCCCGGCAGTTCGCGGACGTACCGGTCCATCACAGCGGTATTGCCGCCGGCCTGGAACACCAGACAGTAGCCTTCGAGGCCAACGCGCTTCGCTCCGGCCGGGTTCAGCAGGTCGAGCGCGGCCGGCAGGAGCACGCCTTTCAAAATC
>Ga0207695_10002723_pt1 | contig 25807 bp, 26 predicted proteins | sample KBSC54metaG_FD_184354 | JGI IMG/M metagenome (GOLD analysis project Ga0207695, IMG submission 184354) | Corn rhizosphere microbial communities from Kellogg Biological Station, Michigan, USA - KBS C5-4 metaG (SPAdes) (version 2) | ecosystem: Host-associated > Plants > Roots > Rhizosphere > Soil...
CGGGCGTTGAATAAGGGGAGCGCATTCCTCACGACACTGCGACTCCAACTTCTGCCGATCGTGCCATTCGGCGTCTTCAACTACGCCGCGGGCGCAACCCAAATTTCATTCGTTCCATATATTCTCGGAACGGCGATCGGTGTGTTGCCGGGAAGCGTCGCGGCGGTCTACGTGGGCGACCGGATCATGGCCGGCATCACGAGCGATCGACACGCATTCATTGTCGCGGCGGTGGTGATGGCGGCGCTGCTTGGCCTTTCGTTCGTGCCGGCGTTGATCGAGAAGATTCGTCACGCCTGATCGGTCCGCGACTTACGGTGCCGCTGGCACGACCCGGACGGTTGTCCCCCATGGATCGCGCGCGGCAATGGCCTCGTCCTCGCGACGCACGTCGGCACCATGATTCTCTAAACTCTCGGCAGCGCGTGCAACGGTCGCCGCGTCGGGAACAACGATCTCCCAATCGAGCAGCCGCGCTTCATCGTCGGTGGCGAGCGGCGCTCCCGCCGCCCACGTGTTGGTGCCCAGGTGATGGTGATATCCGCCAGCCGACATGAAGAGTGCGCCCGGGTAGCCCCAAACGATCTTGTCGAGGCCGAGCGCTTCGTGATAGAACGCCGCCGCCTCGTCCAGGTCGCGGACATAGAGGTGGACGTGTCCGATGACCGTGCCCGCGGGTGCGCCGCCCCAGGGCACGCCGGCGGCGGCGCGAACGACGTCGTCGACGTCGAGCGGATTCGTGGTCATCGCGAGCTGACGGTCGGACGACCGCCATTCACTCCGCGGCCGATCGGCGTAAACCTCGATGCCCAGGCCGTCCGGATCCTGGAGGTAGATAGCCTCGCTCACGAAGTGATCGGACATGCCGGCGTACACGCCGATCGCGGCAAGATGCGCGATCAACCGGCCGAGCGACGCGCGATCGGGAAGCAGGATCGCAAAATGATACAGGCCAATGTGCCCGCGACGAGCCACGGGACGCACGCCCGGCTTGACGCGCAGCTCGACAATGACATTCTCACCGCCGTGCGGCCCGAGTGTAGCGCCGTTCCCGCTTCGATCGAGCACGCGCAGACCAATTACAGATTCATAATACGCGATCGACCGATCCAGATCGGCGACCTGCAGCCGCACACGCCCGAGGTGTGTTGCGTCAGGCAAGCGAAAGCCGGACGGCGCGATGCCGTATTCGCGGTGTGCGTGTTCCGTCTGCGTCATGAGTGGGCTCCGCTCAGTTCACTGCGACGTCTGGCGAGCGAGAAAGCTCAAGAAGAGTGAATCGGTGAGCGCCGCACGCTCGAGAATGGGTAGATGCCCCGAATCTTCGATCGCATGGAACTCAGCCACGGGAATCGCCTTGCGAACGCCGGTATTGTACTCGAACGGAACGGTGTGGTCAGACGTTCCCCAGATCAACATCACCGGCGTTTGCGTCTGCGCGACCGTTCGGTACACCGAGTCCAAGTCTGTCATTCCGAGATTTTGGCGTGTCGACAAAAGGGCGTGGCCGAATCCGCGAAGTTGCGTCTGCGGACGGTATCGATCAGCCCAGCCGGGAAAGCGATCTGGATGAAGAAAATCGCTCGATTGGCCGCCGGCCATGGCTGGGACCGCGAGCGTTTGCCAGAGGTACGAACCCACGAGTGGCCAACTGAACATGCCGGGCGTGGCCGATCGTGGCCCAGCGACCGGATCGACAAGGATGAGCGATCGAACGCGTTTCGGATGTCGTCCGGTGAACGTCGCGGTCACCCACCCGCCCATCGACACGCCGGCGATGTCCACCGGACCGCTGACATGCAGCGAGTCCAGCAGTTCGCCTAACTGGCGGTCGTAGACGTCTGCTGTGTAATCAATCGACGGACGATCCGAGAGCCCGCGTCCGAATTGATCGTAACGGAGCACGTGACGCCCAGCCGCGGAGAGAGCGGCCGCTGTGGAATCCCAGATGTAGTACGGGACGGAGAATCCGTGTACCAGCACGATCATGCGGCCCGAGTCTGGACCGCTGAGCTCATAGTGGGTAACACCGTCGGACAGCCGCACAAATTTGCCGGGTGCGCCATTGCGCGCGGCGTCATCCAGCGTTCGGCTCTCCGGATTTCGCGTCGCGTAGAATCCGGACGCGCCGAGCACGACGATGGCGAGCAGCGCCACCGCGGCCAGTGACTTTCGGCTCATTCGAGAACGCTCATTTGCCACCCGGTTCAGGTTTCAGTCCGCGCTGCACCAACAACGGCTCGACACTCGGGTCACGACCGCGGAAGGCACGGTATAGCGTCGCCGCATCCTCGCTCCCTCCTCGCGACAGAATCATATCGCGGAAACGCTGGCCGTTCGCGCGAGTGAGTCCACCATGCTCCTCGAACCACGCGTAGGCATCGTGATCCAACACTTCCGCCCAAAGATACGCGTAATAGCCGCCTGCGTAGCCACCACTCCAGATGTGCGCGAAGTACGTCGACCGGTAGCGCGGGGGCACTTCGTGAACGTCGACATGGTAGCGCTCGAGCGCCTGCGCCTCGAATGGATCGACGTCTTGCTTCGCCGCGCCGGCGGGCAGCGTGTGCCACGCCATGTCGAGCAGTGCGGCTTCGATGTATTCGGTCAGCGCGAACCCTTGATTGAACGTGCGAGACTTCTTGATCTTGTCGACGAGTGCCTGCGGCATCGGGGCACCCGTCTTGTAGTGCTTCGCGTAGTGGGCGAACACCTTTGGGTCGAGCGCCCAATGCTCGTTGAACTGCGACGGAAACTCCACGAAGTCACGCGGCACATTCGTGCCGGTCAACATCGGATACTCGACGTGCGAGAACATGCCGTGCAGCGCATGACCGAACTCGTGGAACATCGTCGTCACATCGTCGAAGCTGAGCAGGGCGGCTTGACCAGCGGCCGGCTTCGTGAAATTCGCGACATTGTAAACGACAGGCTTGGTGCCGAGGAGCCCCGACTGATCGACGAAGCTGTCCATCCACGCGCCGCCGGATTTGTTGTCGCGCTTGAAGTAGTCAGCGTAGAAGAGGGCCAGCGCCTTTCCATCCGCGTCGAAGACCTCGAACACGCGGACGTCGGGCTGATAGACGGGGATGTCCTTGCGTTCTTTGAACGTCAATCCATAAAGTTGATTGGCGGCGTAGAACACGCCGTCCCGCAATACACGATCGAGCTCGAAGTACGGTTTGATCTGCGATTCCTCAAGATCATATTCGGCGTTTCTCACTTTGCCCGAGTAGTATTGCCAATCCCACGGCTCGACAGGAGCATCGGGAATGTCGCGGTCGAGCAGCGACCGTATCTTCGCACTCTCGGAACGCGCCTTGGCGACCGCTGGCGTTCCGATCTCCGTGAGCAGCTTGATCGCCGCGTCCGGAGTTTTCGCCATCTGGTCGTCCAACACGTACGCCGCGTACGTCGGATACCCGAGCAGCTTGGCGCGTTCGGCGCGAAGTTGGGCGATGCGCTGGATGGCGGCGCGTGTGTCGACGCTGTCGCCACGATCGGCGCGGTGAATCGATGCCTCGAAGAGCTTCTGTCGCACCGCGCGTCGACGCAACGATTCCTGCGCTGGTTGCTGCGTCGTGTTCTGCAGGCGAAGCACCCATTTGCCCGGCAGCTTGCGCTCCATCGCCGCCTCGGCCGCGGCGGCGATGTCGCCTTCGCTCAAACCTTCCAGCTCTTCGCGGTCGTCGAAGACGAGCGCCGCGGCCTTCGTCGCGGCGAGCAATCGATTCTGAAAGTCGGTGGTGAGCTTCGACTCCTCCTGATTGAGCGCGCGGAGATGGGTCTTGTCCGCTTCGGATAGGTTCGCACCCGCACGCACAAAGTCGAGATGATACCGCTCGACGAGCTGCTTCTGCTCGGGCGATAACCCCAACTGATTCCGCCGATCGTAGATCTGCCGGACGCGCTGGAAGAGCTTGTCGTTGAGAAAAATCGCGTCGCTGTGCGCCGCGAGCTTCGGCGACTCCTCCGTCTGCACCGCTTGTAGCGTGTCGTTGGTGTTCGCGGCCGTGACCCCGCCAAATGCCTTGAGAACGCGCGTCAGCAAATCGCCTGACCGCTCCAACGCGACAATCGTATTCTCGAACGTGGGCGCCGCCGTCTGGTTTGCGATCCCCTCGACCTCCTCGATGTGCTGCCGCATTCCTTGTTCGATCGCAGGCTCGTAGTCCTCATTGCGAATACGATCGAACCGCGGAGCACCGAATGGCAGATGGCTCGGCTGATAGAACGGATTTGTTCCGGTGAGCGGAGGCGTGACAGTCGTAGGCACAGGAGACGGTGAACCGCTCGATGGCGGGCTGTTGCGAGTGCATCCAGCCGCCAGGGTGGCGGCCGCGACCACAGTCAATTCGAATCGAAACATCAAACTACCTCGCGGCATCGCGAACGAATCAGATCGTCCGACTCGTCGCGCTACTCGTGTCGCCCGGCTCGGCTGGACGGAAGCTCAGGTCCCACGCTAACCATAACGTGCGCGAAAACGGAAAGAATAGAAACGGTAACGCGACGCAAAGAACCGCCCCCACGATCTCGATCTCGGTCCACGGCTGGTTGGGCGCGCTGGCGATCATCCAAATGATTGGAACGCCAATCGCCACGACTTCTCCCGCGACGAGATTGAAGACGTACGCTCCGATCCAAAAATCAGAGCGTTCGCCACGCTCCAATGCGAGACCACACTGTGGGCACTCGTCCTTGAGTTTGAGCCAACTTTGCAAAATGAACCGGCCGCCACATCGCGGGCATCGCAGGCACAGTGCGCGAGCGAATTTCGTTGCGACCGATGAGCTCGGAGCGACCGTCGCTACACCATCGGCTCGTCGCGCCGACGACCGAGGCAACCGAGACTAGACCTGACGCGGTCCACCGCCGCGTCCGATATACAGAAGCTGCTTGCCGACGGCGACGTGGACGGCGATGAGCGCGAGAACCACGAGCCCAACCGATATCCACGAAACCACAGACAATGCGGGCATCATTCCGCCCGTCGCGGTGTGCCGGCTGATGTACGCAACATACAGGAACAGCGCGGCGAACGCTCCGCAGGCCGCAAGCGCACCCAGACCAGCGAGTCGAGCAATTTTTGGTGGCATCTCTGCCTCGTGGCGTCGGTTGAAGTTGAAAGCGAAAGTTCTCCGCTGGCCCGGATCAAGGCAACCGGTCCAGCGCCGTCAGCCCAACAACCTCCATTCGTTCGAGCTATTCGTTCGAGAAGAGTGCTGCGCCGGCTGAGGTCACGCGATGAGAGATCAATGGCAACGGTGGTTCCGCCTCATCCGCGATCGTGATCGCGGCGCGCAGCCCGTTCCGCCCTGTTGCAATCCCCGAGCGGTCGCGCGCGAAAATTGTCGCGAGCGGCTCGCCCGCTTCGACCCAGTCGCCTGGACGCGCCGTGATGACGAAGCCGACCGTCGGATCGGTGACATCTTCGACTTTGGTGCGCCCTCCGCCCAATTCGATGATCGCTCGCCCGATCCGCTTGGGCTCGATGCGCGCGACGAACCCACGACGCGGCGCCGCGAAGAGCTCGCATTCGGCGGCCTGTGGTAAGACGGCGGGATCCTCGACCACCCCGGGGTTCCCGCCCTGCGCTTCGATGATTCTCTGAAAACACTCCGCGGCGCGACCGGTGCCGATCGACTTCTCCATCTCTCGGCGCGCGACGTCGACGTCGGCCGCTGCACCGGCGAGCACGAGCATCTCCGCGCCCAGCGCGTATGTGACGGACATGAGATCGGGCGGGCCTTCGCCTTTGAGCGCGGCGACCGCTTCCTCGACCTCGAGCGCGTTGCCGCACGCACGGCCGAGCGGACGATCCATCGCGGTGACGAGCGCGACGCACGGACACCCGTGGTCTTCGCCGAGCTTGATCATCACGTCAGCTAACTCGAGCACGCGATCGAGCTCGGGAATGAAAGCGCCGCTGCCGCGCTTCATGTCGAGCACGAGACCGGTGAGATCCTCCGCGAGCTTCTTGCTCATGATGCTCGCCGCGATCAGTGGAATCGATTCGACGGTCGCGGTCGCGTCGCGCAACGCGTACATCTTTTTGTCCGCCGGCGCGATCTCTGGTGACTGTCCGATCATCGCGCATCCCAATTTTTCGATCTGCGCGGCAGCTTCTGCCAGCGACAAGTTGGTGCGGAATCCCGGAATGGACTCGAGCTTGTCGAGCGTACCGCCGGTGTGTCCGAGCGATCGACCAGACATCATCGGCACCGCGACGCCGAGCGACGCGATCAGTGGCGCTAGCACGAGTGAGACCTTGTCGCCGACGCCGCCAGTCGAGTGTTTGTCGATGCGCGCTTTGCCGATGTGCCCCAGGTCGAGCCGCTCGCCGCTCTGAAGCATGGCCTCGGTCAACGCCGCGGTTTCGCTTCGATCGAGGCCGCGCAGAAAGCACGCCATGAGCAGCGCGGCCATCTGGTAGTCGGGGACATGACCCTTTGCGTAGGCGAGAGCGAGCGCTCGCCATTCTCCGGGGTCGATCCGACCACCGTCCCGTTTGCGTTCGATCAAGCGATGAGCGAGCATCGACCTCTATATTCTGAACTTCGGGGTATCAATTGACATGAAACTCGGCATCGTCGTGACCGCGATCGTGTTGCTCGCCGGCCGAATCGCTCAGGGTCAAACTGCGGCTGAGTACATCGCGCTCGGCGATCGCGATTATGCGGCATTGAATGCGGCGGCTGCGCTCAAACAGTATGAAGCAGCGCTCGGGGTCGATCCCAACAACTCCGATGCGCTAATCAAGGCGGCTAACGACGCCGTCGACCTGGGTGAGTTCAACCCGAACGCTGATCAGCAAGCCGCGTTATTCAGAAGCGGAGAACAGTACGCGCGGCGTGCCGTCGCGGCAAATCCCGCCAACGCCGAGGCGCATTTCCAGTTGGCGCGCGCCCTCGGCCGGAACGCGTTGACAATGGGCCCACGAGACAGGGTGAAGTATGCTCGCGAGGTGCGGGATGAAGCGCTCGAAGCGCTCCGACTCGATCCCAAGCATTCGGGCGCGCTACACGTCATGGGCGTGTGGAACGCCGAGGTAATGCGCCTGAATGGATTGACGCGCCTGATCGCGAAGAAGCTGCTCGGCGGTCAGGTTTTTGGCGAAGCGAATTGGGATAACGCGCAAAGCTATCTCGAGCGCGCGGTCGCCCTTGATCCCGATCGCATCGCGCACCGATTGGATCTTGCAGCGGTCTATGCCGATCGCAATCAGAAGGCGAAGGCGATCGAGCTGTATGAGTGGATCGGTCGCGCGCCGGTCCGGGACTTCAACGACCCGAACTACAAGGCGGACGCCGCGCGGCGGTTGAAGGAACTTCGCTGACGCCGCTGGGCGTCAGTCGGCGTTGGACTCCTGACCGCGCTGGCGGCGGCGCCTGAAGGCACGGCGACCTCGGTGCGCGGCGCGCGCGAGCTCTTCGCGGAGGTCGTCCCACGCGTCGTGGCTGCGGCGAGTCAAGCGACGTCCCTTGCGGGCGATTGCTCGTCGAGTGTCGGTTCCGGATTGCGGAGCGAGCAGGAGCGCCGCTCCGGCGCCTATTGTGAGACCAAGCGCGATGCCTGCGGCGAACGCGGCGATGGTGTCGCGACGTCCGTCCAGGTGGGGTTGCTGACGAATCGGTTTCAATGCCCTAAGTCCGCTCTGGCCTGACGTTTCCGTCGATCCGGAGGGGTCGATGCTTGGCGTGGGGCGAGCGCGCGATGCGGGGCCGGCGTAGGACATCAGATTATATCTCCATTGGTCCGTGGTAAGGAACTTGCGGCTTAGCTCGTGAAATACAACCTTCGTACGTCGATCTTGGCATCTGGTTGGACCAAGTCCCAGTCTGTCCTTCGGACTCAGACGCTCTGGATGTATGCAGTCCATCATCACCCGTCTCGGCGCCTAACGCGGACGGCGGTTCGTCCACTATCGACGGTGTGAGGACACGCATGACCGGCAATGGCAAAACGGGAAAAACGGTTCTTCTTGTCGAGGACAATGAAGACAACCGCATCGTCTATTCCACCATCCTGCGGCATTTCGGCTACTCGGTCACCGAGGCGTTGAATGGCGAGGAAGGAATCGCGAAAGCGCGTTCGGAGCGGCCCGATCTCATCTTGATGGATATCTCGATTCCAGTCATCGACGGCTGGGAGGCAACGCAGGTCTTGAAGCACGACCCGCAAACGCGGGGCATCCCGATCATCGCGTTGACCGCGCACGCATTGGCGTCGGATCGAGAAAAGGCGATGGAAGTCGGCTGCGACGGGTATCTCGCCAAGCCATGCGAACCGAGGGCGGTCGTCGCGGAAGTTCAGCGTTTCCTCGGGAAGGGCGATGGAAGCACCCCGTGACGGCGACAGCGCTTGCATCCTGATCGTCGACGATCACGAAGACAACATCGAGCTGCTTCGGGCACGTCTCGAGTCGTGGGGATTTGCCACCGAGAGCGCCGCCGACGGTGAGGAAGCGCTTCAGCGGATCGAGCACTCGCCGCCCGATCTGATTCTGCTCGACGTGATGATGCCGAAGATCGACGGCATCGAGGTTGCGCGGCGCGTCAAGGGAAATCGCGGCCTGCCGTTCATTCCGATCATCATGCAGACGGCCCTCGACGCGACCGAGAACAAGGTCGAAGGGCTCGAGGCCGGCGCTGACGACTACATCACGAAACCGATCGACTTCGCCGAGCTCAAGGCGCGCGTCAACTCCATGCTTCGCATCAAGCGCTTGCAGGACGCGCTCGAGGAGCGTGAGCGTCAACTGTTGGAGGCGAACGAGCGCCTCCGTCACATGTCACAGACCGACGCCCTCACGGGGCTCGATAACCGGCGTTATCTCGAGGAACGCATCGACGAGATGTTCGAGCACGCGCGGCGGCTCAACGAGCCGTTCGCCTGCGTGATGTGCGACCTCGATCGGTTCAAGAGCGTCAACGATACATACGGCCACCAGGCGGGCGACGCCGTGCTCAAGCAGTTCGCGCGCATCCTGCGCAATGAGGTGCGCGAAATCGATCGGGTGGGCCGGTACGGTGGCGAGGAGTTCATGCTTCTCCTGCCTGGGACGGTGCTGGACGCGGCGGTGACGTTCGCCGAACGCGTGCGCAAAGAAGTGGAAGGCCATACATTCACCTTCGACGGAACGCAGATTTGCCGCACGGCAAGCTTCGGCGTCTCCGCCTGGCCGCACCCGCGCATCGGCAACTGCGATGTGCTCGTGCGTGCCGCAGATGACGCGCTGTACGTCGCGAAGGAGACCGGGCGGAACCGGGTCGTCCGCTTCGACAGCGATGAGTTCAACGAGCACCTTGCGGCGGATGAAGGATCAGACGGATCAGGCCGACCACGAGACGTTATCACGACGCCCCGCGTTGCCGATGAAGGAATCCGATGGGAGAGATGACGAAATCACGCGACTCCGCGCGCGCGTAGCCGAGCTGCAGCGCGAGCGCGATCATCTCGTCGCGGTCGTCGACATCCTGCAAGAGATCTCGTCATCGCTTCATTTCGTCGACATCCTGCAAACGATCGCGCGCAAGTTGGGCGACGCCTTCGGTCTCGACCGATGCGCCATCTTCCTGTCGGGCGAGCACAACGAGGTTCGTCTCGTCGCGAGCTACGAAGATCCGACGATCCGAAATCTGGTCGTCGATCTCGATCGCTATCCCGAGCTCAAGCGCGCATTCGATTCGGGCGAGACGGTGTTCATCCCCGACGCCATCTCCGATCCGTCGCTGCGCTCCATCAAGGCGACGCTCGACACGCGCAACGTGCGCTCGATCATCGTGGTGCCGATCCAATGGCAGGGTACGGTGATCGGCGCGATCTTTCTGCGCACGGACCGCGATGCTCAGCCATTCTCCGACGCCGACGTCCGCTTCTGCCAGGTCGTCGCGTCGCTCACCGCGAAGGCGCTCCGCAACGCGCATCGCTTCGAGGCGCTGATGCGCGGCCAGCAGGACGCGTCGCAGGATCAACATCGCACCGACCTGCAGCGCGTCGCGCTCATCGCGTTCATTCGGCGGCTGCTCCAGCGCTACACCAAGTCCGATGACCACGTGTGGGCGGAAACGTTGCTGCCCAAAGCGTCGGACGACGAATTGGAGCGACTCGTGACAGTGGCGATGCACGTGATCGACGAGGAAAGCAAAGGATGATGACAATAGGGCTGCCACCAACAGGGTTGAGGGTTGAGGGCGGAGGGTAGCGGGGAGGTTGGTGGCGCGGAGCGCGCCACTGGTGTATCCACCTCACCTGCCACTGGCGCTGATCAATGCGGTTAAGCGCCGTAGGCGCATCCTTCCGTCCATCCTTCACCCTCCACCCTCGTTTCCTTGGACTCTTCCGCCGCCGCTCGCGCCAACGCCTTGCGTGAACGTCTCGACCAAGCGTCATACGAGTATCACGTGCTCGATCGGCCGACCATCTCCGACGCCGAGTACGACAAGCTCTATCGTGAGCTGTTGCGACTCGAGGAGGAGTATCCGACGCTGCGCACCGCCGATTCGCCGACACAGCGCGTCGGCGCCGAGCCCTCGAGCCAGCTCGTCAAGCACACGCATCTCGTGCCCATGTTGTCGTTGTCGAACGCATTCAACGACGAGGAGCTCCGCGCATGGGAAGAACGTCTCGTGCGCATGGCCGGAGACGACGTTCGGCGGTCGGGCTACAACTGCGAGCTCAAGATCGACGGCGCGGCCGTCAGCCTGACCTACCGCGAAGGTGTCTTGGTCGAAGGTGCAACTCGCGGCAACGGTGTGATTGGCGAGAGTGTCACGGCGAACTTGCGCACGATTCGCTCAGTGCCCCTCCGGCTTCGCGGCTCAGATCATCCATTCATCATGGAGATTCGCGGCGAAGTGTACATGCCGTTCAGCGGCTTCGAGCGGATGAACGAGGAGCGCGTCGCCGCTGGTGACGCAGTCTTTGCCAACCCGCGCAACGCAGCGGCGGGCGCACTCCGTCAACTCGACCCCAAGATCACACAATCGCGGCCGCTCAGTTTCTTTGGCTACGCGATCGCGCTGCCCGACGGCGATGACCTTCCTGTTTCGACGCAGAACGAGTTGCTCGATCTGCTCGAGTCGTGGGGAATTCCGGTCGCGCCGCATCGGCGGTGTTGCGTCGGTCTCACCGAAGTGTACGAGTGGGCAAGCGATGTCGAGCACAAGATCCGCGGCTCACTCGACTTCGCGATCGACGGCGGCGTCGTCAAGGTGAACTCACTGGCGCTCTGGCCGGAGCTCGGCGTCGTCGGTGGACGGGAGCCGCGCTACGCGATCGCCCGGAAGTTCGCCCCGGACATCGCCGAGACGACGCTGCGCGCGATCGAAGTGAACGTCGGTCGCACTGGGACGATCAATCCGTACGCGGTCCTCGACGCCGTGGAGATCGGCGGCGCGCAGGTAAAGCTCGCCACGCTCCACAACTTCGACCTCGTCGCGCGAAAAGATCTGCGTGTCGGGGACGTCGTGCAGGTAAAGCGTGCCGGTGAGGTGATCCCGCAAATCATCGGTCCGGTGCCTGACAAGCGCGACGCGAAGCATCCGCCCGAGCCCTATGCGCCGCCAACCCATTGTCCGTCGTGCAAGACGAAGCTGGTCACGGGCGCCGAGTTGGGAATGCTCTACTGCCCGAACTTCGACTGTCCGGGGCGCCAGCTCGAGAGTCTCGTGCACTTCGCGTCGCGCGGCGCCATGGATATTCGAGGACTTTCGTACGCGCGCATCACGCAGCTCGTCGAAGCGGACCTCGTGCGCGACGCGGCGGACCTCTACGACCTCAAGGCGTCGCAGCTCGTCGAGCTCGAGCGATTCGCCGAGAAGAGCGCGTGGCAGCTGGTCGAGGCGATTCAGGCGTCGAAGACGCAGCCGCTGTCGAAGTTGCTGTTCGCGCTCGGCATCGCCAACATCGGAGAGATCGCGGCGAAGCAAATCGCCAAGCACTTCGGCACGATGGACGCCATTGCCGGCGCGACCGTCGAGGACGTGTTGGCCATTCACGGCATGGGCGACACGCTCGCCGAATCGCTCGTGTCATGGTTCTCAGATAAGAAAGCTCGAAAGTTGATCGAGCGGCTGCGTGAGCGCGGCCTGAATTTCGAGGAGCCGCAGACGCACACGGGAAGTGCCCTCAAAGGCGCGACAGTCGTCATTACCGGGAGCCTGCCAACGCTGTCGCGCGAGCAGGCGTCTGCGCTGGTCGAGAGCAATGGCGGACGCATCTCGAGCAGCGTCTCGAAGAAGACGAGCTTCGTCGTTGCGGGAGAGGAAGCCGGCAGCAAATTGGAGAAGGCACGCCAGCTCGGGGTCGAGGTGATCGATGAAGCCGAGCTCTTTCGCCGTGTCCGCGGATAAAAGATAGTGTCTGACACCAATTCGCCGCCGAAATGGAGTCTGACCCCATTTGCGCGAAATGGAGTCTGACCCCATTTGCGCGAAATGGAGTCTGACCCCAATTAATCCCCAATTCTGACCCGTAAGGAATCTCTCGATGTCACAGTCTATCGACCTGCCGGCAAACGCCCTCGTCGCCCTGACGAAGGAATCGCTCATCGCGCTGCGGACCGCACTATTTCGCGACGTCGGTGGGAGCGCCGTGGCACCGCTTCAGGAAGCCGGCTATGCCGGCGGCCAAGGGATGTACGATACGTTCTCGCGCTGGCTGTCGTCGCGCGGGCTGGCGTCGCCTGAGACGTTGACTGCCGCCGAATTCTCGCATCGAGCAACCGAGTTTTTCCGTGAGGCTGGTTGGGGCGGCATCGAGGTTGGCGCGCTGGACGGCGTCGCGACGGTCGATTCACCTGATTGGGCCGAAAGTGATCCGGCGTACCCGCTCGAATTTCCCGGATGTTACTACTCGGCCGGGATGCTCGCGGATTTCTTCGGCCGATTGGCCGGCGCACCATTGGCGGCGATGGAGGTCGAATGTCGTTCGATGGGCGGATCGCGCTGCCGATTCCTCGTCGGCGGGACCGACACGCTGCAGCACATCTACGAGGAGATGACGCGCGGAATACCCTATGAGGAGGTGGCGGCCGGTTGAGACGCTTGGCAGCTCTCCCACCAACTCAGCATCGCGAGGCCAGACCGCTACCGTGCCTTGAGCGCGTCGGCGTAGAGCGGATTGGGGAGTAGCTCGCCCTCGATCAAGACCTCGCGGTCCCACGGCAGAATGATCGTGCTGTCAGTGGCGAGTGCGTGAAAGTCAGGCGCGTACGACCCGGTCTGGAACGCGACGGCTGTCCGCACTTCAGATGCGCCGGCGTTGACCATCGCGGCGACAGCCAGGCGAATGGTGTCGCCGGTGTCGCAAGTCTCGTCCACGATCAAGACGCGACGCCCGCGCACCGACAACGGCGCCGCGCTGAGCACCGCCGGACTCTCGCGCACCGTCTCCGTGCCGAAGCGGCGGCTGACGACCATCGAGTGGAACTCACGACCGAGGATCGCGGCGACCACCGCGCCCGGCACGACTCCCGCTGTAGCGATCCCGACGACGACCTCCGGGTCGTACTCGCGGGCGACCTTCAGGGCGAGCGCGCGAGAGAGCTCGCCGAACAGCGGCCACTCCACCTCGAAAACGCCCTTCGAATGCTCGACCGTCGTGCGGCGTGGCGACATGGAGTTGTAACCTACCCGCGCAAGGATGGGCGTGGAAGCGCGATTGCAGTACCGCGGTGGCAGTTCGCTTCGACAGGATGACATCTTACTCATGGCCATGAATGGAAAACGCCGTTGCTCGCACTGCGCTGACCGAATAGCTTTGCCGCAAGCCCAGTCGTTCCTCCGGCCCGCCTTGAGAAGGCTGAATAGGCGTTCGGTTCATCGTTCCTCTTCCCCTCCCCAACACTCTCGAGTCGTATGTCCTGGTGGAGTCGGCTGCTAGGCGGGAAGTCCGGCGGTAGCCCGCGGCCTCAACGCCTAGACTATCTGAGTGAGGCGATGGCATTGGAGCGACAGGGAGACTACGATGCCGCGTTGACGTCATATCGTCTGGCTCTTCGCGATCGTCCCAACGACACGAAGATCCTCCAAAACATGGCGATCGCGTTCACCAAGACGAATCGCCCCGAAGAGGCCATCCGCTGCTACCGAAGCGCGCTGGAGTCCGCGCCGCATCTATCCGGCGCGCACTACGGGCTCGCCTTCCTCCTTCTCAAACGCGGCGACCGCGCTGGCGCCGAAAAACACTTCGAGGCATTTCTCGCCAAGCCGCCATCGAGCCTCGAGGCCGAGCGCTGGGTCCGCCATGCTGAATCGACGCTCCAAACGCTTCGTAGTGGCGAAGCGGTCTCCGAAGAGCCTGAGCAATAGCGTGGGTAAAGTCCTCGCGATCGTCAGCCAGAAGGGCGGCGTCGGCAAGACGACGACTGCCATCAACCTCGCGGTTGCGCTCGCTCGCCGCGGCAGGAAAACGCTACTCGTCGACGCCGATCCGCAGGGTTCCGTTCGCTACGGACTCGGCCTCAACGCCGCGGCAACCCGCATTGGCCTGTCGGACTATCTGGCCGGCACCCACGACATGCACGAAGTCGTGAAGACGACCAACCTCCCGTGGCTTCGTGTTGTGTCTGCCGGCGGCGTGACGGAAAGCGCGGCGCACGACAGCTATCAGCATCAGCTCGCGCAATCTCCGCTCACCGCGGAACTCTTTCGCCGCGCACGCGATCGCGGATACACGGTGATCGTCGACACGCCCCCGGGTCTGGGGCCTGTCGTCCATCGCGTACTCTCTTGCAGTCAGCTCGTGCTCGTCCCGCTGCAATGCGAGCCGCTCGCGCTGCAGACGACGACGCAAATCCTCCGCGGCATTCGGGCGGCGTTGGCCGACAATCCTGGACTGGTGCTCGAAGGCATCCTGCTGACCATGGTCGAAGCCGGGAATCCGACCAGCGAGCGGGTGGCCGCCTATGTCCGGGAACAGCTTCCGTCCGGATTGGTATTGGATGTCGTCATTCCGCGTACGCCCGCATCAGTCGAGGCATTCGCGGCGGGCCAGCCGGTGGTGCTTCGCGCGGCAGATGATGCGGCGGCGAAAGCGTATCGCGCATTGGCCGATCGGATGTCAGGGAAACTCGCGTGATTCCACGGACTGCCACAATTCTGGTTGTGATCGGTGCCATCATCGGGGTGGCATGCGTCGACATGTCGGCACCGAGCGGAGCGGCATCAATTTCGTCGCTGCAGCTTCCGTCACCCTCAGTTGTCGTGGGCGACGTCATGCGCGACAGCCTCGGCGCCCCGGCCAAGTTGGACGTGATCGCTTACGACGCCAATGGAGCTCGCGTTACCGGACTCTCGCCACAATTCTTCGTCACGGACAGCGGCGCGCCGGCGACCGTCGATCCATCGGGCACGGTCACGGGCATCAAACTCGGAATTGTTCACGTCGTCGGGCAGATCGGCACGCTGCAAACGTTGCCGGCGGCGATCACGGTGACGGTCGCACCAACGCTCATTGCAGCCACGAACGCCACTATCGACACGATCATCGCGCCACTGTCAGTCGATACGACGCAACGTGGCACTTCGGCAGCCGCCGTCACCGTCACGGGCGTGGGAAGCCCCACTCCCGTTGGCGCAGCAGGCTTCATCGTCAAGTACAAGCTCTTGCACGCGCCGTCGACGAGCGCGAGCTCGAAATCGCCGGCAGTCTTTTTGGCCGACGAGCAAGGCAATCCGTCAACTGTCGACACGACCGATGCCGCCGGACACGCCAGCCGCAACGTCGTCGTCATCACGGCGTTCTTGGGCGACACGAGTCTCCTCAAAGGAAGAGTCGATAGTGCTGTCGTCACCGCGGAGACGTCATACAAGGGCGCGCTCGTTACGCCGTCACCGCTCCGCTTCGCCATTCCGATCGTCGTCAGGCTGAAGCTGCCGTAGTTTGATCCAAGCGTTCGATATCGCTGAACGATTTCTCACCGGCGAGTTACCGCCGCCGCACTGACGCGGTATACTGGACCTCCGAGCTCATCACCGAGGATTCCGATGATCGCGACGGGTGGCGCCCGCAACTCGACGCCAGGCACGCTGAACCAGCTCTTTCTCGACGCGGTTGCGAAGTACCGCAAGCCAGACGCGCTGCAAGTCAAGCGCAATGGCCGCTACGAGCCCATCTCGCACGACGAGCTCGCGGATCGCGTACGTCGCGCGGCGTTGGGACTCATGGAGCTCGGCATTCATTCCGGTGATCGCGTCGCGATTCTGGCGGAGAACCGGCCAGAATGGGCAATCGCGGACTATGCATGCCTGACGAACGGCGTGACCGACGTTCCCATCTATCCGAACCTGCCAAGCGATCACGTCGCGTATATCCTGCACGATTCCGGCGCCGTCGCGATCTTCGTCTCGAATGCCGAGCAGGCGGCGAAGGTCGCGTCCATCAAAGCCGGCTGCGCGGCGCTCAAGTACGTGATCACGTTCGCATCGTCGGCGGAAAATGCCGATATGACGCTCACCGAGCTCGAGGCAAAGGGCTCGGCGGTCGACAGCGAGGCGCGACGGGTTGCGTATCGCGCGCGCGCGATGGCGGTCCGTCCCGGCGACTTGGCAACACTGATCTACACATCGGGCACGACGGGCGATCCGAAAGGCGTCATGCTGACGCACGACAACATCTACTCGAACGTGATGGCGGCCGCGACGGCGATTCCGTTCGCCGGAGACGATGTCTGCCTCAGCTTCCTCCCGCTATCGCACATCTTCGAGCGCATGGGTGGCCATTACCTGATGTTCCACACGGGAACGAGCATCGCCTACGCTGAGTCGATGGACACCGTTCCGATCAACATGGCCGAGGTGCGTCCGAGCATCATCATGTCTGTCCCGCGCCTGTATGAGAAGATGTATGCGCGGGTTCTCGACAACGCGCTCTCGAGTGGTGCGGTGAAGAAACGCATCTTTTTCTGGGCGCGCGGTGTGGCCGACAAATGGGCCGACATCAAGCTTGCCGGCGGAACACCACGTGGCGCGTTGGCGGTTCAATACCGGCTGGCGCAGAAACTCGTATTCTCCAAGCTGCAGGCGCGCACTGGCGGCCGCCTTCGCTACATGGTGTCGGGAGGCGCGCCGCTGGCGGCCGAGATCAACAAGTTCTTCTTCGCGGCAGGTTTGACGATTCTCGAAGGTTATGGCCTCACCGAGACGTCGCCTGTGATCGCGGTCAACACGCCGGCTGGCTTCCGTATCGGCACGGTTGGCCGGCCCATCGCCGGCGTCGAAGTCATGATCGCGTCCGACGGCGAGATTCTCACGCGCGGCCCTCACGTGATGAAAGGCTATTACAACAAGCCCGATGCGACGGCGGAAGCGATCGATTCGGCGGGGTGGTTCCACACCGGCGACATCGGCGAGCTGCGCGATGGATTTCTGGCGATCACCGATCGCAAGAAGGACATCATCGTCACGGCGGGCGGCAAGAACATCGCTCCGCAACCGATCGAGAATAAGGTCAAGACGAATAAGTACGTCTCGCAGGCAGTCATGATCGGCGACAAACGCAAATTCCCGGTCATGCTCGTCGTTCCCAATTGGGAATCGCTCGAGAAGTGGGCAAAGTTGCACAACATCCTCTGGACGGACCGCGCGCAACTGCTCGCGATGCCGACGATTCGCGCGAAGATGGAAAAGGAAGTGATGGGCGAATGTCAGGGGCTCCCACGCTACGAGATGCCGAAGAAGGTCGCCTTGCTCGAGCACGACTTTTCCATTGAGCGCGGGGAGCTCACGCCGACGCTCAAGGTCAAACGGCGCGTGATCGACAAGACCTACAAGTCGACGATCGACTCGCTATACGAGAGCGGTGAGCCGGAGGGCGAGACGGTTCACGCCTCTTGAGGCGCCGGGCTCGCGATGATCGCGGGCCAGGCGTCGCGAACACTCGGCGTGGCTGGATGCCAATCGCTCGTCTCGCGCAGCTTGTTGCTCGAGATTCGCTGCGAGCGTGAGAGCAGCTCGGTCGTCGATCCGCCGATCTTGACGAGCCACCCTGGCATCGTGTGCGGTGTCTTCACGCCGAGTGCCTTGGCGAGCGACTCGATCCATTCACGGCGCTTCAGCGGCTCGTCGTCGGACACGTTGTAGGTGCCGGCGGGAATGTGAATGGCAGCGACGACCGCGGCGGCCGCATCGTCGTGCGACACGCTCGAGAAGTAGGCGTCGGGCGGGCCGGGGATCGGGCTGACGCCTCGCTTCACCATCGCGATCATTTCGTGCGTCTGCGGGCTGTCGGGGCCGTAGAAGTATGCGAAACGCAGTACGATGCCGCGTCCGCCGTGTTTCGTGAATCGGTTCGCCGATCGCTCGGCGTCGATCACCGAACGATTGTAGCGCGCGGGGCGCACGGGATAGGACTCGTCGATCCACTGGTCGCCGGCATCTTCATAGATCGGCGCAAATGATTCCTGGATGAAGCAGTCCGCGCCGCCGGCGCGAGCCGCGTCGGCGAGATTCGACGACACGAGTCGGCGGACGCGGTCATTTTCCCGCCATGCCCAGGGCAACATCGTCTTCGTCGCGCTCGACGGAACATGCGTCGCGAGATTGATCACGACGTCCTGTTGACCCACTGCGCGCTGAACGGCGTCGGCATCGTAGAGGTCGACCTCGATGGGAGACGCACCCTGCGCGATCAATCGAGTTGACGCCTGCTCGGACCGGCTGACGACCGACACGCGATATCCCGCGCCGACCAGCACCGGCACGACCCGGCGTCCGATCACGCCGGTTCCTCCCGCGATGAAGATGCGAAGGATCAAAGCCTGGTTCCCCGCCGAATCGTAATGAGCATGGTCAAGTCAGCGAGAGCGTCGCGTCGGCAGAATTGGTGCGCTCACGGCCATCGCGGTGTCGAGCCGTGCGACCCAAAGCTCGTCATCACGCGCAATCTCCACCAGGTTGTCGGGCAATGTCAGCGCGATCGGCCCGACCATTCGGCCACCGCCGCGAAGGGAGCGAGCGAGCGACCCGATCATCGCATCGGTCACCTGAGCGTCGACCGCGACGCCGTTGACGGCCGCGGCAGCGATGGGCGCCACGGACGAAAGAACGATCGAGATGCCATCGCCGCTCGCGATCCCCTCCGGCGGATTGACCAACAGCAGCGGCACCGGCGAAATACCGCGAATCAACGGCGCACAGGAGCCCCACGAGCCATAAAGGACCGCGGTCATGCGCGGATCGACCAGGTCGAGCGCGGCTGCGAGTCGCAGGACGTCGTTCTCCGATGGCTGGAGAAACTCCGGCCTCGCCACACTCGACTCGAACGATACGATGCCGTCGTGAATCGGGTACTCCGCCAGACATGACGGGCAGCCGAGCGTGCCCTCCAGAATATCGCGATCCTCGGCACGGTCGATCGAAGCCACCAGCCAGGTCTCTTCATGCGGGCGAGTGCACCGCAGTACGTCGACGAGCGGAATGAACATGCGTGGGTCAGGCGCGGGACAGCCGCATCTCGTCGATGTTGACGTCATCGGCTTGCGTCAACGCGAACATGACCGCCGCCGCGACAGCATCGGGCGCGAGCATCGCCGAGCGCGGACTGAAGCCGGGACGCGCGTCGGGATTGACGTCATCCCAGAGCGCGGTGTTCACTGGTCCGGGAGAAATCAGCGTCGCGCGCACGCCGCTGCCGATCAATTCGGCGCGCAGTACCTCGTGCAATCCGCGCAGCCCGAACTTGCTGGCGGCGTACGCGCCATTCTCGGGAAACGCCGCGTGATCGGCGATGGAGCCGATCGACACGATGTGGCCGCGCTGGCGTTCGCGCATTTCCGGAAGAAACGCGCGGACGAGCCGGAAGGGCGCGATCAAATTCGTCTCGATTGCCTCGGCGAATTCTTGCGGGTCCACGGTGTCGACGGTCGCGAGCTTGAACATTCCCGCATTGTTGACGAGAACATCGGGGGCAGCGCCAAGCTGCGAGCGCACACGTTCGATGGCGTTCGAGAGCGCATGCGCATCGCGGACGTCGCAGGGCAGCGCGAGGGCCATGGCGCCGAGCGGTTTTGCGGCGGCGCGCAAGCGATCGCCGTCACGGGCGAGCATAGCGACGCGCATGCCGTGGCCGACGAGACGCCGGGCCACGGCAAGACCAATTCCACGTGACGCGCCCGTCACGACGGCAGTGCGCGGCGGCGTCACTTCCCGTCGTATTCGACGTAGTTGTTCGGAGTTTCCCAGAGCACTAACCGCGTCAGGCGCGCCGGCGCGATGGCTGGCTCGATCACGCGCCACATCGCGACGACGATGTTCTCGGTGGTCGGAATCACTCCGCGCATGAAGTCGACCTCGAGATTGAAGTTCTTGTGATCGACTTTGTCGATGACTTCGCGACCAACAACCGCCTTGATCTGACCGAGATCGACGACGTAGCCCGTGCGCTCATCGATCGGTCCCGTCACGGAGACGTCGAGCGTGTAGTTGTGCCCATGCCAATTCGGGTTGTTGCATTTCCCGAAGATCGCGCGGTTCTCTTCATCGGACAACGCGGGATTGTGCACGCGATGCGCCGCGTTGAACATCAGCCGACGGGTGATCGTGACTTGGGGCATCTACGATGGGCGAGAGAGGGCGAATGCTTCACGTAACGAACGAGCCCCGTGGTTGACACCACGAGGCTCGAAGGTTCGGTCCGGAGAGGGTTTTGTGAAGCCCAGTCGAATGTATGAGGTCCTCACCACCAACCTTTCGCCTTCCCCCGCACTGGGGGCATGACGTCGGTGATAGATTATCGAACCCACCCGAAGGACTTGTTGGCTCAAAAACGGAGTTCTCCGTCCCGAGTGTTGCTTCTGTGCTCTACATTCGCAACTTAAAGACCATCGCACAACCGGTCAATTCATGGATCTCGGCATCGTCGTAGGGATAGCGCTGATCATCATCTGGGCAATTGGCGCACTCATGTTCAACGGACCTGGGTGGGTCCATCTGCTGCTCAGCATCGGGGTCTTCGTCGTCATCTGGCGCATCGTCGTACGCGGTGATCGCCGACATCCAGAACCGACGCGGAAGCAAGAGAATCAACGCTGACGCGCGATAGCAATCAACACGGCGATGCCCCAACACACCGTGAGCAGCGTCACGGGAACACCAACTTTCAAATAGTCCACGAAACCGATTCGCGCACCGCGCGACTCCGCACGCTCGGCGACGATCAGGTTCGCCATTGAGCCGAGCAGCGTGAGATTACCGGCGAATGTCGAGCTCATCGCCATGACGAGCCACGTGAACGTTGGGTCGACGACTCGCGGGACGACGGGTAACCACAAGATCACCGCCGGCACATTCGAAACGAGGTTCGACAATCCAAGCATTGCGGCCGATGTGACGACTGCGTCGTGAAGCGGAGCGCCGTGGAGCTGCGCGCCTGCGGCCGACGTCATCGAGGCGACGAGCGGCAGATCACGCGCACCGCGCATGACGACGAACAGCGCGCCGAAAAACAGCAGCAGCGACCACTCGACCTTCGCGAACGCTTCGGCCGGGTCGCGCTGCGCGATCGCGAGCAGAATTGCGGCCGCGGTGATCGCGACGAGCGGCAGCGAGACGCCCGCGAGCCAAAACACCAGCGCGCCACCGAAGACGACGAGCGCGCGAGTGACGAGCGGCCGATCGAACGGCGCGTCAGGCACCACGAGATCATGTGACAGCTCCGCCGCGAGATCACGGCGGTGCGCCACGCTGAGCACGCCGAACACGATGAGCAACCCGCCAAGCGATGGTAGCGCGAGCGACGCGATGAATCGCGCGAAATGAATGCCGCTCGCCACGCCGATCAGCATGTTCTGCGGGTTGCCCGTCGGCGTCATCGCGCTCCCGACATTGGCACCGAGCGCGATTGCGAGAAGGAAAGGCAATGGCGGCAGACCAAGTGGCCGTAGCACCGCGAGCATCAACGGCGTGAGCACGAGGCAGATCGTGTCGTTGACGAAGAACGCCGACAGGATGCCGCTCATGGCGACGACGGCGGCCAACAATCCCCGCGCCGATTTCGCTCGAATGACGATGTGTCGTGCCGCCCACTCGAAGAAGCCGCCGGCCTCGAGATAGCCTGTCATCAACAACACGCCGAGCAGGAACACCATGACGTCGAGGTCGATCGCCGCGTAGGCGTCGTGGAGCGGCAGGCGGCCGATGGTCACCATGGCCACCGCGCCAAGAAGCGCGGCGGCCGGTCGATTGAGCCGAAGAAATGGAACCTGCCGAACGGCGATCAACAGGTACGTCGCGAGCAGGATGACGAGTCGCGTCACCGTTGGCGAGAGTCGCTACGGTTCGCGGACGATCGCTGTACTCTGTCGCAAGGTGGACGCGATCTTGAACTCGATCTCCTGACCCTCGCCAACCGATAACGACGGCGAGTAGACGCTGCCGCTACCGCCGATCGGCACTGCACGGAGCACGATCGGCTGACCATAGGCCACGGACCAGCTGATCTTGAAATCGCCAGCACCATTTCCCGTGACCATGCCAAGGCGGCGCGAGACACCGCTGATGACGACGTACACGTTCATGTCGAGGAAGTTCTCATTCCGGACGTGGACCAAAATTGGATCCGGTCGGTAGTCTTCGCCGGTGTCGACATGCTTGTGCGAGCACCCGGCCAACGACATGACCATCAGACCGGCGACGGCGAGTCGAACGGCACGTCGCGAGACTCGTTCGCGTCGATGTTGTTGAATCATGTGAGAACTCCGAATTGGACGGCCGAACGTTGCTGCCCTTGTGGGCGGGAGAAGAAGGTGGCCGGCGGCAAGGAGCGGTGTTTCAAGATATCGCGCGAATGGCGATCGCGTTACCTCCGAACGACTTCCTTACGGTCTAACCGTGGCCGACGCGCCGGGGTCACGGCCTTCGTTTGTTCTATGGTTGGTGCGAGTTCGGGCACGGCTGAACGGCAACAGCTTCACCGCGGAGGCGCAGAGACTCTCCGCCTCTGCGGTGAAAGCTTTTTGTATGTAGTTGAAGGTGCCCCGAACTCCGATCGGCGGAATCTACCACCGGCCGGTTTCCGCACAGCTTCGATACTCAAATCTCCCAATTAGACAACACCAAACCCCGATCCGGACGCCGCTCCGCGAAATCCGCCAGCGACATGCGCAGATCCGTCCACCGAACATGACCACCGAGCGCAATCACGCAATGGTACGCATTGATGAATTCGCCTTGCAGTCGAAGCGCGACCCGGCGGGTTCCGCTGCGGCGCGCAAAATCGGTGATGGCGCGAACGAGATCCACAAAGCGGGATTCATCCTCGAGCACCAGCTTGAGGACCCGCAGCTCTTCGCGCGCGCGACCCTCGACCAGCGGCGCCGTGTGCGCGAGAGCGAACCCGATCAGCGTGTCGTCGTCGTAGAACAATACCGTGTCGCCCAGAGAAAGTTCGTGGGTGAGCATGATCTCACGCGTATAGTCATAGCCAGGCAACAGACGCTGGACCAGCGCGCGGCATTCAGAGAGCGCGTCGTCGCGCGCTTTCGGTGACAGACGACCAATGACCGCCGCGGGAAGATCTCCGTACGCTGCCTCGAGGGTGGTCGTGATGGTCAATCGACCGGGAAGAAATCCGAGGCGCGAATAGAAGCCGATGTTGTCCATCGTACGCGGCATCGTCTCGAGCCCAATGACGTTCGCGCCCCGGGCTTTGAGCCATTCGACGCCGCGTGTGACAATCTCCTTCCCAGTGCCGGCGCCTTGGAACTCGGTGCGCACGGCGAGCGGTCCCATCCACCCTTCCTTGCCCGACTGGTGCACCATGTTGAACGCGACGATGTGCCCCCGCTCGTCGCGCCACAACAGTGCGCCGTCATCCGCATCTTCGATCGCGTATCGCCAGATCGTCGGATTCAGAAACGGGACGCGCACGCCGACCATTCCGTCGCGACGATATCGTTCCGTGAACGAGTCGCTGAAAACTTGATTCAGCTCGCCGATCTCACCGAGTTGCGCGCGGTACGGGCCTTCGACGGTGTGTTGGCGCCACGAGCGCGAAGTCGCCATCAGTCGGCCGCTCCTGCCTGCACGTCGACCTGCGTGCCGCCACCCGGCAATTCAGTCTCGAGACGAGCGCTTCCGGTCTCCTCGTCATAGCGAACCGTGATGACGCGATCCAGCCCTTCGCGTACCGACTCGATGTGCGTAATGAGAATGACCTGCTCGAAGCGGTCCTGGAGTCGCCGCAGAAGGTCGACGACGTTGTGTCGCCGCGCTTCGTCGAGCGATCCAAAAACCTCGTCCAGAATCAACAGCGAAAATGCGTGCCCTGCACGTTCGGCGATCATCTCCGAGATCGCCAGTCGCAATACCAAGTTCGCGAGATCTTCTTCGCCACCCGATATGACCGGCTTTGGAATCGCGTCCTCGAGCACGATGATGTTGTACTGGTCATCGAGCTCGATCTCGGAATACCGTCCGTCGGTCAAGTCGCGAATGTAGCGACTCGCCAAGTCGGAGATCTCCGGACGCAACGCCTGATTGAGATCGGTGCGCAAGTCCGTGAACGCCCGATCGAGCTCCTCGTGCAATCGACGCTCGCGAATGAGCACGCCAAGCCGCTCTTCGTGCTTCGCCAGCTCCGTCTTCGCCTCTTCAGCCGATTCGAACGCAACCTGCGCCGACGCCAGCTCGGCATCGGCCGCCACCGCCGCGAGCTCCGCCGACCGAAGCTCCGCCGCCGCGTGCTCGTATCGCTCGCGAAGCTCGGCGAAGGTTGCATCAGAAAATGTGAAGCGTTTGCCACGCTCGGTCAGGTCCGCGAGCCGGCTGACGACGTGCGCAACGCTCGCGCGAATCCGTTCACGTTCCGCCGTGAGCTGCGGCTCGCGCTCGAGCTGTGCAATAAGCCTCGCCGCGCGCACCGCGAGCGGCGTCAATCGCTCGATGGTCTGTCGTACGTGTTCGTGCCGAGTAGCGTCGTAGGACACGGCGATCGTATCGAGCTCACGATGCACGACCATGTAGCGCTCTTCTTTACTCGCGAGGTCGCGCGTGAGGCCGGCCAGCTCCTGAACGGCCGCCTGTACTTTTGCGAGTCGTCGCTCGAGCTTTCCCAGATTGTCGAACAGCTGCCGCCGCTGCTCGTCGAGTGCCTTCACCTCCGGCGGCATCGCCTCCAATTGCTCGATGCGCGCCCGATAGTATTTGCCGTCGACGGTTATCGTCTCGATCTGATTGTCGAGGAACTCGAGCACCGTACGGAAATGCGTTTGCAGCGGACGGGCGCAAATCGGACAAGTCCCGTTCTCGCCGAGCTCCACGATCTGCTCGCGTTGCCGGCGGACGTCGCCCAATTGATCAGCCAACGTTTGACGCTTCGTCTCCGCTTCTTGTTTGTCGCGGACCCAATCGGTCTGCGTATGCTCGAACTCCAATTGCACCCGCTCCAACTCCGCACGCGCCTGCGTCAATTGCTCCGTAACTTCGAGCTCGAGCGCGGGCGCCGCTTCGATCTTCGCTCGCCGCTCGCGCAGCTTCGCAAGCTCGTCCAGCAATGCGCGCTCCGATTCATCGAGCGTGCGTCGTCGCGCAGCCTCGTTGCAGGCGCGATCCAACGCACGCATTTCCGCTTGGAGCGCGGGCAGCTCGGTCAGTTCGACAGTGAGTCGATTGACCTCCTCGCGCGCCAACGCGGCATCGGCGAGCTCGCGTTCGACGCGCGACACGTCACGCTCGAGCGCGATACGTTCGCCGTCGACGACGCGCATTTCCGACACGAGTGCTTGCAGCGCATCACGCTCGCGCTGCATCGCTTCCCAACGCGGCGTGATCTCATCGAGGACGCGACGCGCGGCCACGCGCCGCAG
>Ga0207695_10002725_pt1 | contig 25804 bp, 21 predicted proteins | sample KBSC54metaG_FD_184354 | JGI IMG/M metagenome (GOLD analysis project Ga0207695, IMG submission 184354) | Corn rhizosphere microbial communities from Kellogg Biological Station, Michigan, USA - KBS C5-4 metaG (SPAdes) (version 2) | ecosystem: Host-associated > Plants > Roots > Rhizosphere > Soil...
GAAGCCGAATCTATTCAGCGCCATCACCACCGTCCCGCCCGTATTCCAGTCGTTCGGGAATACGGGATCGCTGCCCGGGGCGCCGCGCCACCACCAGGTCCAGCGTTTGTAGTCGAGCCCCGGGTAGGGGTTGACCTCGACATCCGAGCTGACCGCCTGACCGAGCAGGAATTTGTCGACGAAGGCGGAGATGGCCGGGGCCTCCGCCGGCAGCGTCGCACAGTGCTGGTGTCCGCCGTCGATATAGAACCCGTACCGGTCCCCGATCCCCAGCGTGTCGTAGATCTCCTGCGTCGCCCGGGCGGAGATGTAGTTGGAGCGGTTCGACAGCCAGTAGAAGTCGGTATTGCCTGTCTCCAGCAGCGCCCGTGGCGCTACCATAGCCATCAACTCGTGATGATCGACGGGCAGCTTATAGACGTTGTCGCCGGCGAACTGACGCATTTGCCCGGCGAACCAGTTGTAGTCCGTGTCATCGACATCTTCCACCGAGCCCTGGGCCTCGATTTCATGCGAGACGCGCCAGGCCGGCGCACCGCCGCCGCCATTTTCCTGGGCGATGGTCAGCGCAACCCGCTCATCGAACGCCCCGGCGAACAGCGCCATCTTCCCTGCGTAGGAGCATCCGGTGACCGCCAGGTGTCGCACGTCGATGGGCAGCGGATCGACGGCCTGGTGACTGGCGATTTCGATACCGTCGATGAGCCGGCTCACTCCCCAGGCCCAGGCGGCGTACTGTCCCGAGTTGCTGGTGCCCGTGCACGTGCCGGCGCACAGCTCGGGATAGAGCTGGTAGAACGGGTCCTGGGTGTGGTCGCTCACTCCGAAGAACGAATGCTCGGTAACATCGTTGTGGAAGAAATCGATGGTGGCCACCGGCTGACCCGCAAACACACTCGCGGGCAGGCTGCCGTAGTTGGGAATGGGCGGAACGAAGAACGGTGGGAATGCCAGGCTCATGGCAATCACCGCCGGAAACGGGCCGTTGCCCACGCCCTGCGGGATGTAGACGCGTTCGTTCAAGGTCAACGATTTGCCATTGCGGGTGACCACCACCGTCAGTGAGCCGGTGTTCGACCCAGCCGCCGCCGGCGTGTAGGAGGCGGTGATGGTGCAGTCGGAGCAATCGGGCTTCGGGCCGATCTCATACTTCTCGATGGCCGCCTTGATCTCGTTGCGCCGGCGCTCCCAGCTCGCGGCCGAGGCATCCCGATGGCTGCCATCGAAGAACGTGAACGGATCCGGCAGGGGCCGGACGATCGGCAGCTGGGCGAACGGCGGGAAGACGGGCGCCGGATATCGCGCGCCGGTATTTTCCGCATTGTAGACCAGCGGTAGCTGGCGATGATGGCACCCTCCATCGGGCGCCACGGACGAGTCACATTCCTGTGCCCTGGGGGCGGATGCGCCACTGAGCAACACTGCGAGCAGCGCGGCACTGATCCAACGAGCTGACGGCATCATCTCCTGATCCTCCCTTGCATAAGCCGGTGACCGAGCCGCGTCCGGTGCGAAGACTGCGAGCTCGCCAACCACTCCCCTGGATCACCGTGGGTCGATGTTTTTTTGAAGCGTGAGAGACCTCATGCCAATGGCGGTGTGCGCCGTTGGCTGTGTTGACTGCGCGTTGTGAGCGCTAACATAGCGACGCGTAGTCACCGGTGTCAAGAGAATGGTTACCCGGTGTCAGAGTCGCGCCGCTGGGCAGTCACGCGGCCGCGCGCGCCGGCGGTTGCGGGTACCGCTCGAGCCTCGACGTGTCCGCGTCGGGGGCGCTCGATGCTTCGGACTACGCGACTTCCAGGGAAGGCAGATCAAACGCATCGATCTGCTTCCAATCCGCCCCATGCGGATAGGCAACTGAAATGGCGCGAATCCTCGCGAAGTCGACGTCCGGCCCGGCGAAGGCAATCCGGCCTTGAGCCCGATACGCCTCGATGGCCCGCAGCAACATGCTCTGCGCCCGCACGATCACCAGATCACACCTGCCCAGATGCTGCTGGCTGCGATCGACGATCGGCCCCATCGACTCCTGGACAACGAAGTCCTCATACGCATTGCCGCGCCCGACGATGCCGCTCCAGTGCCCTCGCTGCATGGCCGCGCGGTCCTGGTGCCACAGGTTGGCGCGATTGCCCATGTCGGAATTGAAGAAATCCGGATCGCCCGAGTCCGAGCCATAAGCACTCATCCAGTTGCCGGGTATCGACCCATGAACGTCGAAGGCGATATACCACTGTGCCGTCCACTCATCGTCGATCGGAATGGAACAGCACGCCAGCGCGGGGTCGCCCGGAGCGGCGGGAATGAACGAGAAGAACGGCAGTGCCACCTCACGGATGCGGGCATAACAGCGCCCGTTCGCCTGTTCGCGCAGCGCTCCCTCGCGGAAGCCATACGGTTTGGCGACGACCTCGAAAGTGGGCGCCGAGTTGTCCAGCATGTAGTCGGACTCCCCCTTGAACATCTGGCGGCCGGCCGAGCTGCCGATGTTGGAGGAATGCAGGAAGCTCACGTGCGCCGAATCCAGCAGAGCCTCGAGCCCCTGCAGCCAGTTGCAATGAATGATCCCGCGGCGCGGCGCCACGCGATCCTGCGGCAGGCTCGTAAACTCGAAATCGGTAAACCTCGGGGGGCTGGCCCGCTGCTTGCCGAGATAGACCCAGACCAGTCCACCTGCCTCGTGAGTCGGATGGCTTCGGACGGGCACGCTGGCGGCGAAGCGTTCGCGCCCGGCGCGCCGCTCGGTCGGTGCATCGACGCACTTGCCGTCGACCGAGAACTTCCAACCATGGAAGATGCATCTCAGGCCGTTCTCCTCATTCCTCGCGAGCGCCAGACTCGCGCAGCGGTGTGGGCAGGCCTCCTGCATGAAACCGACGCGGCCATCGGTCGCCCGAAAAGCCACGAAGTTCTCGCCGAACAGTCGTACTCGCTCGGGCGCGCCGTCGACCTCCAGCTTGGCCGAGCGGCAGGCGGGCACCCAGTACTCGCGCAGCAGCTCACCCATCGGTGTGCCTGGCCCGACGCGGGTCAGAAGCTCGTTGTGCTCGGGTTTGAGCATGCTTGGCCTCCTGAGGGAGTCGACACTCTGGAGAGCCGATCTTACTCCTTTGAGGAGGACGGCCTCGCGTGTCAGCGGCTGTGTCCAGGCGCCGGCGACATGTCGACGGCCTGCCCACCTGGCGGCCCCTGCCCGCCCGGCTAGCGCCTCAGGATGAGCTCGCGATCGACGGTCTTGCCGACAGGAAATCCATACTCGCCGACCTTGTCGAACCCGTAGCGTCGATAGAAGCGTTGCGCTGCGAAGTTTTCCGACCACACTCCGACGTACAGGGGAGCTCGCCCTCGGCTCTCGAGCCATTGCAGCCCGACATCCATCAGCTGCGCGCCGAGGCGCAGATTGTGATGGCGTGCGAGCACGTAGAGCTGATGAACCTCGCCGGCCGTCGGCTCACGATTCTCGACGGGTAACTTGCAAGCCCCGACCGCGATGTAGCCGACCGGCCTCGCGCCGCCAAGCGCGGCGAGCCAGACGGCGCGCTGAGGATCCCTGAGAATGCGAGTCCAGGCATCCACCGAATGAGAGCTGCCAAGGAATGCGTGCAGATCCTCCGGCGGATACAGATGACCAAACGTTTCGGTAAAAGTCGCGGTCCCGAGGCTTGCGAGTGTCGGCGCATCTTCCGGTCCCGCGCGACGGATGGTGGAGTGCGGATTGTTGTTGGTCATGACGCTATTCATAGCGTGCGGCACAGCTGCGTATGAGTAGAATGCGTCCGAGTTGATCACCGGGAAGATATCATGCTCTACGCCATTCTCGCGTACCACGCGGAAGCGCAAGTCCTGGGGCTGACTGCGCAACAGGACGCCGCGCTCATGGCGGACCTTGGCAAGGTTCACGATCGGCTCACCCGGGAGGGAAAGCTTGGCCCGGCCGCGCGGCTCGGCGCGACCAAAAGAGCGCGCACGTTGCGCGGCTCGGGCGACATGGTGCTCGATGGGCCGTTCGCGGAGACGAAGGAGCAGCTGCTCGGCCTGTATATCGTCAATGTCGACAGCGAGGCCGCGGCAATCGCGGCTGCCCGCGAGCTGCAGACCGTCAACCCCTCTGCCGTCTACGAGATAAGGCCCATTGCCCTGTTTCTTCCGGGCGCCGCGCGCCTCGCAGCGCAAGCGGCGCCCGAAGTCATTCGCGGCGACTGAGCTCGAGCCTGGCATGCACGACGAGGCTCCTGACAGTACCGCAGTGCGCGTTGCGCTCTGGCGCGCCCTGCATACGCAAATCGATGCGCCCCCGCACATCTTCGAAGACAGCGCCGGGCTGCGACTGGTCGGCCCCGAAGAAGGATGGCGCCTTCGTCCGGACATGGATCCGGTGTTCACCCAGCCGTTCCGAGCCTCCATCATCGCCCGCGCCCGCTTCATCGAAGATCTGATTCTCGAGCGGATGCAGCACGGCATCGCCCAGTACGTCATTCTCGGTGCCGGCCTCGACACGTTCGCACAGCGCCGGCCGCACAGCGGCTCGCAACTCAAAGTCTTCGAGATCGATCGTCCAGGTCCGCAAGCGTGGAAGCGACGGCGGCTGATCGAACTTGGCTTTGGAGTGCCGGACTGGCTGCGCTTCGTATCCGTCGACTTTGAAGCGGGCGATGCCTGGTGGCAGCAGCTGAGCTCCGCAGGCTTCGATCCCGGTCAGCCTGCAGTCGTGGCTTCCACGGGCGTGAGCATGTATCTGACCAGGGACGCGGTCGATTCCACGTTGCGCCGCGTCGCCGCGCTTGCTCCGGGAACCACGCTGGCCATGACTTTCCTGCCGCCGATCGAGCTTGCGGACCCGGTGATTCGTCCCGGCCTGGAGCGCGCGCAGCAGGGAGCGCGGGCCAGCGGGACGCCCTTCATCACCTTTTTCACTCCGACGCAGATCGTCACGCTGGCCCGCGAAGCCGGGTTCAAAGAGGTCCGGCACGTCGGTGCGGAGGATCTGGCACGACGGTACTTCGCCGGCAGAACGGATGGCCTTCGCCCGCCGCAAGGCGGAGAGGAAATTCTGGTCGCGACCTGACAAGTCGATCGAGCGAGGCGCGTGCTGTCCGCACGCCCCCTACCTGGGGTGGAGAATCAGCTTCTGCGCGCGCCAGTTGAGCAGTTCCGCCACATAGATCTCGTTCTCGGTCGGACAGGCGAGCTCATGGATCCAGCCGAACTTCTTCAGCACCCTGCCAGTGCTTCCGAGCCAGCCGAGGACCTTGCCATCGAGCGTCAGCTTGTAGATCCGGCCGGGAAAGGCGTCCGCGACATAGAGGTATTGAGTCGGTCCGGGTGTCATGCACAGGGCCCAGGGCGAGCCCGGATGCAGGGTGCCGTTGCCGGCCGGCGTAGCGCCGGTCTCCGCGGGACGGTTGCCGATGAGGACGGAAGCATCGCGCGGCGCGGGCACGTCGATACGCAGAATCGAGAGCAGCTTGCCCGAGGTGTCGAACACCTGAATGCGAGCGTTGCCGCGATCGGCGACGTAGATACGATCCTGGCGATCGGTCACGATCGAATGCAACGTACTGAATTGCCCCGGCCCGGAACCCGGCTCGCCCCAGGTGCCGACCCAGTTGCCCTCGCGGTCGAACTTCGCCACGCGGGAATTGATGTAGCCGTCGCTGATGTAGACATTGCCGGCTGAATCCCAGGCCATGTCGGTGACCTGGCGAAACAGGCCGTTGACCGGCGGCAGAGGCGGTTTCGGGTGCTCGAGCGGATGCGCGCTCTCATCGGCTGCCTCGGCCTTGCGCCCCAGCACCAGCGTCACCCTGCCTTGCGGATTGAAGCGCACGACGACATCCGAACCCTTGTCCGCCACCCAGATGTTGTCATCGCGATCGATGCGCACGGCGTGCGCATAGGACCACGCGTACAGATTGCGGCCGATTTCGCGCAGAAACTGCCCGTTGGCGTCAAACTCGAGCAGTTGCGCGGCGGCGGCCCCGTAGGCCGGTCCGCTGGTGTTGCCACGCGACAGTACGAAGATATGGCCCTTGGAATTGACGGCGATGCCGGCCACCTCGCCGAAATACATGTCGGGCGGGAGGTGCAGAAAGTCCGGCACGGAGTCGAACGGGATCTCCGGGGGTTGGGCTTGAGCGCCTACCACGGCGCTCGCCAGCAGCAACGTCACACCGAGTGCCATCCGGATCGCTTTCATCTCAACCCCCTCCAAGCCGGATCACCGGCCCGCTCCATCATCAGGCGCAGGTCTACAATGGGTCAACACGGAGCCGCTGGAGGAGTGTCTGGCATGTATCACGGGTACACCGGTCTGTGGGGCATCCTGGTCCTGATTGCCGATGTCTGGGCCATCGTCAACATCTTTCAAAGCGGGGCTTCGACCGAACGGAAAGTCTTGTGGACCGTGCTCGTGATTGTGCTGCCCGTCCTGGGATTCATCATCTGGCTGCTCGCGGGACCGCGGACGGGAAGGTCGTAAGTCCGCGCCTGCGGCGCGTTATCGAAGGTCGACCCTGGCGGGGCTGAGCGCGCTCGCGGCGTGACTTTTGTGCAAGTCGACCTGCACGTTCGCCATTGACAAATGGGCGCAAATTGCAGCCCTTCCGGCTAACCTTAACCGCGTGGAGGACGAGGGGTTGCAGCTGTTCTCCGGGGCTGTCGCGATCTATCGTATGGTGTTGGCCGGCCTCCACGAGCGGACTCCCGAGCCTTGGAGAATTCAGCAGCCTGGGGCACCCCCAGGCATGAGAAGGGTGGTTGATGGCGGCGTCGCGGCGGCTTCCGTTGGGTCTGGTTGGGGTGCTGGCAGTGGCACTCGCCCTGTTCGCCTGGGCTGTGTTCCACGGAACGCGCTCCGCCACCCCCGCGCCGCAGCCAGCGACAGCTATCGCCGTGGCCAAGGTCGAACGACGAGATGTCCCTATCTCGATCAATGCCCTTGCGCAGGCCCAAGGGTGGCAGACGGTGGTGGTGCGCGCGCAGGTCAACGGCACATTGCTGCAGGTGCCCGTGCGCGAGGGATCGGATGTAGTCAAGGGTGAGCTGATCGCCGAGATCGATCCTGCCCCCTTCCGCGCAGTGCTCACGCAAGCCGAAGGCGCCTTGAGTCGCGACCAGGCTCAGCTCGAACTGGCCAGGCTCAAGCTGACCCGCTATCGGCAGCTGGGCGAAGAGGATTCCATCGCCGGGCTGGACGTGGACAGCCAGGCGGCCATGGTCAGCCAGCTGGAAGGCACCGTCATGGTCGACCGGGGTCAAGTCGCGGCCGCCCGGGTCAATCTGGACTACACCCGCATCGTTGCGCCGGTCGCCGGGCGCGTCGGTGTTCGCTACGTCGACGCCGGCAACGTCGTCTCCACGATGGACACCGCTGGCATCGTGACCATCAATCAGATCTCGCCCATCGCAGTGACCTTCACCGTTCCGCAGGGAGAGTTTCAACGGCTTTCGCAGGCGTCCGACGGCTTTCGCAAGACGCTGGTCACCGCGGCATACAGCCAGGAGAGCGGCCAGCTGCTGGACACGGGCGAGCTGGTGGTGGTCGACAATCGGGTGGACCCGGCGACCGCCACCGTGCAACTGAAGGCTCGCTTCAACAACCCCGAGCGGCGCTTGTGGCCTGGGCAGCTGTTGAACGTCAGACTGACACTCCAGACCGTGCGCGGCGTGCTGGCGCTGCCCAGCGTAGCGGTCAACCAGGGACCGAAGGGGCCCTACACCTACGTGGTCAAGGACGACATGGCGGTGATGCGTCCGCTGGAGATCGACCTGCAGCAGGATGAGATCACGGTGGTGAAATCCGGGGTCGAGGCCGGAGAGACCGTAGTCGTCGAAGGCCAGGCCTCGCTGCGCCCGGGCGCCAAAGTCGCGGTGCGCCGGCCCACCGAGTCGGTGGCCGACGATCCCGGCGGCGAGCCTCCCCGAACATGAACATCTCCGGTCCCTTCATCCGCCGGCCGATCGCGACCTCCCTCATCGCCGCGGCCCTGCTGGGACTGGGCTTGATCGCCTATTTCAATCTGGGAGTCGCGGCGCTCCCTCAGGTGGACGCCCCCACCATCCAGATCAACGCCGCGTTGCCGGGGGCGAGCCCGGAGACCATGGCCTCGAATGTGGCCACGCCGCTGGAGCGCCAGCTCGCGCTGATCACCGGGGTCTCGCAGATGACCTCCAGCAGCAGCCTCGGCCAGACCTCCGTCACCCTGCAATTCGACCTGGACCGCAACATCGATGCCGCCGCCCAGGACGTGCAATCGGCGATCAACGCCGCCGGCGGCCAGTTGCCGACCAACCTGCCCAGCCCGCCGACGCTGCGGAAAGTCAATCCGGCCGACAACTCCGTGCTGATCATCGCGATGACTTCCGACACGCTGCCGATCAACGTCATCAGCGACTACGCGGACAATATCGTCGCCCAGCAGGTGTCGCATATCAGGGGCGTCGGCCAGGTCAATCTTGGGGGCTTCCGTAAGCCCGCCATTCGCATCCAGATCGATCCGCGCAAAGCGGCGGCGCTGGGCCTGCAACTGGACCAGATCCGCTCGACCATCGCCCAGGCCACCGTGAACGCTCCCAAAGGCCAGCTCATCGGGCGGCAGCAGAGCCTGACGGTCTACACCGATGATCAGGCGGTAGACACCCAGACCTGGAACGACCTCATCGTCGGCTACAAGAACGGCGCGCCGATCCGCGTCAGCGACCTCGGGGGCGCCCGGTTCAGCGTCGAGAACAACCAGGGCGGGGGCTACAGCGAAGTCGGCAGGGCCGGCAAGTTTCAATCGCTCAAGAGCGGCCCCGCGGTGCACGTCATCGTCTACAAGCAGCCCGGCGCCAACGTCATCGAGACGGTCGAGGCCGTGAAGGCCGCCCTGCCGCAGCTGCGCGCCAGCGTACCGCCCGCCATCAACATGGATGTCATTGCCGATCGCACGCTCACCATCCGGGCTTCGGTGTACGAGGTGAAAAAGACGCTGCTGATCACCGTCGCGCTGGTGGTCCTGGTGATCTTCCTGTTCCTGCGCAACACCATGGCAACCGCCATTCCCTCGGCCGTCATCCCCGTGTCGCTGCTGGCGACCGCGGCGGTGATGCTGGCTGCGCATTTCACCCTGGACAACCTGAGCCTGATGGCATTGACCGTCGCGGTCGGCTTCGTCGTCGATGATGCCATCGTGATGGTCGAGGCGATCTGGCGGCGCGTCGAGCACGGTCAGCGGCCGTTCGAGGCCGCGCTCGCCGGATCCCGCGAGATCGGCTTCACCATCCTGACCATCTCGATCTCGCTGATCACGGTGTTCACGCCCGTCATGTTCATGGGCGGCGTCGTCGGCATCATCATGCGTGAGTTCGCGCTGACCCTGAGCGCCGCGGTGTTGGTATCGGTCATCCTGTCGCTGACACTGACTCCGATGCTGTGCGCGCGTTACCTGGCGGCGCCCAAGCCGCCGACCTCACGCATCATCCGCGCTCTGGAGAACGGCTTCCGGCAACTCGAGCTCCGCTATGCCAACGGGCTGGAGATCGTGCTGCGTCACAAGATCGCGACCATGGTGGTATTCGGGTGCACGCTGGCACTGGCGGCAACGTTGTACGCCACGGCCCGCACCGGATTCTTTCCACAGCAGGACACGGGATTTCTGCAGGGCGCTCTGGTTGCGCCGCAGGGCGCCTCTTATGCCTATACCGACAAGAAGGCGCTCGAGGCGGCCAGGATCATCGCAGCCGATCCCGACGTGTACGAGGTCCACTACAACGCGGGCAGCTCGGCCCAGGCCTCGGTGAACGTCGGCTTGCGCTCGCTCGAGGATGGCCGCACGGCGACCGCCGACGAGATCATCGATCGGCTGCGCCCGCAGCTGGCACAGATCGTGGGCGTCCAGGTGTTCATGCGGTCCTTGCAGGACATCACCATCGGCGGCCGCCCCGGCCGCGCTCAGTACCAATACACGCTGTTCGACGGTGACCTGGACGAGTTGAACGAGTGGGCACCGCGCCTCGTCGATGCGCTGCAACGGGCCCCCGAGCTGGAGGACGTCAGCTCCGACCAGCAGTCGCAGGCGCCTTCGGCCAACCTGGCCATCGATCGCGACGCCGCCGGCCGCTTCGGTATCTCCCCGACCGACATCGACGCCGCCATCTACAACCAGATCGGCCAACGACAGGTGGCGCAGTACTTCACTCAATTGAATTCGTATCGGGTCATCATGGAAGCGCCACCGGACATGCAGGTCGGACCGGAGCTGTTCAACTCCGTCTTCCTGGTCTCACCGCGCACCGGCAAGCCCGTTCCCTTGAGCAGCCTGGTCAAGGTCGATACCACCCGGACCCGCAGCCTCTCGATTCAGCACCAGGGTGAGTTCCCGGCCTCGACGATCTCCTTCAACCTCGCCCCCGGCGTTTCCCTGGGCACCGCGACGGCGGCCGTGGAAAGGATGCGCCAGGAGCTGGGGACCCCGGCCACCCTGCAGGGCTCGTTCCAGGGCAATGCCCAGGCATTCCAGCAATCCCTGAAGGACGAGCCGGTGCTGATCCTGGCAGCGCTGCTGTGCGTGTATGTGATTCTCGGTGTGCTGTATGAGAGCTACGTTCATCCCCTGACGATCCTCTCCACGCTGCCCTCGGCGGGCCTGGGCGCGCTGCTCGCCCTGCGCCTGGCCGGTCACGACCTGGATGTGATCGGCATCATCGCGATCATTCTGTTGATCGGCATCGTCAAGAAGAACGGCATCATGATCGTCGACGTCGCCCTGAAGCTCGAACGCGAGGAAGGGTTGGATCCGGAGGAAGCGGTCCGGCGAGCCTCTCACCAACGACTGCGACCGATCCTCATGACCACGGCCTGCGCCTTCCTCGGCGGCCTGCCGATGATCCTCGGCAGGGGCACCGGTTCGGAGTTCCGCCAGCCGCTCGGCTGGGCCATCGTCGGAGGACTGGTCGTCTCGCAGATCCTCACGCTCTTCAGCACGCCGGTGATCTATATCTATCTCGACCGCCTGCGCCGGCGGTTCGAACGTGTCCAAGCCACTCCGCCCACCGAATCCACGACGACTGAGTCCGCGGTCAACGCAAACCCGATCGTGGACGCCCCCGCCGCGGCGGCCCCGACTGTCCAGGCGCCCTGAGGCGCGCGATCCGGATATCAATCCGCCAACGGGCCGGGGCGCATCTGGAAATGCACGATGAGGGGCTTGGTGCCTTTGCCACCTTCCTTGTGCCAGGGCGTGCGATCGCCGCTCGTCACCCACAGACCCCGTCCCTTCCAGCCTGCACGGGCGTCATCGATCCGCCCTTCCATGCCCTTCATGTAGAACCCGAGGGGATAGGGAATGCGCAGCGTAACGAACTCGCCACGCACCAGCGCATGCACGCCGTCGAAGAGATTGCCGGTGGCGATGGGGACATTCGCGCCGAGGCCGAGGGTGTCGTGCTGATCGACCCACGTGTAGTAGCTCGACTCGACGCTGAACTGCGGCTCAGCGGCGAATCCCGGCCCGGGCAGTTTATGGAGCGTCCAGCCTTCCGGACAGTGATCGCCGGTGGCCTTGGGGCCGTTCAGCGGGCCCTTGCACTTGCGCCGGTCGAACTCACCCAGATGCCCGCTGCCGAGCGACACCCAGACGACGCCGTTGCTGTCTATGTCCGCCCCGCGCACGCCGAAACCGGGCGGCGGTACGTTGTAGATCTCGCTCAGCTGCGTACGCGGGTCGAAACGAATGAGAGCCCCCGGAAACTGGAACGCCACGGATCCCCACACCGACCCATCGGCCGGGTTGGGCATCACCGCATAGAAAGAGCCTGCGATACGCTGATCGAGCTGCGCGTTCGGCGGCTGACCCGGCTCCGTCCACGCATCCCGGCGCCCGTTGCCGTTGGTGTCCAGAACGAACGGCGCCCACCCTTGCGAGGCAGCCGCATCGCCGGTCGCGAGGAACTTCCTGCTATCCAACCAGCCCACGACCGGACCCCCACCGCTGGTCCAGATCGTGTCGTTGGCATCCGCGGCGAACTGCAGGTGATGTGTGCTGAAGCAGGTATCTACGAAAGTGTATTTGCCGCTCTTCGGATCATAGACGGCAAGCTGCCGCCCGGAACGCTCCAGCGGAAACGCCTTCGCGGAGGGATGATCCGAGCCCCGTTTGCAGAACGCAGGATTGTCCGCGGCGCGAATGCGCGCCGTGTACCACACACGACCCTGCGCATCGAGCATCGGGTTGTGCGCGTTGGCCTTGCTGTTCCAGATTCGCTCCTCGCCCCAGTAGGGTGAGGGCGCGATCACGGGATCATCGTGCGTGCTGGGCGTATTCGCGTCTCGCACCGGGGCGTGAAACGTCGTGGCCACCCGGTGCGTGGGATCGAAAATGGGAAACTCGTCCGTGCTCAGTTCCGGCGAGCCGTAGAGGGGGCCGTAACCGTTGACCGTCGGATGACGGCGGTCGGTTCCCGAAAGATCGTGCAAGTAGGATTTCGGGCTGGCCCAATCCTGGACGGTGGCCACGACATTACGCTCCGCTCCTGTCGGCCGCCTTGGCGAAGCCGCCGGCAGCTCGCCCCGGGCGATGCGATCCGTCCAGTCAGCGAGATATTTCAGAGGAACCCCGTGCAACTGCCCCAGCGCGATGCCCACCATGTCCCGACCGGCCTGGCCTGATTGGATGCGCCGCACCCAGGCATCCTGCGAGGAGTTGAACTTGCCCAGGCTCGGCGGCAACGTGCGGGTCGCCAGGTTGCCGAGTTGGTGACAGCCGACGCACCCCATGTTCTTTATCCACATGAGGTACTCGTTACGGCCGCCGTGCAGCTGGGCAACCTCCGAGTCCTGCGGCAACTTCAGCATTGCGTACCAATACGCCGCCGGATAGATGCGTGCCGCCGTCGCCGCGTCGGGGGCAGTGACGGCGGTCAGGTTGAGGTGCTTTCCGGGAGTGCTCTGGACGGCTGCGGAGTCGGCAAGTCCATAACCGCGCACCCATACCTTGTAGGTTGCCGCGGGCAGATCCGGGATCAGATAGCGGCCCTGCTCGTCGGTGACGACGATCTTTGCGTAGCGCGTTGCGAACGCGTTGGTCTCGGCGATGACCCAGACACCCGCCTCCGGGCCCTGGGTGCTGGTGACGACGCCTGCGATGTCGTCGTTGTCGATCTTGATCTGCCGCGCGGGGGATTCCTGGGCCAGCGCGCCGCCCGCGGCGATCACAGCAGCCACGGCCGCCGCCAGAGCGGCACGCAGTCGCGAGCTGCGCTGGACGACCAGTGAGCCGGTTAGACGAGACGGTGACATCACTTCAATCGCTGCCTTTTTTGAGAGTTGTGTCCGATTCTAGGCCGGTTGCCGCCCCGAAATCCTCGTAGCACTCACAAGCCATTGATTTTAATTGCAAATGCGACCATTCCGAGCCCGGTCCCGCGGACCCACCTTGCGATCCTTGCGCCGCTCCCAGCCAACTGCGCCGCTGTGCTGCCCATCACACTATGTCGATCAGGCGCGGCACCGGATGCCCGAATCGATCCACGCTCCAACTCAACTCGCCACTTTCCAACACAACATTCGCTGACAACAGCGGGCTTCGAAACTGCAACGGGCGTACACATTTGCATCGTATTTTGTGCGGTGCTACCCGCTTTATGTCGCACCCTTCGGCCAAACTCCCTCCAACGCAGCGGTCATTCCTCGCTGAATGGTCTGCAGGCACGGGCTCATTGCATGGGCAACTGAGCGCTGCGACCTGGATCACACATCGGCGCAGCGCCACCAGGCGCTCAAGCGGTGGGTGGTTCACGCCGACACAGGAGCTCGAGAACTTACCGCAAGCTGGTTTTACCTCTGGAGGACGGCATGAACATTCGGATCAAGCAAGCGATGATGGCCGCCGGCATCGCGACAGCGATGGCGCTGCCGCTGTCGAGTCAGGCTTCGGACGGCACTCTTACTTTCACCGGCGCAGTGACGGCGAACAGCTGTACGCTCACGGTCAACGGTGTCGCGGGCGCGGATGCGACTATTGCGCTGCCCACGGTAGATACGGCAGCGCTGAGCAACAGCGCCCCGAGAACGACTGCGGCTGGCACGTTCTTCAGTATCGCCGTCAGCGCCTGCACGGCCCTGACGGACATCGGCGGCACGACGGCGCCCGCCTCGGTCCAGATCTATTTCGAGGCAGGCCCGAATGTCGACCAGGCGACCGGTGGTCTCATCAACAAGGCCGCCGGCGGCAGCAATGTCGAGGTGAACCTCTTCAACGCCACCTCGGCGACGGTCGTCGGCCAGCAGATCATCCCGGGTACGGGGATGGGCGCGGGCACGCATCAGCCCGCGGTCCAGCCCGTCGGGTCAGTGGGAACCCAGTGGTTCTACGCTCAGTATTCGACTGCCGGCGCCGCCGCGCAGGCCACTGCTGGTGCGGTGAGCACTTCGATCACCTACTCGCTGATCTATCAATAAACACGATCTGAAAGTGACTACGGGAGCTCACATCTGAGCAACTGTGCGTAGCGTTCCGGCTGCGCACAGTTTCCCGATTGAAAAAGATGACGATGCGGCAACGCCTGTCGATGTCTGTATTCCGCGCCGGCAAGATCGTCCCGCTGGCGTTCATTGCTGCCACGCTCCTCGCAGCCGCTCCTCGTGCCACCGCGGGCGTCGTCGTCGACGGCACGCGCGTGGTGTATCCGGCGGCCAAGCGCGAGGTGACGATCAACATCAACAACCCGGGCAGCGTTCCTTCGCTCGTGCAAGCGTGGCTCGATGCGGGCGATCCGCGCGCCAAGCCGGGGGATTCGAAGGTTCCGTTCGTTCTGACACCCCCGTTGTTCAGGCTCGATCCCACCAAGGTCCAGAGCCTGCGTCTGGTCTACACCCACGATCCGCTGCCCGCGGACCGTGAATCGGTCTTCTGGCTCAACGTTCTCGACATTCCACCGCGCGCCGCAGCCAACCCGGATGCTCCCAATCAGCTCGAGCTGGCCTTCAAGCACCGCATGAAGGTGTTCTTCAGGCCGGCGGGGCTGGCAGGCTCGGCGCTGGATGCGCCCGCGCTCATGACATGGAAGCTGCTGTCCAGGAACGGCAAGCTCGTCGGCATCCAGGCGCACAACCCAAGTCCCTACCACGTCTCGATGTCCAAGGTCGTGGTAATGCTGGGCGGCCAGCCGATGGCCGTTCAGGCGGACATGGTGGACCCATTCGCCAGCCGCAGCTTCGATCTGCCTGAGCCGGCCGCCGCGCCCAACGGTCCCGTTGCCCTGGAATACTGGTTCATCAACGACTACGGCGGCAGCGTAAAGGCCACGGCTTCCGCGTCGGCTGCACCCTGATCCGGATGATAGCCCCGTGGCGTTCCGCGAAGGGCGTGGAAGACTTGCGGACCTGCTGACTTGCCTTATTCTGGCGGCTGCCTGCGCGCCGGCCATGTTGTTTGCAGCGACTACACGAGCCGCAGGGACAGGAGCGCCGCCGCAGGCGCCCGCGGCATCGCCGGTGCAGACCGCAGCCGCAGTGCCGGTGCAGACCGCCGCTGCAACACCTGCGCGGACCGCAGCCGCAGCGCCGGCCCAGACCGCAGCCGCAGTGCCGGTGGAGTTTGACTCGGCCTTTCTGCGCGGCGGTGCCGAGGTCGATGTATCGCGCTTCTCGCGGGGCAACCCGGTGCTTCCCGGGGACTACCTCGTCGACTTGCAAGTCAACGGCAAGTGGATAGGCCATGCTTCGGTTCGATTCGTTGCACAGCCCAACAGCGACATTGCCCTGCCGTGCATTGACCGCACGCTGATCACGCGCCTCGGGGTGGATTTCGAGAAGCTACCGGAGTCGGCACGCGCCCTGATGCAGAACGCACAACCGGATGCCTGTGTAGACCTGGCAGCAATGATTCCGGAAGCGACGGTGTCGTTCGACCTCTCGCAACTGCGGCTGGAGATCACCGTGCCCCAGGCCGCCATGCTGCACAAACCCCGTGGCTATGTCGGACCGGAGCTCTGGGACACCGGCGTGACGTCGGCGACACTGGGCTACAACCTCAACGCCTATCGATCTGCGAGCTCGGAGCTGACGACGACCGTGGGCCATCTGGACCTGGCACTCGGAATCAACCTCGGCAGCTGGCACTTGCGCCAGCGATCAGCCCTCGAAGCCACCTCCGGCCAGACCTCCAGCTACCAGAACGTCGCCACCTACCTCACTCACGACATTCCCGCGATCCGCGGCGACCTGACGATAGGAGACAGCTTCACCGATGGAGCCGTGTTCGACAGCTTCGGATTCCGCGGGGTCTCCCTCGGCACCGATGATCAGATGCAGCCAGATTCCCAGCTCGAATACGCGCCTGTGGTCCATGGGATTGCACGCACCAACGCACGTGTCCTCATCACCCAGAACGGCAACACCATACTCGAGACCACGGTGTCGCCCGGTGCGTTCGAGATCAACGATCTGTACGCGACCGGCTACGGCGGCGACCTGCATGTCACGATCTATGAGGCTGATGGCACCCAGAGCACCTTCACGGTGCCGTACGCATCCGTGGTACAGCTGCTGCGCCCCGGGGTATGGCGCTACACTGCGGTGGCCGGCGAGGTGCAGCAGCCCTCGCTCACCGGAACCGAGCGTTTCGCTCAAGCCACGCTGCAGCATGGCTTCAACAACTATCTCACCGGCTATACGGGGGCGCTCGGCGCACAACATTACGCCGCCGGCCTGCTGGGAATTGCCGTCAACACCGCGGTGGGCGCAGTCGCGATCGACGTGACCGAGGCCAGAGCGGACCTCACGGACAACCGTTCCTCCAGCGGCCAGAGCCTGCGGCTCTCCTACAGCAAGCTCGTCACCCGCACGCACACGAACATCGCGCTCTCGACCTACCGCTACTCCTCCAGCGGCTATTATTCCTTCAGCGACGCCCAGACCGCTCAACAGGCCGCGGACAGCGAATCCAGTCCTGACGGCATGGGTCGCGCGCGCAGCCAATGGCTGATCAACATCAACCAGACCCTGCCGGGCCGGTGGGGCAACTTCTACCTGTCCGGCTCGGTGCGCAACTACTGGCAGTCCTCGGGGACGACACTGCAGTACCAGGGCGGCTACACCAATCACATCCGCCTCGGCAGCACGAGCCTCAGCTACAGCATCTCGGCCGCGCGACAGAAAAACGTGATGACCGGCAAGCCCGATGACCAGTTGCAGCTGAACTTTTCGATCCCCCTCGGCCGCTCCCCACACTCCCCCCTGTTCTCGGCCAGCCTCAATCAGGACACGACAGCGGGAGCGCGCACCCACGGTGGCCAGGAGCTCATCAACGGCACGTGGGGAGAGAGCAGCCAGCTCAGCTACAGCGTTTCAGCCAACCAGTCCCCGGCAGGGAGCTCGTTCGCCGCCGACGCCCAGTACCGCAGCCGTTACGCTGGCCTGTCCGGCAGCGTCAGCGCGGGCAGCGGATATACCCAGCAGTCCGTGGGAGCCACCGGCGGGCTGGTGGTCCATCCCGGCGGCGTCACCCTGGCAAATCAGATGACCGATACCATCGGCATCGTCGAGGCCATCGGCGCCCAGGGGGCCCGCGTGACCAACAACGTCGGGACGACGATCGATCGGTCGGGTTACGCGGTGTTGCCATTCCTGATGCCCTATCGCCTGAACAGCGTCAACATCGATCCCGACGACGCCGTGTCCCCGGACGTCGAATTCAAGAGCACGAGCGAATCGGTCGCACCCCGGCTGAACTCCGTCGTGATGATCCGCTTTCAGACCGTGAGCGGCCAGGCCGTCCTGATCACGGCCCTTCGGGACGATGGCTCGGTGGTTCCCTTCGGGGCCAGCGTTTACGATTCTCACGGAGGCGAGGTAGGCCTGGCGGGGCAGGACGGCGGGATTTACGTACGCGGCATTGCGCAGAGCGGCATCCTGACTGCCCGCTGGGGCGATGCGCCCGATGAGCAGTGCGCCTTCAAGTACGAACTGCCGCCGAAGCGCAAGGGGGATGGCCCGTTGGTCCGGATCGATGTCACGTGTCGAGCCGAGCTGGTGGCCCAAACCAGGCATGACGGCAACACCGAGAACGCAGGCAGGTAGTACCCATGGCATGCACGGGCAGTTGGCGACGGAGGCCGGTAGTACCAATCGCGCGCGCGGGCAGTTGGCGGCGACGGCCGGTAGTACCAATGGCGCGCACGAGAAGTTGGCGGCGGAGATTGCTCGCGCGGGGCGCGGCCGGCGTGCTGTTGCTTCTGGCGAGTGCGGCGGCGATTGCCCAGACCATCAGTTTTTCACCAGCTACGTTGTCGTTCTCTCCCGCGGGACCTTACTCCGTCCCTCGTGATGCCGCCGTGGGCAGCCAGGTGGCTCACGCGCTGGCCGCGGCGACTGCCACAGGGGTCGACTGTGCATTGATCGAAACGGCGAGCGTCAATGGCACCGAGGTTTCCGCTGGAAGCGGCCTCTATCAAACGAGCGTGAGCGGAATCGGAGTCAGCTTCTACGTCGTCAATGGCCCCACGCAGACGCTGATCACCTCCACGAACGGAGGCTACACCTCAGGGACCATTGCCGCGCCCGGCAATGGCGCCCTCCCGGGCATTCAGGCGAACCTGCTGGTCACCGGGCAAGTCATCTCCGGCTTCTCGCTGTCGAGCCTACCGAGTGTCACCGTGACATTCACTCCGACGGGCGGCTGCAGCTGGAGTACCGGAATCATCAACACGCTCCCGACGAGCGCGGGCAATAGCGCCGTCGTACCGATCACCTGTACCGTCACCACTCCAACTGTGAGCGTGAATCTGCCGGTCATATCGCTGGGCGCGTTGAGTGCCGTGGGCAAGACGGGGGGCGACACGCGCTTCCCCATTGGCCTGAGTTGCGCATCGGGCGCGAATGTCTATATCACCCTGAGCGACGTGACGACCCCTGCCAACACGACCTCGCTGCTCACGCTGGCCGCGAGCTCGACCGCTCAAGGGATCAAGCTGAGAATCCTCAACAGCGCGGGACCGGTCAGCTTTGGGCCCGATTCGGCGGAAGCAGGTACGACGCATCAATGGTTGCTGGGTCCCTCCAGCAGCATCAACGGCGTTCCGCTCACGGTGCAGTACTATCGCGATGACACAAACCCCGCCGGCACGGCCTCCGCTGTGCTGTCCGCCGGCAGCGTGCACGCGCAGGCGACGTTCACCATGAGTTATCAATAGCGGGGGAGCTTGCGAAACGGCGGCGCGATGCTCAGGGGCGCAGCTCTGCGGAAAGATCGAACTGCTCGAAGCGGGTGCCGAGCCAGCGAACACCCAGCCAGAATTCCACGCTGAGGAGCAGGAACACGGCCGCGACCGCCAGTGCGATGGCCGCAACGACGCCAAGCAGCCATTGGGTGAGAACGAACACCAGCGCCGCGCCGATCGCCGCGGGTACGACGGCAATCGCGGTGACCAGCAACTGCCCTGCGACCAGGATGATCCGTTGACCCATCACCTCGATACCGCGCTCCGTGCGATCCCGTGCCAACTGCGCCCAGGCTGGAAAGACCACGGCGGCCGCATTGGGCACCAGGCATTGGACCGCGATGAACGGCGGAGCAAGCACGGCCACACCCAGGGCGAGTCCAATCCGATGCGCGGGTGTGAACCACGCGAATCGCTCCCCCGGAAACAACAGGAAGACCGCAAGCAGGTATATCCAGGCGGACACCGTGAGAATGGTCAGCGGTGTAAGCAATTCGCCCATCACGACCTGCCAGCCGTGCAGCGGGTAGGTCTTGAGAATGTCCGAGTTCGAGAGGTCTGCCCGCAGGTCCTGCCGCGCCATCATCGGCCCGAACAGCAGAGTCGCCACGACCATAAAGCCGCAGGCCGCCATGGCCGCGAAGCGCGGGCCGGCCAGCGCCGGCTGATGCACGAGCCACTCGGAGCCGATCACTACGATCGCCACGATTACGACCGCGACGCGCGTTCTATGGAAAGCACTGGTCGACAGAAGGTTCTTCCACAGGAACGCCACCTCCGGCCGTCCCCTCGGCGAGAGGTGGAATGGTGCGCGTTGCGCCTTGCGAGCCGTGTTCTGGCCGCGCCAGTCTCCCTGCTGAACGCGCCGGACTCGTGTGGCACGCTTCTCGGCACGCGCAATGGAAGCCTCTTCGAAAGAGACCTCGGTGTTGACGACCCAGAAGTAATGAGCGACGAGCACCACCAGCGCCGGCCCCAGTGCAAGCAGGAACGCGCGCCCGCTACCGGCAAAATAAGGCGCCAGCAGCACTCTCGGGATTGCCAGCAACCACGGTAGCGGACCTATGTGCAGCTGCGACAGCACGTAGCTCGTGAACGCATGCATATCCTCCAGGTCCGCCTGCCCGGGCAACCTCGAGGTGTCCCAAGCCCACGCGATGAGTCCGCACGCCGCAACCAGCACCACGGCGAGTGTCGTCGCCCTTCGCCGGCCCGAGGTCACGCTGCGATTCAGAAGCTTGGAATAAACGAACGAAGTGCCCGTGAAATGCAGATTCACCACGGCCAGGAGGATCCACCACCCGATCGCATGGAACCAGGGACTGGCCCCGAGAGCCCTGCCGCGACCGAACACCACCGTGAGAATCAGCGCGCTGAACACGATCCCGAGCTGCGATCCCAGCAGCCGATAATGAACCAGCATGCGCCGGTTGACCGGGGCGGGGAACAGGAATGCGATCTCCGCTTCGCTGAATGCCAACACCGCCCGCCGCGGAATCACCCAGTTCGCGAGCAGCACGATCAGCAGCAGCAGCGCGCCCAACTCCGGCAGCAGCGCGAGCGCCTCTGGGGGAATGCCCGGACCGCCTGCTCCAGGCCGAGAGCCGGGATGCACCCCGTGAGCCCGGCGGATGAAGGTCAGATACAGATACGCAGCTCCGACCAGCGCTCCCGCGAAGTACTTCGGCTGCTGCAGGCGCCTCAGGCGTGACTTCACCTGTCCCATCAGCGAAGTCACGCGCAGGTACAGCAGCGCGCGGGCCATGTGAGCGACGGGGCTCACGATTCGCTGCCGCCCGTGGCGCGAATGAAAACATCCTCGAGACTGGCAGCCGCGTCGCCATTGCTGAATTGCGCGTGCACGCGCGCCATCGTGTCGTACGCGATGCGCTGTCCCTTCTTGAGAATCAGCACGTGCGAGCACACCTCTTCGAGCAGGTGCAGGAGATGGGAGCTCAGCACCACCGCGGCACCCGCTCGTGCGCGCCGCAGAATGGAATCCTTCATACGCCGGATCCCCAGCGGGTCCAGGCCGGTCAGCGGCTCGTCGAAGATCATCACTGTCGGTGAGTGCAGCAGCCCGCAGGCAATGGCGAGCTTCTGCTTCATGCCGCGCGACAGCTCCGCGGGCAGGCGATCGGCCCGGTCCGCGATTTCCAGCTCTTCCAGCAACGGCCCGGCGAGCGCCTCATGATCGGCAACGCCATACAGACGCGCCACGAAGGCAAGGTGCTGCCGCACGGTGAGATAGTCGAACAGCCGCGGCTCGTCGGGAAAGAATGCCAACTCCCGCTTGGCCGCGATCGGCTCCCTGGCGAGGTCGTGGCCGGCGATGCGCACGTCGCCGGCCGTGGGCGGAATGATTCCGGCCATCATCCGCAGCGTCGTGGTCTTGCCCGCGCCGTTCGGCCCCACCAGCCCGAGGACCTCCCCGCGCTGCACGCTGAAACTCAAGTCGTGCACGGCCGTGAAATCGCCGAAGGCCTTGGCCAGGCCGGTGATCTCGATCATCCGTCATCCCGGACCGGAGGGAACAAGCGCCGAGCTTACACCAACCCCTCCATCCGCAGGCAGCCGGCGGACGCTGTGTGGCTGGCGGCGCCCCTTCAGGACGCGGCCGGGTACGGCTCCTGCAGCACGACCGAGCCGCTCTCCAGGAGCGACTTGAGGTTGGCGAGGATCTTCGGCCAGCCGCCGGACACCGCGACGATGAACTTCGAGGGGTCGCGCTCGATGGTGTGGGTCACGGAAAGCCTGACGGCCGTTCCGAAGCGCTCCAGCTCCAACGTGCACAGCGACTCGCCTTCCGCCTGCAACTCGGGCTTGGTTTGATGGCGCCAGCGGATCACCAGCCGCCGTGGCGGCCGGGCTTCGAGGATCTCGCCGGCATCGGAGACGGTACCGCCGGGCTGCACCATCTGCCAGGCCGATCCGGGCGTCCAGCGGCTCTCGCAACAGGTGCCGAACCAATACTGCTTCATGAACTCGACATCATCCGTCAGCGCCGACCACAGCCTCTCGGGCGTGGTGCGAATGTAGGTCACGTAGACAAAAGTCGATCTAGCCATCGGCTTTCTCCAGTCGTCGTTTCAGATCCGACAGCGCCTTCAGGCGCGGCTTCTCGAACTTGGCGAGCCAGCGCTCGTAGATCTGCTGCAGCGGCACGGGATTGAGGAAATGCAGCTTTTCGCGCCCGCGCCGCACGGTCACGAGCAGGTTCGCCGCCTCCAGCAAGTCCAGATGCTGGGTCACGCCCTGCCGTGTCATCGCCAGGTGCTCGCACAGCTCATTCAACGTGCGGCCATCGTGCGCATACAGCAGGTCCAGAAGCTTGCGCCGGCTGGGATCGGCCAGCGCCCTGAACAGCACGTCGGTGTCATCGCGCTCGGCCATGTGCAATAGGCAAGTCCTTGCTTGCCTGTATGATATGCAAGTACTTACTTGCCTGTCAAGCGCGCGGGCTTGACAGGCGCAATGCTTTGTAGGACTGTATGCATAATATCATACAGTGCTAACCGACGTGTTGGACCTGCATATCGAGAGCAGCGGCGTCCCCATCTACGTGCAGATCCGCGAGCAGGTCATGCGCGCGATCGGCAGCGGAGCGCTGCGTCCGGGCGAGCAGCTGCCGACGATGCGTCAGCTGGCCGTGGACTTGAAAGTCGACCTCAACACGGTTCGGCATGCCTACGACGAGCTGGAGCGCAGTGGAGTGATCGTGATTTTGCGGGCGCGCGGCACTTATGTGGCAGACAAGCCGCCGCCCGTGGACGCTGCACGGGAGGCGCGCAAGGTCCAGTCCCTGGCACAGCAGGTCATCGCCCTGGCCAGCTCCTCCGGTATCGATCCTGCCGACGTCGCGCATGAGTTGCTGAGAGTTGCGAAGCAACGTGGGAGCAAACGATGAGCACCAGAGAGCACCCCCTTCCCTACGGTCAAAATTCCCCCGCCACGGTCATTGCCGTGGTCCTCGCGCTTGGTGCAGTGCTATTCGCACTGATCGGGGTCGGCAGCAAGTGGCCGCCCGCGTGGATCGTGGCCGTGCTGCTGGCGCTCGCCGCGGCGTTAGTGCCGCTGTCCCTGCTGATGGCCCGGCAGTGGGAGAAGGCCGTCGTCCTCAGGTTCGGCAAACTGCACGCCATTCGCGGCCCGGGGCTGTTCATGATCGTCCCCTTCGTCGACACCGTGACCGCCTGGATCGATCAGAGGATCCAGACTACGGAGTTCAACGCGGAGCAGGCCCTCACCCGCGACACCGTGCCGACGAACATCGATGCGATCCTGTTCTGGCAGGTGCACGATCCGGAGCGCGCGGCGCTGGAAATCGCCGACTACCGGCAGGCCATCCTGCGCGTCGCCCAGACCTCGCTGCGCGAGATGATCGGGTCTTCTCCGTTGAGCGCGCTGCTCTCGGAGCGCAAGGCGGCCGATCAGCAGCTGAAGGAGGAGATCGGCCGGAAGACCTCCGAGTGGGGCGTGTCAGCGGTGTCGGTCGAGATCCGGGACGTTGCGATCCCCGCCCAGCTGCAGGATGCGATGAGCCGGCAAGCCCAGGCCGAGCGCGAGAAGGCGGCGCGAGTCATCCTGGGGTCCGCGGAGGAGGAGATCGCGCAGAAGTTTCTGCACGCGGCCACGACCTATGGACACAATCCGGTTGCGCTGCAACTGCGCGCCATGAACATCATCTATGAGACGACCAAGGAGCGCGGCGCGACGGTGCTGATTCCCTCCTCGATGGTAGACAGCATGAACGTCGCGGGAGTGTTGGGTTTGACGGGGGCCGCAGTCGCCGAGACGGCACCGGCGGCGTGAAGCGAGCGCGCCTGCCTTGCGGGCGCCCGCCGCTCTACTTGGCGCTCCCGGGGTCCGGCGTCTCCTCGTAGATTTTAGTGACGCCGGTAAAGAGCGGGTTGCCATCCGCATCCCGGATGACGTTCGCGTACGCGATGGTCGGGAAGTTGCGTGCCCGTGAAGCTTTCACCTTCACGTGATCGCCGGGCTTGAGGGAGTTGCGTTTCCAACCCCGGCGCATCAGGGTCACCGGGCTGGGAAGCTCGAAATTCCAGTTCACCACTGCGCCTTTCTCATCGATCACGTCCACGTACAGCCGGGCGTGCGGGCTGCGCCAGTCCAGCTGAGTGACCTTGCCTTCCACTTCCACCACCAGCTTGGAATCGAATTCGGACTGGGAGTGATGGGCCCACGCGGCCGGCACCAGGGCGGCCCACGCAACGATCAATAACCGCGACAACGATTTCCGCATGGTCCGAATGACTCCAGAAAGAGTTGCGTTCGAGCTCACTGCCTGGAAGCGCGCTTCGCGCCCCGCCGTCTCACCTGTAGAGCTTCACGTCCTGCTCGTTGTCCAGGCAGATCTCCTCCAGCATCTGGGTATCCACCTGAATGGCCATTTCGATCGTGACCGACCAGGGACGGGTGTACGCCTTCGGATCGTTCACCGCAATCTCCACCTGCATGAGGCCGAAATTGATGCGCTTCAGCCGCTCGGTGAGATGCGCCGACTCCGTGATGGGGCTTCCCTGGATATCGAGCCACATGTCATCCCGAATACCATTGGTCTCGATGACCAGCGTGTCTCCCTCCCAGTGCCCGGTCGAGTAGCCGTTCCAGGTGGGATTGGGGTCCTGCGGGAGCGGCCGGCCATCCAGATACACTTCCCGGTAGGCCGCGTTGAACTCGTGCAGCATGACCATCTCGTTCGGCGTCTGGATGATCTTGGTGTGCTGCGGAAGCGTCCACGCGCGCGGATAATTGGGCGGCTTGCAATAGGTATGAGGGTCCTCCCGCTCGCCGTTGGCACGCCTGATCAGCATCTGCTGCCTGGACCACTCGGTGTACGGCAGACCGCCTTTCATGTTGATCCCGAGGTTGATCTGCTCGCGCGCCATGCGCTCTTCCTGGACGCAGTCCTTCTCTTTGCAGTAGTCCTTCGCGGGGGTATTGGCAAACCAGATACCGGAGAAGTCCGGCTTCCCCTCACGGGTGCGCGGCGCAGGCGCTTTCAGATTCGGCGCGCCGCTGGCCAGCCGTGGGATCCCCGGCGTTGGATAACCGAGCCATTGGGCGAGCGCCATCGAGGGACTCGCACCGAGTAGCAGCAACCCCAGCACGAGCCCGGGTGAGCTCAACCGTCGGCTCATTGAACGATCCCCCCTCGCCTCAGCGCCCTACCCCGCCCCTACCAGCTTCGGCCCGAATCCGCGCCACCAGGGCGACCCCCACACGAACTCGGTGGCAATGACCCACGGCAGGACCAGGGCGAGGCCCCATACCCAGGCTCGATGAATCCGCCCGAGCCGCACCAGGTCATACAGCAACGCCGGCACTGCTAGCAACAGCAGATAGGCGTGCACCGCACCGTAGCTGCGGGGAAATTCGTTGTAGGGCAGCCATCCCATGCGTGCGATCGCCGCGTCGAGCAACATGAGGGTGGCGAGCAGCATCATGCGCTTGTGCGTCTGCGGGTCGGCGCGGCGCGTCAGCAGCGCCCAGATGAAGAACGTTGGAAACAGCACGATAGAGCGGATCTGCAGGAACAGGATGTTGTTGACGATGGGCCCGCCTGGAGTGCCGGCGGCGGCGT
>Ga0207695_10002730_pt1 | contig 25761 bp, 12 predicted proteins | sample KBSC54metaG_FD_184354 | JGI IMG/M metagenome (GOLD analysis project Ga0207695, IMG submission 184354) | Corn rhizosphere microbial communities from Kellogg Biological Station, Michigan, USA - KBS C5-4 metaG (SPAdes) (version 2) | ecosystem: Host-associated > Plants > Roots > Rhizosphere > Soil...
GACCCCGTTCATCTGGCTGACCTCGACCGGGGAGTCCGGCGACACGGAGCCGCCGCTGGTCACTTCCAGGATCGACTCGACGTCCCAGCGGCGGCCGGACGCCCCGAATTCGACGAACTCCGGATCCAGCAGCTCCAGCACGCGTTCCGGGGAGGCGCGTACCTCGGGATCCAGCAGCAGCAACTCGCCGTCGACGGCCGCCTGTACGGCCTGCTCCTGGGCCTGCTCCCGCTCATCGGTCATGGCGGAAGGCTACGGACTTCTCGGCGCCTCTGCCGCATCGGGAAGGTCGAGCAGCCAGGTCACGGGGCGCGCCGGGTCCGGGTCGTAGCGGCAGGACGCGCCGGTGCGGATCGTGTCCTGGAGCAGCCGGGCCAGGGCGGGATCGCGGTCGGCGATGTGGCCGAGGGCGGACGCGATCGCTTTGCGCACGGCTGACCTGGCCCGTTCGCCCGCCGAGGTGAAGCGGCGGTGGCGTCCGCCGAGGCCGGTGGCGGTGCGGAGCTCGTCGAGGAGGGCTTCGCGTTCGGCGCGTAGCCGGTCCAGGCGGCCCTGGTCGGACCAGGATTCGGCCTCGTCGAGGTCGGCGTCGATGTCGATCAGGCGCTGGCGGTAGGCCGCGAGGGCTTGAGCGTCGGCGACCTCGCCGGTGTCGGTCTCGGGGGCGACGGTGCCGGCGTGGCCGGGTGCGGCGGCGGACAGGCGCAGCGAGCTGATCTCGGTGCCGGGCCGGCGCAGGAGTTCTCGCAGGTAATACAGGCCTTTGAGGTCGGGGAGGTCGAACGTCGAGCCGACCGTGCCGGCCAGCCAGCCCGATCCGGCGTCGGGATGCAGGTGGACGGTGGTGGGGGCGGCGCTTGTCGGCTGGGAGGCGGGTACTGGCGACGGGCCGGGGGTGACCTTGGCCGGTCGCTCCGCCTGGCCGAGCGCGTCCAGTCGCTCCAGCCACCAGCCGGCCCCGAGCCGCCGGTAGCCGGAGGCCGCGCTGTGCCGGCGGCGCTCCGCGTCCGGCCGGCCGAGAGCGGCTTCGCCGCGAAACAGATAGTCGTCGACGATCCCACGGAAAGTGACCGCGCCGGCGTTCAGCACGGCTCGCCCGGCGAACGGTGTCAGCAGGCGTACCCCGTCGGCGACGATGTCAGACTCCTGGAGCCCGGTCGCGACCTCGAGCAGGGAGGCGACGGTGAGCAGGAAGTCCACGTCGCGGACCGTCGTGTCCAGACCGGCGCCCACGAGCTGGTGCAGCAGCTGCCGTGCCCGGTCGGGTTCCCCCGATTCCAGCCACATCGTGGCGGCCTCGGCCGAGACCGAAGGCACGCCTTCGGCGGTGCCGTACGCCTCGAACTCCTCGGCTTCGGAGCGAAGCGCGGCCAGGTCGCCCGCCATCCGGGCCCGTTCGGCGACCAGGCTGTGCCGGACCGCCTCCAGGTCGGGCTCGGCCACCCGGGTTCCGAGGTCGCGGGCCTCGGCGATGAGCCGGTCGGCGGTGTCGGCGTCCCCGGTCACCAGCGCGTGCATGGCGCGGCGGGAGGCGGCGAAGAAGCCGTGGCGGGCCGAGCCCGTCTCCTCGGCCAGGGCGTCGAGCGCGCGGAGCTGCCGCTGCACCGCCACGACATCGAGGCACTCCCACGCGGTGGTCAGCCGCCACAGGTACGCGGACAGCCGGGGTGCGGGATCGGTGAGGTGCGCCGCGGCGTCGGCCAGGCGCGCGGCGAGCGTGAGCCGTTCGGCGAAGTCGTCGGGGCCCCAGTGGGCGACCAGCGCGGCGTCCAGGGCGTCGGCGGTGACCTCGGCGTCGTCGAGCTGCTCGGCGAGGGCGACCGCCTCCCGCGCGAAGGTCACCGCGCGCTCGGAGTCACCGCCGTAGACCCAGGCCCGGGCCAGCGCGGCGGCCAGCCGGCACCGATCGGCCGGCGCGGCCGCCACCAGGTACGCCTCGTGGATCAGGGCCGGGATGCGGCCCGGGTGCGGGCCGAACCTCAGTGCGGAGGGCAGTGCCAAGGCGGCCTGGACCAGCAGCTCGGCGTCCCCGGCTTCCCGGGCCCGCTGGTAGGCCGCCAACCGCGCCTCCCGGCCGGCGTCGGCCTCCCGCTCCTCGGCGTCCATGACCCGATCGTAAGGTGGCGCGGGCCCGGCCTCAGGGTTTGAGCAGCCGCACGGTGCGCGCGTGTTCCGCGACGAGGGCCCGGTCCCAGTCGCCGGTGCAGTACACCGACAGTTCGGAGACCGCCCCGTCGGAGACGTCGGCACGGAACAGCTCCCGGCAGTACCAGGACTCGCCGTCCTGCTCCCACTGCTCCTCGACCTCGAGCACGAAGCCCGTCTCCGTCGCGTCGAGCCGCGACCGGGGCACCCGGCCGGGCCCGGGGTGGCCGGCAAGCCGCAGCGCCACCACATCCCGGACGCCCTGAGCCTGCAGCCGCCACTTCGGCATGGTGAAGTCGCAGAACACGTCGGGAGTGAACAGCCCTTCGGGCGCTTCCCCGGTCTCCAGGAAGGAGATGAACTTATCGGCGAGGGCCTGCGCCGTGGTTTGTGAGGTGATCTGTGTGGTAGTCATCGCGCTCCTCCTTGTTCGATCGTTTGATCGCTGTCATAAGGAAGGCGTGAATCTCGGGCGTCACATTGTGACGTCACACCGGAATCCGTGGAGCACTCCGACATGACCGTGACGACCTCGGCGCCGCTCGCCGAACTGGACGAGCCGTACCCGCATCTGCCCTCGACCGCGTCCGCCGACTTCAACCGCGACGGCTTCGTCCACCTGCGGGGCGTCCTGTCGGCGGAGACGATCGCGCATTACGAGCCGGTGGTCACCGCCGAGGTGATCCGGCTGAACACGCAGCACCGGCCGCTGGCGGAGCGCGATACCTATGGCCGGGCATTCCTGCAGGTGACGAACATCTGGCAGCAGAACGAGACGGTGAAGCAGCTGGTGTTCTCGCGGCGGCTGGCCGGGATCGCCGCGGCGTTGCTGGGCGTCCACGCAGTCCGGATCTACCACGACCAGGCCCTGTACAAGGAGCCGGGCGGCGGCATCACACCCTGGCACGCGGATCAGTACTACTGGCCGCTGTCCTCGGACCGCTGCCTGACGATCTGGCTGCCGCTGCAGGAGACGCCGCTGGACATGGGCCCGCTGGCGTTCGCCCGCGGCAGCCACACCTTCTCCCACGGGCGCGACCTCCCGATCTCCGACGAGTCGGAGGCACAGCTCGAACAGGCCCTGGCGGAGCAGCGCTTTGAGGACGTGGTCGAGCCCTTCGCCCTCGGCGACGCCAGCTACCACCGCGGCTGGACCTTCCACCACGCCGGCCCCAACCACGCCGCCACACCGAGGCGCGTGATGACCGTGATCTACATGGACGCCGACATCCGTGTCGCCGAGCCCACGAACGAGAACCAGGTCCAGGACCGCGCCTGGATGCCGGGAACGGAGATCGGGGCGGTGCCGGATACCGCGGTGAATCCGGTTCTGTTCGACGGCAAAGCCGGCTAGCCGCTACCCGATCCGATCCCGCGCCGGCAGCAGGTGCTCCACGGTCGGCGCGGGCGACGACAGCCGGTTCGCCCGCTCCTCGAACTCTGAATCAGCGCCGGTCAGCCGAATCGAGCGCTGGTCCTGGTGCTCCTGCCAGGAGGGGACTTCGAAGACCTCGACGAACGTCTGGGCATCCTCGCCCTCGCGGAAGACGCCCCACCGCGTCGCGCCGGTGCGGCGCCGTGAGAGGCCGACGCGGTCGATCGCCTCCAGGAACTCCGCGTTGTCGCTCGGGGCGACTTGGTACCGCTTGACCACCAGGATGGGCCCGCCGGTGGGGTCGGGCTCGAACACCAGATGCGGGTCGGGCCAGTTGGCGTTCGTCGTGCGGTCCAGCTTTCCGGTCAACGGCCGCAGGGGCAGCCACCTGACGCTCACTGCCGCCGCTACGAGCAGTCCGGCCGCGATCGCCAGCACCGGCGCGACGCCCAGCGGCGCGGCCAGCGCGCCCCAGCCGAACGAGCCGATCGCTTGGCCGCCCATGAACACCAGCAGGTACACGGCCAGCGCCCGGGCCCGCACCCACGCCGGCAGCGACAGTTGCAGCGACGAGTTCAACGTCGACAACGACACCAGCCATGCCACGCCGGTCGGGACCATCGCCACGACCACCGCGACCTTGCTGCTCGTCACCCCGAGCACCAGCGTCCCGGCCGCGAACACGACCGCGGAGGCGGCCAGCAACCGGTTCGGCGACAAGAACGAACCCATCCACGACAGCGTGAACGCCCCGATCACCGCCCCGACGCCAAGCGCCGCCAGCAGCACGCCGTAGCCGCCGGCACTGAGCGCAAGCTTCGAACTCGCCACCACCGGCAGCAGCGCCCACAAGGCGCTGGCCGGAATCACGAACAGCGCCGCCCGCAACAGAATCCGCCGAGGCGAAGGCGCGTTGCGCATGTACCGGTTCCCCGCACGCAGCGCAGCCAGCGCACGCTCCGGATGTCCGCTGCCGACCTGCGGCGCGCGATGCCACGTCGCCACCGCCGCGACCACGAACAAGAACGAGGCGGCATTGATCGCGAACACCAGCGCCGCCCCCGACGCCGCGACCAGGAACCCGGCCACCGCCGGTCCGACGGCGCGGGCCACGTTCACTGTCAGACTCCCCAGCGTCGCCGCCGCCGGAATCTCCTCCCGCGGCACGAGCTCCGGCTGGATCGCCTGCCACGCCGGCCCGACGAACGCCTGCCCGCAGCCGAGCACGAATGTCAGGGCCAGCAGCACCGCGGGCGTGGTCAGCCCGGCCTGCGTCAGCCACGCCAGCGCCCCGGCCACCACCGCCATCCCCAGCTGCAGGTAGATCAGCAGACGACGCCGGTCCAGCACATCGGCCATCACCCCGGCCGGCAGCGAGAACAGCATCACCGGAAGCAGGCCGGCCGTCTGCACCGCCGCGATCAGCGCGGTCGAGGAATGGTGCTCGACCAGCAGCCACTGCGCCCCGACCGTCTGCATCCACGAGCCGACATTGCTGCCGAGCTGGGCCAGGAACAGGATCCGGAAGACGCGGTCGCGCATCGGCGCCCAGGAACCGCCGCCGGCCGCGGCCTTCGCGCCGATCGAGGAAGCAGGCGAGGCAGTCGGATCGTTCGCGGACGTGCTCGCGCCGATCGAGGAAGCAGGCGAGGCAGTCGGATCGTTCGCGGACGTGCTCGCGCCGATCGAGGAAGCAGGCGAGGCAGTCGGATCGTTCGCGGACGTGCTCGCGCCGATCGAGGAAGCAGGCGACGCAGTCGGATCGTTCGCGGACGTGCCCGCGCCGATCGAGGAAGCAGGCGACGCAGTCGGATCACCTGCGGAGGTACTCGCGCCGCCCGACGAACCGGCGCTGGTTTCGGCAGAGTCGTTCACACCGGATCTTTCTCGATGTTTCCAGTTGTCGTTTCCAGTTGTCGTTTCCGGTTGTCGGAAGCTCTCAGCGGCCGCCCAAGCCTGTCACGGCAGCACCTCGGCCGCCTCCGCACCGCTCATGACCGCCAGCGTCTGCGGCGCCCGGGCCAGCGCCCGCGCCGCCGCCCCGCGCACCTCGGCGCTGGAGCCGAGCAGCCCCGCGACCACCGACACCTGCCGCGCGGCCGAGGGCAGCGCGTAGCGGGCGATGCCGCGCCGGATCGGCTCGAACAGCGGCTCGCCGATGGCGGCCAGATCGCCGCCGACGACGATCAGCCGCGGGTTCAGCAGCGTCACCAGCCCGGCCAGCGCACGCCCGACCGCCTCGCCGGTGTCCTCCACGACCCGCGCGGTCCCCGGCGTGCCGGTGGCGAGCAGACTCGGCAGGTCGGACGGCGCGACCGGCTCGCCCCAGCTGTCCTGCAGCAGCCGCGCCACGGCGACCGGGCTGGCGATGGTCTCCAGGCAGCCGCGGTTGCCGCAGCGGCAGACCAGGCCGTCGCGCACAGCCGGCAGGTGCCCGATCTCCCCGGCCAGGCCGCCGGCGCCGAGCTGCAACCGCCCGGCGGCGATGACGCCAGCGCCGATACCGGCCGACAGCCGGATGTAGACCATGTCCTCGGTGTCGCGGCCGGCGCCGTACATGTGCTCGGCCAGCGCCCCGGCGTTGGCGTCGTTGGTCATCTCGGTCGCCAGGCCCGTGCGCCGCTCCAGTTCCGGGCCGGGCCGGATGCCGGTCCAGCCCGGCATGATGCCCTCGGCAGACAGCGCGCCGTCGGCGTCCACCGGCGCGGCGATCCCGACGCCGAGGCCCAGGACGCGCTCGCGCGGGACGCCGTTCTCGGCGATGGCGCGCTGCACCAGGTCCGCGGCGAGGTCGAGCGTCTCGTGCGGCGCGCGGTCGACCTCCTTGGCCTCGCTGGTCTCCCACAGCGGCCGGCCGTGCACGTCGCACAGCGCGACGCGCACATGCGCGTGCCCGATGTCGGCGCCGATGGCGTAGGCGACGGAACTGTTCAAGGCCAACGGCAGGGCGGGCCGGCCCATCGACCGGTTCTCCGCCTCGCCGGCCCCGGCCGCGCCGCTCGCGCCGTTCTCCTCGACGACCAGCCCGGCCGCGATCAGATCCGCGACCAGGACGGACACCGTCGCCCGGGACAGCCCGGTGAGCCTGACCAACTCCGGCCGGCTGGTCGTGCTGGTGGCGAGCAGGACCTGCAGGACCCGTAGGCGTCCTTCTTCTCGCAGATTCGGCGGCGCGGCGACGATGGTCTCCTCCGTTAGTTCTCGGCGAGTCACATGGTACGACGAAGGGCCCGCGCTGCCTGCGCTCGGCGCAGACCCCGCGGGCCCTGATCGGAGAAGGTGGCAAACCCCGATATCAGTCGTGGATCAGGTCGAACTCCTCCCACGGCCCGATGGCGGTCCGGTTGGCGATCAGCGGTGCGGCACCGGCGTTGTCCGCCGTGACGATGTCGTTGTCGGCGTGGGAGCGGAAGCTGACGCTGCCGTCGGAGTTGTGAAGGAGGTCGAACTCCTCCCACGGCCCGATGGCCGTCCGGTTGGCGATCAGCGGCGAGGCGCCCGCGTTGTCGGCCGTCACGATGTCGCCGTTGGCGTGCGCGCGGAAGCTGACGCTGCCGTCGGCGTTGGTGATCAGGTCGAACGACTCCCACGGCCCGACGGCCGTCCGGTTCGCGATCAGCGGCGACGCCCCGGCGTTGTCGGCGGTGACGATGTCGTTGTTCGCATGGGCCCGCAGGCTGATGACCGAACTCGCCGAGCTGCCCGACACGGACACGTCGAAGATGTGCATTGACACCGACCCGCGCACGGCGCTCGCGCTGACATTCGGCAGCACCACGGCCTGCACCGTCTTCCCGGCCTGCAACGGAATCGCCGCGTAGGACAGGTTCACCGCCTGGGTGATCTTGCCGCTGCCGCCGTTGATGTAGGCCGGGTTCGCGATGAAGTCGGTGCCCTGAGCCGCCGACGTGGCCCACCAGTCGGCGAAGCCCACGCTGTAGCTCTGGGTGCTGCCGTCGGTGTAGATGATGGTCCCGCTGCCGGAGGAGGCCCCATACGTCGACGTGCCGACGATCGACAGCGTCGTGCCCGAGCCCGACACCGGAATCGTCTGCCCGGCGGCCACGATGTCGTCATTCGTCCCCGTCGCGACGTTCGGCCAGGGGATCGTGGCCCCGTCGTGCGTGAGCGTCGCCCCGGGCTTGATCCCGGCGGCCGTGGTCAGCGCCTGGGACGAATAGCTCGTCCCGCCGCCGTCGAGGTTGCCGTTCGCCGTGCTGGAGTCGTCGGTGATGCCGACGTTGTTGAAAGCGGCGGTCAGCGAGGGGTAGGCGATGTTCATCGTGCCGGAGTCGCTGTACGGCCCGGTGCCGTTCAGCGTGGCCTGCGCCGACACCGCGTACGGCCCGGCCGCCGCGCCCGACGGCGCGCTCACCTTCCAGGTGGTCTGCACCGACTGGCCGCCCGCGACGCTGGCGAACGTCGCCGGCGTGGTGGCCTGCGCGCTCCACCCGGACGGCACGTTCAGCGAGACCGCCACGTTGCTCTCGGCCGCGGTGCCGCCGTTGACGAACGTCGTGGTCGCCGTGCCGCTGCCGCCGGCCGTGATCAGCTGCGGGGCCGCCAGGCTCAGCGTGTGCCGGACGACGATCGGCGCGGTGCCGGTGACGCCGTTGACGGTCACGCTGATCAGCGCCGTGCCGTCGCCGACCGCGTGGACCTGCCCGGTGCTGCTGACCGTGGCGACCGTCGGGTCGCTGCTGCTGTAGCCGACCGTGGCGTTGGCCAGGTTGACGAAGGACTGGTCGTTGTTGACGGCCTCGATCACGTTGTCCGCGGTGACGTTCATGTTCCGGCCCTGGGACACCGAGCCGACGCCGGTGGTGTCGTCCTTGATCCACTGGTTCTTGCCGGTCAGGTCGATCGTCGATCCGGCGTTGTAGACCACGCTCTCCGGCTGCACCGTCACGTACTGCACCTTCGGCGTGATGGTGCCGGACACGGCGACGTTCACCGAGGTGCGGATGTCGGAGGAGCTGGCGCCGACCTGCAAGGCGTAGGTGCCGTCGTAGACCACCGACTTGGAGTTCGTGGCGTCCCAGAAAGACAGGTCGCTGATCTTCAGCGGGATGGTGATCTTCTGCGAAGCGCCCGGATTCAGGACACTGGTCTTCTGGAAGCCCACCAGCCGCTTGTTCGGCAGCTGCACCCCGGAGACGGTGAACTGCGTCGCCGCGTACAGCTGGGCCACGGTCGCGCCGGCGGTGCCGCCGGAGTTGGTGACCGTGAAGCTGACGTTGACCGTGCCGTCGGCGTTCGGGCCGGTGTTGTCGACGGTGGCGGGGGAGTAGGAGAAGGTCGAGTAGCTCAGGCCGTAGCCGAAGGGGTAGGTCGGCGTGCCGGTGAAGTACTGGTAGGTCCGGCCCAGGCCGCTGGTGTCCGCCGGGGTCAGGCCGTAGTCGCTCATCGCAGGAAGCTGCGAATCGTCGGCGTACCAGGTGAAGTTCAGGTGCCCGCTCGGGTTCTGCTTGCCGAGCAGCACGTCGGCCAGCGCGGTGCCCTGGCTCTCGCCGTTGTAGCCGCTGAACACGACCGCCGGAATGCCGCCGTCCACGTCGCTGATCTTCACCGGGCCGTCGGACTGCACGACCAGCGCGGTCTTCGGGTTGCCCAGCGCGGTGGTCTGAGTGATCAGCGAGTCGTAGTCGCCCGGCATGTTCAGCGTGGTCCGGTCGTCGCCCTCCTGCGCGTTGTTCTGGTTGGTGCCCACGAACAGCAGGACCAGGTCGGCGTTCTTGATCGCGGTCTGCGTCGCGCTGCTGAGCGTCGCGGCACCGGTCGCGGTGCTGGAGGTGCCGGCCGCGTCGAAGAGGATGTTCGCGTTCGGATTCGCGGCCTTGATCGCGGTGGTCAGGCCCTGGACGGCGTTCACCTGAAGCGACGGCGCGCCGGAGTAGTCGCCGAGCGTCACGGCGTTGGCCATGTCGCCGAGGATGACCACGTTGTTCAGCTTGCCGGCGTTCGCCGGAAGCAGCGGAGCGCTGGTGCCCGAGACGTTGCCGTTCTTCAGCAACACCAGGGAGTTGTCCGCGACGGTCGTCGCCAGGGCCTGGTGCGCCGGGCTCTGGATCTGCGCCTTGGTGATGCTGGTGTAAGGGACCTGCGAAGTCGGATCGAACTCGCCGGTCTGCATCCGGATCGTGAACAGCTTGGTCAGGTCGGCGTCGATGACGCCCTCCGACAGGATCCCGGCGTTGATCGCGGCCTGGATGTTCTGCAGCGAGAACTCGTCGCCGCCGCAGTTGACCTGCGTGCCGGCCCGCAGTGAGTACGCCTCGCCGCCGGCCGCGCCGGAGATCTTCGCGCCGGTGGCGGTGTTGGTCCAGATCGCGGCCGTGTCACCGCTGTTCGTCGTCCAGCCCGGCGGGGCCCAGGCGTGGCCGGCGGGGAAGTTGCGGTACGTGGTGCCGACCGCGCCGCAGTCGGAGGTGACGTAGCCGTTGAAGCCGTAGGTGCGCTGCGCGAGCTGGTTCGCGGTGTACGTGTCGGCGACCGAGGGCGTGCCGTTGATCGCGTTGTAGGACGTCATCAGCCCTGCGACATGCGCGTTCTCGATCAGAGAGGCGAACTGCTCGGTGTAGTAGTCGCGCAGGTCGGTGTCGCTGACGTTCGAGGAGATGCCGGTGCGGTCCTGCTCCACGTTGTTCAGGGCGTAGTGCTTGGCGGTCGCGGCGGCCTTGAGGTAGCCGTTCAGCGACTGGCCGGTCATCGAGTTGCCCTGGAACCCGTTGACGAACGCCCCGGCCATCTGCCCGACCAGGTACGGGTCCTCACCGAACGCCTCGTCGGTACGGCCCCAGCGCGGGTCGCGGTCCAGGTTGACCGTCGGGGCCCAGAACGTCAGCGAGCCGTAGTCGCTCGCCGAGGGGCCGAGGTTGTTCTGGCCGGTGCCGAACAGCGACTTGTCCACCAGGCCGCGTGCCTCGTCCGAGATCGCCGTCGTCTCCTGATACACCAGCGCCGGGTCCCAGGACATCGAGGAGGCGAAGTTCGTCGGGAAGCTGGTCGCCACCGGCGGGTTGCCCGCGGCGCTGCCGCTGTTCTGGTCGGCGCCCAGGTAGTTGATGCCGTGCTGCGCCTCGGCCTGGTACGTGTACTGCTGTACGCCCAGGCGCGGGATGGCCGGGGCGCTGGTGGTGTTCAGCTGCGCCGCCTTCTCCGCCAGCGTCATGCGGGAGACCAGGTCTGCGGCGCGCGCCTGGAAGGGATAGCTGGTGTTGAGGTAGATCGGCGTGCTGCTGGCCGCTGGTGTCGCGGCGGTGCCTTTCGGGGCGGCCGCGACGCTGGTGACGGACGCCGCGAAAGCACACACCAAAGTGAGGGCCGATCCGGCGGCCAGCAACCTGCGGCGGCGGGGGGTGGTTCGTCTCATCGACTCGACTCCGAGCTCGGTGGCGGGGATGGAGCAGGGACAGACGCGCGAGGACTCTTCAGCTAGTCGTTGATCAGATCGAATTCCTCCCAGGGGCCGATCGCGGTGCGGTTGGCGATCAGCGGCGAGGCGCCGGCGTTGTCGGCGGTGACGATGTCGCCGTCGGCGTGGGCCCGGAGGCTGACGCTGCCGTCGCCGTTGTGGATGAGGTCGAACTCCTCCCACGGTCCGATGGCCGTGCGGTTGGCGATCAGCGGCGCGGCACCGGCGTTGTCGGCGGTGACGATGTCGCCGTTGGCGTGGGCCCGGAAGCTGACGCTCCCGTCGGAGTTGTTGATGAGGTCGAACTGTTCCCAAGTGCCGATCGCGGTCCGGTTGGCGATCAGCGAGGCGGCGCCGGCGTTCTCGGCGGTGACGATGTCGTTGTTCGCGTGGGCCCGCAGGCTGATCACCGGCATGCCGCCGCTGCTGCCGCACGCCGCCGGGACCGGCGTACCGGCCGGAGCCGCTCCGGTCACGATGTTCCACTGCACGAGTTGCGCGGCCTGGATGTTCGGGGCCGTGCAGATCCCGCCGGTGACAGCAGCCTGCGATACGGCGTTCCCGCCGGCGTCGACGACGTGGTAGCTGCCGGCCGTCATGCCGAGACCGGCGAGGTTGAACGTCAGCTTGGCGTTGTAGGCGGTTCCGGAGGTGACGTCGGCCAGCGTCACGGTCGCGCTGGTCTTGCTCGCCGCGACGTCCGGCACGACCTGCAGCACGCCGCTGTTGGCCAGGCTCGCGTAGGCCGGTGCGTATGTGGCCATCTGCGATCCGTTGCTCAGCACGGTTCCGCCGGCCGACTGGTAGGCGCTGATGTTCGCATCGGTGCCGTTCATCGGCAGCACCGCCTTGTACGACGACAGCTGCACCGTGCCGTTGGCGACCTCCTGGCTGGTGACGACGGCGAAGCCGGCCTGGTAGCCGTTCCACAGATTGCTGATCGCATCCTCCATGCTGCCCACCGCGCCGCCGCCGGTGTTGCCGTAGGCCTGGGAGAAGTCCATGTAGACGGCTACGGGCTGCTGCGGATACGCGCCGGAGATGCCTTGCAGTGTGGAGACCCAGGAGGTGTAGATCGGCCAGCCCACGACGTCCTTCTGCGTGCCGTCGTGGATGAAGAAGTCCTCGCCGCCGCCTTCGGGCAGGCCCATCCCGTAGTTCGCGAGCCACTGCACCGCTTGCGCGGCCAGCTGTGTGCTGTCGCTGGGAGCCGTCCACTCCTGCGCCAGCGGGACGCCGTAGGCGCGCGCCAGGCTGCCGAAGGTCAGTGCGAGGCCGGGGGACTGCGCGGCGTCCACGATCACCGTGGCCGTGTACTGCTTGGCCAGGGCGAAGAAGATGTCGGGGATGTTGGCGTAGTTGACCGCGTTGCCGAAGTGGCCGCCGAAGTAGTAGTACAGCGGCGTCGAGGCGGTGACTCCGCGGACCGCCGCGGTGAGCCGGCCGTAGGTGTCCTGCACGCTCCAGGCGCGGAAGGCTTGGTAGACGCCCCACAGGTTCTGGCCGATCGCGGCGGCCGGGACGGCGCTGAAGCTCGCGTACGAGGTCTGATACTTGCTGTTGAACGCCGCGATGGTGCCGTAGGTGTTCGGCAGGTAGGTGTTGTGGAACTCGTTGACGTCGGCCTGGGCCCACCCTGAGGCGCCGCCGTTGATGTCCCACTGCGCGTCGAGGAAGCCGTAGTCCAGGATGCTGCCGCCGTAGCCGGCGTTCGCGGCTATGTGCGCGACGGTCTTGGTGACATAGTCGAAGTACGCGGGCTGATACGTCGGGTCCCACCAGACCGGAGCCGGGCTGCTCGCCCCGCTGCTGTCGACCTCGCGGCCGGTGACCCAGGGGGCCGGGCTGCCGCCCCAGCCGGAGTACCAGAAGATCGGTATCAGCTTGATCCCGGCCGCCGAGGCGTTGGCCAGCTCCTGATCGAGCTCGGTGAAGCTGAAGCCGCCTTGCGACGGCTCGATCGTGCCCCAGGGCATGTCGATCTCGGCCGTGGTCAGGCCTTTCGCCTTCAGCGCCGCGAAGTCGGCCTGCGACCACGCCGTTCCGTTGTCGTCGAACTGCAGCTGCGTGGCCCACATCGGACCGGCTGCGGCTGCGGCAGCGGTGGCGCCGGGGGACGCGGCTCGAGCGGTCGGCGCCGGGGCGGCGGAGGCGGTGCCGAACCAGGCGGTCGCAGCCAGCGCGGAGGCTGCCAGGAAGGACAGAGCCCTCATTCTCATGGTGGATACATCCGATGACTGGGCCCGGGGTCGGCCAACCAGACAATCTGCGGCGGAACGCCCGTGCGTGAGGCTTGACTTATGCGTAACACTAAAACAACATCAGGACTCTCATGGCAATGAGCTGAACAGTAAAGACTAAGCATGGATCTAGTGGGTGTTACCGGTGACAAACCCCGTACGCTGGGGCGGGACACGTAGGCAACGCTCAGATCACTTCTGGAAAAATCTGAGCCTGGTACTGCAAAAAGTTGCGCAACTCGCCATTCTGCTGGACGGGGGCGTCATCGTGCGCTACAACACCTCCGATGTCTTCGCCGTGACGGTGTCCCCCCACGCCGCATCCAGGGAGCGCTCGTGTCCAGTCGAAAGCTGTATCCTCCACGATTCCGTCGTCCCCGTTTGTCGGCAGCCGTGGCCGCGGTGCTGATAGCCGCCCCGCTCGGCATCGCCGGCGGTCTCGCTCCGCCGGCCGCTGCCGCCGCTTCGTCCACCGCGTGGCAGAACGGTGCGTTCCATGTGGACGCCAGTGGAGTGGTCTCGCGCTCCGACGTCGTGCTCGGGCAGCCGAACACCGCCGACACCCAGTCGCTGCCGCTGGGCAACGGTTCGCTCGGCGTCGCGGAATGGGCGGCAGGAGGGTTCACCGCGCAGCTCAACCGCAGCGACACCATGCCGAATCGGCTCTCTCCGGGGCAGGTGACCATCCCCGGGCTGACCGCGATGACCTCCGCCTCGAACTTCACCGGCTCGCTGGATCTCTACAACGGGGTGCTGAACGAGTCCGGCGGCGGGATGACGCTCAAGGCATGGGTTCCCGCGGGCAAGGACGAACTCGTCGTCGACGTGACCGGTGCCGATCCGGCGACGCAGCAGACTGCGACGCTGAGTCTGTGGAGCGGACGGACGCCGTCCGCCGCGGCCTCCGGGGCGGTCGGCAGCCTCGCGCAGACGTGGGTCGACAACTCGCAGACCGGTAGCTCCGGGCAGACGTTCGGGGCGATGGCCGCGGTGACGGCCGGCGGGCAGGGCGTTAGCGCCGCGGTGGTCGGCTCCACGCAGGTCCAGGTGAGCTTCAAGCCCAATGCCGACGGGTCCTTCCGGGTGGTCGTGGCCTCGCCGAAGTGGACGGGAGGCGACCCGACGGCCACGGCGACCAGCGTCATCGGCGGCGACGTCACGGCCGGCACGTCCTCCTTGCTGGCCACGCAGTCGGCGTGGTGGAACAACTATTGGGCCACCAGCGGCCTGATAGAGATGAACTCCTCGGACGGCACCGCGCAGTACATGGAGAACCTGCGCACGCTGTACCTCTACTTCGAGGCCGCCACGATGCACACCGGGACGTATCCCGGCAGCCAGGCCGGCGTCGCGGACCTGTTCGACTTCTCCCAGGACAAGCAGGACTGGTACCCGGCCGGGTACTGGCTGTGGAACCTGCGCGGACAGCTCGCCGCGAACATCAGCTCGGGCAACTTCGCGCTGAACACGCCGATCTTCGACATGTATCTCAATGATCTGCCGAGTATCGAGTCCTGGACGAGCGCGCAGATGGGCGGCAAGCCTGGCGCGTGCGTGCCGGAGACCATGCGGTTCAACGGTAACGGCTTCTACAACGGCGGCAACAACACGCAGAACGCGTCCTGTGCGCAGGCCTCCAGCCCCAGCTACAACGCGCTGACGCTGACCAGCGGGGCGGAGATCGCGCTGTGGGTCTGGCAGCAGTACCAGGACACCGGGAATGTCAGCTTCCTGCAGAAGTACTACCCGATCCTGCAGCAGGCCTCGATGTTCCTGCTGGCGTACCAGAGCGTCGGCTCCGACGGCTTCCTGCACGCCACCGCGAACGCGCACGAGACGCAGTGGGCCGTCCCGGACCCGACGACCGACATCGCGGCCGATCAGGCGCTGTTCAGCGCGACGGTGAAGGCTGCGACGCAGCTGAACACCGACTCGGCGTTGGTGGCGAAGCTGAACACGGCGCTGGGCCAGATCGAGCCGTATGCGCGTACTGATTCCGGGCTCACGTCGCTGCTGAATCCGCAGCCGACGTCGGCGTCCGCCACGGCGACCATCGACGCTCAGGGTACTGACGTGATCGCGGACTCCTTCCAGCCGTCCGCGAAGATCGAGAACGGCGAGAACGTCGGGCTGGAGCCGGTGTGGCCGTACGGGCTGATCGGCGACAACACGGTCGTCAACGGGGACAACCTGACGGCGCTGGCGAAGCGTACGTACACCAGCCGGCCGAACAAGACCAACCCGGACTGGAACTTCGACGCGGTTCAGGCGGCCCGGCTCGGCTTGGGCAGCGAGGTCGCCGCCGATCTGAGCGCGGTGACGCAGAACTACCAGGCGTACATCAGCGGGATGGCCAACCTGTTCAACGGCAGCGTCGGCGACGAGCCCTACATCGAGCAGTCCTCGACGGTGGCCACGGCCGTCGACGAGGCGCTGGTGCAGGACTACGACGGGACGCTGCGGTTCGCGCCGGCCTGGCCCTCGGGCTGGGACGTGTCCGGCACGGTCGCCATCCAGGGCGGCAGCAAGGTCGACGTGCAGGTTCAGGGCGGGACGCTGGCCACGGCCGCGATCCAGGCCGGGAGCACGCAGACGCTGACGGTGCGCAATCCCTGGCCGGGTCAGCAGGCTGAGGTGGTGAACGGGTCCAGCGGCGCCGTCGTGGTCGCCGCCACGACGAGCGGGACGCTGAGCGTGCCGGTGACGGCGGGTTCAACGTACTTGGTCGAGCAGCCTTCCGCGCCGACGACGTCGCTGCCGTTCGCGCAGGTCACCGGTTCCAAGGCGAGCTCGGCCAAGCACTTGGGCAAGGTGCAGATCGGGCTGGACGCGGCGGTGTCGTTCCCGAACCTGGCCGCGTCGTTCAACAACGTCGGGATCACCGCGGACACCGACACCGCGCCGGGGAACTTCGACGGTGGCGGGGCCAGCTTCTCCGAGACGGCGCTGACCACCGCTAAGGCGGGGCCGGGGGCTTCGATCGCTGCTTCCGGGGTCACGTTCACGTTCCCGAACGTTGCTGCGGGAGCCAATGACAACACGGTGGCTGAGGGGCAGACGATCAAGCTGTCGGGTTCTGGAACGCTCGGGTTCCTCGTCTCTGCGGACTACGGACCGGCGACCGGTTCCGGGAGCATTACGTACACGGATGGCAGTACCCAGAGTTACAGTCTGACGGTTCCGGACTGGTTCTCCACCACGCCGCCGAGCGGGGGAGCGCTGGCGGTGAGTTCGGCGTATCAGAACCGGCAGGGGAACACTACGTATCAGGGGTCCGGCAACATTTTCTCGGTGCCGGTGGCGCTGTCCGCCGGTAAGTCGGTGGCCTCGGTGACGCTGCCGGCCGGTGGCCCGCTGACGTCGGGTACGCCGGCGATCCACGTGTTCGCGTTGGCCACTTCTGGTTCTGGTGCTGGGAGCGGTGGCTCGGCGGTCAGTCTGCGGGCTCATGCCAACGGGGACATCGTGACCGCTGACAACGGTGGGGCGTCGCCGCTGATAGCCAACCGGACGAGTGTCGGGAACTGGGAGACGTTCGATCTGATCGATAACTCCGACGGGAGTGTGAGCCTTCGGGCGCACGCCAACGGCGACATCGTGACGGCTGACAATGCTGGTGCGTCGGCTCTGATCGCGAATCGCACGGCGATCGGGCCGTGGGAGGAGTTCGACCTGATCACCAATTCGGATGGGAGTGTGAGCTTTCGGGCGCACGCCAACGGGGACATCGTGACGGCTGACAATGCTGGGGCGTCGCCGCTGATCGCCAACCGGGCCGGCGTCGGCAGTTGGGAGACCTTCGACCTGATCCAGGACTGAGTCGGGGGCTCTGGGCCGGGGCCGGCGGACTGGGCTATTGTCGGTGGCGACCGAAACCTACTGGGCAGTAGCTCAGTCCGCACGGCCTCGGCTTCGAGCACAAACGCAGACACAGACACTGATACAGACCAGGAGCGCCGATGCACCCCTTCCGCGCAGCGGTGGAGGCCCGCGACACGGCCGCGATCGAGGCGATGCTCGCTGAGAACGTCGTGTTCACCAGCCCCGTCGCGTTCAAGCCGTACCCCGGCAAGGCGATCACCGCGGCGATCCTGCGCGGCGTGCTCCGTGTCTTCGAGGATTTCCAGTACGTGCGCGAGATCGCCGCCCCTGACGGTCGCGACCATGCTTTGGTCTTCACCGCGACCGTGAACGGCAAGAAGGTCAACGGCTGCGACTTCCTCCACTTCGACGAGGACGGCCGCATCGACGACTTCATGGTCATGGTCCGCCCGCTGTCCGGTGCTCAGGCCCTGGCCGAGGCCATGGCCGGCGAGTTCGCGCAGATCAGCGCCGAGGCGATGGCAGGCTGAATCGTTATTCCGCGGGCATTGTTAAAATAATGCAGATGTGATATGATGGGGGATATCTCTGTTAGTTTCGTGGCATGACCACGAACATTCCAGGAATCATTTATCCCGCCGCGCCCGCGGGATCCTCCACGAGTGCCGGCTCGCGTCCCGGCGTGCTGCTGATCCACGGTGGCGCAGGGCTCGACGATCACGCACGCGGGCAAGCGCTTCGCTACAGCAAGCTCGGCTACGACGTTCTGGCCTGCGATCTGTTCGGGCCGGGCGTCGCGGGCGATCGTGAGCGGATCATCGCCACGGTCACTGCGCTGCGCGACGACCCGGATCTGTTGGTCGAACGCGGCGCGGCGGCCCTCCAGGTGCTGCTCGACTCCCCGCATGTCGATGGGCGCGTCGCGGCGGTCGGCTTCTGCTTCGGCGGACTCGCGGCGTTGACGCTGGCGCGGGCGGGTCTGCCGCTGCGGGCAGCGGTGAGTATGCACGGCAGCCTTGCGACGCCTCGTCCTGCCGAGCCCGGCGCGGTACGTGCGCGGATTCTGGTCTGCCACGGCGCTCGCGATCCGCACGTGCCGATGGCCGACGTCACCGCGTTCGCCGCCGAGATGACGCGCGCCGACGCCGATTGGCAGCTGAACGTCTACGGTCGCGCGATGCACGGGTTCACGCACGATCACGCGGTTCCGGGCGCGATCTCAGGGGTCGAATACGACCGTGAGGCGGACGAGCTTTCGTTCGCTGCCGCGCGGGAGCATTTGGAGCGCGCGTTTTAGGTGCTGGGGGGCGTGGCGCAGTTCGGGTCGAGCGGGGTCCTGTGTGGCGAGAAGGATCCACCGAACCACGTGGCCGGCTCATGGCGTAGTGCACCGGGAGCGACCCCGCTATGCGCCGCGTTGGTGTCAAAGGCCGATGCGGCGTGGAGCACCTTGTTTATCAGGGTTCGTCTATGTGTTGCGGGCTACCGCCGAGTAGTCTGACACTGAATCAGAATCCTGTCTCGCACGCTTGTTCCACCGCCGCCCGCCTGCGCGAACCTGCCGGTGGACACGTCCCGGCCGAGGGAGTCGTGTCCGTCGCGCGGCCCTCCTACCCAGAGCTCTGATTCGCAAACGGGTGGGGGCTCGTATGCGTGGACATTAGTCGGATCGAGGGAATCCGGGGGTGGGTGGTGGGCGCACGCGGGAGCTGCGGGCGCCGGGGTGGTGGGGCGGGGCGGCCGGTGTCAGCTGGGGTGATGGTACCCGGCGGTTGAGGGCGGCGGGGGGGTGGCCGGCCGTGGCGAATCAGAGCTTTGTGTTTCCGGTGACTCCGGGGGGTTGCCTTGGTGTGACCTATCGTGAAGACTGTGCCGCATTGGCACGTGAGAAGGTGCCCGTTTCGGGCATGGCTCTGGTGGTGGCGCCTGGGGTGCATCGCCCGCGGCACTGGTGTGCGGGGCGGTTCGCTGAGGAACGCCTATGTCGGATAGGTCCGCGGCGCGGATCCGAGGGGAGAACCACACGCGACTGCTGTAGTCCGTCCACCTGTAGTATACGGCCTTTTACTTCGCTGCGAAACCGCAGTTTTAAGACACGGCCGACAAGTGGTTGCTCGTATCCGATCGCCCCGGGCTGGTGATCGGCTGCGGATGCTTGTCATGCGCCTGCCCGTTCTCCGGGTCGCCTGGTGCTGCCGTGTTCCCGTCATCCCTGCTTGAGCTGCGTCATGCCCGCGCACCGCGACCCAAGGAGTGAATGTGACTGTTCCCGTTGAGGTTCCGGCGATTCTGCTGGAGGAGATACCCCGGCGCTGGCGGGCGGCCGAGCCGGTGCGGTTCGACGAGGCCGCGGGGGTGTGGCGGGTCAGTGACTATGACACCGCGGCCGCGGTGCTGGCCGATCCGAAGACGTTCTCCTCGGATCTGTCCTCCCTGGCTCCCACGCAGGAGGACTTCGAGACGTTCACGCAGGGCAACTTCGTCGGGATGGACCCGCCGGAGCACCGCCGGCTGCGGACGCTGGTGAGTCAGGCCTTCACCCCGCGGGTGGTGGAGGGGCTCGCGCCGCGGATCGAGGCGCTGGTCGGGCAGTTGCTGGACCGGGTGGGCGACCAGGATCGCTTCGACCTCGTCGAGTCGCTGGCCTATCCGCTTCCCATCATCGTCATCGCCGAGTTGCTCGGCATCCCCGCTGAGGAGCATCTGCTGTTCCAGGAGTGGGCCGGCATCCTGTTCGGCGGTGACCAGCTCGGGGAGGCTCCTGACGCCGCCGACATCGAGCGGGCGCTGGAGGCCATCGCCCCGACCGTTCGCGAGATGAACGGGTACATGCTGGAGCACATCCGCGCCCGGCGGGCGAACCCCGGGGACGACCTCACCAGCAGGCTGATCGCCGCCGAGGTGGACGGCGTGCATCTGCGGGACCAGCAGATGGTCGGATTCGTCGCCCTGCTGCTGGTCGCCGGGCACGTCACCACCACCGCGCTGCTGGGCAACGCCGTGGTGACCTTCGACCGGCATCCCGGGACGAACGAGGCGCTGCGCGCTGATCCCGGTCTGCTGCCGACCGCCATCGAGGAGGTGCTGCGCTGGCTGCCGCCCTTCCCCGAGCTCGGGCGCCGGGTGGCCCGGCCGGTGGTGCTCGGCGGTCACGAGCTGGCGCCGGACACCATGCTGATGACGCACCTGGGCGCCGCCAACCGGGATCCCTCGCACTTCACCGCCCCCGAGGTCTTCGACGTGACCCGGGCCCCCAACCCGCACCTGACCTTCGGTCACGGCATCCACTTCTGCTTCGGCGCGCCGCTGGCCCGGCTGGAGGCCCGGCTCGCCCTGCGCGCGTTGCAGGAGCGTTTCAGGACCCTGACGGTTCCCTCCTACGAGGACGTCACCTACCAGAACCCGGCCGTCCTGCTCGGCGTGCGCCGGCTCCCGGTCGAGGTCCTCAGGTCCTAGCCGCAGCACCGCCGGCCCCCTGCCGCCCCCAACGGCCGCCGGCGTCAACCCGCACATGAGAACCAGTCAACTGATACCCATGTCACCGGGAGTGCTTCGCTCATGAACCCCACGCATACGCCGTTCCTGCTGCGCCGGGAACTGCAACACCGCCTGGACACCCTCGCCCGCGCCCACCGGGTCCCCGGGGCGCAGCTGGTCGTCGACACCGGCTCGGAGATCGTCGCCGTGCACACCGGGACCGCCGACGTCGCCACGGGCACCCCCTTCACCGCCGACACCGCGGTCCCGCTGGGATCGCTGACCAAGCCCTGTACCGCCGCGCTGGTGCTGCTTCTGGCCGATGACGGCGACCTGGACCTGGACGATCCGGTCGCCGAGTACCTGCCGGAGCTCCGGGACGTCCCCGAGGTGACGATCCGTCAGCTGCTCAGCCACACCGGCGGCCTGCCGACCGGTCCGGATTCCGACGCGGCGCGACGGGCCGGCGCGGCCCACTATCTCTCCTCGGTGTGCACCGCGCGCGATCTGCTGTTCGCGCCGGGGACCGACTTCTCCTACTCCAACGCCGGGTACGTCGCCGCGGGCCGGCTGGCCGAGACGGTGACGGGGATGCCATGGCACGAGGCCGTCGGGGCGCTGCTCCTTGAACCTATGGGCATAATGCCTGCGTTCCTCGGTACCTCGGCCGCGCGTCCGGTGGCCACCGGGCACGGCTTCAACAACGCGACGGGCCGAACCCGCCCTGTTCAGCAGGATCTCGCTCCGCTGGAGGCTCCGGCCGGCGCGCTGCTCGCGAGCGCCATCGACCTCGGCATACTGGGTCGTGCTGTGGCTGGGCAAAGCCTATGCCTGCCCTCTGCGATCGTCAAGCATATGAGGGGCGCCGAACCGGGTGCCGAACCCGGCGCGCTCGCCGACGGCTGGGGGCTGGGCCTGGCCCTGTTCCGGCAGGGCGACCAGCTGTGGTGCGGGCACGACGGCAACGCCCAGGGCACCTCCTGCCACCTGCGGGTCGAGCCCGACAGCGGCGTGGTGGTCGCCTTCACCGGCAACGCCGGCGCCGCCACGGCACTGTGGCAGGACCTTGCCGAAGACCTCGCGCGGATCGCCGACGTGCCGGTGCCGGCCGGGATGGAGCCGGCGAACGCCGGCGTCCCGGTCGTGCTGCCCGAGTGCGCGGGCACCTACGCCAACGGCGGCATGCGCTACCGCGTCGCGCTCCAGCCCGGCGGCCCGGCGACGCTGTCCATCGACGGCGACCTGGACCTGCCGCTGGTGTGCTACCCCGACCTGTCCTGCGATCTCCTCGACCCGGCCACCGGCCGTAAGCAGCCCGGCGGGCGGTTCCACCGCGACCCGGCCACCGGCGTGATCGACAGGGTGCAGATATCAGGGCGCACCGCGCGCCGTATCGGCCTCGCCGAAGTCTGAACCGCTGCACTTCCGCACCACCGGCACCCCATATCGCTGAACCGCCGCGCCGCCCGCACCACCGCCACTGGTCCGGGGGGTGCCTGCCGCCTTGCTCCGATCCGGAAGGACACCGATCATGGCCGACCATGCCACCGCTGCCCCCAGCGAGCCGCAGGCCGCCCCGACGCTCGGCGATCTGTTCGCCGCGTGGGCGGCTCGCACGCCGCACGCGCCCGCGCTGACCGATGGCCGGCGCACCTGGACGTACCAGGAGCTGGCGGCCCGGGTCGACGGGCTGGCCGGTCACCTGGTGCGTCGCGGTGCCGGGCCGGAGCGGACCGTGGCGCTGGTCCTGCCGCGCTCGATGGAGCTGATCGCGGCGGAGCTGGCGGTCGCGAGGGCCGGTGCCGCGTTCCTGCCTGTGGACCCCTCCTATCCGGCCGAGCGGCGGGCGATGATGCTCGCCGACGCGGCTCCCGCTGTGACGCTCGACGACCCCGACGGTCTTCGGGCCCTGATGGAGCAGATCGACGACGGCGTCGAAGAAGCGGCCGGGGCGCCGGAGGCCGGTCCCGACCACACGGCGTACGTGATCTACACGTCGGGCTCCACCGGCACGCCGAAGGGCGTGGCGGTCACCCACCGGGGGATCGGCGCGTTCACCGACGCCGCCATCGAGCGCTACGCGGTGCGGCCCGGCGACCGGGTGCTCCAGTTCTCCTCGCCCAGCTTCGACGCCTCGGTGCTGGAGCTGTTCATCTCGGTTCTGGCCGGGGCCACGCTCGTGGTGCCGCCGAACGGTCCCTGGCTCGGCGAGGAGCTCGCCGCCGTCCTGGACGAGCACCGCATCACCCACGCCCTGATCCCGCCCGCGGCGCTGGCGACCGTCCCGGCGCCGGCGGCGGCCGCGCTGCGGGGATTCAGTACCCTGATCGTCGGCGCGGAAGCCTGCCCGGCTGCCCTCGTCGACCGCTGGGCGCCGGGCCGACGCATGATCAACTCCTACGGGCCCACCGAGGCCACCATCGTCGCCACCTGGACCGGGCCGCTGTCGGCGGACACCGGCACGCCGAGCATCGGCGGCGCGCTGCCGCGGACGACCGTGTACGTCCTGGACCCGCGGATGCGGCCCCAGGGCCCGGGTTCCGACGGCGAGCTGTACGTCGGCGGCGAAGGCGTCGCCCGCGGTTACCTGAACCGCGCCGGGCTGACCGCCGCGCGGTTCGTCGCAGATCCCTTCGGCGAACCGGGCGCCCGGCTGTACCGCACCGGGGACCGCGTGCGCTGGCGGGCCGACGGGGAGCTGGAGTTCCTCGGCCGTGTCGACCGGCAGGTGAAGCTGCGCGGGTTCCGCATCGAACCGGGGGAGATCGAGGCGGCGCTGCGCCGCCGGGCCGAGGTCGGCGACGCCGTGGTCGTGCTCCGCGAGGACGAGCCCGGTGTGCAGCGTCTGGTCGGCTACGTGACGGCTGCCGCGGCGGGGCAGGCGCCGGATCCGGCTGTGTTGCGCGCGTCCATGGCCGCCGAGATGCCGGCGCACCTGGTGCCCTCGGCGGTCGTCGTGCTGCCCGCGATGCCGCTCACCGCGTCGAACAAGATCGATGTCAAGGCTCTGCCGGCGCCGGTCCGGCAGGCCGCTGCCGCCGCCGGGGGACAGGCGCCGCAGACCCCGCAGGAACGTGCCCTGGCCGCGATCTGGGCGCAGGTCCTGGGCCTGGACGGCGTGGGCCGGACGGACGACTTCTTCGACCTGGGCGGCGATTCGATCCTGGCCACGCGGATGCTGGCCCGGCTCCGGGAGGAGACGGGCCAGCGGCTCGCGGTCCGGGACGTCTTCACCGCGCGCTCCATCGCGGCCCTGGCCCCGTTGCTGGACGCCGGGCACGTCGCCGCGCCGCAGGCGCCGATCGAGCCCGCCCCGCGCGGGCAGGCCCTGCCGCTGTCGAACGCCCAGCGGCGGCTGTGGTTCCTGGACGACCTCACTGTCGGCGGAACCGAGTACAACACCGGCTTCGTCCTGCGGCTGCTCGGCACCCCGGACGCCCAGGCGATGCGCCGCGCCCTGCACCGGCTGGCCGCCCGGCACGACTCGCTGCGCACCACCTTCGCCACGGTCGACGGACGCGGCGTGCAGCGGATCGCCGCGGAGCCCTTCCTGCCGCTGGAGACGGCCGATCTGTCCGGCGTGGCCGCCGACCGGCGCGCCGAGGCAGCCGAGCAGCTGCTGACCGAGGAGCTGCGCCGCTCCTACGACCTCGCGACCGGTCCGCTCGCCAGAGCCCTGATGATCCGGCTCGCCGCTGAGGACCACCTGCTGCTGGTGGCGCAGCACCACATCATCACCGACGGCTGGTCCGTCGGTGTGCTGACCCGCGAGCTGGCCGCGCTCTACGAGGAGGAGTCGGGAGGCGTTCCGGCCGACCTGCCCGCCCCGGTGGTGCAGTACCCCGACTTCGCGGTGTGGGAGCAGCGCGGACTCGCCGCGGGCGAGGGGGCCGGGTCGGCCGCCGAGGCCGCGGATCTCGCCTACTGGAAGCGCTGCCTGGCTGGATCGCAGCACCTGGCCCTGCCCACCGACCGTCCGCGCCCGCCGGTGCGCACCACGGCCGGCGCCGCGCACCGGCACCGCCTCCCGGCCGAGCTGGTCGCCCGGCTGCGATACCTCGCCAGCGGACGCGACACGACGGTGTTCACCTTGTTCGCCGCGGCCTCCGCCCTGCTCTTCCACCGCTATTCCGGCCAGCACGACGTGGCGTTCGGCACCGTCACCAGCGGGCGGGAGCGCCGCGAGCTGGAGGACGTGGTCGGCTTCTTCGCCAACACCGTCGTGCTGCGCGCCGAGGTGGACGAGGCGGTCACCGTCGACCGGTTCGTCCAGGACATGCGGGCCACGGTGCTGGACGCGTTCGCCCACGGCAGTGTGTCCTTCGACCGCGTCGTCGAGGAGCTGGCGCCGCCGCGGGACCCCAGCCGCACCCCGCTCGTGCAGACGCTCGTCGTCCAGCAGCAGGCGGCCGCCGACCTCCCGGCCGCCGGCGGGCTCAGCTGGCAGGACCATCCGCTGCCCCGCCCGGCGGCCCGCTTCGACCTGGTGCTGGAGTTCGCGCCGGAGGCCGGGGGCGGCTGCGTGCTGACCGTCGAGTACAACACAGACCTCTTCGACGCCCGGACCGTGGCCCGGATGTCGGATCATCTGCACCGCCTGCTGGCCGAGATGGTGGACGGTCCGCAGCGCCGGCTCGCCGAGATCCCCCTGCTCTCGGACGGGGAACAGGCCGCGCTGCTCGAAGCCTGGAATCCGCCGGCGCCCGGCGAGGGCGACCTGGTCGGCAGCGTTCTGCCGGAGCTGTTCCAGGAGCAGGTGGTCCGGACCCCGGACCGGACGGCCGTGGTGTGCGGTTCGGTGCGCCGGGACTACACGGAGGTGAACCGGCGCGCCAACCGGCTCGCGCGGTTGCTCGTCGCGCGTGGTGCCGGGCCGGAGAAGCTGGTCGCGCTGTGCCTGCCGCGCTCGGCTGACCTGCCGACGGCGCTCTGGGCGGTGCTGAAGGCCGGTGCGGCCTATCTCCCGGTCGATCCGGCGTACCCGGTCGAGCGGATCCGGCTCATGCTTCAGGATGCCGAGCCCGCGCTGGTCGTGGCCACGCGCGAGACCGCGGGTGCGCTGCCGGAGGGCTGGGATCCGCTGATCATGGAGGAGTGTGTCGCCCTGACCGGCGCAGGCCTCGATGACAGCACTCGGACCGGCACAGACCTGACCGGCGCAGACCTGACCGGCGCAGGCCTCGATGACAGCACTCCGACCGACACCGACCTGACCGGCGCAGGCCTCGATGACAGCACTCCGACCGGCACCCACCTGACCGGCACCCACTTGGCGGACACCGACCCGA
>Ga0207695_10002731_pt1 | contig 25745 bp, 17 predicted proteins | sample KBSC54metaG_FD_184354 | JGI IMG/M metagenome (GOLD analysis project Ga0207695, IMG submission 184354) | Corn rhizosphere microbial communities from Kellogg Biological Station, Michigan, USA - KBS C5-4 metaG (SPAdes) (version 2) | ecosystem: Host-associated > Plants > Roots > Rhizosphere > Soil...
CTCACCAACCAAAAAAAAACGGGAATCACCGCTAAAGTAACTCCCGAAAAAAGATGAACATCCGTTAATTAATTCAATGCTACTTTCTCTGGAACAGAATTTAGCAATTGTATCATTCACCTTTAATAAGTAAAAATATGAAATATTTTAAACACCTTCGGGGTGTAAGAAATAGATATCGGCTAATCAAGTCCATATTAATAATGAAATTGATATTAATATTTTTGGCAATTTTCAACCTGCAGGCATTAGCTAATGTTTATTCGCAGCAAAAAGTAAGCCTTAATTTAAAATCGGCTGACTTTAAAAAAGTTATTACTGCCATTCAAAAGCAAACCAACTATCATTTTGTCTTTAGTGAACGTAAAATCCCGGCTAAAAACGTTTCGATCAACGTTCAGAACGAAAATGTTACAAACGTTTTGGATCAGTTGCTGGCGAATACAGATTTTACCTACACTCAACTGGACAACAACCTGATTGTAATTACCGGCAAAAACGAAGTAGTTGCTAACAAGGTAGTTACCGGTAAGGTGGTTGATGATAAAGGTCTGCCTTTGCCTGGTGTATCCATCAAGGTAAAAGGAACCGGCACTGGTACAGTTTCTGATATTAATGGTGCATTTTCCATTAATGTGGCAGATAACGCTGTACTGGTAGTTTCTTTCATCGGTTATGATTCACAGGAAATATCTGTGGCTGGCAAAAGCAGTATCAACGTAACCCTTGTAAGCTCAAGTAAAAACCTTAATGAAGTAGTTGTTACTGCATTGGGTATTAAGAAAGAAGAGAAAAAACTGGGTTATTCTGTATCTACTGTTAATGGCGATGCCTTAGACAAAGCTAAAGAATCCAACGTGGCATATTCATTAGAAGGTCGTGTTGCCGGTTTGAGCGTAAGTGGTACTAACGGTGGTGCAGGTTCATCAGCACGTATCTTATTACGTGGTGTAACCAGCTTCACAGCAGGTCCTCCTTTGTTTGTTATCAACGGCGTGCCGATGGATAACACCCAGAGAGGTCAATCAGGCGAATGGGGCGGTGCAGACTTTGGTGACGGTATTGCCAACATCAACCCTGACGATATTGAAAGCATGACAGTTCTGAAAGGCCAGTCAGCATCAGCACTTTACGGTACCCGTGCAGTAAACGGTGTTATTTTGATCACTACCAAATCGGGTAAGAAAAACTCAGGTTTTGGTGTGGAATACAATGCAAACTACCAGATGGATAGGGTTGTTGATAATACTGATTTCCAAATCGTATACGGACAAGGCGAAAACGGTGTTAAACCTACAACAGTTGCCGGGGCTTTAAGCTCAGGTAGCTTGGCCTGGGGTGCAAAATTAGATGGCTCGCAAGTTATCCAGTTTGATGGTAAAAGCTATGCGTATTCAAAAACTAATGATGACTACACCAAGTTCTACAACACCGGCGGTACTTTCACCAATACCGTAGCCCTTTCAGGTGGTAACGAGACCGGGGCCTTCAGGTTATCATTATCTGACCTGAACAACCACGCAATTACCCCTAATAGCGGTCTTGACAGGAAAACCTTTAACTTCAACGGTTCACAAACAGTAATTAAGAACCTTGATATCAACTTAGTTGCCAACTACATCATCGATAACGAAAAGAACCGTTCAGGTTTGAGCGATGGACCGGGCAACCCGAATAACGTGCAATTCTTAGCGCCGAACGAGGCACAAAGCATTTTAAAGCCAGGGTATGACGCAAATGGCAACGAAACATCATTTACCAATGATATTTACGTGACCAACCCTTATTTTGCTGCTTACAAATTTGTAACCAATACACAAAGGGAACGTTTAATTACTTCTGCGTCAGCTAAATACTCGTTTACACCTTGGGCATATGCACAAGCCCGCGTTGGTTATGATGATATCCATGACAACCGTTTAGGTATTACCCCTACAGGTACTGCATACAATTCAGGCAATAATGGAAGTATGTCGGTGCAAAACACACAGATCACCGAGCTTAACACTGACGTGTTGTTAGGTGCAAAACATGACATTGTTAGGGATCTGTTGAATTTGGATTTGTCTGTCGGCGGTAACATTCGTAAAAGCAATTATTTCGGAACTTATATCAATGCCAACAACCTGATCGTTCCGTTCTTCTATGACTTGTCTAACGGTCAGACCAGAACCAGCGGAAATGTTCAGCCAAGCAAGCAACAAGTAAACTCTGCTTACTATACAGCTGACTTTGGCATTAAGAGCTTCCTGGTTTTAAGTACTACAGGCCGTTATGACTACTATAGCAGTATAGGTAAGGCGGTGGGTCCTGGCATCTTTACACCGTCAGTGTCTGCCAGCTTTATCTTTTCTGACCTGTATCATATCAATGGTCTTGATTTCGGAAAACTTCGTCTTTCATATTCTAAAACCAGCGGTCCTGCACCACCATATGCAAACCAGATCTATTATAGCGTAGCCAATTCTATCAATGGGGTTAACGCAGGTAGTTTGAGCCAGCAATTACCAAACTTGTTCTTAAAACCATTTACATTAGCTGAGTTTGAAGTTGGTACTTCACTGAAATTCTGGGGTGATCGTTTTGGTGTTGACGTGGCTTACTTTACTAAAAAGACCAAGGATGAAATCCTTAACAGCAGCATTGATATCTCAAGCGGTTATACTAATGCTTATGTTCCGACTGCGGCAAATCAAAACAGAGGTGTGGAAGTTGAAATACATGGTACGCCTTTTAAAACTCGTGATTTTAGCTGGACACCATCTTTCAATTTTACCTATGTTAAGAACAAAGTATTGTCAACTGACAAAGCCGGTACTAACGTTGGTTTAGGAACTTATCGCCCATTGAATGCAACAACTGCGTTTGTGGTAGGTATGGATGGTCCGCAGATCATGGCGAATGATTACAAACGTGATGCAAGCGGTAACATTATATTCGATGCAACAGGTAATGCTGAATCTACAGGCAGGATACCATTGGGTAGCGTAGTGCCTAAAATTTACGGTGGTTTGAATAACGATTTCAACTACAAACGTTTCAACCTGTCATTCCTGGTTGATTACCGTTTTGGCAACAAGGTATTATCAGCAACCAACTATTATGCTATTTATCGCGGTTTAGATAAGATGACTTTGGTAGGTCGTGAAACTGGTGTTGTTGGTGTTGGTGTAACCGAATCTGGTGCAGCTAATACTGTTAACGTACCAGCTGAAACTTACTACCAGAACTTAGCCCGTAACATATCTGCATTAAACGTGTTGGATGGCAGCTTTATCAAGTTCCGCCAGGTAACTTTGGGTTATACTTTCCCAAGGGACCTGCTGAACGGTACTCCATTCAATTCTATCACCTTCTCATTAGTAGGCCGCAACCTGTGGACTATTATGAAGCATACCAACAATATCGATCCTGAGTCGAACTTTGCGCCAGGACTTAACTATGATGGTATTGAAGGTACAAGCGTACCTGCTGTTAGGACTTATGGGTTTAATGTAAACTTCAAATTTAAAAAATAACGAGATGAAAAAACGACTTATATATAGTTGCCTGCTTTTAGGGGCCACCTTAATGGCGGGTTGTACCAAAAACTTTGAGCAAATAAATACTGACCCAACTAAAGTAAGCGCCGACTTGTTTAATCCGAACTTTTTGATGGCTCAGGCACAGATCCAGTTTTCACAAACCGGCTATGACCAATTATTGTATCAAAGCATGTGGACCCAGGCACTGGCATCAACTTATGACTATTACGGAAACGGTGATAAATACGTATACCGCGGAAGCGCGCAGGATTACAAAGCCAGAACCTGGAACACCAGCTATGGTGCTGCAGCCCTTATTTCTGAAATGAAAAACCTGGTAAAAGGAAATGCTGCTTACTCTAACCTTGATAACTGCGGAAGCATAATGTTAGTAATGATGCTTGAACGCGTTACTGATGCTTACGGAGATATTCCTTACTCACAGGCATTACAGGCAAAAAGCGGTATTACCCAACCTGTTTTTGATACACAGCAAAGCATTTACACTTCTATGCTAAGCACACTGGAAACAGCTACAGCTGCTTTGGATGCCTCTAAACCAGGACCATCATCGGACCTGTTTTACGGAGGTAATGTTGCTCAGTGGAAAAAATTAGGTTATTCACTGATGCTTAGAGCTGCTATGCGTTTAACAAAAGTTGATCCGGCCACTGCCCAGCAATACGCTGAAAAAGCGTTCGCAGGCGGCGCAATGTCGGCAATTGCAGATAATGCTAGAGCATATTGCGATAATGCAAATGGTAACGGTAACTCTGACGCCGGTGCATTATTGGTTACTGATGACTTCAGGGAAGTACGCTGGGGAAAAACTTTAATGGATTTCCTGCAAACAAATAATGACCCTCGTATTAGCGCTATTGGTGAGATATCTGCAGGTACAGGTAAAGCAGCTAACCAGAACGAAGCTCCTGGTATCAGCACTGCTGCTTTGCAGATCGGTATGCCAAACGGATATGATCTGGGTGGTACTGCAACCGATATCTCTAACGCACCGGGTTACCCCGGCGCTACTGCTGCTGATCCTTCAGTTAGTGGTGACGCTCCTGCTCCTGATGGCAAATATTCACGCCCTCGTTTTGCGGTATATGATGATCGCAACAGAGCTAACTTCATCATCACTTATGGTGAGACTGAATTATTATTTGCCGAGGCTGCGGTTCGTGGTTGGAATACCGGTAACGCCGCTACGCATTACGCTAATGCGCTTGCTGCAGATATGCAGTCACTTGCTCAGTTGAACTCTACTGCGCAAGCTGTAGTAGATCCCGCTGCAATTGCTGCTTATGTTACTGCTCATCCATTGTCAGCTACGCAAGCAACTGCTTTACAGCAGATTAACATGGAGTATTTCATCGAAACAGCAACTACTTTCGATTTTAATGAAACATGGAACAACTGGAAAAGATCAGGTATTCCTGCTTTAACTCCAGTGGTTTATGCATCGCAATTCAGCACAGTTGTTCCAAGAAGGATCGACTACCCTGTTACGCTGCCTTCTACAAATGCAACAAACTATGCTGCTGCCGTTGCCAAAATTAGCGGAGGTGATAACTTCAGCTCCAAGGTATGGTGGGATCAATAATTTTTCTTACTTAATAAAGCAGGGAGACATTTAATGTCTCCCTGCTTGTTTTATTGCAATTATAAATCGCTATTTTGTACGATAACGATTTTGGAGTGTCCTATTTGATTTAGAATGTGCAGGGTTAAATTACTATTTGTCAAAAAAGAAACTAAGACTTTTTTTGCCGTTTTAGCTTTTACTTTTCTTTCAGCAGTTTCGGCTTTTTCACAGCAACCGCTATTTAAGCTTTTGTCCTCTAAAGAGACTAACATCAAGTTCAGCAATGATATCAATGAGACAGAATCGCTGAACGTGCTGTCGTACGAATACTTTTACAATGGAGGGGGAGTAGCTGTGGGCGATATCAATAACGACGGCCTTCCGGATATCTTCTTTACCGGGAATATGGGTTCAAATAAATTGTACCTGAATCAGGGCCACATGAAATTTAAAGATATCACGAAGGAAGCTTGTCCCGGTATGGAAGGACGTTCCGGTGCCTGGAAAACAGGTGTTACCATGGCAGATGTTAACGGCGATGGATTGTTAGATATCTATGTGTGCTATTCTGGCAAAACAGATAATGATACCCGCAGGAATCAGTTATTTATCAACCAGGGTAACAACAAGTTTAAGGATGAAGCTAAGGAATATGGCTTAGACGATCCTGGGTACAGCACGCAAGCTGTGTTTTTTGACTATGACAATGACGGTGATCTGGATATGTTCCTGCTCAACCACAATATAAAGAAGCTCGACAACATGGAGCTGGCAAGGTACAAGGAACAAACCGATGAGCTTGCAAGTAACAAATTATTCAGAAACGACGGCGGGCATTTTACCGATGTTTCTAAAAAGGCGGGGATAGTTCAAAATCCGCTCACCTTTGGTTTGGGTGTGGCCATTGCCGATGTGAATAAAGATGGCTGGCCAGATATATACGTAACTAACGACTATAATGAGCCTGATTATTTATACATTAATAATCATGACGGCACATTTACCGAGAAATCAAAACAGTTTTTCAGGCATATTTCTCACTTTTCTATGGGTGTGGATATTGCCGATTTCAACAATGACGGACTACCGGATGTGATGACTTTAGACATGCTCCCGGAGGATAATCACCGTCAGAAATCACTTCAACTAGAAGAAAACTACGAATCCTTTGCATTAATGCAGACACAGGGATTGTATAAACAATATATGCGCAATATGCTGCAGCTTAATAATGGCGACGGCACTTTCAGCGAAATAGCACAGCTGGCAGGCGTATCTAATACCGATTGGAGCTGGTGCCCATTGATTGCAGATTTTGACAACGATGGCTATAAGGACATTTTTGTAAGCAACGGCTATTTAAGGGATTATACTAATAAGGATTTTTTACGTTATTGGGGCGATTACAAAATTAAAAAGGCAATGGCCGGCGAGCCGTTTTTGTTGATGGACCTGATCAAAGCCATGCCATCAACTAAGGTGCCTAATTATGTTTTTCGTAATAACCACGATCTGACTTTCGCTAACAAACAAAAGGAGTGGGGGCTGGATGAAGCAACGGTATCCAGTGGATCTGTTTATGTTGACCTGGATAATGATGGTGACCTGGACCTGGTTATCAATAACATCAATCAGCCTGCTTCGATCTATCAAAACATGAGCCGCGAGAATAATAATTCTAATTATCTCGCAATAAAAGTAAAAGGAACGGGCAAAAATACTAATGCTGTAGGTGCCAAGGTTTATGTGTATACCGCCGGCAATTTGCAGTACCAGGAAGTTAATCCTAACAGGGGCTACCTTTCATGTGTTTCAACTACTTTGAACTTTGGCTTAGGCGACAATAAAACGGCGGATTCAGTACGCTTGATCTGGCCTGATCAGGCATCGAAATCGCTAACAGCGGTTAAAGGCAATCAGTTATTAAATGTCGATTATCCGGGCGCTTCAAAACCTTATGTTGAGGTCGCAAAATTGGTTAAACCGATATTTAAACACAGCGAACCTATCATTGATTATAAGCCGGAGGAGATAACCCTGAACGATTTCAAGCGCCAGTTACTGATGCTATTCATGTACTCAAAAACAGCACCCGTAATTGCTAAGGCTGATGTAAATCATGATGGCCTGGAAGACCTGTTTATCAGCGGCGACCAGGATAACTCAGGTAAAATATACTTACAGCAGCCTGGTGGTAAATACATCATCTCAAAACTCGATAGAGGAAGCGATAGCAACATTGGCACCACTGCGTCTGCCATCTTTTTCGATGCAAATGGTGATGGCTTCCCTGACTTGTATATCGCCAAAGGCGGATATGCACTTTACGAACCTCATACGCTTGATCTGCAGGATGAATTGTATCTAAATAATGGGAAGGGAGGCTTTGTACTATCACAAGGTGCTTTACCTATTCTGAATGCAAATAGTAAATCGGTAGTACGCCCGTGTGATTTTGATGGTGACGGCGATATTGATCTTTTTGTTGGCGGTAGGATAATCCCAGGCCAATACCCATCTACTCCCGAAAGCTTTTTATTGGTAAACGATGGTAAAGGTAAATTCACCGAAGCCAAAATACCTTTCGACAAAGTAGGTATGGTGACGGATGCGCAATGGATCGACCTGAACAAAGATGGACGTAAAGACCTGATACTTTGCGGTGAATTCATGCCGATTACTGTATTGATCAATACGCCTGAAGGATTTAAAGATAAGACCTCTGATTATTTCGATGCACCTCAAAATGGCTTCTGGTTCTCAATTGCGTTTGCCGATGTTAATGGCGACGGTGAGCCAGATCTGATCGCTGGTAATCTTGGTCTTAATTCACAAATTCATGCATCAGCAAAAGAACCTGCTGAAATGTACGCATTGGATGTGGATAACAATGGCTCTATCGATCCCTTCCTGAATTTCTATGTGCAGGGCAAAAGCTATCCTTTCGTAAGCCGCGATGAATTAAACGAACAGATATACCCGATGCGCCGGAAATTTAGCTCCTATGCTGCTTATTCCGATGCAACGATAGCTGATATTTTGAGTCCGGCAGATTTAGCGAAGGCTCAACATTTGACCGTTAACGAAACCAAAACCATGCTTTATATCAATCAGCATGGAAAATTTAAGGCGGCTGCATTACCAATACAGGCACAGTTCTCGGTAGTAAGCCAGATATTAACAGGCGATTTTGATCATGATGGTTCGGTAGACATTTTGCTGCTGGGTAATCATTCAGATAACAGGCTCAAGTTGGGCAGCTTTGACGCTAATTATGGCTGCTTACTGAAAGGCGACGGCAAAGGTGGGTTTAAATATGTCGATCAGTCGGCATCGGGTCTTTCTGTTGTTGGTGATGTAAAATCGGCCGTTGAAACAAAAATTAATAATGTTCCCTACCTGCTCATCGGTTTAAGCGATGGCCCGCTACAGTTTTATAAAGAATGAGAAGCTACTATAAATATTTCCTGATCCTGGTTTGTTCGCTGGTTATTAAACCTTGTTTGGCACAAACCAGCAAGGATGCTTACCCGGATTATTTGCAGCCCGATCATGCTATCAATGCTGTTACAATGGTGATGGTGCACGACGTGGTGAGTCCACCGGTGGCGGCACGGTATTACGCTTATGTTTCGCTGGGTGCTTACAATATCGTATCGGCAAATGACAAAAAGGTGCCGCCATTACAAAGTTTTATAAAATCATATAAACCGACCGGCTTTTTAGATACTATTCATTATGCATACGATTACAAGATAGCGGCATATTACAGCATGCTGGAAACTGCCAAACTGATGCTGCCATCAGGTTTTATGTTGAAGGATGATGAGGAAGGTTTTGTTCAGTTGCTACAAAGAACGCGTGTACCTCAAAAAACTATCGACAATTCGATAAAAGTAGGTGTATTAGCTGCTAATGATATTGTCAATTATTCAAAAACAGACCATTACGGTCACTTAAGCGCCCTTAAAAGATACACACCGCTTAAGGAAGAAGGTAAATGGTACCCAACACCTCCCGGATATTTTGAAGCGGTTGAACCTAACTGGAAAACGATCCGCACCATGCTGATCGATTCGTCCAACCAATTCAAACCAAAGCCTTTGATCCCATTCAGTAAAGATACAACATCAAAGTTTTATAAAGGCGTGAAAGAAGTGTACGATATCTCCAAGCACTTAACACCCGAACAGATCAACATCGCTTTGTTTTGGGATTGCAACCCGTTTGCCATAACTACCTCAGGACATATGATGATAGGCTATAAAAAGATCAGTCCGGGGGGGCACTGGATGCATATTACCGGCCTGGTTACACAACAGGCGCACCTGAGTTTTGATAAATCGGTAGTTGCAATTGCGTTGGTAGGCTCAACGCTGATGGATGCTTTTATTAGCTGCTGGGAAGAGAAATTCGATAGTAACCGCATTCGCCCTGAAACTTATATTAACCGGTATATGGATTTAAAATGGCAGCCGGTTCTGCAAACGCCGCCATTCCCGGAATATACCAGCGGTCATGCTGTGATCTCAAACGCTGCAGCTGAAGTGCTGACTTATTTGCTGGGTGATAATTTCGCCTATAACGATAATACGGAAATTCCATTCGGCAGCGGACAGCGTGATTTCAAGTCATTCAGGCAGGCTGCTGCGGAAGCTTCTCTATCCAGGTTTTATGGTGGTATTCATTACATGGAAAGCATAACTAACGGCAACAACCAGGGGATAGCGGTAGGGAATAACGTGATATCAAAAATTAAAAAAGCGGGCATTACGCCTTTTGAGCATTACTAAAAAATCGGCTCAGTAAAATGTAAAAAGTATGTTACCCAGAAAAGGGCGTTTATTCACCTTTTTGAGCATGTTTTTTACTTGATTGTATTTCGATTATGCCAAAATAGCTTAGGAAAAGGCGGTTTTTGGAAAATAATTGACCGCCATTGATGACTATAATTGTAGGATTGCTTTATTCTATTTAAAATACTGTCAATCAATAAGATGATTAGAAAATATATATCTGCCTTATCAATTCTGCTAGTAAGTTTATCACTCACGGCTTCCTATACTTTTGCACAGGCAAATTATGCCCTTATACCTTATCCCAAATCTTTGGAACCAGGTAAAGGAGAATTCTATATCACCAAACAAACAGTTATCAGTTCTGCCTCACAGGCAAGATTTGGCGTCGAGATAAATCAATTGAATGAATTGCTTGCCCAATCATTAAAAATCAACCTAAAGGTTTCAAAAACGGTACGCCAGACCGGCGTTATTGATGTAGTTTATGATCCTGATATAAAATCATCCGGAGAATATAAACTGAAGATCACACCATCAAAAATAACTATCGTTTCAGGCAGTAATGCAGGTGTATTTTATGCGATCGAAACTATCAGGCAGTTATTGCCTGTTTCGTTAGAAGAAGGGAAAATCGCATCAAAATTAAGTCTGCCTGCGTTAATGATCAGTGATCAGCCTGATTATTCATGGCGCGGCATGCACCTGGACGTTTCGCGGCATTTCTTTTCGATAGCTTACCTGCGAAAGTTCATCGACAGGATGGCCCTTTACAAAATGAACAAGCTGCATCTGCACCTGACTGACGACCAGGGTTGGCGCATAGAGATAAAGAAATATCCAAAGTTGACGGAAAACGGCGCATGGCGCACATTTGATAAGAACGATACGGCCTGCATGAAACGCGCAGCCGAAAATCCTGATTTTGCGATCGATAAAGAGCACATTATCCAACGTAATGGAAAGACGCTTTATGGCGGGTTTTATACCCAGCAACAGATGAAGGACCTGGTGAAGTATGCTACCCGTAAACATGTAGATATCATTCCTGAAATTGATATGCCGGGACACATGATGGCGGCTATCAGTTCTTACCCTTTTCTAACCTGCAATGGCGAGAACAGTTGGGGGGAGCTGTTTACCAAACCGATCTGCCCTTGTAACGAAACTACTTTTGAGTTTGCTGAGAATGTGTTCACTGAGATCATGGATATTTTCCCTTCGGAATATATTCACATAGGCGGCGATGAAGTTGATCGCAGCGATTGGGCGAAATCTGATGTTTGCAAGGCCCTGATGAAGAAAGAAGGGATAAAAGATATTGCCGGATTGGAAAGCTACTTCATCAATCGCATGGAGAAATTCTTCAACTCGAAGGGACGTAAATTGATCGGTTGGGATGAGGTATTGGAGGGCGGTATCAGTCCGACGGCAAATATTATGTACTGGCGCACTTGGGTTCCTGATGCACCTGCAAAGGCAGCGCGTAACGGTAACCACGTGATCATGACGCCGGGCAGTCCGCTGTATTTTGATTATCCTGCCGACAAGAACTCTATCTACAACGTCTATCATTTTAACCCAATCCCGGCGGGACTGACGCCAGATCAAGCCAAACTGATCATTGGTGCGCAAGCCAATGTTTGGTCCGAAAATATACCTTCAGAGAAGCGTGCAGATTATATGACAATGCCGCGTATGACCGCCTTGGCTGAAATGCTGTGGACGAATAATAAGGAAGATTACGTATCGTACCAGAAAAGACTGGTAGCGCAGTTCCCACGTATGGATGCTTTAAATATCAATTATCGCCTGCCTGATCTGGAAGGCATCATCGATAGCAAAGTATTTGTGGATAATGACCATTTGAATGTGACATCGCCGCTAAAAACGTTAACTGTTCGGTATACTACTGATGGATCGCTGCCACAAGCAACATCGCCGGTATTAAATAACCTGTTGGTTAGTCGTACCGAAACAGTAAAGGTTGCTGCTTTTACGTCAAGAGGCAAACGCGGAGACGTTTACGCAATAAAGTATGAGCAACAAAGCCTGGCTAAGGCAGCAACGCCTGATAAAACAACTCCTGGCTTGAAAGTAGATTATTACAAGGGGTTCTTTAAAGGAACTACCAAAATCCCTGACGGGAAATCGGATAGTACTTATAACTCATTGAGTATCGACGTGCCAAAATCGGTTAATGCACCATCATTCGGTCTAAAATATCGGGGCTATATCGATATACTTGAGCCGGGAATTTATACGTTTTACCTGACTTGCGATGACGGTGGTACATTGAAGGTCGCCGATAGGATGACAGTTGATAACGACGGCTTGCATTCGGCTCAAGAAAAGACCGGTCAAGTAGCCTTAGGTAAAGGATTGCAGCCATTCGCGCTTGATTTTATTGAAGGTGGTGGCGGCTTTACGCTTAAATTGAAATATAGCTTTAACGGTTCGGAGCCAAAGGATGTACCGTCATCCTGGTTCAGGAACTAAAGAAATAACCGCTATGCGGTAGAAGATAACAATGATTGCATTTGGTTGTGCAACATTCGTTGATTAGTTGATCGCAACCGTTCCGGGAAACCGGAGCGGTTTTTTTGATAACTTACGTTATAGAATAATGCACAAGATAAACACCTATAGAATCATTATTTATTCTTTTCTGATTTTCATTTCTTTTAGTGTCAGGGGGCAGCAAGCTGACATCAGAAATAACTATCGCGATACAATAGGCTTGCCGCATCTTAAAATTGAGCGAAGCATGATCTTTTCGCCGGAAAAGGAATGGCTGTATAATCATCATCCTTCGATCACCGCATTTAAAGGCAAATTGATAGCTATTTGGTCTGACGGTATGATAGATGAGGACTCACCGGGTCAGCGGGTTGTTTTTTCGATATCAAGTGATTTTAAAAATTGGTCGGTGCCACAGGAATTGGCATCGCCGTCAAAAGGGTCTAAAGGCTTATTAAATGTGTTGACTGCTGCCGGTTTCTATCAATTTAATAATACCCTTGTCGCCTATTACGGCGAGTACGAAAAAGACCGGACCAACACCCATCTATGGGCCAAGACTAGCACAGATGGCCTGCATTGGAGCGCACCGATTGATATGCATGTGCCTGTCAATCCCAACCATGGTCCGGCAGCGGTACAGGGCGGCAGGCTCATCATCAGCGGCAACTTTACGTTTCCTTATACCGACGACCGTACCGGGCTTTCAGGCTGGAAGATGAGCAGCTTTTACCCGGATTCGCTATACAAACAAGATAACCCGGCGACATTCTACAGCCCTGCAGAAAAGACCGGATTACCACCTTTATGCGAAGGCTCCTTCTTTCAGACAGATGATAAAGTGGTCCACATGCTGTTGCGCGTAACCGGTAAAGGATGGAAGGGTAAGTTATGGCTGACAGAAAGCAAGGATAATGGCCAAAGCTGGTCGAGACCGGTTGAAACAAACTTTACGGATAACGACAGTAAATTCCATTTCGGCAGGTTGCCCGACAAAAGATTTTACTATGTAGGCATCCCCGACACGCTCCATCACTACGACCGCAATCCATTGGTGCTCGCACTTTCTGATGACAGTAAATACTTCAACAAACAATACATCATAGCCGATGGCCTTTACACTCTAAAAAAGAAAGGCCTGTGGAAAGGCGGTCAATATGGCTACCCGGTAACCATGGTATATAAAGGCTACATGTACGTGATCATATCCCGTCAAAAGGAATCCATCGAGACAATACGGTTCAAATTGTCCCAGTTGAAATAGAAAGTCTCCGATTATAAACTTTGTTTGGTTAAATAATGTTAAATACGGCCCATTAGCGGTGTTCAAGGCTGTTGCTTCATAATTTCCACCTGCCTGTATCGTTTCAGAATCATATCACAAAACTGATCGATATTGAAGCAATTTAAACCTGCCGTTTTACTGGAGATCCTGCTCCACCTGCTCTTCTGGGCATTCATCACCTTTTTGCCTTTTTTTTCAGGGCCTCAGCACCGGTTTATCCCCTTCAGCCATATCTTATTGATCAATACGCTGCTGGCCGTGCAGTTTTATCTGAATGCTTTTGTATTGATCCCTTTCGTGCTTCATAACGGAAAGCAACCCGCATTGTATTTCCTTCTGCTTGCTTTTTCATTTACAGCAGCCTCGTTCATCATAGTATACACCCGGCCTGAGCCTGAGTTTTTTCACAGAATACATCCGCAATTTCCAGGGCCGCCGCCTGCCGGTCGCTGGTTCTTTTTACCATTGATAGCCATTACTGCTGCCAGCTTCGCCTACCGTTATTTGACAGATCATTTTCAGCAGGCACGTAAGCGCAATGATATACGTAATGCCGCCCTTACGTCTGAATTAGCTTTTCTTCGTTCACAAATCAGCCCGCACTTCATGTTCAATGTCATCAATAGTGTGGTGGCTCTATCGAGGCTAAAACCAAGTGCCGTTGAACCTACCCTGATACAATTGTCGCAGCTACTTCGATACATGTTGTATATCTCCGATGAAGAAAGGATAAGTATGGGCAAGAAGGCCGAATACCTGGACAGCTATATTCAACTGCAGAAACTTCGTTTCGGGTCTAATGTCGACATAGATTACCTGACGCATATCGGTTGCCCGGAGAAAACATTGGAGCCCATGCTGCTTATCCCCTTTGTGGAAAATGCTTTTAAGCACGGTGTGGGAGATATCAAGCGACCTGCCATACAAGTCTCACTGGTTGCCGATGAGAAGACGCTCGACTTTAGAGTAAGCAATAATTACAAACCGGGAGATGACAATGACGATGAGCACCACGGCATAGGGCTGACCAACGTAAAACGGCGGTTAGAACTTTTATATCCGGGTAAACATCGCCTGTGGATCATGCCCGATTCTGATACCTACCATGTACACCTTCAATTACAATTTCACTAAATGATACGATGCCTGATTGTTGACGATGAACCCCTTGCGCTCGACCTGATTGAAGACAACCTGCGCCAGGTGGGTTATATCCATGTTGCTGCCAAATGCCGTAATGCCGCCGACGCTCTGCAGGTGCTGCGTGATGATCCTGTCGACCTGATCTTCTGTGATATCCAGATGCCGGGACTGAACGGTTTACAATTAGTTCAGAACATGCCTTATAAGCCTATGGTGATCTTTGTAACTGCGTATGAACATTTTGCCCTCCAGGGTTTTGAACTTGATGTGCTGGACTATCTTATCAAGCCTGTGCCGATGGAGCGTTTTCACCGGGCCTGTCAGAAAGCGTACCTGGCTATAGAAATGAAACGGGCTTATGGCATGCAGGCAAATCCCGGCAGGAAATACCTGTTTGTTTATTCAGATTATAACCTGGTGAAGATCAGCCTCGATCAGATAGAATACGTCGAAGGCTTGAAAGATTATGTGAAGATCCATTTGGCAGGCGGCGACAAGCCACTGCTCTCGCGCATGAGCATCAAGTCGCTGGAACAGCAATTACCTAATGAACAGTTTTACCGGGTGCATAAGTCATACATCATTAACGTCGACCATGTCACACGGATCAGGCGTGGGAGGGTAAAAACTATCAATTCAGAGATTCCTTTAAGTGATTCTTATCGTGATATGATCCACCGTATGACAGGCAGGGTGATGGATTAAGGCAGCATTAAATTGAGAAAAATAGGCTTCTTCCCCCTCTTTTCCGTTTACGGAAGAGAGGGACGACAAGCGTAGCGGTGTCGGGGTGAGTAAAATCGACGTCATGTATTGCGATAACCCCGCTTGCATAGTAGACTCACCCGGTCATTGCTACGCTCGACCACCCTCTCTTTTGCAAGCAAAAAAGAGGGGATTTCTCATAACTTAAAAGCTTTGGGTATTTGCCTGAGTACACAAATCAGGCTTTGGTCTGCACATTCGGGCGGGTGGTCTCATTTATTTTCTGATGAGCCGCCAGTCGCGCAAATTGCGGCTGTTTAACAGCCAGCGCGGATGAAGAAATTGTTACTTTTTTTATTGATCTCCAGTTTTGCTTACATAGCACACGCCCAGAGTAAAAGGGACGCACTCAAAAAAGACACCCTCAATAAGTTTGTAGCCCGCCCTTTAGACGATTTGCTGGATACACTTTCCATCAATTACGGACTGAAGATCGTTTTCGAGCGCGACTCCCTGCACAGCTTTGATGTGGTGGAACGCTTCTTTAATGAATCGCTTGATGAAGTACTTGGAAAAGTATGCCGGCAGTTTAGCCTGAATTATTGGGTTGATGCGGCAGGGACGATATATGTACTGCAAAATGTAGACGATATGGCGCGATTGCGGCAGCTGGCCAAAACAGTTAAGCAGCCGAAACGGGTAAGTAAAGTAGTTGCCAAAGCAGATACATCCAACGAACAGGATATAGAAGCGTTATACGAGAACCGGGATAAGCGCACTAAATCACCGCCATCTCTGCAGCCAAAAGAACAGCCGCAGTTAGCCGCTTCTACGCCTGTGGAACAGCCCGTGCAAAGCCCGGCGCCGATTCCTCCTGTTGTTCAGGCGACCCTGCAGCAACAGGTACATTATTCAGTAACGGTTAGTGGTAAAGTTACCGACCAGAACTCCGGCCTCGCACTGCCTTCGGCAACGGTACATGTGCGCAATACCAAGCTTTTTGTGCTAGCCAGCAGCGATGGCAATTTCACCCTATTCAATGTCCCCAGCGATACCTGTGCTTTGGAAGTAAGCTATTCCGGCTATCAACAGGACAATTTTAAACTAAGCGCAGATCTGCTTAAACAGCCACTGGTACTTTCATTACTCCCTGCGTTGACCACGTTAAACGAAGTATCTATTATCGGCCAGAAAAGCGGTGTGATGAATACCGACGTGAAGAAGGTTGGTGTGCTGCAATTATCGCCTGCGAATCTTGATAAACTTCCTAGTTTGGGTGATAAGGACGTAATGCGTGCCTTCCAGCTTATGCCTGGAGTGGGAGCTACCAATGAGTCCTCATCAGGCGCTTATGTGCGTGGTGGGACTCCCGACCAGAATCTGGTTGTGTTCGATGGATTCACCATTTACCAGGTAGATCACTTGTATGGTTTCTTCAGTGCGTTCAACAGTAACGCGATAAAAGATATCCAACTGTATAAAGGGGGCTTTTCATCTCAGTATGGAGGCCGTCTGTCAAGTGTGACAGAGATTAACGGGAAAGATGGAAATACTAAAACTGCCACTTACGGCGTGGATTTGAGTTTGTTAAGTCTCAATGCTTTTTTGGAGACGCCGATCAATGATAAATCGTCGCTTTTGGTGTCTGTTCGCCGATCATACCAGGGGCCTTTTTACGATAAGATATTCAAACAATTTAATGCCTCTACAGGTGGTGGCTTCCGTGGCGGAGGTGGGGGTGGTCCGGGTGGCCCAGGTGGTTTTGGCGAGCAGACAACGCCGGCATCACACTTTTATGATGCTAACGTTCGATACACTTACCGTGCTAGTCAGAACAATATTTTTACCTGGAGTTTTTACTCCGGTGAAGACAAAACGGATAACAGTCGCCAGTTGCAATTACCTTCATTTATCGGAGGGGGCAGCGCCCCTGATATTACCGATTATACCAAATACGGTAACCTGGCAAGCAGCCTGAAGTGGTTCCACCAATGGAATAAGACGGTTCACTCGAATACTTATATTACTTATTCGTCCTACTTCAACGACCGGGTCCGCAGCAATTCGGGTACAACGACAGATAGCTTGGGCAACGCTGTAAGTTTTAACAACGGGACGATAGAGAATAATAATCTTAAAGATATCGGCCTGAAATCTGATTGGGTTTGGGAACTGAACAATAATTTGAGATTCAGCTACGGTGGGTTCGGATCATTTCAGCACATCAACTACGATTATATACAGGATGATACGACGCACCTGATCAGTCAGCATAACTCGGCTTTATTGGGGGGTGCCTATTTTGAAACGGAATATGAGCCTGTCAATGCCCTGCACTTGCAACCAGGAATACGCGCTACTTACTACGGTCCAACCAGCGGCACCTATTTCGAACCGCGCTTTTCAGCAAGCTACGTGGTCAATGATAACTACACACTGAAGTTTGCGACAGGGCAGTTCTATCAATTCATCAACCAGGTAACAAGAGATGATATTGCCGATGGTAACCGGAACTTCTGGGTGCTGTCTAATAATTCAAGTGTCCCGATAGGTCGGTCAAGGCACCTGATGGGTGGTGTAGCTTATGAAAACGACCAGTTTTTGATCGATGTAGAAGGCTATTACAAATGGCTGAACGGTCTTACGCAATACACTATCACTCAAACCGGTTTTGGCTTCGCTGGAGGAACACCTACGGTTACGGAAAACTTTTATTCAGGGCAAGGCCGGGCTAAAGGAATAGAGGTTTTGGTGCAAAAAAAATTAGGCCAATATACAGGATGGCTAAGCTATACGCTGGCCGATGCTGAAAACAAGTTTGCCGTATATGGCAACAACTATTATCCGGCTGATCAGGATATACGCCACGAGTTTAAGGCGATCAATATGTACCATGATAACCGCTGGAACTTCTCGGCTGTGTTTATTTTCAGTACGGGACATCCGTATACAGCACCGCTATCAACCTATAGCATCACCGGGGCCGATGGCAACCGTGTCACCTATTTTAATGTGAGCGGCAAAAATGCGGAACGTTTGCCCGATTATCATCGTCTTGATTTATCGGCTACTTATGATCTGCTCAAGATCAGCGGTGACAAGATCGGCAGCATCGGCATTTCATTATTTAACGTTTACAACCACGTGAATACCTGGTACCGCGAGTATTATATCCGCGACAATGCTGCCATTACTACCGACGTCAATTACCTCGGATTTACACCAAACATAACACTGAGCTTAAGATGGAAATAAGGAAATATTTTTTGGGATTTTACCTTACAGTTTTGATATGCGCGGTATGGTCAGGTTGTAAAAAGGATAGCACAACATCAGCGTCATTGCCGGTGGTAGAAGCCTATTTGTATGCAGGGCATCCCATCAAAGTAAAACTATATCAGCAAAAATCGTTAACCGACACCGCTAAGTACGGTGCAGCTATTACCGGGCAACAACTTTTGATATCCGATGGCAGTCAGCAGATACAGCTTACGGAATCAGTCAAAGGAACTTACACCTATACCGACAGCAGTTTTTTGGTAGCCGGCAGAACATATACACTCAAATTTAATTATCAATCGCGCCAAGTATCTGCCAAGACAGTTATGCCGTTCAAGCCGACGAGTTTTGCTACTCAACATGATAGCGTTCATTATACCCACACCAGCACACCAAGCACTCAGGCAGATACGCTGAATAAGTTTACCTGGGACAACGCTGATTCACTTAACCATGTGCTTGTATTCGACAATATTGATGACTCCTTCTTCCCGGTAAACGGCGGCTTTGTGCGGAATGGTGCTTCCAATATTTTTTCAATCAATACCGAAAGAAAGCCGGTTTATTATGTTGTGAACAACAGTTTCCCTTACTACGGTCATTACCAGGTAGTGCTGCTTAGAGTCAACCAGGAATATATCGACCTGATGAAAAGTAATGCTTTGGGTTCCAACTCACAGAACCTGTTAAACATACCGACTAATGTGACCAACGGGTTGGGGATTTTTACCGCGATGCAGTCGGATACGCTAAAGTTTTATTTGTATCAATAACGCAAGTTTGCGGATGAATAAACCACGTCTTTACTTCTTGACCATAATATTGACGCGCCGATAGCGCGTAATTGCAGGTGAGCCGTTGTCAGTGGCTTCCAGGATCAAATAGATAGTCTGACCCGGGGTTGCGTCCTTGGGGATGCTAACTTCTGTCTGCGCCGAAGCCGGATTGCTGATCGTAATAATCTTACCATCTGTTTCAGTCTGGAATTGCCACCATTTGAGAGACACGGCATTACCATCCGGATCTGAAACATCTGCGTTGATACGCAATTTTTCGCCCGGAAATACAAGAATTACTTGTGGCCCTGCAATTTTTACAACAGGCGCATGATTTGCATTAGCGTATTTAGTGGTCACTGACCATTTAAGGCGAGCTGCGAAATCCAGTTGGGCTGCAGGAAAGAAGTTGGGGTATGGCATATTTTTATTCGCCTGCTTGTTCATTGAGCCCAGTGCAGCTGCCATAGCCCCGGCGCTTGTGTCTTTTGAAGCAGAATCGGGAAGGAAAGAGAAATTTGGAGCCCCCCTGGCGATACGACCGCCCCATCCGCCTGGCGAATTTGCCTCGTAAGCGTTCAATCCATTACCAAGCATATCCATAAAAGTACCATCATCCCCTTCGCCTAACCATGATCCTTTAGCCTGTATTGGCATCCAAACCACATACCCCATCTTTTTTAATTGCTCAGCTGAATAACCTGCTAAGCCAAAAAAGTCCAGTTTATCACCCTTAACCATTTGTTTACCATCACCCCAAACCCTGTACAAAGCCCCTAAAGGACCACGATCTGATATATTTTTCTTCATCCACTCAGATGTCATATAAACCGAATCCTCTTTTTTTGCACCTATCTGGGCAGCATAAGCATAGTTTGGGCCGTTTTTAAATTCGCGGTATTCAATGTCCGGCCAATTAGGCTTAATGTAGGTTGCATAAGTATCGTCCTGATCGCCTGAAGGTAACAAAACTACCTTGCGTGATATCTTCTTCTTAATAGTCTCCCAGGCCGGCGTATACTCATATTGGTTCTGGATTGATTTAAGTGCGCGTGCAATGGTACTTTGCCCGCCCCATGCGGTAATGTACAGTTGCCCGGGTTTGTCATCCAATATCAAAGACCTGATCAGGTCCGATCCCTGCGAATCTTTAGAAATGTCCCCGTCGAATTGGATATTCCCATAGCGAATTTTCGATAGCAGGTATTCCGGTGATGGGTAATCCGGATCATGCACCTTGAGATTGGGATACACCTTTTTATAAGCCTCAACGGCGTCATGAATAAAACGCTCATTTTTAGCCCATCGCCATGATTCGCAAGGGCATAAATTCAATCCAAAACGCGAATACTCCCGGTTAGGGACATACCATTTGGTGCCTTTTCCATCGCCTGTCCAATGATAACCACTACTGGCATAAATGAGCCCTTCCACCTGTAACCCGTCGCTATACATCAAAAAACGGATAAGCGAATTATTATCATCCAGCTCCGGGTCGCAGGTAACGACTATACGCGGTTTTTCTGATGTATTTGGAGATTGTCCTGATGAGTAGTTGGTACATAATGCATTAGCGATCACGCCGGCCGCAAACAGGCAAATATTTCTGCAAAGAAGTTTCATTGGCTTCAAAATGTATATAATTTCAGGTTGTCAATGTGTTATTCTGACACAAGTTAAGCTAATTGATTGAAAAGGAGCAAATAAGTAGTATAAGTTTTTATTGTTATGCTTAGAGGAGGTCAAAATCTTCAAACGATGACAAGTCGATAGCATTTTTGATAATGGGTTTAAAACCGAAAGGTGCCAAAAAGTACACATATAAATATTAAAAGATAAAAAACTCTTTTATTTCAACTAATTGTTTTATATTTGTACCGTAATCAAATGGGAATATTTTCAAAGACTTGTGAATATGCTATGCGTGCGGTGTTTTTTATCGCCGCCAAAACTGCCGACGGCGGTCGCGTTGGTATAAAGGAGATTGCAACGGGGATTGATTCTCCCGAACATTTCCTGGCTAAAATATTGCAGGATCTGAGCAGGAGGGGAGTTATACAATCTGCTAAAGGACCAAACGGGGGCTTTTATGTAGATGACGTGATATTGAACATGCCGCTATCATCAATAGTAGAAGCTGTGGATGGCAACAGCATATTTACCGGATGTGGTTTGGGGTTGGAGCAATGTTCAGAGGATAATCCATGCCCTATACATCACGATTTTAAATCTATCCGTAACCAGATACAGAACCTGCTTAAAACAACCAAGATAGGCGAGTTTAATGAGGACCTGAACCTTGGGATAGCGGTACTAAAGAAGTAAAAAAATTTGCACCAATAAAGGACAAAAAGGTGTTTATATATTAAAATAAACGATGAAAGATATAGCGGGATTAGAAGATATACAACTTTTTGTAGACGAGTTCTATAACAAGGTTCGTCAGGATGACCTGATCGGTCCTGTGTTTGCCGGGGTTATTACCGACTGGCAACCGCATTTAGATAAAATGTATGCCTTCTGGAACGCCGTGTTGTTTGGTGCAGCGGGATTTAAAGGAAACCCTTTTGCGAAACATGCCCCGCTACCCATTGCACCGGAACATTTTGGAAGATGGCTGGAACTATTCAGCGAAACTATTGATGCAAACTTTGCGGGGCCTGTGGCGATAGAAGCCAAGCAAAAAGCCGGGATAATGGCAACCATGTTTATGAGCAAGCTTGATAGGGTGAAAAACGGGCCGGGTTTTACTATAGTTTAAAAGATTAAAAATGAACAAACAACAAATGATATGAAACAACTACAAACAACCGACCATTATAAAGTAGTTGAGGTGGAATTTGCTGCAGGCCACAGTATGCCGAGACATGTTGCTACTTCTGATGCATTCCTCATTGTCGAATCCGGTAAGGCGCTTTTGATATTCGAAAAAGATACAGTTGAATTGAGTGGAGGAAGTACGCAGCCAATTCCTGCTCATGAAGAGCATATGCTGAAGATCATAGATGATTTTAAGGGCTACATCGTAATGGGGAATGAGTCGAAGATCAATTTCTCAAAAGCAGTGCAGCAAGTGTCGAATTGAATAAATAATAAAAACCAATCGGTATTTTATTTGTTATCAAACAACCTTTTTAGCTTGATTTGCTCTGATATTCAGTCGTTTCTTGACATACAGTCGACAAATTTTGGAGCGTTTGTGTGTATCTTTGTGCGTTGAAGATTTGTAGCGATTCCTTTCATTTGACCGCATCAGCTTTTAGCTATTTCGCTTTTTTAAGCAATAATTACTACGCGCATTTAAGGCACACAATTTTTAGCATTCACTAAGAAAGGTATTTTGATAAATGAGACAACTTAAAATAAGTCAGTCGATCACGAACCGTGAGTCTGCGTCATTGCAACAGTATTTATCTGATATTGCAAAGATCCCGATGGTGACGGCGCAAGAGGAAGTGATCTTAACACAGAAAATAAGACAAGGCGACCAGGCGGCTCTGGAACGCCTGACAAGTGCGAACCTGCGATTTGTAGTTTCGGTTGCAAAGCAATATGAAAGCTCCGGGCTTACGCTTGGCGACCTGATCAACGAAGGAAACCTTGGACTGATCAAAGCTGCAAAACGCTTTGATGAAACCAAAGGCTTCAAATTTATTTCGTATGCTGTTTGGTGGATTCGTCAATCCATTCTCCAGGCTATTACCGATCATGCAAGAATGGTACGCCTACCGGCAAATAAGGTCGGCGATCTGAGCAAAATAAGCAAGGCATCGTCTGAATTGGAGCAGCATCTGGAAAGAGTAGCCACTGTAGAAGAAATTGCAGAAACTTTAGAATTAACTGTTGAAAAAGTGTCGGGGACGTTGGCGAGCGCAGGCAGGCACATATCTGTTGACGCACCGTTCTCCAGCGAGGAAGATAACACACTGTTAGATGTGCTGCAAAATCCCGGATATGGCACGGATAAAGAAGTGATGGACGATTCGTTACGAACCGAAATTTCGCGTAGCCTGAAGATGCTTGAAGCAAGGGACAGGGAAATTGTCGAATTGTTTTTTGGTTTGGGAGGATCGCAACCATTAAGTTTGGAAGAGATAGGCGAAAAATACAACCTGACCAGGGAGCGTGTAAGGCAGATAAAGGATAAAGCTTTGGCAAGGCTTAGGCACAGTGACAGAACTTACAGGGAATTGAAAAGCTATTTGTAATCCCTGGATTGAACATAAATAATAAGCCTTTAGCGAACAGCTAAAGGCTTTCTTTTTGACATTAGTATAGACGCGGTTGTATTGGTCGCCGCCCAGTGAGGTATTACTTTTTAAGGGATCCAACATGTCGGTAAGTGTTAATAAGCACACCCGTTGGGGTGGACTTCGTGCTGACAAAAGCAAGTTCGCGTGCGTCAATAGTATCTGAAACGATGCGTTTGCCACGGCCCAGCAACACCGGGTACACCACGAGCACAACCTCGTCTACCAGTCCTTCCCCGAGCAATATGGATGTCAGTGTCGAACTTCCCACAACGATCAGATCTGGACCGTCTGTTGATTTGAGATCGCGAATTCCGGCCATTATATCCCCGTTAATACCCTTAACCGGACCCCATTCCAGGCTGTCGGCCCTGTGGGTTACAATGTGTTTCGTTGCAGCGTTTATAGCATTTGCCATTGGGAAATCTCCGGCATTAGGCCAAAATTTGCTGAATATATCGTAGGTGTGGCGGCCAAGTAGCAGGTCAAAGTTAGACCCATATGCCTCAAAGAGCATTGCTGCCCCGGCAGGGCTTCTATAGGGTGTTGTCCATGCGCCGTAGGTGTAATCTCCGTCGTGCTCTATCACGCCGTCCAGCGAGATATGTTCGGCTATCTTGATTTTTCTCATTTTTTATTGCTAGTCTTATGATTGTATAAAATATGGTTATGCCTACTTTAAAAAGTCACCCAGGTAAGCTAAGATCGTGTTCGTCTGCATCATCAGCCCGACATGCGATTGTGACGGAACAATAGCCAAATGCGATTTTGGCATTGGTGCTAAATCAGCAGATACGCCACCTCCCAATAATTGATACGTTTTTGCCAGCTCGACTTTATCCAAACCGTCATTGTCGCCCGAGATAATTAATACCGGCGAAGCGATTTTCGCAATATTGGCATCGCCCATGTCAAATGGCGTCTTGACAAAAGCGATCATCTGCTCTAAGAAAGGAACCCATTTTGTTTTGTCGGGCGCTACGGCATCATATCCCGTCTTTAAAGGAGTATTCTGTAAAAATTCGGGCTTCATGTTTTTAAACCCATCAGATACTGCGGGCAGCCAGCCGGTGCTTTTATAGGTAGAAGAAATGATCACCAATTTGTTTACCCGTTTAGGGTTTTGAATGGTCAACTCATAAGCCACTGAACCGCCCATGCTGTATCCGACAACGTCAGCACTTTCAACTTTTAAGTAGTTCATTACACCGTCCACATCATTTGCCATAGTAGTAAGTTCCAATTTTCCGTCTGAAAGCGGGGTATGCCCATGTCCCCGCATTTCCATGGCAATTACTTTTCTTGTTTTTGCCAATTCAGGTATTATTTGCCCCCAGTTCATCTCAATGGTCATAAAAGCACCATGCAGTAAGATTATGGGCTTGCCTTCGCCATATACTTCGTAATATATTTTAGTGCCGTTAACAGGTGCGTAACCGCTGGCGGCAGGCTTAAGCTGTTGACCGTTTGATCGCAATGCAGTAAAGGCAATGATAGCCATTAACAGAATTGTTTTAAGGAGATTAATTGTTTTGAATAAAGTTTTCATATGTGTTTGATTTAGTTTGGCTTTATTGACAAAACAAATATCGATAGCATTTCAGGACTTTGTGCTGTATGAAATCGACATTATGACGGGTGGATCGCGACAATGTTAGGACGTTATATTTTGGCCGTTTAAACCGGCGAGGGTATGAGATTGTCATTTCAAATAATATATTTGCCCGTTTGTTACCCTATATGCCGGCAATTCCAACACGACGTATCTTTTATCTCATCTATATCAGCACAGCTACAAAGCTGATGCCAGAGGAGGAACTTCAAAGTTTGCTTGAACAATCCAGGCGAAATAATGAACAATATAATATCACAGGAATGCTGC
>Ga0207695_10002735_pt1 | contig 25716 bp, 22 predicted proteins | sample KBSC54metaG_FD_184354 | JGI IMG/M metagenome (GOLD analysis project Ga0207695, IMG submission 184354) | Corn rhizosphere microbial communities from Kellogg Biological Station, Michigan, USA - KBS C5-4 metaG (SPAdes) (version 2) | ecosystem: Host-associated > Plants > Roots > Rhizosphere > Soil...
CGTCAATGACGTCTTGCCGTGATCCACGTGACCAATCGTCCCAATGTTCACGTGTGGCTTACTGCGATCGAATTTTTCTTTGGACATTGCTTCTCTCCTTAGGATGCGAGTTTTTCACGAACCTGTGCGGCAATATTCGCCGGAACCTGTTCGTAGTGGCTGAATTGCATAGTATATTGCGCGCGGCCTTGCGACATCGAACGTAGGTTATTCACATAACCGAACATTTGCGCGAGCGGCACTTGCGCGTTAATGACTTGCGCATTCCCACGGCTATCCATGCCCGAAACCTGCCCGCGACGGCTGTTCAAATCGCCGATAATATCGCCCATGTATTCTTCAGGCGTCACAACTTCGACCTTCATGATTGGCTCAAGCAACGCGGGACCAGCTTTTTGAACCGCTTCTTTAAAAGCCGCGCGTGCTGCGATTTCGAATGCCAGTACCGAAGAGTCCACATCGTGGTATCCGCCGTCTGTCAAACGTACTTTGAAATCAATCACGGGAAACCCTGCAATAACACCGGTATTTTGTGCCGATTTTAAACCCTTTTCAACACCTGGGATAAATTCTTTCGGAATAGCGCCACCAGTGATTTCGGACACGAACTCATAACCCTTGCCCGCTTCTTGCGGTTCAAACGTCATTTTAATGCGCGCAAACTGACCCGCACCACCAGACTGCTTTTTGTGTGTGTAATCAACGTCAGCGGATTTCGTGATGGTTTCACGATAAGCCACCTGCGGCGCACCTACATTCGCTTCCACTTTAAATTCGCGCTTCATGCGGTCGACCAGGATTTCCAGGTGCAACTCGCCCATACCTTTAATGATAGTCTGGCCGCTTTCGTTGTCGGATGACACGCGGAACGACGGATCTTCCTGCGCCAAACGGTTCAACGCCAAGCCCATTTTTTCCTGGTCGGCTTTGGTTTTTGGCTCAACTGCAACTTCAATTACCGGCTCTGGAAATTCCATCCGCTCCAGCACAACCGGCTTAATTGGGTCGCACAGCGTATCACCCGTCAGGGTATCTTTCAACGACGCCAGGGCAACGATATCACCCGCATAAGCTTCTTTAATATCTTCGCGGTTATTGGCGTGCATCAAGAGCATGCGGCCGACACGCTCTTTTTTATCCTTACCGGAATTTAAAACAGTCGAGCCGGTTTCCAGTTTACCGGAATAAATCCGCACAAAGGTCAGCGAGCCCACAAACGGATCTGCCATAATTTTAAATGCCAAGCCCGAGAACGGGGCAGCGTCATTCGCTTCACGCGTCATTTCAGCATGAGTTTCCGGATCAAGGCCTTTAATCGCTGGCACTTCAAGCGGCGATGGCAGATATGCCACAACCGCATCTAGCAGCGTTTGCACACCCTTGTTTTTGAAAGCAGAACCGCACAACACAGGCACGAATTTCAAACCAATCGTGCCCTTGCGGATACATTTTTGCAGCGTTGCGAAATCTGGTTCCTGGCCGCCCAAATACATTTCCATCGCCGCGTCGTCTTGCTCAACGATCATTTCGATCATTTCATGACGGATGGCGGCAGCTTTTTCTTTCAGGTCGGCCGGAATTTCGGCTTCATAATATTCCGCGCCCAAGGCTTCACCCTTCCACAGAATGGCTTTGTTTTTCAGAATATCAACGATACCAACATAATCATTTTCGATGCCGATTGGCAGGTTCAAAACCACTGGACGTGCCCCCAGGCGCGTTTTCATCATATCCACACAACGATCGAAATTCGCACCGATGCGGTCCATTTTATTCACAAAACACATACGCGGCACGCCGTATTTATCGGCCTGGCGCCACACGGTTTCCGATTGCGGTTCAACACCGGCAACGGAATCGAATACGGCAACCGCGCCATCCAGAACCTTCAACGAACGCTCAACCTCAATCGTGAAGTCCACGTGGCCGGGCGTGTCGATAATGTTAATGCGAATTTGCTCGCCGTGAATGTCTTGCCAGAATGCCGTGGTCGCAGCAGAAGTAATTGTAATGCCGCGTTCCTGCTCCTGCTCCATCCAGTCCATGGTCGCAGTACCTTCGTGCACCTCGCCGATTTTGTGCGATTTACCGGTGTAGTACAGGATGCGTTCCGTCGTCGTCGTTTTACCGGCGTCGATGTGCGCCATAATTCCGATATTACGGTAATGCGTTAAAGGAACGATGCGAGCCATGTTCTATGTCTCCTTACCAGCGGTAGTGCGCAAATGCTTTGTTTGCATCCGCCATTTTCGTGGTGTCTTCGCGTTTTTTGATCGCGCTACCGCGGCCGTTAGCAGCGTCAATAATTTCGTTCGCCAGTTTTTCTTCCATGGTCTTTTCGGAACGCTTACGCGCCGAAGATACCAGCCAACGAATAGCCAGCGCCAGCGCACGTTCCGAGCGAACTTCTACGGGAACCTGATAGGTTGCACCGCCGACGCGGCGGGAACGCACCTCAACAAACGGACGCACATTGTCCAGCGCCTGTTGGAATACCTGCAGCGGATCCGTTTTCGCTTTGCGCGAAATTATATCCAACGCACCGTAAAAAATGCTCTCAGCGGTAGATTTTTTTCCATCATACATGAAAAAGTTGACGAATTTCGTGATAGTCACATTCCCGAATTTTGGATCAGGGAGGACTTCGCGTTTTTCTGCTCTGTGACGACGTGACATTTAAATTCCTTACTTCGGACGTTTTGCGCCGTACAATGAACGGCGTTTGCGGCGCTTTTGAACACCCTGGGTATCCAGGGTTCCGCGAATGATGTGATAACGCACACCCGGCAAATCTTTCACACGACCTCCGCGGATCATCACGACGCTGTGCTCTTGCAGGTTATGGCCCTCACCACCGATGTAGCTCACAACCTCATAGCCGTTTGTCAAACGCACCTTCGCAACTTTACGCAGCGCGGAGTTCGGCTTCTTGGGGGTCGTAGTATAAACACGTGTGCAGACACCCCGTTTTTGCGGCGCGCCGACTTTTTCATGACGCCCGTCAATTTTGCGCAGCGCCATCGCGGGCACTTTGTCCCGGGTCTTTTTTGATCCGCGGCCCTTGCGGACCAGTTGTGAAATCGTTGGCATCCAAAACCTGTGAGTTATCTGGTTGTCTGTCCGGTTGGGCGCGCGTTTTGAAAAAAAAACGCAAAAACAGACACCTTCAGCAGCAATTAAGCTGGGCCCGCGATAGTGGTGGGGAGCAACAACTCCTTGTCCGCGGGCCTCATTAATGCTGCGATGATGACTGTGTTTAGCCCTTGAAAATCTAGCGTTTCCGCCATTTTTACAAGCGCTACGACCAGCACCTCGCAAATCAGAGGCTGCTTATATGATGGAAAACACTGCTTTGTCAAACAGTTTTTTTACTTTTTCCCTATTTTCCCGTAATTGCATAAAATTACATCAATTTTAGCCATCCGTCATATTTTTGCAAAAATGCTATGTCAAAATGAAGATATGGGAAATGATGACGTTAATAAGCCCTTGACGCCGCCTGCTGGCATTAGACTTAATGATAATGGGCTTACAATAGTGGGGATTCATATACCCTCGCGCAATAGTGGCTGGGCAGTCGACAGTGCTTATCTTAATACACCTTCCGGAATTGGCCCATGGTTAGAGGGTACTAAAATTAACCTTGATAAAACAGACCCTAGATATATGGCCTGTCTGGAAGTTGCGCATGATTTAAAATCAGAGCAGCCAGCGGCAAGTGAAGAAAGAATTGCACAAATTTTAACTGCCAAAATTCACGAACAGTATGGAAATTATAATTATAAACCTCATGGTCTTTTGCATGGAGAAAGCGGTAATTTTTTCTCATTAAGAAATTTCAAAAAAGGTGAATTGGTTTGCCGGGAATATGCATTTCTTATGTCCGCCTTAAGCGCAGAAGCAGGCATACCGAACGTTTTAGTTGAGGGACCTACACATTCTTTTTCCATTAGTAATGGCGGGCCCCTTCATATAGATGGCGGAGAACATGTATTTATTGTTTCAAAACGTCCACCTTATAATGTCTTGGACGGCACCGATGATAACCCACGCACAGCTTATAACAAAAACGTTTCTGGCCTATCCATCCAAGATATCCTAAAAGGAAAAACAATTGTAACCCTGGATTCTGCCGGCAATATATCCACTTATGGTTCAGGGCGCGATGATGCGCATCAATGCGTACGGGAAGCCTACGCCCGCGGCAAACTAACCATAAGCCAGGATGTGGCCACTCAAACTGCTACAGCGACAGAGGCAAATAAAGGCATTTCCCCGCAATCCCTGCCACCTCTTGATATCAAACATACTTTGGTTATTCAGCCTGACGGCACGCTTCTTACCGTTGACAATAGTATTCGATCCATCCCCCAATTATCAGGAACCGCATCCAGTGCGGCTCCGGCAACGCGCGGCACGGCAATCACCTACGCACCAGTAACATCAAATTCCTCAAATCAACCCAGAGCAATGCGCCAAGTAGAACTTACAAATATTATCAACAGCCATCCTGATTTTGAAACGCCAGGTGTCTCAACGACTGGCAGAACGGTAATCTCACAATCAGAAAATGGCAAATTCAAGGTGTTGTTAGAATCTGCTACGGGCGCTTGGAAAAATTTCCAGGCTAAGGTCTTACAAAAATTTACATCAGATTCTCTGAATATAACTTATACCACGGTGCAAGAGGCGCAAAAAGGCTGGGATGTGGCACGTGCTTCGCTTGCCACTTCCGCACCTAACAAAATCCCCGTTCCTTAAAATTGAAAGAGAATAAAGGCCATGATATGTAGCTGTTATCGGGGATGACAGCTTAATGATATTCGTCTAATTTCCGGACTCAATGGAAATTGCCGCCTTCTCCCAACCTGCCATTCGGTTACCCGCCAACATTATCCTAGAATTTTGCCAGAAAATCGGCGCGGTAATTTTGCAATTCTGCCAGGGCACCGGGCAGTTCGCCTGGTTTACGCTCCAAGCAGTCTCCCACATTTTCCGCCCGCCGTGGTATTGGCGCAACTTGGTGAAACAACTCATCGAAGTCGGTTATTACTCCCTGCCCGTTGTCGGCCTGACCGCGATTTTTACAGGCATGGTTTTGGTCCTGCAATCCTATACGGGGTTTTCGCGCATGAATGCCGAAAGCGCGGTTTCCTCCATCGTTGTCCTTGCCATTACGCGTGAGCTTGGCCCTGTGCTGGGCGGGCTGATGGTGGCAGGACGCATCGGCGCGGCCTTTGCTGCTGAAATCGGCACGATGAAAGTCACAGAGCAAATTGACGCGCTGCGCACGCTGTCAACTTCGCCGTTCAAATATCTGGTCGCGCCGCGCCTGATCGCTGGCATCATCATGCTGCCCTGCCTGGTTTTTATCGCGGATATCATCGGCGTATTCGGCGGTTATCTGGTTGCCGTATACCGCCTGGATTTCAATGGCCACAGCTATCTGCAAAATACCTGGAGCTTTATGCAAACCAACGATGTCACCTCCGGCCTCATCAAGGCCGCCGTGTTCGGATTTATTATTACGTTAATGGGTTGTTATCACGGCTATAACGCCAGCAAGGGCGCCGAGGGCGTCGGCATCGCCACCACCAATGCCGTCGTTTCCGCCTCAATTTTAATTTTGTTTACGAACTATTTCCTCACCGGCCTGTTTTTCGCGCATTAGGCGCGCCGATTTACGGTGCAGGAGATTGGCCGCCGACTGTTACAGACGGCGCCGCAGGAGCAGAACTTTTGGTATATTTGTCCATGTCTACGCGCCCTTCAAAGTTACCTGCACGATCCTGTACCGCTCTTAAAAGCTGACCGGGCGGAGTCTCAACTGATCCCTGTGCTGCCCGAAGTAATTCCTCCTGTGATAATCCTCTTGCATGGCTTGCCCGCCCTAATACACTAGCCGCCTCTATTACAGTTAAAGAACCTATTGGCGAACGACTTAGTTTAAAAGTTTCCCTATCCCGCGCCAACCTTCTTCTATGTAGTGCCAACATAGAACATCCTAATCCAGTCCCTGACAAAGCCGTAAGAAAAATTAATCCTATTTTTTGGAGGTGCAGGTTGTCATCCTGCGCGCACGCTTCGTCTCTCTTTTGGGATAAATTATTGCGATCTAGCCAAGCATCTTCTTTTGCCAGCTGCTCCCATGCTTTATAGAAGTATTCCCATTTATACCCCGTCTCTATCTTTGGCACTTTTTTGGCAGTATCAAAACCATGAATCTTTATACCACGCGCTAATATAAGACGATCATAAGTTTCCGTCTGAAGAAAAACACTCAACGGTTCATTTGCAGTCCCAATAGGAATTTCAAGCAGCTCCTTCCCATTTGATTTCCTTGCCAGCTTTTGATAAGCAACCTTTTTCCTTGCCTCAAGCTGTTCAAAAAATGTATTAAAGTTAGGTCCCGTGGAATTATCGCATACGGCCGGGATCAAGTAATATGTAGCCAAACCAAGCGCGATGAACCACAAGGATCCAGAAATTTTTAGATTTCTATCAATCGAACGATTATAGCGTCTAATTCCCTTTTTAACTTCTCCAGTCGTAAGGGATCCGGTCCCTCTTCTGACCCGCCTCGAATGCATACTTAATCTCCTTTGAATATCGTTAAACATACCACATTTCCTCCGCAAGTAAAAAAGCTTTTCTTCATCATGACTTTGAAATTCGTCCAGAATGGGTTACAAGAGTCGCGAAATCCATGTCTTCTCCGTCCTCAACCTCTCCCAAAATTCAGCTGCGCGGCATTACTAAACGCTTTGGCAAAAAAGTCGTGCTGGACGGCATTGATCTGGACGTGATGCCAGGGGAATCCCTGGTCGTCATTGGTGGCTCGGGCAGTGGAAAATCAGTTTTATTAAAATGCATTTTGGGTTTGCTGACGCCCGATACAGGCACGGTGATGATTGATGGCGAAGATGTCACCCACATGTCCCTGCGCCAGCGCGAAAAACAGGTTATGCACAAATTCGGCATGTTGTTCCAGGGCGGCGCGCTGTTCGATAGCATGCGCGTGTGGGAAAATGTTTCCTTCGGCCTACGCACTTTGAAAAGTATACCTCCCAAAGAGGCCAAAGATATCGCCATCACAAAACTCGCCGAGGTTGGTTTGAAACCCGACGTGGCCGAGCTATTTCCAGTCGAACTATCCGGCGGCATGCAAAAACGCGTGGCGCTAGCGCGCGCCATCGCCACTGACCCGGAAATTATTTTCTTTGATGAACCAACCACGGGACTTGATCCCATTATGGCAGATGTGATCAATCATTTGATCGTTGAATGCGTGCAAAAATTGGGCGCAACAGCCGTAACAATTACACACGACATGGGCAGCGTCCGTAAAATTGCACGCCACGTCGCAATGCTGCATCATGGAAAAATCATCTGGTACGGCCCGGCCAGTCAGATCGATAATTCCGGTAATGAATATCTCGACCAATTCATTCACGGCCGCGCCGAAGGGCCCATCGAAATGGCCGTCCGGCGCGACTGATTGAATTACTGCATACGCAATTGCATCACCTGTTGTTTATGCATTTTCAGTGTCGGCAAATTTTCATTCGCGAAATCGCGCAGCGTTTTGTCCTTACCGCTTTGCGCATAACTGCGGAATAAATCCACAGCTTCTTTATGCGCTGCTATTTGATCTTTGACGTATAGGTTATCAAACTCCGGACCCGAAACATCTTCCAGGCTGGCCAGCAGATCATCGTGTTTATCATCTACATCAGTGGGCAACATCACATGGCGCGCATCCGTTTGCGGCAGCAAATCCTTTAATTCTTTATTCACTTTGCCGTGATCATCGATCATCATTTGCGCGAAATTCCGCACATCCTGATTTTTGGATTTTTCTAGGGCCAGTTGACTAGACTCGACTTCAAACATGCCGCCGATGGCCGCCTTTTGCACAAAATCCTTATTCGATACATGCTCCATCGCATAAGCGCACAAAGGCAAGGCCATCGCAACAACAGCAACGACAATAGATAGTTTTGACAATTTCATAGTAAACTCCGGTTGGGAAAGAACGAAGTTATTTCAGGCCAGGTAAAAAATCAGTTATCACAAGCTGGATGGAAAATAAAAATATTAACCTACTCGCATTAGCCCTAGAAACTGTTCCCACTTTGTTCTATAAAGTGTTATGGCTAAAGATTTCAAACAATATGTCTGCCAGGCCTGTGGCGGCGTTGCCCCAAAATGGCAAGGTCAATGCCTGCATTGCGCCGAATGGAATACCCTGGTGGAAGAAGTTGTATCCAAAAACGTCACCGCGCCTGGCGCTGCGATGAAACAAAAATCCAGCGGCCGCAAACAACTAGAACTCGCGCCGCTCGATTCCAAAACGCCTGCCCCGCCTCGGCGCAGCAGCGGTATCGCGGAATTTGACCGCGTCTGCGGCGGGGGCTTGGTGGCGGGGGCGGCTTTGTTCATCGGTGGTGATCCCGGCATTGGGAAGTCCACATTATTATTACAAGTCGCGGCGCAAATGGCGGCTTCGACACCTACACTATATATCACCGGCGAAGAAAGTTTGGATCAAGTCCGCCTGCGCGCCGCGCGTTTGGGCGTCATTGGTGCGCCGCTGACGCTCGCTGCCGAAACAGATCTCACCGCCATGCTGCACGGCCTCCGTCACAACGATTACGGCCTGGTGATTATTGATTCCATCCAAACCGTGCATTGGGATGCGCTGGATTCCACTGCGGGTACGGTTGCCCAAGTGCGTGCCTGCGCGGGCGAACTCATCCGCCTTGCCAAACAACAAGGCTTTACCCTCATGCTCGTCGGCCACGTGACAAAGGAAGGCACCATCGCTGGGCCGCGCGTGCTCGAACACATGGTCGATTGTGTTTTATATTTCGAAGGTGACCGCAATCATCAATTCCGCATTTTACGCACCGTGAAAAACCGTTTTGGTGCGACGGATGAAATCGGCGTATTCAGCATGACGCAATCGGGCCTGCAGGAAGTGCATAATCCCTCAGCACTATTTCTGGCTGAGCGCGATACGCCCGTCAGCGGCACCGCCGTTTTTGCAGGGATGGAGGGCACGCGGCCGCTGCTTATGGAAATTCAGGCGCTCGTCGCGCCCGCCGGATACGGCACGCCGCGCCGTGCTGTTGTGGGCTGGGACTCCGCGCGCCTAGCGATGATTTTGGCGGTTTTAGAATCTCGTGCGGGGCTAAGTTTTGGCCAGCTTGATGTTTACCTCAATGTCGCGGGCGGATTGCGGATCACGGAACCGGCTGCGGATCTGGCGGTGGCGGCTGCGCTAGTCAGCGCTGCCGTGGGTGAGCCCCTACCCGAGCGTCAGGTTATTATGGGCGAAATCGGCCTGTCGGGTGAAATCCGTGCCGTAAACCAATTGGATTTACGCCTGAAAGAGTCCGCCAAACTGGGCTTTACCTCCGCCATCATTCCTGCCCTGCGCGACCCGCAGTTACCAAACCTGAAGATTTCCGTGAAGCAATTAAAAGAACTGCGCCAATTCGCCCAGCCGATGCTGAAGAGTAAAAATTAAAAGAGAGATATGACTATTTTCCTATATAATCCCATAAAATTCTGCCCCATACCATAAAATCCCTGTAAAAAATTGGAAATATTCCATTATATAACAATAATTTATAATCAAATGCTCCTCGAAAACATACGATTTAAAAAGCTTTCATCCAAAATCATTTTTTTGACTTTATTCCTATAATGAATTATATTCAAATAAACATCTGTTAGAATTGCATTTCGCGCACAACGTTATAATTTAGCGGCGCAATATGCCCGACTGGAACGCCCTTAACTCGCTTGACTGGATTATCCTGGGGCTGCTGCTTTGGTCGGTCGGCTGGGCGGCGTTTCGGGGTTTCAGTAGCGAATTATTCGGTATTCTCGGCCTGATCGCGGCATTTTTCATTACGATTTATACCGGCCATTTGCTCGACGGTCCGCTGGCGGGGATGCTGCCCGATAACGCCATCGCGCGCATGGTCAGCCGCGCTATTATTTTCTTGGTCTGTATCATCGTCATTAACCTCATTGCCAGTCTGGCCGCCGCGGCCCTCCGCGCCCTGATCTCGCGCCTGGTGGACCATTCGCTGGGCCTGCTATTTGGCTTTCTGCGCGGCGCGATCATTATTCTGATGCCATTTTTATTAGTCAATTTATATATCGATCCCAAAGTTTACCCCGATTGGCTAACCCAAGCGCATGCCTATCCATTCCTGCAACACGGTGCGCATCTACTGCGTGAAGTCCTGCCCGCCTCGCAAATCCATGATAAGGAACGCACGGATTTCAGCGCAATGAAAAAGGTAACAGCGGAAAATGACGATGGGACGAAACTTAAGGACAAAAAACCGAATAAAGATAAAAGCCAGAAAAGCAAAGATTCTGCTGGTAATCCAACGGTGAAAGACCTAATTAAGATATTCCAGGAGTTATTTCACCCGTGAGCCTGCCCTTTACCCCCGATAGCGATAAATTTCACGAAGAATGCGGCATATTCGGCATTTTTAACCATCCAGATGCGGCGGCATTAACGGCCCTGGGCCTCCATGCGCTCCAGCACCGCGGCCAAGAAGCCACTGGTATGGTTACCTATGATGGCACCGATTTTCACGTCCACCGCGCCCAAGGACTGGTGGGCGACACACTCAATCAACCCCATGTGATCGCGCGCCTAAAAGGCAATATGGCGATCGGCCATAACCGCTATGCGACGACAGGTGAATCCGCGCTGCGGAATGTGCAACCGCTTTATGCGGATTTTGATTTCGGCGGTTTTGCAATTGCCCATAACGGTAACCTGACGAATGCAAATACCATCCGCAATGCGCTGGTTAAAACCGGCGCATTGTTTCACAGCACCAGCGATACCGAAACCATTATTCAACTGATGGCGCGCAAACACGGCCCGGCGGAAAAACGTCTGGTGGAAGCGTTGCGCGAAGTCAAAGGCGCCTATTCTCTCGTCACGCTCATGGCCGGACAATTGATTGCCGTGCGCGATCCGTATGGCGTGCGGCCCTTATCGCTCGGTGAATTACACGGCGTGCCGATTGTAACGTCAGAAACCTGTGCGCTGGATATTATCGGCGCGACCTTTATCCGTGATTTAGAACCGGGTGAAATGCTAATTATCAATGACAGCGGCATTCATTCTTCCAAGCCGTTTGAACAGGCGCCGCCCAAGTTCTGCATTTTTGAATATGTCTATTTCGCGCGCCCAGACAGTGTTTTGGAAGGCCATTCGGTTTATGATGCACGCAAGGCCATCGGCCGCGAATTGGCGCGCGAAGCGCCTGCTGATGTCGATATCATTTGCCCTGTGCCAGACAGCGGCGTGCCTGCCGCCATCGGCTATGCAGATGCGATTGGTCTGCCGTTTGAACTCGGCATTATCCGCAATCATTACGTCGGACGCACATTTATTGAACCGACGGATCAAATCCGCCATTTGGGCGTGAAATTGAAACATAACGCCAACCGCAGCATTTTAGCGGGCAAACGTGTTCTTTTGGTGGATGACAGCATTGTGCGCGGCACAACCTCACGCAAAATCGTGGACATGGTGCGTAGTGCTGGCGCGAGCGAAGTGCATATGCGTATTTCATCGCCGCCTGTTACGCATAGTTGCTATTATGGGATTGATACGCCGGAACAAAATCAATTATTGGCGCATACGCACAACCTGGAACAGATGCGCGAATTTATCGGCGTTGACAGTTTGGCATTTATTTCACTGGATGGTTTGTACCGCGCGCTGGGTGAGACACAACGGAATAACGCCCAGCCGCAGCACTGCGATGCCTGTTTCAGCGGCGACTACGCGATTGAACTCACTGATCCCGCGTTAAAATCCACCTTTGCGTCACAGCTGAAAACATTACGTTCGCGCGAGAGCAGCACCATGTCCGAACAGCGCGGCGTGTCGTAAGCCTAATCCTCTTACAGAATATTATTCCCTATGATGAATTATCGGCCGATCAGACGCAGGCTTTGAGGACGTGATTTCATCTTCATCATCATTCGCGCGATCGGTTATAACTTCACTATCCTCCAGATCTTTCCAGTCGATTGGCGTGACTTGACGTACTAATGCATGCATTAAAACTTCATCGACCAGACGCACCGGCACAATTTCCAAACCTTTTTTCACATTGGCCGGAATTTCTTCCAGATCTTTGACATTATCCTCGGGGATCAAAACTTTTTTGATGCCAACACGGAGTGCCGCCAGCAGTTTTTCTTTCAATCCACCAATCGGCATCACGCGGCCACGCAAAGAAATTTCACCCGTCATGGCGATATCTTTGCGCACTGGAATTCCGGTCAATACCGAAACAATAGACGTTACCATTGCCACACCGGCAGAAGGCCCGTCTTTCGGTGTCGCACCAGCAGGCACATGGATATGTACGTCTTTGCGTTTAAACAGCGATGGTTTGATACCGAAATCCGGCGCGCGCGATTTCACCAGCATCTCCGCCGCCTGGATGGATTCCTTCATCACATCGCCCAATTGGCCTGTCATAGAAAACTTGCCACGCCCTGCCAGCATAACGGATTCAATCGGCAAAATATCGCCGCCGGTTTCCATCCACGCCAAACCGGTCGTCACGCCGATGCGATCATCTGTATCGATTTCATCAAAATGATATTTACGTACGCCGGCATATTTTTTCAAATTTGTTTGCGTAATGCGCAGTGACTTTGGTCCTTTTGCCTTACTTAACAATTGTTCCTTCACCGCTTTGCGGCATAGGCCCGCGATTTCACGGTCGAGATTCCGCACGCCGGCCTCACGCGTATAATAACGGATCAAATCGCGCAGCGCGCCGTCGGTAATAGAAAACTCTTTTGCCTTCAGGCCGGTTTCTTTTAACTGTTTTTTGATCAGGTATTCAGTCGCAATATGCACCTTCTCATCTTCAGTGTAACCGGAAACGCGGATGATCTCCATGCGATCTAACAGCGGCTGCGGCATTTTCAAACTATTCGCCGTACAGATGAACATCACCTTGGACAGGTCGTATTCCAGTTCCAAATAATGGTCGTTAAAGGTGTGGTTTTGTTCTGGGTCTAAAACCTCCAACAGTGCGGATGTCGGATCGCCGCGCCAGTCGCTACCCAGTTTATCGATCTCATCGAGTAAAAAGAGCGGGTTATTTGCCTTGGCCTTTTTCATGCCATTGATAATTTTCCCGGGCAGCGAACCAAGGTATGTACGGCGATGCCCGCGGATTTCCGACTCGTCACGCACGCCGCCTAGCGCCATGCGCACATATTGCCGCCCAGTCGCGCGCGCAATGGATTTTGCGAGCGAGGTTTTGCCCACACCCGGCGGCCCAACCAAGCACAAAATCGGCCCCTTCATGTTATCAATGTTATGCTGCACGGCTAAATTTTCGATGATGCGTTCTTTTACCTTTTCCAAACCGAAATGGTCTTCATCCAAAATCTTTTGCGCCTTACGCAGATCTTTTGGCAATTTATCAAACTTACCCCACGGCAATGCCAAGATCGTTTCAATGTAATTGCGTAGCATACTGGATTCCTGGCTGCCCGGTGGCATGCCTTTCAGCCGCTTCATTTCCGATTGCACGCGCTCTTTTGCCTCTTCGGATAACGGTACTTCACTTGCTTTTTGCACGAGCGCAGCGAATTCATCGTTTTCTTCAGACATTTCGCGCTGCAACTGTTTCATCTGGTTTTGAAAACTGGTGTTTTGATCCACCTTTTTCCGTACAGAGCCGCGCACTTTGCGCTCCGCCGATAATAACGAAATTTCCGTTTCCAAAATTTTGTAAACCTGCTCCAGACGTTTGGAAATCAATAGCATTTCCAAAATTTCCTGCTTATCGGCCACATTCAATGGTAAATGCGCCGCGATGCTATCAGATAATTTCCCCAAATCCGTCGTCTGATTAATAACGCTGAATAATTCCATCGGGATTTTCTTGTTCATCTTCACATAAGATTCAAATTGCGTCAGCGCCAGACGCGCCGTGGCATTCAATTCCTGTAAATCTTTGCCTTCTAACTTTGGCTGTTCATCCGTCAAAGGTAAAAATTCAGCGGAGATATACTCTTCTTCAATCCAACGAACGATTTTTGCGCGCGACAGGCCTTCAACTAAAACTTTAATCGTGCCATCGGGCAGCGGCAAAGTTTGCAGTACGCTGGCTATGCAACCAATAGTATAAAGATTGGCACTGGTTGCATCACCGTCTACAGCATCTTTTTGCGCCACGACCAGAATTTTTTTATCAAAGTGCTGCACGGCATCGATCGCCAGCGCGGACTTCTCGCGTCCGACATATAGCGACGCCACCATCCCCGGGAACAGCACCATATCACGGAGCGGTAGAACTGGTAAAATGTCTTGGTTATCGGAATCTGGGCGTTTCATTAGAACCTCTTTCGCACGGGAGAAAAACTTTTTGATCATTCTTTAATGTAGGGATTGGTCCCGATGGTTTCAAGTAGAATGTCGCCCCGGGCTTGTCCTGGGTTCTGCCCTTCCATCAAAACGGTTTTTATAGTTCAAAAAAATTCTTGATATCACTATCCTATAACAAATTTCTTATGTTATCGCAGACCCCGGGACAAGCCCGGGGTGATGCTTCGCATCACTTCTCTTTATCCGGCTCAATTTTCGGCATGGCGCTTCGGTTTTCAATCACGTGGTCGACCAGGCCGAATTTTTTTGCTTCGTCGGCGGACATAAAATTATCACGCTCCAGCGCCAATTCAATTTTTTCAACTTTTTGGCCCGTGTGTTTCACATAAATTTCATTTAGGCGTTTGCGCAGGTTCAAAATTTCCTTCGCCTGAATTTCGATGTCGGTTGCCTGACCGCGCGCGCCGCCTGATGGCTGGTGTACCATCACGCGTGCATTCGGCAGCGCATAACGTTTACCCGCCGCGCCCGCCGCCAACAGCAATGAACCCATCGAACAGGCCTGGCCCATGCATAGCGTCACCACATCGGGTTTGATAAACTGCATCGTATCGTACATCGCCAAACCGGCCGTCACCACGCCCCCGGGCGAGTTGATATAGAGCGCGATATCCTTAGCCGGATTTTCAGATTCTAAAAAAAGCAACTGCGCACAGATGAGGGTGGACATATGGTCCTCAACCTCAGCCGTCACGAAAATAATGCGCTCTTTCAGCAGGCGCGAATAGATGTCGAACGACCGCTCACCCCGGCTGGTCTGTTCAATAACGATGGGCACCAGCGCGGCCATTTCGCCAGCAAATTCTTTGATCATTCTGTCGGACATGTGGATTCTCCCTGTGGAGTGAATATAGGTAGGATTCACTGCAGTGTCATCCCCTTGGCTGGCGGCCCTGCCAACCGTGAAAGTAAAACCGGGTTAAAAAAGCTTGATAATAGAGCCAGGCCTTGGTATCTTTTACCAAGCTTACTTTAGCAATTTATCAATTCAGGAGAAATATTATGAGCCAGGAAACAGTTGTTGAAACATATCTTAGAACGCCAGATCCCCGTATCACCCTACGCCTTTCTGCAATAGAGGCTGCCACTAGCGGGTTTTTTACCGTACCTGCGCACATCGAGAAACGAGATGTGAACTGGGGAAAACGTGTTCGAGCTGGCATCCAATCTGGCAAAATCCAATCAGGAAACTCAGTTAAAGGTATGACGTATGTACGTATTCCAAACGCATATACCTCTGTGCCAAAGGATGTGCCAAGCACTGAAATGGGAATTAAGGCTAACGACAAACCGACTGAAATAAAAATCCAGCCGCAACAACATTGGCTCGTAGCTAATAAAGATTTGAATGGCCCTAGTAGCCCGGATGGTTCTTATGGATTTTGGAGCAATTGGTATCTTGATGCTCATATTAAAAGCCAGACAAATCGTATGCAATATCCAGGCTTTCCCAAATTAACAATTTTAACACGGAGAGTGGCGGGTAGAATTTCAATCGATCCTAAATTAAAATCCTTAAAAAAAACTTTTGAGCCAGGGCGAGGCTATTGGACACAGGTTAATAATTGCGAAACTCGTATGACGATGGGTGCTATGATTGTAAATTCAATCCCCTCTGTGCCAAAGGCAAATACGAAAAAAGCCTCATCTCCTTTTTCATTCTCTCCAGAATTTACAAAGGAACTACCAGCTTTGGATGCAAAAGTTCGTACAGGTTGCCAGCTAAAATTATAATTCTTGGAATATCATACCTTGACCCAATTAATATTAGGGCAAGGTATGATAAAAAATAACTAACCCGTCAATTCATCCACTAGTTTTCCCAGCTCTTCACGCGTCACAGTTTTTTCCGTCATCGTGGATTTGCTGAACAGGTGATCGACCGCTTTTTCTTCCAATAATGGCGCGCGCAATTGATCCATCGCGCCGGGCGTTTTGGTGTAGTAATCTAACACCTCTTTGCCCTGCTGTGGATAACGCTGAATTTCGGTGAATAGCGCCTGGCGCAATTCAGCTTCACCAACTTCGATTTTTTCTTTCTCCGCCAGGTCTGCCAGCAATAGGCCGAGGCGCACACGGCGGCCTGCGATATCCTGATACTCCGGTTTCAATTCTGATTCGGTTTTGCCGGTTTCGTCCTTGCCATCTTTCAATTCGGCCTGGACGCGGCGCCAAATGGCGTTGAATTCCGCATCCACCATGCCTTGCGGAATTTCAAATGGATAATTTTCGGCCAGGTGGTCGAGCAGTTTGCGCTTCGCCACCAGACGCGAACCGTTATCCAATTCCGCCTGCAAACGCTCCGACATTTTCTCGCGCAGGGTTTTCAAATCATCCACGCCGAATTGTTTTGCGAATTCGTCATTCATTTCCGGCTGAACTTGCGCGGAAATGGTTTTCACGGTCACCTGAAATTCTGCAGGCAGACCGGCCAGATCAGCCGCGTGATATTCTTTAGGGAATGTCACCTTAATCAGTTTTTCGTCGCCCACCTTCATGCCCACCATTTGATCTTCAAAGGTGTCAATCAGCTGGCGTTTGCCCAGTTGCACGCGCATGTCTTCACCCTGCATGCCGTCGCGCGGCTCGCCATTAATCGTGCCCGCGAAATCAATGGTCAGGATGTCGCCCATTTTCGCCGCGATGCCTTCGGCCACCGGTTCAGCCTTGGCGGTCGCCTCGGCCAGGTTTTTAACGGCCTCGTCAATTTGCGCATCCGCAGGTTTTGCGACCGGCTTTTCGATCTTAATTTTGCTGAAATCAATCGCTGGCAATGGCGGCAAAACCTCAACCTCTACTTTTAAAGTCAGCGCGGAGCCATCTGAATAGTTTTCAAATTCTACCTTCGGCTGCATGGCGGGCTTCAGGTTATTGTCATTCAGAGCCTTATGTACGCCCGCATCGGCCATATGCTCTAACACCTCGCCCATCACGGCGCCGCGGTATCTCTTTTCCAGCTCCGCCATCGGCACCTTGCCAGGGCGAAAGCCCGGGATTTTGGCATTCTTGCCGTATTGAACCAGGTGCTCCTTCACGTGATCTTCAATCGCATCGGGCGCGATTTCGATTTTAAAACTATGCTTCAGGCCTTCAGTGCCGGATTTGGTGACGGTGATGCCTTCGTGGTGGTGTGCGTGACCCATTGCTTGCCTTGTTAGATGGATTTAAGGCGCGGAAACTAGGGTTTTCCACCCGGAATGTCCAGTGAAAAGATATCCTTCTTAAAGAGGCTGAAGACCGCCCCGCTTGGCTTCTTTATCAATCCGCCCTCGCCGATTAAGCGCGTGCCTTTTTCGAACGGATACTGCATTTTCCGCTTCCGGTTTATACGCGCCATTTAACACCTGGCGAGCGACTGTTAAGGCTTCCTGAAGTTCAGCCTCTTCCCCAGGCACAAGATAAGTTTCTCCCGAAATCATTTTTATCATAACAAAGGGTGTTTCGCACTCACCTCCTTGGTCAATAGCGTTAACCGCCCAATAGTCTCGGCAAACCATTTCTATATACTTTTCTATAGTCGTTTTTTGTGCTTGGGTACAACTGTTCGGGTCTAAATAAGCCTCTGGATATTTAATTATACAAGAAATTGCATATGGATTGATCGTAACGGTATTAGGATCGGTAACATTTGCTTGACCCAATTCATCATTCTGATCAAAGTCCACCGTAAATTTATAATCATGAGATAATGTTTTTAAATGCAAAAATCCGCTTGGAAAAACTCCAAATTTCTCATGTCCCTGCTTTAATGCCTGGGGTTTATACTCATGAATAAACCTTAGATCAGACATGCAATTTCCTTTCAAATTAAAATACGATAATTAGAAATAACATAAATAATTGAATATTGGCGCTTTTTAATAAAATATTTTCAAAACTGCTCCTTCGCAAAAAAGCCCTGGCGATCCTCGCCCAGCGGGTGAGGGTTCCATTCTTCCTGATGTTCGCGGCGCCACGCCTCGTCCTTACACGCCACATGATAATCCTGTACGCGCACATGCAGCAGTTTGATATTATTCATGGTCGTGATCAATTCTTCCTGCTGCTTTTCGTGCAGCACTTTTTTGGCCTTCATGATGTCATCGAAAATCTCCACCGCCTCGCGGTAGCCCGCCTTGGCGATGCGCACATATTTATCGCCCTCACCGATCCGTGCATCGGCATAGGCATTGGCGGCGCGCAAGGCCAAACCGCTCATCAAACGCGCGATTTTTTGCAGGCCCGCGATATCGCGCGTCGGGCGCAGCGACTGGGGCTGCGCCACCGGTTCGCGCGATAGCATCTCCCGCGTACGGCGGCCGGCACGTTCGCGAGTGTTGCGACGGGCATTTGGCGCAGATTCTACGGTTTTAGTCTTGGCCGATTTTGGCATTTTTATCCTCATAAAGTTATGTTTTAAATCGAAATACAGTCTTTAGAGTATCAAGCGAATGTGACAGGCGTATGACAATCTGGGCTTTGTGATAAAAATTATCGCCACTTTGCAAGTATTAAATTCTTTGAAAATTTTAGGCTTTTGAGTTATTAATACACCATGGGTAAAGAACCAGAAATTAATACTAACAGCTATATTTGTGCGGCGACTTTTTTAAGCGTTTGTTCAAGTTATGCCGGCTATAAGCCAACTGAAAATACTTGCCACGGCGAAGTTCTTTTGTGGCTCACCCTATCCTTGAATTGCTTTAAACAAATGCTTTTTGAAACCATATCCCGTGACTTCCTAAATATTAATGAAAATCTGGTTATTACGAATGCGCAGGATGATTTTGAGAATACTTATTTGTGCTTAGGCAGTTTATTGCAAGCGGCCAATGAATTTGGTGTAGCGCCCAATATAATTAACCTCATAGGCAGTAATACTCCCTTATATAATCAGGAAGAATTACTAAATCCTGATCCAATAGGCATGGGTTTAAGGATAGCAAATTCACAAGATGCACAAAGCTTTTTTATAAACTTCCATGTTGGTATGGATAGAGTTGCAAAAAAAGTTCATGCCGGATTTATTCCTTTTATTAGACGTGCCCATGGTCTGGATCTATAGGAATTTAGCCTTTTAACTTTAAAATGCTTTTGCTATTCATGCTCCTAACAAGGAAGCAATCATGAGCAATATCCGTATCGAACACGACACCATGGGCCCGGTTGAGGTCCCCGCCGACAAACTATGGGGCGCGCAAACTCAGCGCTCGCGTGAAAATTTTAAAATCGGGGATCAGCGCATGCCCCTGCCCCTCATCCGCGCCTTTGGCATTCAGAAAAAAGCATCGGCGCTCGCGAATATGAAACTCGGCGAACTGGATGCGAAATTGGGCGAGGCCATTGTCGCCGCGGCGGATGAAGTCATGGCGGGCAAACTCGACGATCATTTTCCGCTGGTCGTTTGGCAAACCGGTTCCGGCACGCAAACCAATATGAATGCGAATGAAGTCATCGCCAACCGCGCGATGCAAATCATGGGCGGCCAGCCGGGCGAAAAAACCGTGCATCCGAACGACCACGTCAATCGCGGCCAATCATCCAACGACAGTTTCCCCACCGCGATGCATATCGCCGCCGTGGAGCAGATTGAGCATGCACTCATTCCCGCGCTAGAAGGTCTGTACAAAGCGCTGACGGCGAAGTCCAAAGAATTCGACCGCATCATCAAAATCGGCCGCACGCATTTGCAAGACGCCGTGCCACTAACGCTGGGCCAGGAATTCAGCGGTTACGCCAAACAAATCGAATACGGTATCCTGCGCGTGAAAACGCCGCTGCCGCGTTTGCTGGAACTTGCGCAAGGCGGCACGGCCGTCGGCACAGGCCTGAACGCCAAGCCCGGTTTTGCCGAAGAATTCGCGCGCCAGACTGCCGCCATCACCGGCCTGCCGTTTGTGCCTGCACCAAATAAATTCGAAGCGCTGGCCGCGCATGACGCACTGGTGGAGGCATCAGGCGAATTGAATACCGTTGCCTGTTCATTAATGAAAATTGCAAATGATGTGCGCCTGCTCGGCTCCGGCCCGCGTTGCGGCATCGGGGAAATTCTGCTGCCCGAAAATGAACCAGGCTCCTCGATCATGCCGGGCAAAGTGAATCCGACGCAATCCGAAGCGTTGACGATGGTTTGCGCTCAGGTCATGGGCAATAACGTTGCCGTGACGGTGGCGGGATCGAACGGGCATTTTGAACTGAACGTTTTCAAACCTGTGATTATTCATAATGTGCTGCAGTCCGTGCGCTTGCTGGCCGACGCCGCGCGCAGTTTTACCGATAATTGCGTCGTCGGCATTTTACCGAACGAACCGCGCATTCAAAAACTATTGCGCGAAAGTTTGATGCTGGTCACCGCACTTAACCCATATGTCGGTTATGATAACGCGGCGAAGATCGCTAAGCTCGCGCACAAAAAGGACATCACCTTGAAAGAAGCAGCGGCTGAACTCAATCTCATCGACCCCGATAAATTTGATGATCTGATTCAGCCGGAAAAGATGGTACGGTTTGGGTAACTCCCGTCACCCCGCCGTAGGGCGGGGGCATCTTAATATAACAAATTAAGGAAGGCTGTTATTATCTGAGCCCCGCCCTACGGCGGGGTGACGTACTAGTTATGCGGTGAGAATATGCTATATTCTGCCACATCAACAAAACCTTCGGAGCCCGAACCCCATGCGCCTCAAATCCCTCTTACTCGCCGCCACTCTGCTCACCGCCCTGCCTGCGATGGCGGCGCAGCATATGCCTGTGGCCGGCACGATCCAGGATATCAAACAAATGCCGGGCGGTTTGTACCAACTGGATTCCTCACACACCCATGCGCAGTTTTTCATCAACCACATGGGTTTCAGTATTTATACTGGCGGGTTTAACGACATTTCCGGCCAGTTGATTTTCAAACCGAATGATTTGAATGCATCCAAATTAAATGTAACGATCAAAGTAGACAGTATTAATGTGCAAAGCGCGGAACTAATTAAAAATTTACAAAGCCCGGGGTTTTTTGACGCCGCGAAATATCCGGAAATTACCTTCACCAATACCAAACTGACTGCCAAGGATACGACGCACGGCACCCTGACTGGTGATCTGACCATGCACGGCGTGATGAAGCCGGTGACGTTGGATGTGACCTTTATCGGCGGCGGTATTATGCCGATGAAAAATGTGCAGGTGATAGGCTTTGCCGCGACGGGCCATATCAAACGCTCTGACTTCGGCATGGATGCCTATACGCCCGGCCTGGGCGACGATGTGCGCCTGGATATCTCGGCCGAGTTTGACAAGGTGGAAACCGCCCCAGCCAGTGACCAGACACATAAAAATTAGCTATCAGTCCGAATACACAGCGGTGAATTGACTTTTTATTGATTCTTATACTCAACTTATAGGTGCAATTAATAGCGCGCTAAGGTTTGGTGTTTATCATGCATGTTAAGTCTGTTGAGGAACAATCGCTGGATGAGTTATATGCACATGTCGTGCAGGTCATGCAGCATCCCGGCGAGAGCCCTTGGGGCATGTTACACGTTATGCGCGATTGCATGCAGCCGGTTGCAAATGATGACTTTGTTCGATCTGTCCGCCCATCCTTGCAAGACACCAGCCGGGCAACCATTTTTTTTATCGATCCGTCCGAGCTGTATATTTCTTGGGCGGGCGCACAAAAGCCCATCCAGAGAAAGCTGGAAAATATGATCATGCAATTTTGGCAACCCGATAAAATTTCATCCTTCGATGAAAAAGTCCATTATTTTGATCCGAAAACTGCGGCCAATGATTTGATTTTTAAAATTAAACAAAAACGCCAGGAGATTAATGAGAAAAATAGTGGGTATTTAGAACAAACAAATTTGCATTCCGAAAAAGCCAAATTATTTCTTGGACACACAGATATACAAATGGCGGGATATCGGCAACTTCGCCAGCAACGCATCGCTAGCAGATTACGGCATATGCTGATTGTGGATGACCAGGAATTTTCGCGTAATCTACTGCATCAAATTTTGACGGTGAATAGCTCTGTTGGCATGGCATCGGGTGTAAAAGATGGCTGGCAGGTTTTTTTGGATCAAGCCCCTGATATTTCATTTATCGATATTGGCCTAGAGGATGGCAGCGGCCATTCATTGGCGAAAGCCATTCGGGATTTTGATCCCTTGGCCCATATTGTCATGATCTCCGCTGACAGCAATATTGAAAACGTCACCCAGGCAAAGCAAAACAAGGTCAATGGTTATATCCTGAAGCCCTTCAGCAGGGATAAGGTTAACAATATTGTTCAAAAATATCTTGTAAGTCTGAAATCAGTTTCGTGATATAATCATTAGCTCCTAGATATGGGCGTCATTTATAAAATGTAGGAAACAAAAATAGAACAAAAACCGATTCTTTTCTTGTCTAGCAGGCTGTGAAAAAATATATTTTAGGATAGGATAAAGTTCTGTAGGTCGCCCAACCTATGCCAAATCCAAGCATACTAAAGCGTGAATCGGGGAATCAGGCACATGCGAACCTTACCAAATAGTAATATGTTCTTATTGGCGACTCATCTGGATATGGTATCTCATAGGGATACGCACACTAGATCTTGTGGTTTTCGACTCAGCTTTATGAGAACCGTTTGCACCCAGGTCTGGCGATGAGGAACAAAACAGCACTTAGGGGCTCAAGGCACATAGGCAGCGACAGACTGCCATTGCGGCCTGAAGCAAGGGGGAAGATGACAATGTTCGATATGGTTCAGGTGGAGCGCGGCACCAAGGTCCGAGTGGATCACGAGCGCAACAATTTGCTCACGGATTTCGGCCGCGCGACGCTGGCCGACCGTTACATCATGCCGGGTGAGGAATCGTTCCAGGATATTTTCGCGCGTGTGGCGATGTATTATGCCGACGACAGCGCCCACGCCCAGCGCATGTATGATTATATCTCGCAGCTGTGGTTCATGCCCGCCACGCCGGTTTTGTCGAATGGCGGCACGGACCGCGGCTTGCCGATTTCCTGTTTCCTGAATGAGGCCACCGACAGCCTGGACGGTATCGTTGGCCTGTGGAATGAAAATGTCTGGTTGGCAGCCAAGGGCGGAGGAATTGGTTCCTATTGGGGTAACCTGCGCGGCATCGGCGAAGGCGTAAAGGGCACCGGCAAAACATCGGGCATCGTGCCGTTTATCAAGGTAATGGACAGCCAAACCCTGGCGATTTCGCAGGGCTCGCTGCGCCGTGGATCGGCCGCGGTTTATCTGCCAGTTTCGCACCCTGAAATCGAAGAGTTTGTGGAAATTCGGCGCCCCACTGGCGGCGACCCGAACCGCAAATCGTTGAACCTGCATCACGGCGTAGTTGTCACCGATGCCTTCATGCGCGCAGTGGAAAATGACCAGGAATGGGCGCTAATATCACCAAAAGACGGCGCGGTGCGCGAACGTATTTCCGCGCGGGCGCTGTGGATCCGCATTTTGACAGCGCGCGTTGAAACGGGCGAGCCGTACATTCTATACATCGATCATGTGAACCGCGCGATTCCCGAGCATCATAAGCTTGCGGGCCTGACGGTGAAAACGTCAAATCTGTGCTGCGAAATCACATTGCCGACCGGTATCGACCAATACGGCCAGCAACGCACCGCGGTCTGCTGCTTGTCATCGCTAAACCTCGAAAAATATCTGGAATGGCAAAACCACCCGACGATTGTGGAAGATTGCTGCCGCTTCCTCGATAACGTGCTGACCGACTTTATTAAAAAGGCGCCGGACAGCATGGCACGCGCGAAATATTCCGCGATGCGAGAACGTTCGATCGGCTTGGGCGTGATGGGTTTCCATTCGTTTTTACAGTCGATGAACATTCCAATGGAATCCGTGATGGCGAAAGTTTGGAACCGCAAAATGTTCGGCCAAATTAAACGTCAGGCGGATGAAGCCAGCCAGAAACTCGCGCATGAACGCGGCGCTTGTCCGGATGCAGCGGACTACGGCATCATGGAACGCTTTTCGAATAAAATCGCCATCGCGCCGACGGCGTCCATTTCCATCATCACCGGCGGCACTTCTCCGGGCATTGAACCGATCGCAGCGAATGTGTTTACGCACAAAACCCTTTCGGGTTCATTCGAAGTGCGTAACCATTACCTGGCCAAACTGCTGCGCGAAAAAGGCCAGGATACGCCCGAGGTTTGGAGCGATATCACGGTAAGCGGCGGTTCGGTGCAACATCTGGATTTCCTGACAGCGGAAGAAAAAGATACCTTTAAAACCGCGTTTGAATTGGATCAACGCTGGCTGATCGAACATGCAGGCGATCGCACACCGTTCATTTGCCAGGCGCAATCATTGAACATTTTCTTGCCCGGCAATGTGCATAAAAAAGACCTGCATCAGATCCATATGCTGGCCTGGAAAAAAGGCGTGAAGTCGCTCTATTATTGCCGATCGCTGTCGGTCCAGCGCGCAGAATCTTCCGCCGCCTCCACCGCCGCGAAAAAAGCGATGGTCGACCAGGTGCCCGGCGAATATGACGGCAAGGAACCCACGCTGTCCGGCGATAATGAACCGCGCCTGCCGCTCGACATGGCGCCAGTGGCAGCGAACGGCAACAGCGCAAATGATTATGAGGAGTGCTTAGCCTGTCAATAAAACGGCCTGTCATCCCGGTCTTGTGCCGGGTCTGCGGTTCCGCAAGCACGCATTCTAAAGCACCGCCTTAATCATTACGGCGGATCCCAGCATAAGGCCGGGATGACATTCAGTAATAAACGTTCTAAATTTTAACCAGGAGAATTAAATCATGACCACCGTAAACCTACTTACTCCCAATCCCGTCTATAAACCCTTTAACTATCCTTGGGCGTACGAGGCCTGGTTGACGCAGCAGCGCCTCCATTGGCTACCTGAAGAAGTGCCGATGGCGGATGACGTCAAGGATTGGAAAAACAAAATCACCGACGGTGAACGCAATTTGCTGACGCAGATTTTCCGCTTCTTCACGCAGGCCGATGTCGAAGTCAACAATTGCTACATGAAACATTATTCCCAGGTCTTCGAGCCAACCGAAGTCAAAATGATGCTGGTCGCCTTTTCAAATATCGAAACAGTTCATATTGCGGCCTATTCGCACCTGCTCGATACCATCGGCATGCCGGAAATCGAATATTCCGCCTTCCTAAAGTATAAGGAAATGAAGGACAAATACGATTACATGCAGGGCTTTAATATGGATTCCAAAGAAGACATCGTGCGCACGATGGAGGTCTTTGGCGCTTTTACC
>Ga0207695_10002736_pt1 | contig 25714 bp, 19 predicted proteins | sample KBSC54metaG_FD_184354 | JGI IMG/M metagenome (GOLD analysis project Ga0207695, IMG submission 184354) | Corn rhizosphere microbial communities from Kellogg Biological Station, Michigan, USA - KBS C5-4 metaG (SPAdes) (version 2) | ecosystem: Host-associated > Plants > Roots > Rhizosphere > Soil...
ATGCCCGTGAACGCGGTGGATCAGACGCGGCTCGGCACCGTCACGTTCCACTACACGCATGCCCGCGCGCCGTCCGGGTTCCACCGCCGGCTCATGGCGGCGTGCGTGCACCTGTGCGCGCTCGCGCTCGAGCGCGAGCGGTCGAAGGCGCGTATCCGCCAGCTGGCCTTCTTCGATGCGCTGACCGCGCTGCCCAATCGCAGCCTGCTGCTGGCCAAGGCGGAGCAGGCGCTCGCGGCGGCCGCGCGCACCGGGGCGCCGGCCGCGGTCGTGTTCATCGACCTCGATCGATTCAAGCAGATCAACGATTCCCTGGGCCATGCGGCGGGCGACGAGCTGCTGTGCCACGTGGCGCGCCAGATCACGCGCGACAAGCGCGCGGTCGACATCGCCGGCCGGCTGTCCGGCGACGAGTTCGTGCTGGTGCTGCCGGACTGCGACGCCGAGGCCTCGGCCAACGTCGTGGAACGGCTGCAGGCGCGCATTGCCCAGCCGCACGAGGTCGCGGGACAGCGCCTGACCGCGGCGGCGAGCTGCGGGATCGCGCTGTTCCCGTCGGACGGCGTCGAGATCGAGACGCTGCTGGTGCGCGCCGACATGGCGATGTACCAGGCCAAGAGCTCCAGCCGCGGCGGCTACTGCTTCTTCAGCGCGGAGATGAACGCGCTCGCGCAGGAACGCCTCGCCCTCGAGAGCGCGTTGCGCGAGGCCTTGCGATGCGACGCGCTCTCGCTGCACTACCAGCCGCAGGTCGACCTGCGCACCGGCCAGCTCTGCGGCGCGGAAGCGCTCGCGCGCTGGACGCATCCGGAGCTGGGCAGCGTGCCGCCGTCGCGCTTCATCCCGCTCGCGGAGGACTGCGGACTGATCGCGACGCTGGGCCACTGGGCACTGCGCACGGCGTGCGACCAGCTGGCCGCCTGGCGCGCCGAAGGCCTCGTGGTGCCCTCGGTGTCGGTCAACCTGTCGTCCACCAGCTTCCACGACCTGGGCCTGCCGCAGCGGCTGGTCGAGATGCTGTTCGAGCGCGGCCTGGCGCCGTCCGACCTGGTCGTCGAGATCACCGAAGGCACGCTCATCGACGACCACCCGGCCACGCGCCGCACCATCGCCGAGATCCACCGCCTGGGCGTGCGGCTGTCGGTCGACGACTTCGGGACGGGCTACTCGAGCCTCAGCTACCTGCGGCACCTGCCCGTCCACGAGCTCAAGCTGGACCGGTCGTTCGTCAGCGACCTCGAGACCGACGCCACCGCGCAGGCCCTCAGCCGCGCCGTGGCGCAGATCGGCAACAGCCTGGGCCTGATCGTGGTCGCCGAAGGTGTCGAGACGGAGGCGCAGATGGCGCTGCTGGCCGGCCAGGGCTACCAGGTGGCGCAGGGCTACCGCATCTCGCGCCCGATGGATCCGCGCGGGTTCGGCGAGTGGCTCGGCCAGCGGACCGCAGCACCCGCGGAGGCGACGGCTTGCAGCTGAGGCAGGGGCCGCCGGGTCAGCCTGCCGGGACCCCGCTCAGAGCGGCACCTTGGACGCGTTGATGCCGTGATAGTCGATCAGATAGCTGCGCACCCACAACTTGCAATCGGCCACGCCGGGCGTGCCCGCGCAGCCCTGCAGGTCGGCATAGGCTTCGCGCATCTTGTCGATGTCGGCCTTCTTCGCCGGGTTCTGGTTGTCGGCACTCTTGGCCCAGCGGATCTCGTAGCGACGGGCGTCCTGCACCTTCACATGGTCGTTGCCGCCGACGAGGTGGATGTGCGTGGCGGCGGGGTTGCCGACGAAGGTTCCCTTCTTGCTGCCCGACTTGCTGCCGACCTTCTCGTACTCGAATGGCATGTGGCGTCCTCCTCTGTCAAGGGCCCGGGGGCCGCGGCGATGCGGCGCGCGTGGGAGCTGGACAGTCTAGTGGAGGACGCTCGGGAGCGAAAGCCAAGACCCCTCGTGCGCAAGCGGGGCTGCGTGGCAGGCCGATGCGGCGAGCGAGCGTGCGCGTGCCCGATGCCGTCCCGGATCGCGCGTCGCCGTGCCGGGAGCGGCTCGGAAGTGACGGCAGCCAGTTCCCCGAGAACCTGCCGATCCGGATCGGCGAGCGCGCGCTGCCGGCTCGGACGCCGATCCCCGGAACGCCGCGCCCGGCCGATGAGCGGCCGGCTTGCGCCGCGGTAGCATGGCGCCGCTATGCTGACAGATCGCTCCGTTCAGGCGTGGCCGCTGTGGTGGCGCAGGCGGGCGCTCGCCGGCTCGGTGCTGCTGCTGAACGTTCTCGTCGGGGGCCTGATAGCCGCCTTGGTGGCCTACGTCATGGAGGCGGGTCACCAGGCCTATGCCGCGCAAGCCAGGGACACGGTCGAAGACCTGGTGTCCATCGCCCAAGAGGACATCTCGTCGGAGCTGTCCCGTGTCGACACGGTGCTGCGCTCCACGATCCTGGCCCTCGAGGCGACGCGAAAGGCGCGTGGGCCAGTCGAGGATGCCGAAATCAACCGGGTCCTCGAGTCGCATCGACAGCTGTTGCCGGCCACCGAAGCCTTGCGCCTTGCGGATGCCGATGGCCATGTGCATTGGGGCAACGAGCTGCCTGCCGGAGCGGACATCGACGTCTCGGACCGGGACTACTTCGCGTGGTCGAGGTCCCACCTTCAAGGCCCGGCCTGGCTGGCGGGTCCCCTCCGCTCCAGGATCTCCGGCCATTGGGTGATCGCCCTCGTCAGGCCCCTGGTCGTCGAGGGCAGGTTCGAAGGCGTGGTGTACGCCAGTGTCCGCGTGGCGCACTTCGAGCAATTGTTTTCGCGCTACAGCCTCGGCCGCCATGACGCCATCACGCTGCGTACGACCGGTCTCGCGATGGTCGCGCGATTCGCGCCGGGCAGCGGCGCACCGCAGGAGGTGGGCGACGCGCGCGTGTCGACCGAGCTGCGCAGCGCGATCGCTCGTTCGCCGATCAGCGGCGCATACGTTTCGCGCGCCGCCATCGACGACGTCGAACGAACATCGGCCTATCGACGGGTCGGCGACTGGCCGCTGCTGGTCGTCGCCGGCCTCGGCAACGACCGCTACTTCGCGCCGTGGAAGACGCAGACCAGGCGAGTCGCGACGCTGGCCTTCATCGCGTGGCTGCTGATCGCCCTGTGCTCGCTGGCCCTTCTCAAGACCATGCTTCGTGCCTCGGAGCACCTGAAGGCGCTGCGGCGCGAGACGCGAAGGGAGCAGGCGCTGCTGCGGGTCGCCGGAGACGGCATCCACATCGTCGATCGCTCGGGTCGCCTGATCCAGATGAGCGACTCGTTCGCCCGGATGCTCAAGTCGACGCCCGACCGGCTCCTGGGCAGGCACGTCAGCGATTGGGACGCGAACCAGTCGCGCGAACGCATCGACGCGTGGCTTGCCAAGCTCGAGGATGGCGATCGGCAACTCGTGGAAGTCCAGCACCGCTGCGACGACGGCTCGGTCATCGACGTCGAACTGCAACTCAACGCCACGGAGATCGACGGCGAACTGATGGTGTTCGGATCGACCCGCGACGTCACGGAACGCAGGCGTCTGCACGCGGCGCTCGAGGAGTCCATGCGGCGTGTCAACGATCTCTATGAGAACGCGCCATGCGGCTATCACTCGGTGAACGCGGAAGGCGTCCTCGTTCATGCGAACCGGACCATGCTGTCGTGGCTCGGCTGCACCGCCGACGAGGTGATCGGGCGGGCGCGCCTGGCGGACTTTCTCGATGACGAGGGCCGGGCGGTCTTGGCCGAGAACTTCCCTGAGCTGACTGCCGGCCGAGGCATGGATGTGGAGTTTCGGCTCATCCCACCCAAGGCGCCTCCGAGGTTTCTGCGAGCGACCGTCGCCGCTGTTCTCGATGACGCCGGCCAGTTCGTGATGAGTCGCAGCGCCGCGCAGGACGTGAGCGACGTACGCCAGGCGCATGCGGCGATGGAACGTCTGGTTCGGGAGCAGGCGGCGATGCTGGACAACGACATCGTGGGCATGGTCAAGTTGCGCGATCGGGTGGCGATATGGCGCAATCGGGCGCTGGATCGGATCTTCGGCTACGGCCCCGAGGAACTCGTCGGTCGCTCGTCGCGGCTTCTCTACCCGGATGACGCGTCCTTCGAGGCACTGGGCGCTGCGGCGTACCCCGCCCTCGAGGCGGGTCGCCACTACCGCACGCAGCTGCGCATGCGGCACAGGGATGGCCACCTGATCTGGATCGACCTGACGGGCGTCAACCTCGCCGACAACGTGTCCTTCTGGATGATGGTCGACATCAGCGCGATGAAGGAGGCCCATGAACGCGTCGAACACATCGCGTTCCACGACGCGCTGACCCAGCTTCCGAATCGCCTGCTGCTCTTCGACCGTCTCCGCCAAGCCGTGCTGTCGGCCGAGCGGGCGGATCTCCGAGTGGCCGTGTGCTACCTCGATCTGGACGGCTTCAAGGCGATCAACGACATCCATGGCCATGACGCCGGCGACGAGGTGCTCGTCGAAGTGGCGCAGCGCCTGAAGTCCTCGCTTCGGGGCAACGACACTGCCGCGCGCATGGGCGGTGACGAGTTCGTCGTCCTCTTGTCCCTGCTCGAGGACCACGAGTGGCGCCATGTCGCCGAGCGTCTCCTGTCCGTGATCGCGGAGCCGATCGCGTTGAGCGACGGCAGCACCGTCGCCGTGGCGGGGAGCATGGGCGTGGCCGTTTCGCCGGGCGACGGCGTGGAGGCGTCGGACCTGCTCGTGAAGGCCGACCAGGCGATGCTGCGTGCGAAGCGCAGGGGCAAGGGCTGCATCGAGGCCGCGCGCTCGTCCGGCTGAAGCTGGAAGCGGTTGCGCCGGTCGTGGTCGCCCCGTGTCGTGGCATCAGAACACGAGTCCGCCTGCCGCATCGATCGTCGTGCCCGTCAACCACGCCGCATCCCGAGAGACCGCGAAAGCGACCACCGCGGCGATGTCTTCGGGGCGACCCGTCCGTCCCAGGGGCGTCTTGGCCACCAGCGGCGGGGCGAAGTCGTCGACGAGATGGGCATTGCCCTGCGTCTCGACGAATCCCGGCGCGACGCCGACCACTCGAATGCCGCGCGGCCCGAGCTCGATGGCCAGCGAGCGGGTGATCACGTCCAGCGCGCCCTTGGTGCTGGAGTAGACGTGGGTCATGCCCGAGGGACTCTTCGCGACGCCTGAGCTGATGTTCACCACCACCCCACCGGCTGGCAACACGCGCGCCGCGGCCTGCGTCGCGAGCAGCGGGCCACGGACGTTGACGTGGAAGTGAGCGTCGAAGTTCTCGGGCGTCACGTCGTCCAGCCGGCCGAAGTCGTAGATCCCGGCATTGTTGACGAGGACGTCGAGCCGGCCGAAGTGCCCGAGCGCCGCGTCGACCAGCGGCGTGATCTGTTCGGGCCTGGCGAGGTCGGCCTGCACGGCGACGGCGCGGCCGCCGGCTTCGGTGATGCGGCGCACGACCGCTTCCGCGTCGCCGGCCGCCCTGGCGTAGTTGACGACGACGGCGGCACCGTCGGCCGCGAGCCGCAGGGCGATGCCCGCGCCGATGCCCTTGGACGCGCCGGTGACGATGGCGACCTTGCCTTCGAGAGGGAACATGTCGAGAACCTTTCGTGAGTGAAGCACCGCATCGGCGACGCGGCATGGCCGTACGGTAGTCGGCTGACTCCGAAAGAAAAACCCGGATATGCTCAACTCGGCTTGAAGCAATTCTTCATAATCACCGACATGCTGCCCGACCTGCTTCCCGCCATCGCCTTGTTCGAACGCGTCGCGCACCACGGCAGCTTCACGCGGGCTGGCGCCGAGTTGGGAGTGTCGCCCTCGGCGCTGTCGCAGAGTCTGCGCACGCTCGAGGCGAAACTGGGCGTACGACTTCTGGAGCGCTCGACTCGCCATGTCCGGCCAACGGAGGCCGGTCAGCGATTCCTCGACGAAGCCCGTCCCGGCCTCTCGACGCTGGCGTCGGCGGTCGAAGGGCTGGACGAATCGCGCCGCCGTCCCGCGGGACTCTTGCGCTTGAACGTCTCGCAGTCGGCCGTGAAAGCGGTGCTGCAGCCGCACCTCGCGGCATTTGCAGATGCCTTCCCTGACATCGTGGTCGACCTGCATTGCGACAACGCATTGCTCGATCTCGTCGAGGGAGGATTCGATGCCGGCATCCGGCTGGGTGAAAACCTGACGGAAGGCGTCGTGGCGGTACCGCTCGGCCCGCGCCAGCGGCTCGCGACGGTCGCCGCTCCGAGCTACCTCGCAGGCCGCAAGCCACCGCGTACGCCGGACGACCTGCGTGAGCACCGCTGCATCCAGGTGCGTCTGCAGGGCGGACTGTATCGCTGGGAGTATGCGCACAAGGGACGGGACTTCGCGATAGAGACGCACGGGCCGATCGTGACCAACGACGGTGCCGCGATGATGGCGGCGCTGATGGCCGGCGTGGGCATCGCCTGCCCGATCGAGGCCATGGTCGCCGACGAGATCGCGGCCGGCCGCCTGGTGCCGCTGCTCAAGGCCTGGTGGCCGACTTTCCCAGGCTACTACCTCTATCATTCGGCCCGCACGAACGTGCCGCGCAAGCTGCGCGAATTCATCGACTTCATGACGGCGCGATGCAATGGCTGAGACACGGCTGCCGCCATGTCTTGCGACGGCACCGGGTTGCGGAGGTCGCCGGGAGGCTCCCCCCGATGATCCACCGCGCGGAAGGACTGGAGCCGGCAACGAGCGTCGATGCCGGTTCGGCGCGCCCCGATGCCGCCATCGAGTGATTGCTCGCCACTACACAGGACAGGAAGAATCGAGATGCGCAAGAACCCGGGCACGCCCGCCGGCACCGTCCATCGCCTGGTCGTCGACAGCCAGGTGCTTGCGGGCAATCTCCTTGGTGACGCCACGCGGCGCGTCATCGACGTCTACGTTCCGGCGGGGCATGACGGCGGCGGCCTTGCGCTGCTGGTCGATATCGTCGGTTTCACCGCGGGCGGGCCGGCGCACACCAACTGGAAGAATTTCGGCGAGAACGTTCCCGAGCGACTCGACCGGTTGATCGCGGCCGGCGAGATGCCCCCGATCGTCGTGGCCTTCCCCGACTGCTTCACCCGACTCGGCGGCAATCAATACGTGAATTCGGTCGCGATGGGGCGTTGGGACGATTTCCTTCGGACCGAGGCGGTGCCGTTCGTCGAAGCCACCTTCGGCTGCGGAGGCCGGGGCCGGCGAGGCCTTTTCGGCAAGTCGAGCGGAGGCTATGGTGCCATGGTGCATGCATTGCTGCACCCCGACTTCTGGAGCGCGGCCGCCGTGCATTCCGGCGACATGGGCTTCGAGCTGCTCTATCGGCACGAATTCGTTCCCGTGCTGCGGGCACTCGCCAAGGAGCCCGACATCGGCAACTGGGTCGATGCCTTCTGGGAAGCCAGGAAGACCAAGGACAGCGATGTGCACATCCTCATGATGCTGGCCCAGGCTGCCAGCTTCGACCCGGATCCCTCGGCGCGCTATGGCGTTCGCCTGCCGGTGACCCTCGACACCTGCGAGCTCATCCCGGAGCGCTGGGCAAACTGGATGGCCTGGGATCCGTTGACGCTTGTCGAGGAACACGGGCATGGATTGTCGGCGCTGAAGGCGCTGTACATCGATTGCGGCGACGTCGATCAGTACAACCTGGTCTATGGGGCGCGCCGCATGCACAGGCGCCTGGTCGACTTGCAGGTGTCGCACGTCTACGAGGAGTTCGACGACGACCATACCGGGGTCGACTATCGAATGGACATCAGCTTGCCCATCCTGGCCAAGGCCCTCGCCTGAACAGCCCGGGACGGCCCCAGCCGTCGCCACGATGAGGGCGCAAGGGACGCGAGGTCGTGATACCGGAAGGGCGAAGGCATCGCCTTCGACGACGGCGGGTGGCGGCCGGGCGACGACTTCGCCGACAGTCCGCTTTCAGGCGGACGCTACACTCGAATCGATGCCTGGTTTCATGCGCGGGGCGGGTGCAGCAGCTGCTCCGGTCTCGCGTGGGTGGTACCGGCGAATCCCGGGACCTGGACTCTCGCCGCGGGCACACCTCGTGGACTGATCGCGTCCCTCGACTTGGAGGTCGTACATGCTTGTGCAGTGGCTTGTCCTGGGGTTGGTGCTGCTCATGATCGCCAGCGATCACTTCGTCGTGTGGCGGGCTTTCGTCAGGCAGTCGCAAGTGGATGCCACCCATGCCCGGCACACGCTCTGGCTGCGTGGCGCGTTGCTGATGTGGGCTGCATCGACATTGGTGCTGTGGCTGTGGATCGCCACTGGCGTGCCGATGTCGTCCATCGGCTTCGGCCTTCCAGAAGGCTGGCGCCTTTGGGGACCGCTCGCCGCGACCATTGCCTTCGCCGCGCTGCAGGCCTCCAGCGCGATCAAGGTTGCGCGGCTTTCGTCGCCGAGCGACAAGCTGCGGGCCCGACTGGGGAACCTGGCTGCCATCTGTCCGCGCAGAGCCTCGGAGTTGCCGGCGTTCTTCGGCGTGTCGCTGACGGCCGGATTTTGCGAGGAGTTGCTGTTCCGGGGCTTCCTGATCTGGGTGCTGCAGCCGCTCGTCGGCCTGTGGCTCGCGGCGTTGCTGTCGGCGCTGCTCTTCGGCGCGGCCCACGCCTACCAAGGACTTGCAGGCATCGTCCGCACGGGCCTGCTCGGTCTCGTTTTCACGGCGATCGTGCTGATGACCCGATCATTGTGGCCGGCCATCGTGCTGCACGCCGTCGTGGACGCCATGGGAGGCGTGCTCGCGTGGCTCATCCTGCGCGATCCCGTCCTGCCGTCATCGGCTGCCGAGGCATCGCGCCCTTGATGACGTTGCAGGCGTCGCGGTCGACGACGATGAAATGCGTGGAAAATCGAACAGCCAACAAGTGGACGGGCGAATGATCCGGCCGCGGCCGCGGCCGCGGCCGTGGCCGTCGCGTCGTGGCATCGGAGCTGGCATCGCCACGACCTGCGCCGGCTCGGCATTCGCGGCGGTCGCGGCGCATCGACGCGGTGTTCCGTTGCCGGCCACGAGAGGACGATGGCGAAGGACTGCCATCGGGTAGCATGAGCCATGAAGGAACTTGCTCGCCAGCCCTGGAGTTGGGTTCTCTGCGAGACTTCCAGCGGCCGCCTCGTCCTGTCGGTCAATTGCGGGACCGTCGCGTCGTACGAAGTCTCTCTCGAACTGACGAGTGAAGAGGCACGCGACTACGGACGAACCGGATCGCCATCGGTGGATGCCCTGGCCAAGCAGGTCGCCTCCGATCCGCGCAGGTTCGGTGCGCGAAACGTCAGGTTGAAGGGCGAGGATGTCGTGGCGGCACCGCTCGCCTGGCATCACCGAAGTCGAGGCGCGAGCCTGGCCGCCGACTCCTTCGAGGTAGGCTCGCCCGGTGTTCTCACAGTCGGCACCGATGATCCATGATGCAGGCGGCCATTGCTCGCCGAGCCTGCGCATCTGTCGTTGCCCGAAGCCGACCCACGGTCGATATGGCCGAACCGTTGATGAAGACTCGATACCTTCCGCCATGTCTCGGACTGCTCGTCCTTGCGACGACAGCGCATTCAAGGCCACCGGACCTGTCGAGCGTCCTCGAGGCGCGTTTCGACGGCGATCGCACCGGCGCCTGCGTCGTCGCGGCTCGCATCGACAGCCAACGCGTGGAGCGCCAATCCTTCTGCGCGAGAACGCGCGCCGCTGGTGCCTCGCCCGGATTCGAGTCGGCATTCGAGATCGGTTCGGTCACCAAGACCATGACATCGTTCCTGGTGGCCGACTTGATCGCCGCCGGGAAATGGTCGCTCGACGACCCGATCGCCCGGCACCTGCCGCCCGGCACGTCCGTTCCCCGCCAAGGAGAGCGACAGATCCTGGTGCGTGATCTGCTGACGCATACCGCCGGACTTCCACCGCTGCCGTCCCGCATGAGCCATGCTGATCCGGCCAATCCCTATGCGGCGCTGCGGGAGGCCGACCTGCTTGCGTCGCTCGGCGATGTACAGCTCGATCGACCCATCGGCAGTCAGGTCGAGTATTCGAACTTCGGGATGATGGTGGTATCCGCAGCGGTGACGAAGGCCTATGGCATGGATTACGAGGCGGCGGTCAAGGCACGGCTTTTCGAGCCGCTCGGCATGAAGGGGGCCTTCGTGACCACGCCCGCCCCCCGGGAATCGGTGGCCGTCGGGCACACCGCGCGCGGCACGCCGACAGCCGCTTGGACGGCGGCACCCACGCTGGCCGGCGTCGGCATGGTCAAGGCGACGCTGGACGACATGATCGCGTACGTTTCGGCGGAGATGCGCGACGGTCCGCTGGCCGCGCGCCTTCGCCTGACACAGCAACCGCTCAGCGCCGACTTCGCGATGAACTGGGGCCGGATGCGGGTCGAAGGCCGGGAGTGGCTGGTGCACGAAGGCGGAACGGGCGGCTTCTCGACGTTCGTGGGATTCGACCCGGCGGCGCATCGCGGCGTCGTCGTCCTGGCCGATGCCGCCCTGACCGACCTCGGCGGCCTGGGCGACGTGGGCTCGGCACTGATGGGCGCAGGCACGCCGGTCGCATCGCCGCGACGAGCGATCCCTGTTCCCCTGACCTTGCTCCGCGCGCTGCCTGGCGAATTCGCTCTGGGGCCGTTGACGCTGCGTGTTCGCGCTGCCGAGGGCCGCCTGTTCGCCCAGGCCACGGGGCAGGCCGAGTTCGAACTGCTCGCCGACGACAAGGGCGATCTCTATCCGTCGACGTTCGACGCCCTGCTCACGCCCCTGATCATCGCCGGGCAGGTCGACCGCTTCGTCTGGCATCAGGGCGGAGGCGCGATGGAGGGAAAGCGTGCTGGCCACGCAGAGCCGGCCTCGGTACCGGGCACCGGTCTCGCCGCAGACTGCGACGGCATCTACCGGGTGACGCCGCAGTTCCACCTGCGCATCTTCCGGGACGATGGCCGAGTGAAGGTGCAAGGGACCGGTCAAGCCGCGATCGCCGCCGATGTCGCCGGGCCTGATCGCATCGAGGTCGGAGCGGTGGGCGCGGTCGTGACGTTCAACAGAGATGCGAAGGGCGTGGTCGTCAGCGCGACACTGCGACAAGGTGGCGCGTTGCTAGAGGGGCGCAAGGAGTAGCGTCTGCGCCAGGACCGTGGCTGGGCGCTTCGCGCAGAAGGCCGCTCATTGCCGCGTATAGGTGCTCTCCTCGTGCTCGCCCTGCGGTCCAAGCTCGAAGAAGTTGGCAGTTGCCACGCTCCGGGGCCATGCCGAGTGCGGGTCGACGTCGGTCTTCGCGTTGAAGCTCATCTTCATCGGCATGGCGAGCGCCTGTCGGATCTCTTCCTCGTCCTTGGCCGTGGGCGCGCGCTGCTTGCGCATGTTCTCGACGGCGGTATCGACCAGTGCGCGGGCCTGCGCGGCGTCGAGCGACATGTCGACGGTCACCTGCAGATCCTGGCCGGCGGCGGCTGGTTGCGACACCGTGGCATGCCGATTCAGCTGCATGGCGTGACCTGGGCTCATCTCCATCGACTGTACGTCGTCCAGGGTCGATCCCGGCACCAGTGGCACATGGCGGAACCAACCGAGCGCCTTCGGGTATTCGGACACGGCCGACAGTAGTGCCGCGTCGGACATGGCCTGCACCGCCTGCACCAGCGGCTGCGCCTTCGTCGCGTTGCCGCCGAACAGCGTCTCGGCATAGTGCTTCAGCCGTGCGCGGAAGGCGGCGGGATCCGCGATGCGGGCCGGCATGCCCTGAGCGTCGATCGCCAACTCGACGAAGACGCCCTCGGCGAGCGCGCGCCTCACCAGGAATTGCGGGTCGCGTACCAGCGTGTCGACCGGGTAAGCAGGGTGGACGCCATGCACCGTCCAGCGCGATTGCAACTCCCCCTCGCTGCCGGAGGATCGCGCCACGATGTCGAAGTCCGACTCGGTGCAGCGCGGCGCGCCGCGATTCGAGTAGCCGGGCTGCCACTTCTCGCGGCAACTGCGGACGTGATAGCGAACGCGTTCGCCGGACGTTGCCGCAGGCAGCACGATCGCGGCGCCGTCGGGGCTCGAAGCCAGCGACGGCAGGCTACCGAAAGCGGCGAACGCAAGCGCCAGGACATGACGTGGCGTCATGATCTTCATGTGGTTTCCTCCCCGAGATGGCCTCGCAGTGTACGGTCGCGCGCGGCCGCGGCTGGCACACTTGGCATGACCGCACGTATGCTGCGGGCCGACGCATGAGGAAGCGCGCGTGAACTTGGCAGACTGGATCGAAGGCCTCGCAGCGTGGCGTGAGCGGCACCTCCGACGCCCCATGCTTGGCGCCGTGGTCGTCGGCCTCGGGGCGGGGGTTGCTTGCGCACTCGTCTTGACAGTGAGCATGTCGCTGATATTTGGATTGATCCCCGAAAGCATGCGCGGCGGATCGGCCGCAGCCCATCTCGCGAACATGAGCGCAGGGGGGATCTTCTTCGCCGCTGTCATCTTTGCCCCGCTCTTCGAAACGCTGCTGGGGCAAGTGCTTCCCATCGAGCTGGCCTGGCGTTTCGGCCTCGGCGGGACTGCCTGCCTATTGATCAGTGCCAGCACCTTTTCGCTGGGCCACGTAGCAAACGGTGCTGGCTTCGGCCATGCCCTGGGCACCTTCATCGGAGGCCTGGTCTTCGCGAGCTGCTACACCTGGGTGCGTGCCTCCGGCTGGCGCAGCAGCTACGTCGCTACGGCCACTGCGCACGCGACTAGCAACTTCTTGCTGATCTACCTTGTCGGCGCGCTCCTCCCCGAATGAAACTCCATTCAGGATCGCTTGCAGGGCCCCATGTTCCTTGAACGTGCTGACAGCCCCATCCACGTGAGTTGTTCAATGGGCTGACTGCAGGCGCGCAGCGGCGCTTCCGATCATCGCCGCAAGGCCTAATCTGTTTGAATCCACTTCTGCAACCGGCACCTCCCGCACTGCGGCGTCAGATGCCAACCGGCTGAGTCTCGACGTCCACGCTCATGCGAGACCGTCTCGGTCTCCAACGTTGGTCGCGATATGGCTGTGAATCTCTAGTTTCCATTGATCACGCGCTCGACTTCGGCGAGGCTCTTCTCGGCCCGAATAGCCGCAACCGCCGCACGCATTTGCTCAGCGCGCTTCTGATCGTGTGCGTTGGAGGCCAGCGGTGTCAACGCCTGGAGGGCTCGGTCGCGCTGATCGGCCTGCAGGTCGACCAGCGCCTCGTGTATCGCATAGCTGTCGATGCCGGGGGCCAGCGAGTGAGCACCGCGTGCCGCGTTCACGACGTTCACGTTGCTGCCGCCGCCGGGCAATGTGTATGACAGGAAGTAGAGATTGGCGGCATCGAACTTGCGCAAGCGGTAGGCCTTGAGGAACTGCTGCTTGGCTTGGCTCAGCAGATCGACCCGGGCATCGCCCTGGAGACCTTGCGCCTGCAGAAACAAGGCTCGTCCCATCAGGTAGTGCGCATCGAAGCTGCCCTCGTCGTTAGCCGCGTGCGCTTGCAGATCATCGATGGCGGCCTTGGCGTCTCCGAAAAGGATCTCCGCCCGGTCTCGTGCCAGGCGTAGGTCGGCTGATACCCCCGCCGGCGCACTCGCGAGCGTGCGTAGCTGTGCAAGCACCGTCTCGCCTTGCGCCTTGGCCATGCAGGTTCTCAGCAGGGATGCATTCAGCAGCCATTCCTGCGTCTCTTCTGGCAGCGCCTGGGCCTTTGGGATCGCGTTCGGGATGTCCTTGCTGCGAACCGTTATCACCGGCAACGCTTCGAGGTAGCGTTTGAGCACACGCTCGAGGCTGCTCATGGGAATGCCGGTCGACGGCTCGAAGGCGGCTACCGGGTCCTCTCCTGCGCCCACGCGAGCAAAGTAGGCGTTGAACCTCTTCGTGCGCTCGCTGTCGTTGAGCATGTAATGCGTCAGCAGCCACGACTGGGCGTAGAAATTGTCGACGTCGCGCTGGTCATGGGCCTTGTCGCCGCTGTTCAGGGCGAGCGGCGACAAGACTTTCTCGAACTTCATCCAACGGTCCTGCGCCAGCGTTCGCATTCGGCCGGGCTGCGGATACCCGAGCGAGACCTGGCCGTCGTCGATGAAGGCGGTGCTCATGTACTCGGCGAAACCCTCGACGTACCAGGACGGATAGTAGGCCGGGCTGGACTGGAACATGAGGTGGTGCGAATACTCGTGCAGCAAGATCATCAGGCCCTCGTCCGAGCCGTCGCGGGCCCAGTTGTCCTGCAAGGCGGCGTAGGCGAGCGAGCCTTCATCGCAAGGGAAATAGACCCCTGCGACCCGATCGGAGAAGTTCGGGCGGACCTTGCGGATCTGGGCCTGGTTGCGCAGCAAGTAGATGTCGAACTTGGACTGCGTGCGCGTGCCGACGGGATCGGCGCCCAGCAACATCAGGGCCACGTAGCGGAAGGCCTCGACCTGCTGCGCATAGGACTCGGCCTTGCCTGCAGGCCCGTCGGAGGTGATGACGAAATGATCGCTCTCGACGCGACTCCAGTCGGCAGCGCGAGCGTGCCCAGACAGGCCAACAGCGCCGATCAGCGCAATCAGAGCCGTTATCAATAGACGAATCGATGCGTCGCGCGGCCCTTGTCTGCTCATGGGCGCGAACATGGACGCGAACGAATTTCCAGCGAACGTCAAGCGAAGAACCACATATACCTCTGGCTGGCCTCGAGTTTCGGTCAACGCCGGGGCTGCGCCGCCTTCAGACGGGCAAACCTCTCGCCTCGTCGTTCGCGGCATTTCCTCACCGGGATCGTCGGCGTCCTACCTCGCTGACTGGAGTCGTTACTACGACATCCCGTGCAATTATCGGACAACTCGATGGCTTTGATCGAGTTCTACAGACCAAGCCTCGTTGACCATTCGGTTAACGGCTCCGCGTTACCCCGTTGGCACGCAAGTGCGCCTTTCGGCCTCGAGTCTGAGCAGGCCGGTGCCGCGATCGGGTCGTCGGCGTTACGATCGGCCTGAGCGCTTTCGGGCAGCACGCGGCCAGGAGCGGTCACTGTTGGTTGTCTCCGTTTCAGGGCACCTCTCCTCATGAAAATATTGGTGGTTGTCGTCTTGCTATCAGTCGTCGGCCTGCTCGGTCTCACCTTCGAACTTCGCCCGCAAGAAGCGACCTTTGAGCAGACGGAAGAGCTGAGAGGACGCATTGCCTACCAAGGGCGATATTCGGACGCGAGGCTGAGTCTGCGTAGCGTATTTTCGGGTGCCAGCGTTTTAGGCGGCACAAACGATGGATTCGCCCAACTGCCAAACGGCACTCAGGTCATTGCGCGCGTTGCGCGGGTACGCACGCTCCTCGGAGACATGCGGGTCATTGTCAAGGCGACCTCGCAGATCGACGGCCGCGCGGTTATCGATCGTTCGCCTGCCCAGTGCGTGCAGGATTGGGACCGGTCGACCATCTCGGTGCTGATTCCCGCGATCTTGACGTTCGTTGCTTTCTGCTTTGGACTTCGTTGGATATTCAGCGGCCCAACGAGCGCTTCTTCTCCTCGGACTCCAGGTCTCCCGCAGCTGTGAATGGTCATTGCGTCACGATCGACGTGGCTGCGCGCTGGCAGTCGGCCATTTCCTGCCGTTCATCGGCGACCACTCTGCGGTAGGCTGTGTCACCTGCGACACAGCATTCACTGGCCTCGGACATGCCAACGTTCTTCGCCCCAGAAGCCTGCGAGAAGCCGTTGACTCCAGGGGGGCGCGCGAACCATGGCGGCTTTCTATCTCGCTCAGGGCGAGCCCCGGCGACGCCGCTGCAGAGGGCATCCGTCAATGTCCACTGCCAAGTAAGCTACTGTGAACCATTAGTCGGAGATTCCCATTGCCTGGCCTCGACATGAACACCTCGCTATACGCGCTCTTTCGATACAAGGCTTGGGCCAATCGGGAGTTGCTCGCAACCCTGGAAGCCTTTGATGCGGCGCAATATCCCGACAGGTTTCGGGCAATGCTTGACATCCTCGGGCATGCCAACGTCGTGGATCGCATCTTTCGCAACCATCTGTCGAGCACCGTCGTCGAGATCATCCAGTCGACTGAGCCCGTACCTGAGCTAAGCCTTTGCCAACTGCGGACAGTCGTCGAAGCAACGGACGCTTGGTATCTTGGCTTCGTCGCCGACGTCGATGACCGGCGGTTGCGATTGCCCGTGCCGTTCGTGTTCACCGACGGCAACCAAGGCACCATGACTTGCGAGGAAATGCTGCTGCACGTGGCGACGCATGCCGGGTATCACCGCGGAAGCATCGGACAGATTCTTGAAGATCTCGGGTTCGATTCGCCGCCGGATTCGTTGACCAAGTATCTGCATCGACACGAGCCTGGTCGGCGCGTCCACGCGGCACAAGGGCGATGAGTCAAATGCCTTGGCAAGCGTCCGATTCCAACGCTAGCCGGCATCCATGACCCCGGAAGCGGTCATTTGAACGCCTCCGCGCGCGGTGATCCATCCGATATTCATTGATCGGCGTCGGGATCATGCGCATGGCGTTCTCGCGGTCGCGCCTGGAATGGTCGAAGCGGTCGACAGGCGGATATCGTCGGCGTCCGTTTGCGGACCGGGCCCGTACCTCGAAGATCTCGGGCGCAGCCCTTGGCGCCTCGAAGCGGCAAGCCTGCAGCGCAGCGAGGCTGGAACGCCGAGCGGATTGCCGAACTTGTCGCCTTGGGCGCAATGCGGACTGCGCTCCAGTTGCCGGCAGCGAGTTTGCGGATGTTCGCGCGGGGACGTTGGGCCGTCGAGCGGGCTCCGGACTTCGTAGCCCAAATGAAAAGGGCCTGGCCGAAGCCAAGCCCTTGAATCTGTTGGTGGAGATGAGGAGGATCGAACTCCTGACCTTCGCATTGCGAACGCGACGCTCTCCCAGCTGAGCTACACCCCCAACAGCCCAAAAGTATAACATACATTTCAAGGCTGTCCGGCAGCCGGTCAGTGGCGGGTGGTCGTGCCAGGCTGGTCGGCGGCGCCGTAGAAGCGCTGGGTCAGGGCGCGGGTGTCGAGCTGCAGCAGGTCGCGGTCGATCTCCTCGTCGACGACGTCGCTGACCTCGCGGTCGAGTGCCTTGCGCAGGCGGCCGAGGAAGCGCGGGGCGGCGGCGATTCGAAGGTGTGCGAAGCGGTGTTCGCGGTGCGCCTCGGTCAGGCGCAGGGCGAGCCGGCGCGCGAACAGCTCGGCTTCATGGTCGAGCTTTTCCTCGCCGGCCGAGCTGGTGGCGCTGCTGGGCTGCGCGGCGCCGGCGGGTGCGCGGCGGCCATACGCGTCGTGGCGGAAGTCGGCGTTGTGTGCGTGCGCGGCGGGGTCGTCGAGCACCTCGAGCTCGCGCAGGTCCCCGCCGTCGGCCTCGCGGCTCAGGATGCGCGCGCGGCCCTCGTTCGCGAGCACGATCCAGGTCGTGTCCATGTCCATCGTGGGCTCCTTGTCGATTGGCATGCGGCAGGCGCAGCAACCCGGGTGCCGTTCGAAGGCAGCACTTCGGGCCTGGCGATCCGCCACTTGCTCGTCGGCACGCCGGGCCGCGTCGGTTGCCGGGCGCGCGGGCTTGCCGCAGCGAGACGACCGGGGTCGTGCCGAGGCCGCGCTGAACGATTGTTCCAAGGTGCAACTGCATCCAGCACGATGCGAAGAACAGCGCTCGCCGGACGCGGGCTTCGACGCCCATTCGGGTCGAGCCGGTGTCCGTCGAGGCGCTCTGCGCGCTCATCGACGACGGGAGCTCCTGAGCCTCGCGGCGCTCAGCCGGCGGCGTCGCCCTCGTCGCCGCCGCGTTGTCGTTTCTCGAGCTCCCTGCGTGCCTCGTCGGACATCGGCGGCCCGTCGGGGCGCTCGACGTCGAGGCCGGTCGGCGGCGGCTCGGCGGGGCAGGGTTCGGCGGGTGGCGTCGTTCCCGGTGCGCGCGGCGGGTCGGTCATGGCGTTCTCCTTTCTCCTGCGAAAGCGAGCCATGGCCCGGGCGCGGCAAGGCGCGCGCCGGTCGACGGGGTGCTGCGCCCGCGATGTCCGATAGATATACGTGGTTAGGTATTCGATTTGCTGCCAGGAGGTCGACGTCTCGGCGTCGTTCGATCCGGTGGCACGCGCCGGCATTCAACCTCCAGGAGCCCATCATGACCTCGCAACAAGGCAGCAACTCCAGCAATCAGCAGAAGCAGCAGGAGCAATCCTCCGGCTCATCGAGCCGCGGCCAGCAAGGCTCGCACGGCGGCAAGCAGTCGGACAACCAGGCCAGCGACCGGCAGAGCCAGCGCGGCGGCAGCAGCGAGCAGCATTCCAACGCTGGCCGGAAGAGCCACAAGAACGAGCGCTGAGCCGCGCGATCGTTTCGGGGACGGGCCTTCGCGGCCCCGTCGTCGCTTCTGCGCCCGCCCGGGACGGCAACGGCGATCCTCCGGCAGGGTAGGGCGGGAATCGCCGCGTGGGCGGGAACCGGTTCCAATCCCTGAAACAAGTTGTTTCCGGTTCCGGCCCTCGATGCGTGGCAGCCGGGGATGGGAACGTCCGCGCAGTCAAAGGCGCGTCGACGGGAAGGGGGAGGCACGCGAGCCGGCGAGCCCGCGACGTGTTCAGCAGCGCGCCGTGGCAGGCGCTGCGGGACGCCTGCCTAGCTGCCGGCGTTGTTGACGTCGTAGTCGAAGGCGCGGCGGCTCGTGTGCGGCAGCGCTTCCTGCGCGCTTCGCCAGGCGTGCAGCGTGCAGGACACCGCAGCGCCGAGCACCACGGCCAGCCAGGCGGCAACAGCCCACCAGGCACCCTGGGAGCCGCGGATCGCATACCCGATTGCCGCAAATCCTGGCGTCAGCAGCAGCGGGGCGATGTTCAGTCGGGGTCGGTACGTGCCAAACACCCTGGCCTTGGACATGGAGGGGCTCCTTGCCGGTCGTTTCACCGAGTGTGCCGGGTTTGGCAATTGTCATGCCGGTGACTTGTTTCGAGATGTATCCTGCCGGGCCGATTTCGCTTCGGCCAAGCGGTGTCATCACGGATTTTTTCACGGTCCGACGAGCAGCTCCGTCACCACCGGCCGGTGTTCCGACCCGTCACGGCCGCCCGGCGCCGCCGCGTGCACGCCGATGTCGCGGCTGACGAGCACGTGGTCGATGCGCAGGAAGCTGAAGCCCGGGCGCAGGTCGTGGCCCAGCGTGTAGCCGTAGCCGATGGCCGCGCTCGAGTAGGCGTCGCGCAGGCCGGCGGCGAGCAGGCGGCGCACCACCGGCGAGCGCTCGTCGGCGTTGAGGTCGCCGGCGACGATCACCGGCCCCTTCGCGCGGGCGACGGCCGTCGTCAGCTGGATGGACTGCGCCATCCGGTCGCGGAAGTTGTCCTTCCACTCCAGCAGCCCGCCGGACGCCTTGCCGCGCGCGGCGTTCAGGCCGTCGCGCGGCGACACGAAGTGCGCGGTGAACAGGTCGATGTCCTTGCCGGCGAAGCGGAGCGTGCAGTGGACGAAGTCGTCCTCCTGGCCGGAATACGACATGTTGCCCGGGCCGCAGTGCGACAGCGGGTAGCGGCTGGCGACGATGTACTGGTCCTGCACGTAGACCTGGCGGCCCTTCAGCGCGGCCTTCATCGGGGCGGGCAGCGCGTCCGCGCGCTCGATCGACTGGCCGTCCTGCATCACGATGACGTCCGGATCCTGGCTGGCGATCTCCCAGGCGATCTTCGCGTAGCCGTCGGGCGTCCGGCGCGCGAGGTAGGCCTTGATGTTGTACGTCATGAAGCGCAGCCGGCTGCCGCCCTCGTCGGGCGATCCGACCGCCAGCCCCATCAGCTCGGTGGCGACGACCAGCGGGGCCAGGAGCGCCAGGGCACGCCAGCGCCAGCCGAGCGGCCAGGCGCAGCCCACCAGCAGCAGCGCCGGCACCAGGTAGGCCGGGAACGGGACGTAGCGGGCGATCTCGATCCACCACATCTCCTCGCTGCCGAAGCGAAAGCCCAGCGCCAGGACGCACACGACCGCCAGGCCGAGGACGACCAGGAAGGCGAGGAGCCGGTGGTGGCGCGGACGAGGCGCGGGAACGAGGGCGGGCGAGCGGTGGCGGTGGCGCCGGGGCGGGATTTCGTGCACTTCTTCTCGAATCTGGGCCTGGAACGTCGCCCTACGACTTAGGGGGAAGCCTTGAGCAGCCGCAACGTCCGTGCATTTGTTCCGGCTCCCCCATCCGGGCGGATTGCCCGCCAAAGGTTACGGCTCGTATCATGCCATTCGACAGCCCGCCTTAAGCATTTGCACTGTACCGCCAGAGCCGAGAAGAACGGCCATCGCGCGGCCGCGAAGGCAGAAGTCGCACCCGAGGGAGGGCGCGCAGGTCGGGGCGACCACTTTTGGTGTGGCACGGATCCGCGCGGATCCCTGCTGTTGGAGGACACCCGCATGAATGAAACGACACCGCGCCTGTTCGACGTCGACTGGTCGGCGTTCGACCCCTGGAAGGTCACGCCGGTTCGCCACCGCATCACCGAGCATCCGCTGCTGCAGATCGAGCAGCTCGTGCAGCTGAGTTCGCGCCTGGCCAGGCACGGCCGCATCCGCACGCACAGCAGCGAGGCGTACGCCGGCACGGCGTTCAACCACGCGCCGATGCTGTACCCCAACCAGCGCTCCCCCGAGGAGACGCTGGCCAACATCGCGTCGGCCAAGGCGTGGATGTCCCTGCTCAACGTGCAGACGGACGACGTCTACCGCGGTCTCGTCGACGAGATGCTCGACGACCTGAAGCCCGCCGTGGACCGCGTGGACCCGGGCATGACGTACCGCGGCGGCTGGATCTTCGTGACCTCGCCGAACACCGTCACGCCGTTCCACATGGACAAGGAACACAACTTCATCATGCAGATCAAGGGGCACAAGCGCCTCTACGTCTGGGAGCCCGACGACATCGAGGCGGTGAGCGAGGAGGCGCGCGACCTGTTCCACGCCAACCACAGCCGCGACCTCGTCAACTGGCGCGAGGAGCTGCGCAGCCGCGCCCACGTGTTCGACCTCGAGCCGGGCATGGGCGCCTACATGCCGTCCACCGCGCCGCACATGGTGGAGAACGGCGACGGTCCGTCGGTCACGGTCAGCTTCACGTACTACACCGACGCGACGCGCCGCGATTCGCGCCTGCACGCGATGCACCAGCGCCTGCGCGGCTGGGGCATGCGGCCGGCGCCTGTCGGCACGCGCCCGGTGATGGACGGCCTGCTGGACGCCGGCTTCGGCGCCGCCCGGCTGCTCGGTCGTGCGGCGAACGCGATGCGCGGCCGCACGACGCTGTCCGACCGCGTGCCGTACGCGCACGCGGCCATCGTCTGACGCCGTCGCGAGCCGGATCATGAACGCCGTTCCAACCCGGGACGCCGCGGCCGTCACGCCACCGCCGCAGGACGGCGCGACGCGCCCGCTGGCAGCGTTGCTCGGCACGCGCGCGAGCGCCGCGGGCGCCGCGCCGCGCGTCCACGCGCTGGCGCTGCCCGCCGGCCACCTGCGCGCATTCGGCGCCGCCGCCGACCGCCTGCCCGACACGCCGCTCGTCGCCGCGTGGGCGCTGCTGCTGGCGCGCTGGAGCGGCCAGCCGTCGGCGACCTGGGTGGAGCCGATCGGGGGCGTGCGCGTCGCCGGCGCGGTCGTCGAGGGCACGGCGGGCGAGTTCCTGGCCGCCGTCGACGCGGCGCGCCGCGCGGCGCAATCCGGCACGGCCAGCGACTGCGAATGGGCCTGCGGCGCGGGCGCCGTGCCGGCGGGCGTCGAGATGGTGCTGACCCTGTCCGGCGAAACGCTCGCGCTGCGCCTGCCGGCCGACGTCGACGCCGACCTGGCGGACACGCTGGCCGCCCGCATCGCGGACGTCGCGCTCGCGCTGTGCGCGTCGGGCAGCACGAGGCTGAGCGACATCGACGCGATCGGCGACGCCCAGCGCGCGCTGCTGCTGCACACGCTCAACGCGCCGCTGCATCCGGTCGACCCGGATGCCAGCGTGCATGGCCTGTTCGCGCGCATCGCGGCGCAACGCCCCGGCGCCCCGGCGCTGTGCTTCCGCGGCGCGATCACCACCTATGCCGAGCTCGACGCGCAGTCCGGCCGCCTCGCCGGCCAGTTGCGCGCGCAGGGCGTCGGCCCCGGATGCGCGGTGGCGATGGCACTCGAGCGCTCGCCCGTGGCGATCGTCGCGGTGCTCGCGATCCTGAAGGCCGGCGGCTGCTACCTGCCGGTCGACGCGGGCCATCCGCCCGCGCGCCTCGCATTCATGTTGAAAGACGCCGGCGCGACGCTCGTGCTGTGCTCGCCCGAGCATGCCGGCGCGTTCGCGCAGGCCGACGGCGCGCGCGTGCTCGCGCTCGGCGACGACGGCACGATCCCCTTGCCCGCCGGCACGCCGGCGCGCGCGGACACGCCTGGCGCGGGCGCCCGCGACCTGGCCTACCTGATGTACACGTCCGGCTCGACCGGCCAGCCCAAGGGCGTGCAGATCACGCACGACTCGATCCTGCGCCTGGTCGTCGACGCCAACTACGTCCGCCTGGATGCGCAGACGCGCTTCCTGCACGCCGCGCCGCTCGCCTTCGACGCATCGACGCTGGAGATCTGGGGCCCGCTGCTCAACGGGGGCTGCTGCGTGCTGCATCCCGAGCCCATGCCCACGCCCGCGGGCCTGCAGGCCGTGATCCGTGACGATCGCGTCGACAGCGCCTGGCTCACCGCCGCGCTGTTCAACGCGATCGTCGACGACGACCCGCTGCACCTGAAGGGCCTGCGCCAGCTGCTGATCGGCGGCGAGGCGCTGTCGGTGCCCCACGTGCGCCGCCTGCTGGATGCGCTGCCCGAGGTCGACCTGATCAACGGCTACGGCCCGACGGAGTGCACCACCTTCGCGGCGACGCTGCACATCCCGCACGACATCCCCGCCGACGCGCGCGCGGTGCCGATCGGGCGCCCGATCAACGACACGCATGCGTTCATCGTCGGCCCGGCCATGGAACTCCTGCCGCGCGGCTGCGTCGGCAAGCTGTTCGTCGGCGGGCGCGGCCTCGCGCTCGGCTACCTCAACCGCCCGGAGCTGACCGCGGAGCGCTTCGTCGCCAGCCCGTTCGCGGCCGGCGAGCGCCTGTACGACACCGGCGACCTCGCGCGCTGGCTGCCCGACGGCACGATCGATTTCCTCGGCCGCGCCGACCAGCAGGTCAAGATCCGCGGCTTCCGCATCGAGCTCGGCGAGATCGAGGCGGTGATCGCCGCGCACCCGGCCGTGCAGGCCTGCGCGGTGGGCGCGATCAAGGACGCCGCCGGCAACACGTCGCTGGCCGCCTGGCTGGTGGCGCAGGCCGGCGCGGCGGCGCCCGAGACGCCGGCGCTGCGGGCGCACGTCGCGCGCGAGCTGCCCGAGTTCATGGTGCCATCCGCTTTCGTGTGGATGGAGCGCCTGCCCATCACCGCCAATGGCAAGCTCGATCGCTCGGCCCTGCCGCGTCCGGCCAACGACCGGCCCGAGCTGGCGACGCCGTTCCGGGCACCGGCGGATGCGCACGAGCAGCGGCTGTGCGCCGCCTTCGCCGCGGTGCTGGGCGTGGGCCGCGTCGGCGCGGACGACAACTTCTTCGAGCTGGGCGGCAACTCGTTGCAGGTGCTCAAGGTGCTCGCGGGCCTGAAGCAGGACGGCGGCGGTACCTTGAGCGTCGCCGGCTTCTTCCGCCACCCGACGCCCGCCGCGCTGGCGCGCCAGCTCGCGTCCGCGAGCGATGCCGCCGCGCCGCGCGTCACCGGGTCGCCGGATGCCGCGACGCCCGCGCGCGGCGGCGACGACGAGCCCGTCGCGATCATCGCGCTGGCGGGCCGCTTCCCCGGCGCGCGCGACGTCGAGCAGTTCTGGGCCAACCTCTGCGAAGGCCGCGACAGCATCACCCACTTCGGCGAGGGCCAGCTCGATCCGTCGCTGGCGGCGTCGCTGGTGTCCGACCCCGACTACGTGCGGGCGCGCGGCATCGTCGACGACGTCGAGATGTTCGATCCGGGGTTCTTCGGCATGACGCCGCGCGAGGCCGAGCTGATGGACCCGCAGCAGCGGATCTTCATGGAGCTGTGCTGGGAGGCGCTGGAGCGCGCGGGCCACGTGCCCGACGCCGACGAGATGCCCATCGGCGTGTTCGGCGGCATGTACAACGCCACCTACTACAAGCATCACCTGCAGCCGCGGCCGGATCTCGTGGAGATGCTGGGCGAATTCCCGGTGATGCTGGCCAACGAGAAGGACTACGTGGCCACGCGCGCGGCCTACCGCCTGAACCTGACGGGCCCGGCAGTCAACGTGTTCACCGGATGTTCGACGTCGCTGGTCGCCATCGCCCAGGCCTTCTGGAGCCTGCGCCAGGGCGATTGCCGCATGGCAGTGGCCGGCGGCGCGTCGATCACGTGTCCGCCGCGCAGCGGCTATCTGCACCAGGCGGGCTCGATGCTGTCGCCCGACGGCCGCACGCGCACCTTCGACGCGCAGGCGGGCGGCACGGTGTTCAGCGACGGCGCGGCCGTGGTCGTGCTCAAGCGCCTGTCCGATGCGATCGCGGACGGCAACGAGGTGATCGCCGTGATCCGCGGCGTGGGCCTCAACAACGACGGCCGCAACAAGGCGAGCTTCACCGCACCGAGCGTCGACGGCCAGGCCGCGGCGATCGAGCGTGCGCTGCGCGTGGCCGGCGTGCCGGCACGCAGCCTCTCGTACGTCGAGGCGCACGGCACCGCCACGCCGATGGGCGACCCGGTCGAGATCGAGGCGCTGAACCAGGCCTTCCGCCGCAGCACCGCCGACCAGGCCTTCTGCCGCATCGGCTCGCTCAAGAGCAACGTCGGCCACATGGTGATCGCCGCCGGCGCCAGCTCCGTCATCAAGACGGCGCTCGCGCTGCAGCGCGAGCAGCTGCCGGCCACGATCCACTACGCCGCGCCGAACCCGGCGATCCCGTTCGACGGCTCGCCCTTCGTCGTCAACGACCGCCTGCAGCCGTGGCCGCGCGCCGCGCAGCCGCGCCGCGCGGGCGTCAGCAGCTTCGGCGTGGGCGGGACGAACGCGCACGCGATCCTGGAGGAGGCACCGCTGCGCGAGGCCTCGACGCCGGCCGACGGCGCCCAGCGCCTGCAGCTGGCCGCGCGGTCGGCCGCCGCGCTCGAGGCGATGGCGACGCGGCTCGCCGATCACCTCGAGGCGCGTCCCGACGCCAACCTGGCCGACGTCGCGCACACGCTCGAACACGGCCGTTCGCGTTTCGTCCATCGCACTGCCGTCGTGGCCGCGGACGTGGCCGAGGCCGTCGCCGCGCTGCGCACGCGCGGGCACGCCTCCCGCGTGTCGGGCGCGCTCGCCGCGAAGACGCCGTCCACCGTCTGGCTGTTTCCGGGCCAGGGCGCGCAGTACGCGGGCATGGGCCTGGCGCTCGCGCGCGCCGACGCCGCGTTCGGCCGCGCGTTCGACGAGGCCCTGGACGCCGTCGCGCCGCACCTGGCCTTCGACCTGCGCGCGCGCCTGGCCGACGAGTCGGCCGACGCGCTGCGCGCGACCGAAGCCACGCAGCCGGCGCTGTTCTGCATCGAGGTCGCGCTCGCGCGTGCCTGGCAGGCCCGCGGCCTGCAGGCGGCGGCGCTGGTCGGCCACAGCATCGGGGAATTCGCCGCGGCGGTGGTCGCCGGCGTGATGTCGCTCGCCGACGCGGCGCGGCTGGACGCCTGCCGTGGCGCGCTGCT
>Ga0207695_10002740_pt1 | contig 25691 bp, 20 predicted proteins | sample KBSC54metaG_FD_184354 | JGI IMG/M metagenome (GOLD analysis project Ga0207695, IMG submission 184354) | Corn rhizosphere microbial communities from Kellogg Biological Station, Michigan, USA - KBS C5-4 metaG (SPAdes) (version 2) | ecosystem: Host-associated > Plants > Roots > Rhizosphere > Soil...
CCATCGCTTACGGGCCAGACATAGATTATGTCATAGGAAAAGCCAAGGATGGTAGAAAGTTCATTATTGCTGCTGATTTAGTTGAAACATTTATTGCTGCTACAGGGATTGGAAGTTTAGTTGGGGCACATAGCGGCTTTTCATTTAAGGGCGCTGAACTCGCAGGTACGCTTTGTAAGCACCCGCTTAGTGCGCTGGATAAATATTATGATGAAATTCAAGTGCGCGTTTTACCGGGTGATTTCGTTACGACCGAAAGCGGTACTGGTCTCGTGCATATCGCGCCATCGCACGGCTTGGATGACTTTAATCTGGGCAAGGAATATGGCCTGGAAATTCCTTATACCGTTGAGCCTGACGGGCGCTATGTCATGACGTTGCCACTGTTTGGCGGGGCGCGGATTTATAATGACCAGGGTAAAAAGGGCGATGCAAATAAACGTGTGATCGCTGCATTGGAAGAAGCGCATGCGCTACTCGCCAAGGGCCAATATGTGCATTCCTATCCGCATTCCTGGCGATCAAAAGCGCCGCTGATTTTCCGCACGACGCCGCAATGGTTTATCGCGATGGATGATGACAATCAAATCCGCGCGCGTGCGCTGCAGGCGATTAAGGATACGCGTTGGGTGCCAGGCGCCGGTGAAACGCGTATTCGCTCCATGGTGGAATCACGCCCGGACTGGTGCATTTCGCGTCAGCGCACCTGGGGTGTGCCGATTGCGATTTTCATTGATAAAAAAACGCGTCTGCCCTTGCGCGATGCCGAGGTTTGCGCGCGCATCATTGCCATTTTTATGGCCGAGGGTTCCGATGCCTGGTTCACACACGACGCGCAGGAATTTTTGGGTGATAAATATCAGGCGGCTGATTACGAGCAAGTATTTGATATCGTCGATGTCTGGTTTGAATCGGGTTCAACCCATGCTTTTGTATTGGAAGCGCGCGGCCTATCAACACCCGCGGATTTATATCTCGAAGGGTCAGATCAACACCGTGGCTGGTTTCAATCATCGCTATTGGAATCGGTGGGTACGCGCGGTCGCGCGCCATTTAAAACAGTTTTAACGCACGGTTTTGTGCTGGATGAACAGGGCCGCAAAATGTCCAAATCCATCGGCAACGTGATTGCGCCGCAGAAGGTGATGGAGCAATACGGCGCTGATATTTTGCGCCTGTGGGTCTGTAATTCCAATTACGCCGAAGATGTTCGTATTGGTAACGAGATTTTAAAACAGCAATCTGATCTGTACCGTCGCTTGCGAAATACGCTGCGTTATTTACTGGGCGCTTTCGCGGATTTTGATTCAGCCGCCAAAGTCGATATGGTGCAAATGCCCGAACTTGAAAAATGGGTGCTGCACCGCCTGGCTGAACTGGACGGGCAAGTCCGCACGGCGCTTGCGGCGTTTGATTACAACCAGCTTTTCATTACGTTACATGAATTTTGCAATACAGATCTATCCGCCTTTTATTTTGATGTGCGTAAAGACAGTCTTTATTGCGATGCGCCCTCCGCGCCGCGCCGCCAGGCTGCGCTATGGGTCATGAATCAGGTGTTTTTGCATCTGACTGCCTGGCTTGCGCCTATTCTGGCCTTCACTTGCGAAGAGGCCTGGCAGCATTACGCGCATAAAGATGTTGCATCCGTCCACCTGCGCGTGATGCCCACGGTACCAGCGGCATGGCGCGATGATGCGCGCGGCTCTGAATGGGAAAAGATACGCGCCTTGCGCGCCATTGTTACCGCGCAACTTGAAACCATGCGCGCAGATAAAGTTATCGGCTCTGCTTTGGAAGCCAAAGTGATTTTCACCGTGCCGGATATTGAAACACAGGCACTCTTAATGCGTGTGGAGTTTCAGGATTTATGCCTGGTGTCGGATTTAAGAATCGAAACCGGATCCGCCGTTAACAGCTCCGCAGTTAAAATTACCGATGCGGAAAAATGCGAACGCTGCTGGCAGTATTTGCCGGAGGTTGGAAGCAATCAAAACCATTCAACCCTTTGCAATCGCTGCACCAGCGCCGTGGAAGAGAGCCAGAAACTGGCTGCCTGATTACAACTGCGCTAAAATCCGGCCAATCTGCTCACCCAGGATTTTTGCGTTGACTTCGCGCAGGGCGCCTTCGGGTAAATCGCCCAATGGAAATGAGCCATAAGACACGCGGATCAATCGCGTGACATGTAATTCAAAATGTTGCATCGCCCGGCGAACTTCGCGGTTTTTACCTTCACGTAGCGAAACGTCCAGCCACAATTGCCGCGCGCCTGGTTTTTGCCGCGGCTCGCGCGCCGCATGAATGGCGCCGAATTTTATACCCTCCACGGTTATGCCGTCGGCGAGCGCGTTTGAAAATTCATCGCGCCAGGTGCCCTGCACACGCACGCGGTAACGCCGCAGCCAGCCCGTAGACGGCAATTCTAAATGACGTTTCAGTGCGCCGGAATTCGTCAGCAATAATAATCCTTCAGTATTATAATCCAGCCGTCCGATGGGCATGACGCGCGGCAGTTCTGGCGGTAGTGTATCGTAAATCGTGGTGCGTCCTTCGGGGTCGCGTTCACACACCATGACATTTTTCGGTTTGTGATAAAGCCATAGCCGCGCGGGTTCTTTGACGCCAACCGGCACGCCGTCCACGATGATTTTATCATCCCCGTCCACCAGGGTTGCGGGATGGGCGATGACTTCGCCATTCACCGCAATGCGACCCTCCGCGATCATCGTCTCGACCGCGCGGCGCGAGGCTACGCCGTGGCGGGACAGGTATTTGGCGATGCGTTCTTTTGCTTGCCCTGCGGCAGTCGGGGTTTTGTCTTGTGTGGTCACGCCATATTGCCTATCACGAAAGGCGATGACAAATCCAATGGCAATTGCGATGGAAGAGGCGCGGTGCGCGGTGAAAGCAGGTGAAGTGCCCGTGGGCGCGGTTATCGTGTGCGCAGGCGAAGTCATCGCGCACGCGCATAATCTGACGGAAACGCAATATGATCCGACCGCCCATGCCGAAATGCTGGTGATCCGCGCGGCGGCGGCAAAGCTGGGTGATATGCGTCTGACAGATTGCGATTTATATGTAACGCTGGAGCCTTGCGCCATGTGTGCGGCCGCGATCTCCCATGCACGTGTGCGGCGGTTAGTTTTTGGTGCCTATGACCCCAAAGGCGGCGCGGTGGAACATGGACCCAAATGGTTTTCCCAGCCAACCTGTTTGCACCGTCCCGAAGTATTAGGCGGCGTGAGCGAATTGGAAGCCGGGCAATTATTGAAAGATTTTTTTATGGAGCGGCGATGATGGCAAAGGCGATGAAAGTTTTGCATGTCATGGCGGGAGCACCCACCGGCGGCGCGGAGACTTATTGTGTGGATGCCTTGCTGACGCTGCAACATGCAGGCCTGCAACAGATATTATTGACGCGCCCGCATACCCAGCGGCTGGCAGAATTAAAGAACGCGGGCGTAGAAATCCGAACCGCACCATTCGGTAAAATATTCCGTGACGCGACACAGCGCGCCGTGCGGCAAGCGATCAAAGATTTTCAGCCGGATATCATTCAATACTGGATGGGCCGCGCGGCAAGTTATGCGGTACCAGGCAAACATAAGAACATCGGCTGGTTCGGCGGTTATTACGATTTGAAACGGTATCCGCACATGGATGCTTATGTTGGTGTTACATATGATCTTGCACGCCATATCCGCGCAGCAGGCGCACCTGAGGGCAAAGTTTTTACCATTCATACCATCGCTGATTTGCCATCCGCCGCGCCGGTATCGCGCGCGGAATTTGATACACCGGAACATGCGCCACTCTTGCTGGCGCTTGCGCGACTGCATCCTAAAAAAGGTTTGGATGTTTTATTGCGCGCGCTGGTGGATCTGCCCGGCGTTTATTGTTGGATCGCGGGTGATGGTCCGTTAAAACACGCCTTACCGAAATTGGCGGCGCAATTGGGCATTGCGGACCGCGTGCGTTTTCTGGGCTGGCGTAACGATCGAGCTGCGCTGTTGGCAACCTGTGATGTTTGTGTTTTTCCGTCGCGCTATGAGCCCTTTGGCACCGTTATGATTGAAGCCTGGGCGGCGAGTAAACCGCTCATTGCCGCCGCCGCCGCCGGGCCCGCGGCCTATGTTAAAAATGAAAAAAACGGCCTGCTGGTGCCGGTGGATGATGTGGATGCGCTCAATTATGCCATTGCACGCGTCATCAGTGATATTGATTTATGCCAGCGATTGATTGATGGCGGATGGCAAAGTTACCAAGCGCAATTCACGCCTGCCGTGATGGTGACGGCATACCAGGATTTATATGCCGCGATAGCCTGATGTTTCTTGCTTCTTTTGTGCCGCCTTGCTAACAAATTGCGGACCGGGCATATGGCGCAGCGGTAGCGCGCTTCCTTGACATGGAAGAGGTCACAGGTTCGATCCCTGTTATGCCCACCACGGGTTTGTCCCGGGAAGTCCAAAGATGTTTAAGAGTTAAACAAAATCAATGATTAAATAGAATTTATTGTCCGGGAGCGTTCCAAGAGGTTCCTTGAAATCCTGGACAAATTGGGGTAACTTTGGGGATAGGAGTCTGTTGAACGAATTAAGGGCATACATGTGGGGAGAATCTTATCCGAAAGGTCCCAATTATTAGGTTTTTCACAAAATAAAAAAGACTATTATTAAGAGGCATTACTGGAGGTTTTAATGGCTGCAATTCAAGACAGATCTCGCGATATTATTATAAAGGCTCTGAGCGCTGGTTCCTGGCCGGATTCTGTCGATCATATTTGGGCGGCCCTACCTGAATCAAAGCCTATTATACTCACAAAGGCAGAGGCAATGAAAGTTCTTGCGCATTCAGCCTCTGACAGAAGCTTTTGCGCAAGCCTGTTGCTTAACGATGAAACGGCTCCAATTTGTAATCGCCTAAAAATTGTGGTCAATGGTGCCGAGCATTTCTTTAGGGATGGACTAACAGAAATGGATGCTGCCACCGGAAAATCTTTAGTTGCAGATTCTCTGCCACAAACAGCGCACCCGGAACGGTTCATTGCCGGGCTTTACCAAGGCCTAAGATTGCCTTTGGCAAAAGTACTGGATGAAGACGGCAATACGATTGCGCATCTTATATTCAAAGAATTCGCCAGCAAAGGGAGAGACCTTGAACGTTGTACCACTGAACTTCTGGGCGCGACAACGGCACAACAAGAATTCTCAGTCTGGCAGCAAATCAATCGCTATGGTGAATTTCCGTTGGATTTACTTTTGCGTGTCCCACCCAAGCCCACAGAACATTTTGTACATATTCAAACGATTATTGAGCAAGATGGTTGCTCGCGGCTGGAAAATGAAGGCTTAGTCAATACATTAACAAGTCGTAGCAGGTTAGGCATGAGATTAACAAGAAATAATACTGCTTGGTGCGTGCGACATGCTGATCAGGCAAATTTAGTTTTATGATATGAAATTTTATAGGTCATGGCTCAAAATCTAGCAGATAAACAAATAGCAGCGAATGAAAAGAATTTAGGCTTTGAAATTCTAAAAGCGCGTAATGAAGGCTTCGTTAGCCGCCTCGCCAAACGATTGATGAATAGCCCGCATTATAATACGGATGATATTGAGGATTTAATTCAAGACACATGGGTAATCGCATATAGAAATTTTAAGGAATTCCGGGGAACCTGCCAATTTACCACATGGTTATATCGCGTTGAAATGAATAGATATTTAAATATAGAAAAACAGAACGGTAGGCGACCGTTATGTTTAAGTCTGGACGAAATAAAGTCTTATAGAGAAGATGCAAATTCTTATTTAGATCTTTTGGAAAGCCGGGATCATAGTCCAAGTCAGGCGCTTGAAGTGAAAACAAGTAATGCAAATCTTATGCTCGCAATTAATAGAATTCCACCAATCTATAGGCAAGCTGTCCTGCTAAGAGATATCGAAGGTTTATCTTATATTGAGATTGCAGCTGCGTGTGGTGTATCTTTGGAAGCAATCAAAACACGAATAAAACGTGGACGTGAAATGATTGCTAAAAAATTGGGGTCAGATGAAACCATGTATGCTTTGAGACCGTTAGAATCCCGGAAAATCATACCCGCTCTGCAAGATAGGCCTGTAAGAAACGGAACGCATGGAGTTCCAGGGCCTGGGAACGGGTAATTCCACTTCCTGCCCACATCATGTGCGCCGAACCAACAGTGACATTTTATTTTCAAAGATCATGCAGGCGTTATGTAGGCCAAGCATACACTATTTGTTACGGCTTTGACTTGCATCAGGATTAGCAGGCGCGCGTGATGGATACCATGACGATATAAATTTAATAATGCTGCTCATGCGCGATTAAGTGTAAAGCGTCAGGCTTTTAACTTCTTCAGGGATTGCGGCAATTTCATCATATCTCGCCAGCCACATGAATCCGCCCAGGCAAAACAGCAGGCCGCCCCAGGTAAGCAACAACACGGCAAGGGTCATGTTTTCAGGAACGAAGTCACCTATATATAAATGCAGCGGCGTCATGACTTGTCGCAACAGCGGTTCAAAGGAATGGTAGAGTGGGAAAGATAGGACTTGATCCGGCGAGGTTTCATGAGCAAGACGTGGAACGTTGAAAAGCATGAAAATGGTTAGGCCAACGTTACATATTCCTGTCATGATAAACTCAACCCCCAAGAGTCTGAAGATTGCCCCTGGTTTGTTGGAGCTTACTTTGACCCAAATCCAAGCTATTAATATAGCAGCGACGATATGAAATCCTCCGCGAATAAAAATTTCTATAAAATTACTTTCAAAAAATGCAGGCATAAATTGCCTGACCATAACTGGCAATAAGACCGTGAAAAATACAACTACGCCACCTGAAATCAAAAACCGGAATCGGGACATCAGCAAATAAATCGTTGTATGTATCATCAGAATGATGGTGAACTGCGCAAGGTAAACCAGTAATGGAATGTCATGAAACGATTGAGCGCCCAAAAAGACGGGGAAGTTTGCAAAGAAAAAAGCAACTATAGATGTCAGACCAAAGGGCAGGCAAAGCAATAGACGTTCCCAGGCAGGGATATGGTGCCATTCCTGATAAACCCAGGAAATGGCCCTCTCGATTGTATTAAGGATAAAAAAATGCTCCCGCATAAGATTGGAAGCAAACCCTGCTTGCCTGGGCACGTCCCGAACCTGTTTTGTCACTGGACTGCGAAAATCCTTGCCCCCATATAGCCATTTGCGAAAGATTGATTCACGTTTGGCCCGATTTTTATCTTGCGCATCCTTTATTTCTCGAATGAGGGTTTTGCGAAGGAAAGTCAGATGGACGATCACGGCCAAGAGGGCACCGATGCCAAGCAATTGCAAAATAGAAAATTTTTCGAGCATCATCTCGATTTGTTCCATATGCCCCCCCACAATGATCGTCTTAGCTAACCTATTATGGAGACATAGCGCAAGGGCAATGCCCCGAAAGCTTAAGAAAAGCGCTGAATTCGGCCAAAAATAAAAGATTAACAAAAGTTTAACTATTTTTCGCTTGCAATAATTTTTTAGCTTGATTCGTACCAGAGATATGCTATACAATACATCCGTCAATAGCCCCTATGGAGGGATTTGAGATGGACGGTCGTAAACTTCTTGCGCGCGCAGCAGCCCTCGGCTCTGCTGTCGTTTTTATCACTTCAGGTCTTGTATCACCAAGGGCCTATGCAGATGGCGCTCCGGACAGTGGGAAACCAGCAGCAAGCGCTCCGGCAACCGAGAAAAAAGCACCTGTAGTTAGCGAACAAGCTGTGCGAAAGTTGTTTGAAGATGCGACGCTCTATGGGGCGGATATTATGAGCGCGAATCTCCATAAATATGGAGACCATCTAGGGCTAGATCCTGACAATAGGGATATTTTTAAGTTCACCGGAAACTTCGCTGAATGGAAATCTAATTTTCCTCACTTGGTTGAAGGGTTTGATGACGTAGATAAGTTTTTACGCGAGCGGTATAAGAAGGCCACAACCGATCAAGCGAGGGCGGCGATTGTAAGCTTTAAGGCACTAGGTGGAGTTGATTTGGCCAAGGAAGCTGCGGTGGATGTCTTTGGAGCCGTTCATGCCGTTCCGAATTTATATGAAGATAAGCCAACTTCTATTTTGGATAACAGCACACCTTGGAGTGCGGGGAAAACGAAATATGAGTTGAACATAGGCACTTTTAACGCTGTTACCAAAAAATGGGAGGATAAACCTTATTCCGATGGAAGGACCCCTGTGACTGTAACTAAGGAATGGGCGGAGACCCTTTTGGGTGGTGCCCGTGAACATGGAATGGCTTTTTCAGACTATATGAAATTCTATCTTACCCGTGATTTTGCCAATAATAAAATTGGCATTGCTATACAAAACGCAGCAAAAAGCCTTGGCTTGGGGCTGCAACCCCCCGCTGCCACTGTGGCTTCTTCAGCCAGACAACCTTAATTCTTCTATGAAGTAGGCGCTTTTCCTCCGGGCGGCGGGGTTACCCCTCCCCCAGTGGTAGTCTTTCCAGCCCCAGGAGTTCCGCCGCCAGTTGGTGAGGCTCTCCCCCCTTGCATTGCTGAAAATTGAGACGAATCCCGTGCATAGGCCATGGTTTGAATATAACCGCTGGACTGCTGCTGGATGGCGCTAGCATCGTCCACGCGCGATTCCATCCGCGCGCCGATCCAGTTCATGATCCAGTTTGGCATCATATCGATTAACTTAAAGGCGGAATTCGCCAGCGTATAGGCGAGAGAACTGTAAACCACCACGTAAATCCCTAGGGACAGATAGCTGTTGTCAGAGGTCAGCGGCATGGTTTGCACGGCGGGCGCGAACAGTACATTGGTGATTTGCATGATGTCGTTGAACAGGGTGATGCTAGCCACCATTCCAATCGCCATCAAAACCGGCCGCAGGACAACCCCCACCAGAAGCCAAATATCGGCTGTGAATTGCTGAGTGGAAAAACCCTCCCCGCCCGTGGCGAGCAGCGACAGAGCAACGAGCGGCACCGCCAGCACGGCTTCAAACACGCCGATCATCCAGTTCAATACGCCCAGAATAAAACGGCTGAGCGGAATAAAGGTGAGCATCGTCAACAGAAACCCCATGGAAATCATCACCATTCCGATGGGGAATAACATGCCGTGCATTTCAGGATCAGCGTTGGATTTTGAAATTAAATTATTGCTGCCGCTGGACATGCCTGGCAATACCGAAATACCCGCAGCAGTATTCGCGGCTAACTTGTCACATAAAGGACTTTTTATTGCACCAGCTATATAACAATCCTGCACGTTCTTTGGTTCAATCAGGAAAAATCCCGTCACTATCATGTCGCGGCCATAGACGCCTGCCAGCGCCAGTGGGTTCTTGCTCGTTGTATCCGTCAATTGGGAAAGCGAGGTCAGAATTTTGGTGCTGTATTGGGTTTGTGGTGACGGTGTGGTGATATTCGCCGGAATAGCAGCATTGAAAATCACCTGCGCCATGGTCCATTGGTTTTGAGGCGAATTGCCAGCATCGTTGCTGCCCGGGAAAATAATGCCATTCCCAAGTTGCACCGGTCCTGAAGCAGCGGCAATGTTTTTGGTTGCATCCGAAACCGCCGCATTGGCGTTCACAATATTCATCAGCCAGACCGGCGCGTAAAGCCAACCGCCTTGCTGCGCGATTTGTGTGGATGCTGCCAATTTACTGCTATAGTTATTGATAGCGGCTTGAATCGTCAGCGTCTGTGAGTTTTGATATGCGCTAAGAGTGTTCTGATAGTCATTGTAAATTTGGCTGACCGCAGATGAACTTGGTTCATTGGCGTTACTAGCTATCATTTCTTGCGCCACAGCTTGGACATCTCTCGCAGCGGTTTGCAGCGATCCCACCAAAGATATATCAGTAGCATTTTGAGCAGTTAAAATAGACTGTTCTGCCGTTTGCGCAAGGCAGGCCGGAGTATTGGGCGTTTGCGTGCAGTTAGTTGCGTTACTGGCAATACTAGAGTTTGCCGACTTAGCTTTAATGCTAAGCGCTCCGCAGATCGGATATCCTGCTTGTGGACTGGGAGTAGGAGTGCCGCCATCCGGCACATACCAGCCAATATTAATCGTAGATGGGTCTGGCGTTTGTGTCAAAGTAGGGGTGTTTTGCCCTATAATTGAACTCGCTGGAAATGAACTTGGATTGTAAGATGTTTGCGCAATCTGGCAGCCTGTTCCATCGCCTGTGCACCCCGATGCGTTTTGGATCGCATTACACACTGCAATCTGAAGATTCTGAGCAACAAAAGACGCATTTTGCGTGACATCATAGGATACACTTGGCAGTCCGCTGTTGCTTGTTATTTTCGCAGCATAGGCGTTCCAAATCGTGCTTGCCTGCTGGCTGCCCCATTTGGCGAGTGAAATCACAACATACTGCCCACTGTTTAGGCCGGAGGGTAGAGGCACCAGCAATCCGAGCGCTACAACCAACCGGATAGGAGCCCAAATGTGATTAAAATTTTTGCCAAGTGGAATACCGCTGCGGGCGGTTTCCGCCACTGCAGAAATAATAATCCATATAACGATAATTCCCGCAAAAACCAAGATTAGGTTACTATACATCGAAAGCATCAATCCAAACCCAGAGCCCACGACGCTTGCTGTTGAGTTTGCGCCCGTGCCAAAAATGCCATCCAAACAGGCCGACGCATAATCGGGAATAGCGGAAGCATTGCCTCCACTCGTGATAAGCGGGCACCCGCCCATGGATATTCCAGTGGTAACCGTTGACTGAGCTCCTTGGGCAAAAGCATAAGCCGCGCCAAAAACTACCTGTGATATTTCCATTAAAATTGCAACAAATCCTGTTGCGAACAGGCCAATGATGGCGGTGAATACGATATACTGGCGAACAGCAATGATACGGATTTCAGCAAAGGGGCCAGCCGTTGATTTTTCTTGAAAGACTTTGAGTGGGAGCAAATTTAGCCGTGCCTCTTCCAAAAGGCGGAAAAGCCCATATCCAAGTGCACCGCTTGGCGTGCGTGCGGGGTGATCAGGTGCAATCAGTCCCACAGAAGTTAGTATCCTTGCAAAGATTTGCACCAACATGGCTGCCGCATATTTAAACCCACGGAATGACTGGCCATAATCAAATGGATTTAAGGCGTATTGGGCAACCTTGCCAAAGGTAACTTTTGATTTTTCAGCACTGCTGGTATGTAAAACTGCAATTTTCTCCGCCTTAGCTTGAATGCTCGCCGTCGCTTCAGCCTGTGCTTGGGCTTTGGCCTCCCTGGCAGCTTGTTCAGCAGCCTTATTCCGAGCGTGAAAATTTAAGCCAAGATTTAGCCATCTTGATACTTGGGGTGGAGTCGTATTCTTGGATGGATTCAGCGGGTCTATTTTGGTTTTCTGGGATGTATCCGCCGTTGCGCGCGCCGTCTGACTGGTATTTGCTTCGCTTGCATCCGGTTTAAAATTTTCAGCGCGGAGCCTATTCATATAACTCGCCCGCTGGCCGGGTGTCATTTTCGCCATTTGATCTGGCGTAATGATTTTTTTAGGCTTTTTTGGGTCTTTCTGATCAGTCATGACAATTCTCTTTCCTTTTCGGCCATGTCGTTATCCGCCCACTTTGCCTGCCGCATCGGCTGAGAGAGGATCATCAATGCCATGCACAGCAAGACGACCTTGCTGAAAAATTTCAGGCCACCGAGCGCAATGGCAGCCGCCAACATATCCACGCCCATGGACAGGTCCATATACCTTGGGTCTATGACCTGCAAAATTTGCATTGAAACCCATGCCATCCCGAACAATTGGGCAAATGGAACTGCGGCCAATCCAATCCTAATCGCCATGATCAAACAATACTGACGCAGGGCCAGCATCCGCACTGAACTTGGTAAGCGAACGTTCCAAAGAAACATGAATGGCAGCAGGCGGAGCCGCGCTTCGGCAAGAAGATCATTAATCTCAAGCTGCCGCTCCGGAGCGGGACCATCGGGCGACACAAGTCCGACGGACACCAGAATTTTTCTGATAGTTCGCGTCAGTCCATATGTTTTACTCAGGTATTCTGTCGACGCCATTATTCTGCCTCCCACCTAACGAATCCGCACCCAGTTTACAGTCCTTCCAGGTCATCGTCATGATAGTTTCAAGAGCCGCCATCTATTGGTTTGGGCCCCCGGATTAAGACATGCATCATCCTGCTGGGTATACTTAAAATTTTACCAAAATTGTATGACTTTTTGGTTAAGATATTGACTGGGAGGCGGTTTGGCGAAGCTTATTATTAATTGTTGTCATCATTCTTTAACAATGGGACCGCTGCTAGTGGCATAAGTAAAACCATCTCAATTCTCATAATCAGCCAATTTATAATTCCAAGAACGAAACATGTAACTGGGATCAAAAGGATAGTGAGCATCAGAAAGCCAATGAGGTCATGATCAGACCAAGGGAAAATAATATCGCGTATGGTAATGTTGGTATGTTCGAATGAACTGCCATATTGATTGACATAAAAACATTTAAAGAGGCCAATAAAAGCTGGCGCCCACTCATTGCCAAACTACCTAACGGGTTTTCTGCTCGCCCGCCATTTAATTGCATTCCCAGCAACATCAGCAATCCAAGTGAACCATCACACTCATCCCAAAAACACCTTCCATCGTCCAAAACCCTTCCGTTAAACCAACAGAAAAGTGACATTCTCACGTTGCTAGAAAGTGACATTCTCATCTTGCCGCTACAAGATAAATATTCTTGTTGCAATTCCCGTACAAGTTGTGGTTAGCTAATCTTGTTTAACGCGCACGTACTATCAGGGGAGCCATCTATGGCTGTTTCGCGTTATCTGAGTGCTACCTTTCGCAGAAGGTCTGGGGGCCTAGCCGCTACGCTGGCAGTTGCCCTGTTTTTGTTTCCAGCCGTCGTCTGGGCGGATAACACTGTAACCAAAGATAGAATTGTCTTCGATAAAGGTAAGTACATCCCACTTTGTGAGGGAATTAAACAAATTATTCAGCTTCCAGAAAATACAGGAATTATTACTTCTAAGTATGTTAAATCTGAGGACAGGCCGCGCAGAATTGTTTTTCCTGAATTATCTAAGGATTTTCAGCAACCTGTTTGGGAAGATGTGAATGAAGAAGAAGTTAGGGCAAATGCTCCTCACAGCTATAGGCAAATAAAAGAGGCTAAAAAGCCTTATGCTCTTAAAAAAATCACCCTGCAATTTACCGATAATATACAAAAAGAAACATTTTATTTCGTCGATTTCGGTATGGATAAAGCAAATTACGTTTTTGCTGGCCCTAATACAGCTATATTTATGCCAGAAAATAGTAGTTCTCTTGTCAATAGAATGTTTAATCAGGGAGCTTATGGATGGTCTATTCCATTCTATTTTCGTGGCAAGACTTACTTTGAGGCTGCCTTAAGTCCAAATATTATTATTTATGAGCCCAGTATAATTTCTACGGGAGAATTATGGATGAAAGATGTGTGTGCATTTGTCGCTAAACCCCAACTAAGGAGTTAACAATGGCTCAATTCGGATGGCATACGCTTAGCGATATCGATTATCGGTCGCTGCGCTTTACTGTTATATCTGCCCTGATTGCTGTTATTTTGTCCTGGCCCCATGGCGTTATGGCCAAAGACAGGGTTTTATTTGAAAAAGGTAAATACAATCCACTTTGCGAAGGTATTAAAAAAATTATTCAACTCCCAGAGAATAAAGGGATTATCACTTCTAGATACATTGAATCCGAGAATGGGCCTCGCAGAATTATTTTTCCTGCTTCAAATAAAGATTTTCAGTTACCCGTTTGGGAAGATGCCAAAGAAAATGAGGTGAAAGTAAGGGCGCCAAATAATTTTAAACAAATTCAAGCGTATAACAAACCCTATGCATTAAGAAAACTGACTGTTCAATTGTTTGAGAAGATGCCCCCGTCTACCTTTTACATGGCCGATTTCGGGTTAGAAAAAAAGAATTATGTTATTGGGGGGACTAACTTGCAAATCTTCATGGCCGAGAATGAAAATTCTTCACTAAATGACAGTTTTGATCATGGTGCATGGGGATGGGCGCTACCCTTTTATTACAAAGATCGATTCTATTTTTATGTATCTGGAGGGCCTGACATTATCATTTATCGTCCAGAATTTGTTCCACCAGGGCCTTGGATTTGGATGCATGATATCTGTGTTTTAATGTCGAAACCAACAACTTCGAAGGAGAAATAATATGGCAAGTTTTGGATATCACACACTTAGTTCAAATGATTATGACTTATTGAAGTCAACAATATTATATAATGCTGAAGGATATAGTGTCCTACCTTATCTCGATACGGCAGCTGCGAAAAATCCAACTATTGGAATTGGATTTAATCTTCGCATAGACAATGTTTTAACCCAAGTGTTATTAAAAATATTTTATCCTGGTGATACTAGAACATCATTTCTGCCTACAGATAACGATAAATATAAGATTTTAATAGCTAATGCTGTAAATGCTAACTATACAACGTCTCAAGCGCTTCAGAGCGCACTTAATGCAATTATGGCGCAACGGGCTGCAGACTCCTCAGTTAGTTATAATAATAAGCAGACAGTATTCTCATTTGCTTCCGGTGATGATGCAAAGAAAGTATTAATCGCCATAGCTCCCACCTATGAAACCGCATTAAACAATGCATTAGCGCCTCTTAATCTCGTCCCGAATTCATCGGAACGCGCCGCGCTTTTTTCTCTGGCTTATAATAATCCTGCCCTTATTGGATCGAAGCTTAAGGCAGCTATCCAAGCCGGAAATCGTGCGGCTGCATGGTTTGAAATACGTTATGACAGCAATGGTGACGGCCAAAATGCCCGCCGTCGTTACTATGAGAGCGAAGAATTCGGATTATACAATCCTGGTACATTAGATGATCCGGAGTCACGCCAGATTTTTCAGATGGTCACGCAAAATTGGGCCGCAATTTCAGCCTATGATGTGCAATATCAAAGTGACTTTAATAAAGCGGTTGGTTTCGGCGTTGAAACGCTGGATCAGGCTACGGCTCAGGCAAAGAATTTCTTGGTATCTGAATATGGCGGTTGGCAACCCACGGATAGAGTCTGGGTTGCTTCATCAAGTCTGGAGACTCTCGATTTCTCGTTACGTACCGGCAATGATTTGTTTGTGGCAGATGATAATGGCGATGTGATAAAGGCCGGATCCGGCAATGATGTGCTGCATGGCGGAGCTGGCAATGATACGTTTTATGTGGGTGCGGGTACGGATCTTTTGGTTGGTGGTGGGGGCGGTGATACGTTTCAGCTGGGCGCAAGCGCAAATAGAACTGCCTCCGATAATGTGGTGATTACCACCCAGGCTGGCAGCCCGACGACTTCAACTGTGAATGGCTATCAGGGCACGGATAACGTTTACATTGATAATAATCTTTACCGCGTTGGTTATCAGGATAGCAGCGGTGCTTATTCGATGAACGGCAATCAGGTGACGGTCGGCGCCAACGGCATTACCATTTCCCTGCCGGATCAAAGCACTGTGAATATCAATGGCACCATACAACAGGATAATAACAACGTCTATGTCGGCGGCCAAAACGGCATCGTTTTGCATAAAAATCCTGCTGCCGCTGGTTCAACGGCAACCCTCACATTTTCAACAACGGTTACACTGCCAGGTTGGGTCGCTTTTCTTGTAACACAGTATAATGCGGCGTTTAATGTAGCATCACCTTTGGTGCTGGATTTGGTTGGGACGGGTTTGCATCTGACGGCCTTGAACGGCACGGTGGCGAATGGCGGGGTGGTGGCGCCGGTTTATTTTGATATGGAGAATAGCGGCTTTGGCATTGCCACCGGCTGGATCGGCAGCGGCAGTGGTTTACTGGCGATGGATGTGAATGGCAACGGTAAGATTGATAATCAAAGCGAACTGTTTGGTAACCAATCTGGGGCCCAGGGTAGCGACGGTTTCAGTTCGCTGGCGAAACTGGATAGCAATCATGATGGTCAAATCACCGCAGCCGATACGAACTTCAATAAGCTCCGCGTTTGGGTCGATAGCAACCAGGATGGGATCAGCCAGCCGGGCGAATTGTTTACGCTCGCGCAACTCGGTATTACCAGCATCAATTTAAATGATAGCCAAGTGAACCAAACGATTGCCGGTAATCAGATTAAGGAGCAATCCACCTTTACGATCAATGGCAAAACTCAAACCATTGCCGATGTCTGGTTCGCAGATGATCCGGTTAACTCCGTTTATCACGGGAGTTACACGTTAAACCCACAGGCCTTATTACTACCACAGCTGCGCGGCTACGGGCTCTTGCCGAATCTGGCAATTGCCATGAGCCAGAATGCTGCCCTGATGACGGCGGTCCAGCAATTCACAACCTTCGATGTCTTAGGCAATCCAAGTGGTATTTCTGGCGTGGTCAAAGAGATCATGTATCTATGGGCTGGCGTGCAAAATGTGGATCCAGGCAGTCGGGGCGGCAGTGCAGGTGGATTTGATGCGCGTGATATCGGTTTTGCAGAAGCATTCTTTGATAAAAGTGCATCAGAGATTGGCACTATTCCAAACTTTGTAGGTTCGGGTCGGGGACAAGCAATCGAACATATTGTGGGTCAAATCGAGGAACAGCTTACCGCACGGCTTTTATTTCAATCGGTTGGCCAGCAGTTTTTCTCAACGTTACCAATCTACAATTCAGCGACAGACACCTTCACTGGCGGTTACGTCCTCAATATGAATGCCATCAAAAGTGCAATGCGGGGCAAAAGTTTGACTTATGTTGTACAACAGTGGGTGAATATTTTTACCATGATTGATGGGTCCTTTGGCCTCGCCAACATTACCCCTGCAGATCAATCTGCCTTAACCACCGCGATTGCAGCGAGTGATCCAAGCGGAACCCTAACCTATAACGCTTTGTATCATATCGTTACCGCGAATATTCTGAATGGCGCTAACTTTATCTTCGGAACATCAGGAAACGATACCTTTAATCTTACTTCCAGCAATAATATTGTGTTAGGCATGGGGGGTAACGATACCTTTAATCCTGGACTTTCTAGTGGCGCCCAACAAATGTATGGCGGCTCGGGTAACGATAAGTTTAATAGCCTCTCTCTTGCAGCCGGCTCTGTCATCGATGGCGGTGGTGGCACGAATGTGCTTCAGACCTTTGGTGATCTTTCCAGTTTAAGTATTAGCAACATTCAAGAGTTGGATGTAATTATTAGTACTATCGTAACAGCAGCGCAGATGGCGGAGTTTAGTAATATTGTAAATGGATCTAATGACGGTAGTACGATTTATGCTGCGACCAGTGGGGTTTACGACCTGACGCAAAAGAATGTGACAGGCATCTTTAATCTGCAAGGTTCTCAAACAGGCGATGAGATTCTGAAGGGCAATGCGCTCACGCAAACGATCACGGCGGGTGGGGGTAACGACTGGCTTTACGCGGGCACTGGCAATGAGACTTTAACTGCCGGGTCTGGGAATGATTTAATTTACGGCAATGTCGGCAACGATATTTTTAATGCATATTCGGGTGGCCTGGATCAAATCTATGGCGGCACCGGCAATGACACGTTTAATATTGGGAACTTAGCTGCGGGCTCTATCATTGACGGCGGTGGGGGCACCAATGTGCTGAAGACCGGCACTGATATCTCCAAGCTGAAAATCAGTAACATTCAGGAATTGGATACAGATGGCTCTATTACACTGACGTCGGCGGAGTTGGCGGGCTTTAGCAAAGTGGTGGATATATCTAGCTATGGCAGTTCAATCCATGCCGCCAGTGCCGGAATCTATGATCTCATCAATAATAAAACGCTAATGGGAACGATTAGTTTATATGGCTCGTCCGGCGATGATTTGTTGGCCAGCCCAGGTGGCCTGGATAGCCTTTATGGCGGCGCTGGCAATGATCTCTTGGATATGGTTGGGGTCTTTAAAGCTGGCGCCGTATTAGATGGCGGTACTGGCACCAATACTTTACGTGCTTATAATTGGGCGGATATTTCGGCGGCGACCGTTCAGAATGTAACCCAGTTGGTCATCAATGGCGGTGTTAATTTAACCGCTGCGCAATTGAATGGCTTCAGCAGTGTTTCTAATATGAATGTGGGCACGGCGGGTTCCGTTACCTGGATGGATGCAGTTGGGACAGGAACATTTGACCTGACTAAAAAGAATGTCACCGGAGTTATTAACCTGCAGGGCTCAGCCACTGGCAATGACATTTTAAAAGGCAACGCAGCCACACAAATGATCACCGCGGGCGGGGGCAACGACTGGCTTTATGCGGGTGTCGGCAATGAGACTTTAATTGCCGGTTCGGGCAATGATTTAATTTACGGTAATTCTGGCAATGATACCTTTAATGCAAATTTGGGTGGCCTCGCTCAGATCTACGGCGGTACAGGAAATGACACGTTTAATATCGGAAGTATGGCAGCAGGCTCTATCATTGACGGCGGTGGGGGCAACAATGTGCTGAAGACCGGCGTTGACATTTCTAAGCTCAACGTCAGTAACTTTCAGGAATTGGATATTAATAGGAATGTTACCCTAACAGCAGCAGAATTGGCAGGCTTTAGCAAAGTCGTAGATGCATCTGGTGGCGGCAGTACGATTTCTGCAGCTGGCGCTGGGACCTATGATCTTACTAAAAAGAATGTCACGGGTATTATTAATCTGCAAGGTTCCGCAAGCGGCGATGACATTTTAAAGGGCAATGCGCTTACGCAAACGATTACGGCGGGCGGGGGCAACGACTGGCTTTATGCGGGTGTCGGCAATGAGACTTTAATTGCCGGTTCGGGCAATGATTTAATTTACGGTAATTCTGGTAACGATACCTTCTGGGCGGCTTATGGCGGCCTGCAGCAAATATATGGCGGAACTGGAAATGATACGTTTTATGTTGGGAACTTATCTGCCGGTTCAATCATCGATGGCGGCGGAGGCACCAATGTGCTGAAGACTGGTGCTGACCTCTCCAGGATGAGCGTAAGTAATTTTCAGGAGCTAGATGTTGAACTTCAACAAACAACGCTTACAGCGAAACAGTTTGCCGAGTTCAGCAAAATTGTAGATGGTAGCGGCGCTGGCTCCTGGATTTATGCTTCTGGCGCCGGCACCTATGACCTGACACGTAAGAATGTGACGGGCATTATCAACTTGCAAGGCACAGGGACAGGCGACCAGGTCTTGATCGGGAATGCGAATACGCAATCCATCACGGCAGGCACCGGCAATGACACGCTGTCGGGCAGCGGCGCCCACATTCTGCAGGGCGGCGCTGGCAATGATACGTTCTTGATGGGCATGGCCCCGGCTTTTGCGGGTGAGGTCATTGATGGCGGCGGGGGCAATAATACGCTGATGTCCTCGCATGCAGACCTGACCCAGGCGAAGATTACCAACCTTCAGAACCTGCAAATCAATGGCGGCGTGACCCTGACAGCAGCTCAGCTGGCTGCCTTTAATCAAGTGACGGATATCCAGGTTGGCCCTGGCGGTAGTTGGGTCATCGCATCCGGCAGCGGAACCTATGATGTCTCCAAGGCCACCGGTTACATCAATATCTGGGGTGGCAGCGGGAATAATACTTTGATTGGCAATGGTGCAGCCGAGACTTTTTATACCAATGCCGGGAATGACACTGTGGATGGCGGCGGGGGCGGCAGCAATCCTTATGGCGGCGATCTGTTTTATGGCGGCAGTGGGAATGATACCTACCTGTTTGCCAGGGGCTACGGCACCAATGCCATTAATCAGCTGAACACAGGTGCGACCGGCGATGTGGTGCAATTAAAATCGGGTGTGGCTAGGGATCAATTGTGGTTTAGTCAGAATGGCAACGATCTCCTGGTTCAGATCATTGGCACAAATGACAAAATGACGATTGATGGTTGGTATAACGGCAGCACCAATGATCAGGTGGGACAGATTCAAACCTCGGACGGCCACCTACTCACCAACACCAAGGTGCAGAACCTGGTCAATGCCATGGCCAGCCTGACCCTGCCAGCCACCACCACACTATCTCCAGACTACCAAACCAAACTGGAACCTGTTATTGCAGCTAACTGGAGTTGAGACGAAGTCGGTTGCCTGAAACATATCCAGAATGAATTTAACCATTCTAAAAAATGGCGTTAAGTGGTCATGTTTATAGCACCTGACCTGTTCCCCAAGTTTAGTCCGGGAAAGAATAGAGTCCTTCGGGGATATTCAATATAGCCTATCTAATTAATAATGACTTATTTTCTATAGAAATTAGAATTATTCAATCCCTGTTATGCTCTGAATATCCCATAAAATCCGAAGACGTCCGAATAATCTTATTTTGTTGGTGCAATCTTCACGCCATCCCCGCCTTTTATCTGCTGGGAAAGATAATTCTGGACGGCCGTATTGATCTTTAGTCGGCTGAATGGTTTCAAAATATAACCATCTACTTTATTTTCCTTGGCCTTATTTACATTGTCTAGCGTACTATCCGCCGAAACCATGACCACAAAGGATAAGGGGTCAAATTTCTTAATACTTTTTGCGAGCGTATGACCGCTCTCCTCGCCCAGATTGACATCCAAAAAGATAATATCCGGGGAATGTTCCAGAAACATTTGCCAACCTTCTGTAACTGTTGCCACTACATCCACGGTGTAATTATTTGCTAAAACTTCATGCATTAGGTTGCGTGAAAATAATTGATCTTCAACCACCAGCATATGTGGCTTTCCGCAGGCCAGCCGCTGTTGCCGCACCTGAAGGTATTCTTTTAATTGTGCCTCGCTGCATTCCAAAATGGTTTGTGGAGCTGCTTTGTCCTCTGCCTTTTTGCGTTGCAGTTTGAGGATGATGTCATTTGCCCCGATTTTGGGATCCACATAAGACACATCATCATTAAAGAACGACAGCATGTTGGGTTGCCACAGCTTGGTAATCGACGTTTTCAGTTTTTGCCGGACAGATTCTTGGGGGCCCGACCAGGAAACATAAATCTCCTGTTTTTCCAGAAAGAAAGCCGCAGCATATTTGGCTTCGCGGAGAGATGACCGGACAGTTTCAATAAATTCGTCATTTGCAACCGGCCTCATATGTTGCCGCAAGATTTGGAGAATCCCCCAGGGTTCTGCCACTTGCTGATGGGAGATTTTTGCAAGATGAGCAAAAAGAGCGTCGGTGGATTGCTCTTCAACGGCATTGATATGCATTCGCTGGTTATTCTGGTTGGGTGATCTAAGTTCGGTATTCGAAACCCGAGTCGATCAAAGATCAATCGGAAATTGCAGGCTAATCGCAAAATACATGCTATCGCATTTGTCGGCTATTGAAGATGCTGCTGCTATAAATTCGCATATATCAGTTAATTAGTTTGACGATAATTTATGAACTTTGAATATTTTTTAGGTTCGTCGGGCTAGAATTTTCTTCCTAAATATAAAAACCCCCAACGATTTAGTCGTTGGGGGCGGTGATAATCAAATAACTGAATTATGCGGCAGCCGCTTTTTTCAATTTAGACAGGGCGCGTACTTTAACGCGTACGCTGGCTGGCTTTGCAGCCGCTGGCATCATTTCGCCCGTGGATGGATTGCGGATCATGGTGCCTGCTTTACGCGCCGGCACTTTACGCAAAGTTACTTTTAACAGGCCTGGCAAGGTGAATTCGCCAATACCGCGCGGATGGATAGAACCAACCATCACAGATTCCAGTGTGTTGAAAACGCCAACAGCCGTTTTACGTGGAATTTCATTTTGTTCAGCGATCAAATTGATCAGGGCGGATTTCGTCAGGGTCTCTTTTACCGGCTTAGCAGCGGGCGCTGCGGCGGCTGCGGTTTTGCTAGCTTTTTTCGTTGCCATTATTTTTCTCCATCAGTTGATAAGGATACTGAAAGAATCAATCTTTCAGGTCATTCTTATTTTTAGCCTTCCTGTAAATGACGCACAAGCACCCGTTTTAATAAAATGCCTGTTTTTTCGGGCTTTTTGACGATTAAAAGCACTCTTGGTCCGAATTCTTACTGTAAACTGGCTTCAGGGGTGTAAGATTTGCTGGCTGTTTAGAAGGTATATCAAAGCTTTCACACCATGGATTCCTTATTAATAACCATATTGCGGCATATGGGAATAAGATACAAAAAGCCCTAAATATGGTTTCTATCTGAAATTATTTGGATGGCTACAAAAGGAAATCATATGTCGACACCTACGCCAAATACCAATAATCCTGCAACCAACAATCAGAATTCACAAAAGCCCGCTGATGCAAATCAAAAGCCAATGGATAAAGATTGCGCAGACAAAGATAAGGCCAAAGATGGTTCATGCAGTTCTGACAGCAAAACACCAGCTAATACAACGGCACCTGCAGCAGACAAAAAAGCCAGCTAATTTCTATTTGCTGATTTTAGTTTGAAAGTTTTGATTAACGGCTCCTTTGGAGCCGTTAGTTTTGCTCTATACTTCACATAACGGCGGCAGCAATAAAGCCATGACATGTGTGTCATAATATTTGCCATTGGCGTGCCATTCTTTGCGCAATATGCCTTCCAATACAAAGCCCATCTTTTCATATAATGCGCGGGCGATGTGGTTCGTTTCGCGCACAGTTAATTCAATTCGTAAAATGCCTTTTTGCTTTGCGGCATTGATGGCGGCAGCTAACAATTTTCGGCCAATGCCGATTCCGCGATAGGGTGCCAGGATACCCATTCCCATCGTGCCGCTATGGCGGTTAACTGGGCGCGAAGTGTTTTGGGTAATATCGCACCAACCGATTATTTTGTTGCCCATCATTGCAACAAAATTTGGATTTCCGTTTGCAATATTGCCCATTATAAATTCACGTGTGGATTCCATGGGAAAGGCATCAAAAAATGTCAGGTATTCTCGTTCTCGTGCTACCTTACCAACGATGGCATTGACTTCTTCGATGTGCGATTCTTGAACTGGGATAATCTCTACATGCATAGATATCATGCACTAACTTTGCGCATTCCGCGTTTTTTGTGGCAGGGAAACCACCAGGCCGTCCAGTTCCGGTGCCATGCAAATCTGACAGCCCAGGCGTGAAGTTTTCGTCAGGCCGAATGCCAGGTCGAGCATGTCTTCTTCATCCTCGGTCGCCTCAGGCAGCATGTCGTAATATTGCGGATCTACAATGACGTGACAGGTTGAGCAGGCCAGGGAACCTTCACACGCGCCCTCCAGTTCCACATTATTTTTGCGCGCGACTTCGAGTACGGTCAGGCCGTCTGGCGCTTCCACTTCCTTGCGCCCACCGTCTTTTTCAACAAAGGTCATTTTGGACATTTAATTCTCCTGTGATTTTTATTTACGCAAAGCGCTGTGCCATATCAAGATAAACCTGCGTGAAACGGGCGAAATCTTCGGCGCGGCTGGTCCAGCCGCTGCTGACGCGGATGGCGGCGCTGGCGGCCTTTGGCGGCGCGCCCATGGCGGACAGCACATGCGACGGCCCGACCTTGCCCGATGAACAGGCGGAGCCCGATGATACCGCAATGCCCGCCAGATCCAGATTCATTAATTGCGTGGAGGCCGCCGCGCCAGGCAGGGCCATCATGCTGGTATTGGTGATACGCGGCGTGTTCTGACCGAATATTTGAATTTGTGGTACGGCGGATAAAATGTCTTTTTCCATTTGGTCGCGCCACTGCGCCAGTTGTGGCATCTTATTTAAACTGTCGGAAATATGTTCAATCGCTGCGCCCATGCCCATAATGGCAGCGACGTTTTCCGTGCCTGCGCGGCGACGCTCTTCCTGGCCGCCGCCGGTGAGTAGGGGCATAATAGACAAACCTTCGCGTAGAACCAGGGCCGCCGCGCCTTTCGGCCCGCCCATTTTATGTGTGGAAATCACGGTAATATCCGCGCCTTGTAACGGTGCGATATTGATCCGTCCAACCGCCTGCACGGCATCCACCAATAATAGCGCGCCATGCTTACGGCAGATCTTCATCACCTCGGCAATGGGTTGGATGACGCCAGTTTCATTATTCGCAAACTGCATTGCAACCAAAATAGGCGCGGTAGATTTCTGCAAGACCGCATGCAACGTTTCCAAATTGATCAACCCATTTTCATCCACCGGCATGACAAAAAAGTTTGGCAAGGTTTGCACGGTGGTGCGCACGGCTTCATGCTCCACGGCAGATATAAAGTAACCTTCCACCGCTGCGCCGCGCAGGGCCGTCACCAATGCTTCTGTTGCGCTGCTGGTAAAGACAATCTGTGCTGGGCGCACACCCAGGTATTCGGCTGTGATATTCCGTGCCGTCGTCACTGCCGCACGTGCCGCTCGGCCCGGCCCGTGCACGGATGATGCGTTGAGCAAATCCAGCCCCGCCACCACTGCAGCGCGAGCGGCGGGCATTAGGGGGGCGGCGGCATTATAGTCAAGATAAATTTCCATCACGAAATACTAATAACGCAGTTGCAATCCATATAGCAAATAGTGTTATAGTATTTAACCTAGAACGGGGTACCTGCAGACGCGGCGGGCTTGCTCCGATAACCTTTAACCCTAAGAGGTTTTCTCAATGCCTGAAGTTATCATCCAAGGTTTGGCCGGCCGCCTGGAAGCGCGTTATCAACATAGCAAAGTGCCCAATGCGCCCGTCGCGCTGGTGTGCCACCCGCATCCGCTGCATGGCGGTACGATGAACAACAAGGTTACCTATGCAATGTATCAGACCTTCGTGAAAATGGGCTTTTCAACGCTGCGCTTTAATTACCGCGGTGTGGGGCAAAGCCAGGGTGAATGGGGCGAGGGTGAAGGCGAATTGGCCGATGCTTCATCAGCATTGGACTTTTTGCAAGCGCATAACGTGACGGCACGCGGCCTATGGATTACGGGCTTTTCCTTTGGCGCTTGGGTGGCGATGCAATTGCTAATGCGCCGTCCGGAAACCGACCGTTTCGTCGTTGTCGCGCCGCCCGCCAATATGTTTGCCTTTGATTTCCTGGCGCCATGTCCATGTTCTGGCCTGATCTTACAGGGCGATGAAGACAAGGTTGTGCCGAAGCCACTTGTGGACACCATGGTATCCGGTCTGCGTTTGCAAAAGGGTATTACGATTGATTACCGCACGATGAACGGTGCGGATCATTTCTTTGTCGATCAATTGGATACGCTGAATAAAACTATTGAAGGCTATATCACAGCTGCCATGACCGAGCAGAAAAAAGCGGCTTAATGACTGGCGCGGAGTTGCTGCTCCTCGCGACGATTTGCTTTTTAGGCATGCTAGCGCCTGGGCCGGATTTTATTCTGGTTGCCCGCAATGCCATTACACAGCCGTGCGCCCAAGCCTTGGCCACAGCCTTTGGCATTGTGGTAGGGTGTACGGTTCATGCGACCTACTGCATGTTGGGCCTTGCTTTAGTTATTACGAAAAGCATTTTAATCTATTCTACTATTCGTTATCTCGGTGCCGCTTATTTAGTTTATATTGGGGTCAAAGCTTTATTGGCGAAAAAATCGTCTGTTGAAATTACTGTTAAATCGGTGCCAGCATTAACGGTACGTACTGCCTTTATGCAAGGATTTTTATGTAATGTGTTGAATCCCAAATTAGCCGTTTTTTTGCTCAGCCTCTTTACCCAATTCATT
>Ga0207695_10002746_pt1 | contig 25671 bp, 20 predicted proteins | sample KBSC54metaG_FD_184354 | JGI IMG/M metagenome (GOLD analysis project Ga0207695, IMG submission 184354) | Corn rhizosphere microbial communities from Kellogg Biological Station, Michigan, USA - KBS C5-4 metaG (SPAdes) (version 2) | ecosystem: Host-associated > Plants > Roots > Rhizosphere > Soil...
AGAGAAGACCCAAGCAGTATGACCTGATGAACAAGCCCCGCGCGGAGTTGCGGGCGAAGCTACTTGAGGAGAGTCTCACGAAAAGGCCGAGAAAACCTCGAAAGAAACGCTTAAGTTGATGCCATTAGCACCTGTCCCGTTTTACGTTCGAGTATCTCGTTTCTAGTTTCTAGAATGCGCGATCTCCCGCGTTTGTCCCACCGAAAGCGCACTTGTCCCGTTTTGCAATACACACCGAAAGCGCACTTGTCCCGTTTTGCAATACACGTGTCCCGTTTTGCAATAACCGTTGTTGCCTCCGCGTTTTTCGCGCCATGGCAGTTCCATCGAAGATTTTGCAGGCGCGCTATCGCGGCGCATTCCCAAACGTGGCCTCGTAATCTTCGGCGCTCAGGGTCGTGCTGAACAAACCCACATCCTCGCCTTCGTGCTTGTAGATTCCGGTATACATCAGACTTGCATCTTCGTATCGCCTGAATTTGTCCACGGCATCGTTCATCAGCGCGCTGTTGAATAATCCCAAGCTCACGAGTAGCTCGAAATCCTTTACCGAGAGGCCCGTCACTTTCTTGAACAGCGCCGGCTCAAGCTGCGTGATCACGTCCTGCAATGTACGTTCGCGGTAGTCCGTCAAATACATAAAGATTGGAATGCGAGCGCCGAATTTGATGAGCTTCTCCTGAATCTGTTTGCGCTTGCTTTTGTATTCCTTCTCCGCGGCGGTCAGCTCGCGCCTCTGTTTATCGGTCAGCTCTTCGTCATTCGCCTCCCGTCGCACCTTTTGCACCGCTTCAGACTTGTTGATGATCGTCTCGATATCCTGATTGAGGCTGCGGAAGCCTTCAATACTCATGAGGGCTTCCATCGCTCTTTTGTTGTTCATCAGACGCGCCAGGGTCGCGTTATCGACGTTAACAAGTAGCGCGCTCTCCCACCGCCGCGCCAACAGCGTCGCGCTGGTGCCGCTCATCGCCATGTCCAGAATGCCCGCAGCGTCCATCTGCCTCATGGAACTGCCGTCGTATGCCAGAACCGGAAGGAAGTTGATGAACTGCTCCACCTTCTTCAGAGAGTCCGTCTCATCGACGTTAAGCCGCGCGGCGTATTCCCAAATCTGCCGCAGCGCCCGATTTGGGGCGAAATCGAAAACGTAGCATTCCTCCTTGATGATCTGCTCGCGTTTCGGATCATTTCCGTCTGGGTTTTTTACTGTCCAAGGCGACTGCACGCGAAACGCGGCCTGAAAATAGGTTTCCGGAGTAGACGAATTGCGGAGCATGAAAATCCCCGTCCACGGCCGCACTGTCACGCCCGTCGTCAGCTTCCCGCATGTGAGGGTGATCGTTTTGCTCGTCAGAGGGTCGCCCATCTTCTCGAGCACCGGCGGCAGCGCATGTGCGCCATCCCCCGTCCCGGGACCGGCAGCCACGACCACGCGATAGTCGCGGTAAAAGTTGTTCTGCTTCTGCCCCAGTAGATTCGCCATCGCGTGACACGCCGCGACACCCGGCAAAAACCAGACCGTGTGCGAGAGCACGCGCAGAAGTGGGGTAAACGAAAAGGGCAGCAACGGCTTCTTCGCGCCCATCTTCAAATTGTCGACTGTCGTCGCTGTGTAGTCGCCGCGGATCAGATCGAGCCACTTCTGGACTTCATCCTCCAATTTGAATCGCGCGTCGTCGCCCCCGCCTTCGGCTTCAAAAAATACGTTTAGGTCGAATTCGTCGAACTCCCCTTGCTTCGCGATCTCGATGATTGCAGGGGGCAATTGGTAGGTCATCAGCACCATTCGCGGCAATGCCGCATACGGATTCGGCCCCGGTCCAGACCAATTGCGCTTTTCACGCTGCTCATCCGAGTACGTCCAGTTGTAAATCTGCTCCTCAATGAATTCGCCCGTAGCGATAGCGCGGAACGGTGTGCCCGACAAATATAAGTAGGCGCCAGTCGTGATCGGCATCGCCGCTTCGTCAAAATCCTTCTGTGCCTTCGGCTCGTCGGTTTCGATCTCCTCGCCCAGCTCCACCGGCTCACCCTCGAACAAAGCCTTCGCGCTGTCGCGCCACGCGCCGAAGTGATACTCATCGAGGATAACGCAGTCCCATTCGGTGTCGTGCACCCACTGATTCTTGGTCTTGATCCCGCCGGTGCTCGGGTTGCGGCCAAGGTAATCCTGAAACGAGCCGAAGCAGACGATCGGCTTCTTTTTGTCCGCCTTCTCGAACGTCAATCCGCGCGGGCGGATGAACTGCCAGCCGGAAAAGTCGACGTGCCGCTGCAAATCCTCTTCCCACGCGCTTTGCACCGCAGGCTTGAAGGTCAGCACGAGGATGCGCCGCCAACCCAAGCGTTTGCCGAGCTGATATGCGGCAAACGTCTTGCCGAAGCGCATCTTCGCATTCCAGAGAAAATGCGGCGGCCTGCCGTTGTTTTGCCGTCGCCAGCGCTTGAAATACATCGCCGTGAGCTCGACGGCCTCGGCCTGCTCGGGGCGCATCTTGAAATCGCAGTCTCGCTTGTGTTCGAACTGTGCTCCCGCACGCAGCGCGACGATCGCGGCCACCACGTCGTCAACGGCGCACGCGAACCATTCGCCGTTCGGGTTTTTGAAGCCTGCCGCGCGCAGGTAGCGATGCACGTCGTGGTCCGTGAAGGACGTGCCGTCATTGCGCATGGCCGACTCATCGCAGACGATGCGGTAGGGTGGCTTCCCGGGGCGGAGGGTGGGGTATTGCTGCGCAATGCGAGCTTGGGCAGTAGTGGTTGTGTACCCGACCTTTAGCAGGCCGTCGTACTGCGGATTCGTGTCTTCGTACGCATACACGGTCGGGCGCGACTCGGGGCGACGTGGGAAAAACTCATTCGTCGCCATAGCCGTCCTCCATCGGGCGAACCATCGACTCGACAAACGCAATCTCGTCTTGTGTCAGCTTATATCGCTTGTAGAGCTCGTCGTCGGACCACGGCTGCCCAAAGTCCTGCATAGGAACAAATGAGTAGACCTCGCGCGTTGTGCCCTGCGCCGGCTTATGTAGGAGGATCAGGAATCGCGTCAGTCGACAAAAGAGGTAAGACAGGACGTTTTCAGTCTGCCTCTTCGAGTCAAACGGGCCAATGCAAATATAGGTCTCCGATGAAATGGTACCCGGCTTTCCAACGAACGGCGTGCTGATGATCCTATGTGGGTAGGTATCTTTGTTCCCGGTGCCAGGACCAGCCCTTCCTGTAAAAAGCTTCCAGCCATCGATGAGCTGAGTCCCGGTCGAAATGGACTTCCTTGCAACGTATCCCGTGCCGCCGTTCTGATAAACCAGAACGTCACCCGCGCGCTCCGTAACCTTGCCCTTGAACGTTGTTTCCAACCCGAACGGCTTCCTGGGGCTTACTAGCCGGTCGAATCGTTTACTCTCAGGTAGCGAGAGCGACTTACCCTGCTCACTCTCGACAGAAATGACCTTCCTGAGGATCGACAGCCCCTCGTTGAAACGGATGAACACGTCTGCGCCCTCTTCGCGAAGCTGACGCACGGCCGTCGAGACCCGCCCGTCCGTGAAATGAGTGGTGACGCGACAGGGCCCGGGATTGTCACGGTCCCAGAGGAAATAGCAGACGCCGCCCTTAAGGCCTACCCCTGGGAACACGTCCGACGCGCTGAGAAAGTCGTCGATGCAGCGCAGCCGATCGTCCATAAGCATTGACTCTCTGAACTCATCCAGTCCTTTGCCGCCCCCAAACCACCGTGACGGAACGATCATTGTCAAGAAGCGCGGATTAAGCTTTTTTGCCTGATCGACGAATTCGTGATAAATGGGCGATGCGCTGCGACCGAAGCCCCCGTCGCTCAGCTGGTACGGTGGATTCCCCACGATAACATCGAATTTCATTTTAAAAATCTCCTCCGGGTCTTCGACGTGCACGAACTGGTATGCGTGGGTCTCAAGCTCTTCGCCGCGTGCATAGTCGCCCTCAATTGCCCCGCAAAACTCGCATCTGCCGCCAACCCACGTGTGCTCGACGCGCTCAAATCGAATGTTGCCCTGCTCGTCAGTAAAGCAATCGCACACGGAATACTTGCCGTTTGCAGTTTTGGAGCAGTAGACCGACCGCCGCGAGAGCAGCGCGGTAATCTCCGTGATCGCCAGGCCGTAAAGCTGTTTGGCGAAGATGTGGTTCAGCCGCTGCTGCCTTTCGGGGATGGCTCTTTCGAGGCCGGCGTCGAGCCGCTTGGCGATCTCGCGCAGGAAGACACCGGATTTGCAGGCCGGATCTAGAAATGTCGCGCTGCCGTCGCTCCACACTTCCTTCGGAAGAAGGTCAAGTACGCGATTAGCAATCGCGGGCGGGGTGAACACTTCGTCGCTGCTAAGGTTCGCAAGACAGGTCAGCACATCCGGGTTGTAATTATTCCCCTTTTGCATCGGCGAGCTTGAGGTAGTGTGTAAGCGGGTATTCTTTGACGGGTTCCGGAAAAAAAACCTCTTCACCAAGGTCTGAGAACAGCGGCTGCTCCCTCGTCCCGTGATAGGACAGTAGTTCGTGAAATGCAAAATCCCGCCGCTTCACCACGCTGGCGTTAACCAGCGACCATTCGGAAAAAATGATCGGCTTTGGATTCTCGCCAACGGTCATGAGCGAAAGGGCATCGCCCCAAATTATGTTGCGCTCTAGCACAAAGCGAATTGTCCGCAGCAGCTGGTCGCGAGAAAAAAGGCTTTCGAACTGTCGATCAACCATGCCAAAGAGGCGCTCGCGGCATTGCATGACATTGTCTTCGAGAATGTCGATCCCGTAGACGGATGACACGGCAAGGAGCGTGTATCGCTCGTACTCCACAGCGCTCCCGCCGTAACGCGACTCGACCACGCGCAGCTTGCGGCGCAGAATTTCCGCTAGGAAATTCCCGTGGCCGCACGCGGGTTCCAGAAACCGGGAATCGATTCGTTCGGTCTCCTGCTTCACGAGATCGAGCATGGCGTTCACTTGGCGCGGCTGCGTGTAAACCTCACCGTGGTCGGCGACCCGCTTTTTGGAAACGACGTGCTTTTCCACAAAAAGTGCGTCCATGAACGAATGAGCTGTTCCAAACCCTGTCGAGCGATGTCTGCCCAAAGTTAGCCGCAACGCCCTCTGTGACAACTACTCGCGTGCACTGCGTCAGCGTTGATCGGCCACCCTTTGGGTTGCTAGCCCGTCCGGCAACCGCCGGATAATAAACTCGGGCGGCATGGCTGTCACTTTTTCTAAAAAACGCCGGTCGGCGGGTCGGACGGCGGCTTTACGTGGGATGAGGATCAAAAACATGAGTGTGCCGGCACTAAGCATGGCTGCACATAGACCGCTAGTCATGATGAATCCATCGCTTACGTGATATGAGGCCAGATTCGCATAAAGGATAAACTTACGCCGGCGCGTTAATTTGGGGTAAATGCGAGGCAGTTTTCCGTCTAGGTGCCAAAGCTCGACTGCTCCGGCTCGATTGTCGAGTCGGCCAGCGTCGCTGCTGGAAAGTACCCATGCGGATATGGTCATCAATGTGCCGCAACATCACACGGTTCTACCGCTGGCTTCAGACACCCGAGGGCGCCTTGTATCGATGGTGTTTGCCCTATGCGATCACCGGTGTGAAATGGCTCGTGAAGCATTGGCACCTGTTCTTCTGACCCATGCGAGGCTATTGCCCACAGCAAAAAAGCGGTGCGTGCAAAAAAAACGGAACGAGGGGCGGCGGTGCGAGACACGTGCGCCTCTCGGACCCGGCATTGCGAAAGCGCTCGCCGCATCACCGCGTGCAAAGCTCGCAATCACTATCGATAGCTTCGCCACCACCCCACGCCACCGGCAGCGATTTCACATTTTCCGCCCTGAAGCCCATGCCGATGGTGTGGGCGGTCAGGCGTGAAGGGGGAAATAGTGAATGGTGAATGAGGAATGGAGAATTCAATTCTCAAAACCGCAGGCTGATCCCGGCGGTCAGCTCGAAATTGGTGGAGGCTCGATTGAGGCCGAAGGTCAGGCCGGTGTCGAGGACGAGGTTTTCGGTCAGTTGATAGACTCCGCCGAAGTCGATGAGTTGGACCGGCTCGGTGTGCGGTTCGGTGGTGACGAAGCAGGCATATTCCAGATAGAGATCGAGATTACGGAAGACGACGCGGTCGATGGAAACGGCGTTTTCGAAGCCGGTGACGTAGCCGGTGTTTTTGGTGTTGCGCTCGTAGAGGAGGCCGGGCTGGCAACTGAAGTGGAATGCCCTGTGCAGATTCAATAGAAACGGCGCGGCAAGCGAGCGAACTGAAGGAGGCACGACCGAGGCACGACCCTTTAATCCATCGCCGCTGCCTAAAAGGATAGCCGAAGCGCAACGCCGGGCGGGGGGGCAGTCGATGGGGGCGTGTCCCCTTCAGTTTCCATCCGATTGATCACACAGCCGCAGTTCGGCGTTTCAGCGTGAACAGTCCTGCGAGGAGCACGAGGCCGCTCAGGAGCGAGGAAGGCAGCGGTGCAACAACCACGCCGCCCTGCGGCGACAAGGTCAACGAAGCGCTTGCCGTGGCCGTACCTGTGCCTGGATTGAATGACAGGTTGGTATCGTTTGCGATGTCGTAGGTCAGCACGTAGGAATGCCCGCTGAGCAAGGTTCCGGTCAGTGGATTATTTGGATCGTTGTTGGGGAGGTTGAGGGTCGCATTCGACGTCCCGCTTGCTTGCCGAAAGTCGTTGACGATAAAAACGCCCGGCGTGGCCTGGTCGCCGAGTTGCACGCTGAGGGTCGGAGTGCCGAAGATACCGCTGAAGTGCATCGTCCCCGCCAGGGTATAGGTCACGTTTGAAGTCGGCGTGAATGTGATCGAGTCGAAATACTCGGCAAAACTCCCCTGCATCAGCGAATAGTTCAGGTTATTGACCGCGAATTCTGCACCGCCCGCGTTGTCGGTGTACGCATAGTCGGCCGATGCGGTAATTCCCGTCCCGCTGTTACTGACCGTCGCGCTTGCGTTGGATGACCCGCCGCTGAATGGCACTGAGGTGGTGTTAAAATCCGATCCGCGAACCGTGAGCAGTCCGGAGTCGGAGAAGCCGGAAACGGTGCCCGCCGATGCCGGCGCGGCAAACGTCGTGGCCAAAAGGCATGAAAAGACCAATCCGACGCTGCGGAAGCTGAAGGCGAACAGCATAACTACTCCTGCAAAACCCCCAATCCCCGGAGAGCAATTTCTTGAAAAACTGTACTTGTACGAAGTCATTACGTCAATCGTAAAAACGCCTAAATATTCCGAGAATTTTCCTAACCGAGCGCTCTTGCCAAAGCCCTCCTGATCTTGTCCGGCCTGCACGGTACTGGCAAAGCAACGCTCGACAGTCGCCTGGCAGCGCGCTAACGCCGGGCGGGCGATAGTTGATGAAGGTACTAAAGGGTCGTGTCCCCTTCAGTTTACCAGGGCCGATGGCCGATGGCCCGCGCCGTCAGGCGTTGGAGGGGTGGGAACCAGTCGGCCATTCCAAAGAAGAAATAGTGAATAGTGAATGAGGAATTGAGAATTGAATTTTTCAGAACCGCAGGCTGATCCCGGCGGTCAGCTCGAAATTGGTGGAGGCTCGATTGAGGCCGAAGGTGAGGCCGGTGTCGAGGACGATGTTTTGGGTCAGGGGATAGACGCCGCCGAAGTCGATGAGCTGGATCGGCTGGGTGTGGCGTTCGGTGGTGACGAAGACCGCATATTCCAGATACACATCGAGATGGCGGTAGACCTCGCGATCGATGGAAACCGCGTTCTCGAAGCCGGTGACGTAGCCGGTGTTTTTGGTATTGCGCTCGTAGAGGAGGCCGGGCTGGTAGCTGAAGTGAAACGCCTTGGGCAGATTCAATAGAAACGGCGCGGCAACGGAGCCTTCGAATCGGCCATTGCCGACCGAATCGCGCGCGGTGGGAAACTTCAGTTGCGGCTGAATCGCCAGGGCCGATTGCCAGGCATCATCGCCGGTTTCATTGCCCCAGAGGTTTACTTTTCCGCCAAAGACGGTGTCGCCGAAGCTAGTCGAGGTGGAGGATTTGGAAGGATTGCCGCCGTGCGTGCGATCCAGCTCCAGCGCGTCGATCGCCGCGTTGAGCTCCAGATTATTCAGCACGCCCAGGCGGAAATTGAATTGGCCGAAGGAATAGTCGTCGTTGCGCGAGGTCGCACCCGCCGAGTGCTGGCGGAAATAGGAATAGTCAATGATCCCCGTCTCAAGCTGAAGATGCCCCGCGTCAATCGTGTGCGGCGTATTGGTAATGTTGGGCCGATCGGTGTCCATCTCCCGCATCTGATCGCCGGGCGTCGGATGAAACAGCGTATATTGCGATTTATCTACGCGCTGGGTCGCCGGTTCATCGGCGAGGGCAATCGTTGGAACTGAAACGAGAATTGCCGCAACCAGGAGGGCGCATCGACGGTGGCTCATTGAAATGTTGCTCCACGCGGCCCTGAATGAACCCACTTTGGCCAGCGTAAGAATCCGCCGCCGGTGGTCAATGGGAGGAGCGAGTAGACCAGATTATTCACGAAGAAGAATTAACCGCAGATAAACGCAGATGGACGCAGATAAAGACATTTCCGAGTTGCGCAACCTCCGCAGAAAATGTTGGGCGAAAAGGATTCAGAAGTTGCCTTTCAATCTGCGTTTATCTGCGTGCATCCGCGGTTAATATGAATTATCTGGGCTAGACCTGCTATCGCGTCTGCTTGATCAAATCCCTCGCATCTTTCGCCGCTGGCGAATTGGGGTGGGCCTTGAGTGCATCCATCAGGACAGTTCGGGCCTGAGGCTTCTTTCCCTCATCAATCAATTGCCGGGCTTTGGCGACCGATTCGGCGGTGTCATCGAGATCTACTGATACCTTGGCGACGTGCCCATAACGAACTTGCGCGGTACCTACGAAATTCATTCCGCTTGAAAGCGTCAGGGTGAGCTGTGGCCCATGCAGACCTTCGGGATGCAGGGTGCCGGTGGCTTTCAGCTTGTTGACCGATTCGACGGCGTGCTCGAGCAAATCGGGCGGGAGCCAGTCGTCTTCCGATTCGCCGGTCTTGATCTTGCCATCCTGGGCTTGCTGGAGGAATTCATCGAAGCTGGAAAAATGCTGGCGCTGCTCGACCGCGCGGGCGTAAAAGCTGGTGAGCGTGCCGGTGGTGGCCTGGGCATACAGATCGGCGGTGGGATCGGGATCGAGACCCAGCCAGTAGTCGCGCCAATGATCTTCAAAGCCGTTGACGTCACCGAAGGTCTTTCGCCAGGCGTTATTGAAGGGGATGCCGCGTCCCAGTTGCTGCATGAAGCCGACGAAAGGCTGCTGGTACTTTCCGTTTTCGCCGTGCGCGAGGAAATGGACCATCGACCAGGCCTGATCGTAGTTGGCGCCGGAGAGCTTGGAGTTCCACGAATCCTGCGTGAGTTGCATCATCTGCGCGATCGAGCGGAATTTGTTATCGCGGATTTGGGCCTGAATGCGCTTGAGCCGACTGGGAGGAATAATGCCGCTGATGAATCCGTCGCCGGTGAAGAGGCTTTCGCCGAAGTATTCGGCTATGCCTTCATTGAGCCAGGGCGGGAGGTGCCCGCGAATCACCGCGGCTGCAAACTGGTGGAAGCCTTCGTGCTGGACGACATGCCAGGTGTAAGGGTCAGGGTGGTCGCCGGCCAGGGCCAAAAGATCTTTCCCGCGGAAGACGCCGGCCGATCCGGGGAGTCCTCCCGAGGCGTAGTAATCGTCCTTATTGCGGAAGAGGTAAAAGGGCAGGCGATCGCGCACCTCGCCGGAGAAGCCCAGCGTGCGCTGGTGGTACTCCTCGGCCATCTTGTTCATGCGAATGATGGCTTCTTTCACATCATCGCGATCCAAATCGCTGTGAATGATGTAATAGCGTGAGGGGTAGACCTTCATCGAGGGGGTCAGATTGCTGGCGTTCCGCGATGGGGTGGAAGGAGCAGCGCGGCCCGCTGTCGTTGAGAGCAGAACCAATCCCAAGCCCAAAAATCCGCGCCTGGAGTACATCATGGAACAATCGATCTCGTGGTCGCGATGAATCTTATTGGACGGATGGACTGAGCGCCAAGTGGATTAGACTTCTCGCTCAATTGCCAACTCGCATCTTTGCCTATCCTCCGTTTGGGGTGCATGTTGATCTTACTCCAATGAGGGCACGCTGCGATCGTTATCGGACGGGCTCATCCTTTTGAAATTGTCTGGACAAAGGTCCTTTGAACAAGTATATTTTGAACAATGATTTCGCTGCCCGAACCAAGGCCCCAGAAGCGCAAAAGGTTTGATTCTCCGCAGCAGGAGGCCTATTTGAACCTCTGGCGGACGTATGACCGCCTGCGCCTGCTGGAGGACGAGCTATTCGACCGGTACGAGTTGACCGCCCAGCAGTACAACGCACTGCGTCTGCTGCGATCGGTTCACCCGGACACGCTGCCGACGTTGACGCTCGCCTCGCGGCTGGTTTCCCGCGCCCCCGACATCACCCGGTTGGTCGATAAGCTGCATCAGCGCGGGCTGGTGGAGCGCGAGCGGCCGGAGAACAACCGTCGCACGGTGAAGATTGGAATCACGCAGGCCGGCCTGGATCTGCTGCACCAATTGACCAGCGAAGTGCGCGCTTGCCACACGAAACAGCTCGGACATCTCGATGAGTCCTCGCTTCGCACGCTGATTGATTTGCTCCATCAGGCCCGTGAACCGCACGAAGCCGAGGAAAGCCACTGGCGCTAAACACCATTAGAGTTTAAGACCATGTGATGGCCGCACAGCCGTCATAAATGGAGAGGACGATTCGCGTGACCCAATCTCTCAGCCAACCCGTGCGTGGCCTGATATTCGCCACGCTTTCATTGGCGGCCTTAATTATCGGCGTACTGCTTCCGACCGGGTGCAACCGCAACTCAAATAGCTCCGGCGAAATCAACAAAGTGCGGGTAGGTTACATTGGCCTCACGTGCGAGGCTCCGATCTTCAGTGCCTACGAGAACGGTTTCTTCAAGGAAGAGGGCCTGGACGTTGAACTAGTGAAGTGCGACTGGTCAACCTATAAGGACGTGTTCGCCCTGGGCCGGTTCGACATTACGCATCACCTGGTGATGTACTTCCTCAAGCCCATCGAGCAGGGGCTGGATGTGAAGTTCACCGGTGGGATCCACCGAGGCTGCCTGCGTGTTCAGGCGCCGATCAACGGAAAGATTCGCACGATTGAAGATCTTCGGGGCAAGACGATCGGGGTCCCAGGAATGGGCACGCCTCCATTCATCTTTGCGAGCCGGGTTATGGGGACTCACGGCATCGATGCGAGCAAGGATGTCTCGTGGAAAGTGTATCCGGCCGGTGAATTGGGATTGGCGCTGGAAAAGGGCGATGTGGACGCAGTCGCCAATGCTGAGCCGATCGGCAGTTTGCTGATGGCAACTGGAAAGGTTCAAAACGTCGCCGATCAGGCGAAGGATCCGCCGTACAACGAGGAATATTGCTGCGCGGTGATCGTGAACGGAAAGTTTCTCGCGAAGAATCCCAAGGCGGCCGCTGCTGCGACGCGGGCGTTGCTCAAGGGCGCCAAGTGGGTTCAGGAGAACCCCCTCGCAGCGGCAAAGCTTTCGGTCGACAAGAAATACCTGGCCTCAACCGTCGAGCTGAACACCATCGCGCTGTCACACCTGAATTACATCCCCGCCATTTCCAAGGCCGAAGCGGGCGTTTACTCGGCGGCAGCAGAGATGAAGAAAGCCGGGATGCTCAGTCCGTCCACCGATCCGGCGGCGCTGGCCAAGCGGGCCTTCGCTCATCTTGACGGCGTAACAGACGACTGGATCGAGCACCTTCAGGTGGAAAAAGTCGCCGGCGGCCAGGCGCCGAAAGTAGATATACGACAGTACGCATCGGCGATCCTCAATGACACCAGACGCTCGTGCTGCATCCAGAAGTGAGGCGGAAAATGACTTTGCAGCAAATGGAAATCAACGAGGCTGAGTCGCGAAGCGAACCGGATGTCGCGCCGGCGATTGCTGCGGATTATTCCCCGATCGCGGCCAAAAGGCGCGCGCCGGTGATCGCGATGTTCGCCACGCCCGCGGCGGCCGGCGTGGCGCTGGCAGTGCACTATTGGGTTCCCAATAACGAGCCGACGCCAAACACAAGCAGCTATCCGGTGCTGCTCGCGGGAGTTCTCGGGCTGTCATTGCTGCTGCCGATTTCGCAGTTTTTCTCGGTGCGGCTAAAGAACTGGCTGCTGGCCAAAGCGCCGCTCTTTGCAGTCGCCACGCTCACCTTGTGTGCCTGGGAACTGATTACGCTGAAATTCGCATTGATGCCGCTGCCATTCTTTCCGGGGCCGGAGGGCGTGCTGCAAAGTCTGATCAACGATCGCCGGCTTCTGGCCGACAGTACCTGGCATTCGCTGATCCTCTTGATGGGCGGATACCTGGCCGGTTCCATTGCGGGGCTCATCAGTGGCATCATCATGGGCTGGTCGATCAAGGCGCGATATTGGGGGATGCCGATCTTGAAAATCGTCGGCCCGATTCCCGCCACCGCATGGATACCGCTGGCGATGGTCGTATGCCCGTCGGCGCTTCTCTCGGCCGTTTCGCTGATCGCTCTGGCTGTCTGGTTTCCCGTGACGATGCTCACCGCCTCGGGTATCTCAAATACGAAAGCATCGTACCTCGACGTCGCCCGCACGATGGGGGCGGGGCGGTTGTATCTGATCTTCCGCGTCGCGATTCCCGCTGCGATGCCGAGCATTTTCATTGGGCTGTTTATGGGGTTGGGTACGTCGTTCCTGACTTTGGTTGTTGCCGAGACGGTCGGGGTGAAATCGGGGTTGGGATGGTACGTGAGCTGGGCGCAGGGGTGGGCTGAGTACGGAAAGGTGTATGCCGCGATCGTCATCATGGCGGCATTCTTCTCAACCATCATGACATTGCTGTTTGCTCTGCGGGACCGATTGCTGGTCTGGCAGAAGGGGGTCATTAAGTGGTGATTGCCCCAGCCGACAACAACTCGATCGACGCGTCGTCATTGCAGATCCGCAACGTCACCAAACGGTTCATCGCGCCTGATGGCTCACAGTTAACCGCCCTGGACAACGTTTCGCTTTCCATTGCGGCCGGTGAAATGGTTTCGCTCGTGGGTCCCAGCGGCTGTGGAAAGTCCACACTGCTGCGCCTGCTGGCTGGGCTCGATCAACCCACAGCCGGCGAGCTTCGCGTCGGCAATGAGCCGATCCGCGGGCCCAGTGCCCAGCGCGGACTGATGTTCCAGGACCACAACCTGTTTCCATGGCTCACTATCCGACGGAATATTGAGTCGGCCCTGGTCGCCCGTGGCGTGCTGCGGGAAAGACGTGGTGAAGTCGATGAATTCATTCAGCTGGTGGGGCTGGAAGCGTTCGCCAATTCCTACCCCCATCAGATTTCCGGTGGCATGGCACAGCGGGCCGCCCTGGCGCGGGCGCTGGTGAATCATCCAAAGGTGCTGCTGCTGGATGAGCCCCTCGGGGCGCTCGATGCATTTACGCGCATGCGGATGCAGGATGAGGTGCTTCGCCTCTGGCGTTCCCGCGGTACAACGATGGTCCTCGTGACCCACGACATCGACGAGGCGATCTACATGAGCGATCGCATCGTCATGATGACGCCTCGCCCCGGGCGCATCGAACGTATCATCGAGGTGAACCAGCCTCGCCCCCGGCAGCGAAACAGCTCTCAATTCCTCGAGCTTCGCGGGCGGATTCTCGAAATGCTTCATTTCGCGGGGGAACATGCGAAAACCGGCGCGGGTGAGCGTTGATAGTGGAAACTATCCCGGTGCTCCAAAGAACCAGACTGCCGCGGAAGTGCATGCCAGCGTGAGCAGTCCGACCACCAGCAGAAGCCACACGGTCGCGGTCTTCCAGAATCCACCTTCAAATGAAAACGGCAGGGCCTTTTGCAGGGCGTCGGCAATCGGGCCGTTACCAACGAGGCGCTGCAGGTGGTCACCCAGTTCAGTCATGCAAGTAGTGTGGTAAGACCGCAGATTCCACAGCAGCAGAAAATCGATCAGCCCCAGAAGCGCGCAGATGGCAAAGACGCCGCCAATCACCGCGGGGCGCGGAGCATGCTGCTGGGCGAAGACGGCCGCGACCACTGCAATCAGAGAAACGAGCCACGCGACCGAGTTCCAGCGAATCGCATCCCAATGACGAAAGTTCGCCAACGCCTGAGCGTGCAGATGGCATGCAGTCTGAATCGAATCGGCCGTCGAGTGTGTTGTCGTCTCAGGCGCGAGGGCAGCGGCGAGAAAGGAAAAGGCCTGGTGGTAGATCCCACCTGGTACCTGCGATTCGCGCGGACCGGCGATATTCAGTACCTTGATTTCGTGCTTCTGCAGAAATGATCGCACGGCCACGATTGCGCCAGGCAGACTGCTTTGGGCGAGATCAATCAGCAGGTAGAGTTTGTGAAGTTCGTCAGCAACGCGGACGGTTTCGGCCGTGCCGCGATCGGGCGGGCCTTTGGTAATGATCAGTGTAGCATCCGAATCACGAACATTCTGTTCGGTTCGGAAATCGGGGTCGGCCACCTGCGTTTCAATAAGGCCGGTGTACTTCGTGCGGTCGATCGTTCCATCCTCGGCCCAGAAGCCCTGAGGGACTTTGCCGCCGTGGGGCATGGAGACGCTGATCGCGTAATCCAACGCTGCGCGATCGACACCGGTCTGGCCGCCCGAAATGATTTTCTGGAGGGAGCCCATCACTGGAATTGTATCGATCGCTCCGAGTTTAGCCGCTACCGCTTGCGGTGCGCTTCGAGCGCCAGGAAGCGCCCGACAAGCCAGGCGGCTAAACTCGGCAGGGGAACTCTATGTTTCAATTTCGAGGCGCAGCTCGAGAATCGCTTGTCCAAGCGCTTTGCCCTGAGCATCTGTGCGAAGAGAGACGCTGCCGCCACCGTCGAGGATCTGCGGGAGAATGAAGTTCAGCGCGCCCAGGTTGGGCAGCTCGTATCGGATCACCTTGCCCGGTTGGAGGGGGGCGAAGTAACGCTCGACCAGATCGGTTGTCAAATGGTTTTTCAGAATCTCATAGCCGCGCGGCTCGCGGGCGATGACGCCGATGTTGGCTCCCGCGCCTTTGTCGCCGCTGCGGGCGTAAGCAATGTCTCCCAGTCGAATCGCGGGCATGGTCATACCTCGATGAGCTGAACCTGCGGCTTCACTTTCGCTCGCGGGATCAGCGTCGGCCAATAGCCAAAGACTTCCCGCACGGGCGGCCGCCCTTCGGCATAACCCGTTGTCCCCTGCGGCCCACTTGTGACCAGCGGCGCGATCTCCCGGGTAAATCGCTCGACAATTTCTTTGCGCGGATCAAACACGCTGATGCGAAGCACCGTTTCGAGCAACCCGGCGCTATCCGTTTGCGCGACCTGTCCGATCGCATCGCCGCTGCCGAGGCATTCAACCTGATATCGCTGCGGCTCACTGCCGGCAGCGCGCAAGCGATTGAGAACCATTTCGCCACATCGGCGCGCCTTGGCTACCGCATCGCGACCGACGATGGTCAGCATTCCAGCGGCTCGGTAGCCGGCTCTATAGGTCGCGCTGACTTTGTATTGCTCGGGTGGTGGGCTGCCGGTCGCGCCCGAGACACGAACGCGATCGTTCCCTTGGTCTTCAACGTTGAGCGTCAGGAATGACACGGTTGCATCGGGGCTGAGATATCGACCGGGATCACCCAGCTCGTATACCAACTGCTCTTTAACGCTTTGCTCGCTCACGCGGCCGCCCGTGCCAAGCGGTTTGGTAACGATGCAGGAGCCGTCGGCAGAAACTTCGACGATGGGGTAGCCGATGTTGCGAATGTCGAGATCGAGCCAATCGGTGCTGATACCACCGGTGACTTGCGTGCCGCATTCGATCAGATGGCCGGCGACGGTCGAGCCGGCAATTCGCTGAAAATCATCCGTCTTCCATCCGAAGTGCGCGACACATGGCGCGACGGTGAGACTCGGATCGGCCACTCGCCCGCTGATGATGAGGTCTGCGCCTTTTTGAATAGCGTCGACCATCGGAGCCGCGCCGATATAGGCATTGGCCGTAACCAACGATTCGCGGATCGTTTCGATCGGCGAGCCGCTTTCCATGTGGGCAAATTCGCGTGTGTGGGAATTAGCCCCAAGTGCCGCTCGAATTTCCGGCAGAACATCATCGCCACCGACGATGCCGATTCGTAAATTTCGGCAACCAGCATTTCGCAGGACTTGGGCACAAGCCTCGGCGCATCCCGCCGGGTTCAATCCGCCCGCATTGGTGACCACGCGAAGTTTCCTGCCGGATTTCCAGAATCGCGCCAGCGAAGCGACGACGCCCACAAAATCTCGCGCATATCCAGCAGCCGGATCGCGCTCGCGCTGTTTGGCCAGGATCGACATCGAGACTTCGGCAAGATAATCGAGCGTGAGATAATCCAAATCCGGCGCCTGCTCGACAAGACGTGCCGGGGCGTCGTTTGAGTCGCCCCAGAAGGCCGATGCGTTGCCGATGCGAATCGTCTCCACGCTGCTAATACGTTTCTCCTAATTCGATCATGACTGCTCCTTCCGGATGGACGTGAGGCTTAGACTTGCAAGACCCCCATGCGTAATCCACCCCTGGGAGCGGGGCGAGTTGCGATGGCCAGCGCGTCGATCAGCACCTGGCGGGTCGTATGCGGCTCGATGATCGCGTCCACCCAGCCACGCGCGGCGCCGTAACGGATGTCGGTCTGCGATTGATAGTCGGCAATCGTTCGTTGGCGAAGTTTGTCGAGTTCGTCATCCGAAAGCTTTTCGCCTTCGCGCTCGGCTTGGCGCTGACGAAGCGTGACGAGCGTGCCCGTGGCCTGCTCGGCTCCCATCACCGCATACCGCGCGCTGGGCCATGCGAAGATGAAAACTGGATCGAACGCCTTGCCGCACAGCGCGTAATTTCCGGCACCAAATGATCCGCCGACGATGACGGTGACCTTCGGTACGGTGGAGTTGCTCACCGCGTTCACGAGCTTGGCCCCGCTTCGAATGATGCCATGCTGCTCGGCTTCGCGTCCGACCATAAAGCCCAGGACATCCTGGAAAAACAGGATCGGCAGACCCGTCTGATTGCAATCCATCACAAATCGCGCGGCTTTGTCGGCGCTGTCGTCGTATATCACGCCGCCGATCTGCAATTGGCCTTGTGCCGATTTAATCGGATGTCGCTGATTGGCGACGATACCGACCTTTTGCCCGCCGACGGCCGCGTAGGCGCAAATCAGCGATTTGCCATACTCGGCCTTGTATTCAGCCATCGACGAGACATCGACGATGCAAGCCAGCACATCGCGCATGTCATAGGGCGTGCGGCCATCGGGGCTGACCAGATCATACAGATCCTGTGGATCGCGGGCGGTCAACGCAGATGACGTGCTATGCGTTTCCGCGGGCAGCAGATCAACCAGCGATCGCAATCGATCGAGACAGGCTTCATCGCTGGGCTCCTCAAAGTCGATCGTCCCGCTGATGCGGGCATGCATCGTTGCGCCGCCCAATTCTTCAGCATCCACAACCTGACCGGTCGCTGCTTTGACGAGGGCTGGCCCGGCCAGATACAGCTCGCTGCCGGAGGTCATCAACAGCTTGTCACACAGCACTGGGAGGTATGCTCCGCCGGCGACGCAGTTACCCATGATGGCTGCGTATTGAGGCACGCCCATGGCCGAGAGCACCGCGTTATTGCGAAAAATCCGACCAAAATCATCTTCATCGGGAAAAATCTCGTCCTGCATCGGCAGATAAACGCCCGCCGAGTCCACCAGATAAATCAGCGGCAAATTGCAGCGCGCCGCGATTTTCTGCGCCCGCAGAACCTTCTTGCAGGTGGCCGGGAAAAACGCCCCGGCTTTTACCGTCGCGTCATTCGCGACGATCATGCACCGCCTGCCCGAAATGCTTCCGACACCGACCACTACGCCTGCCGCCGGCACCGCTCCGGCTTCTGGATACATCTTCCAGGCCGACCAGAGTCCAATTTCAAGGAATCTTGACGGATGATCGATCAGATGATCGATGCGCTGGCGGACCGACAATCGTCCGAGTTTGCGTTGGCGGGCATGTCCCGCTTCACCGCCGCCTTCGCGCAGCCGCGCTTCCTCGGCCACCACCTGCTCGGTGATGGAGCGAAGCGTCGCTAGGTCTTCATGCGCCTTTGGTGAACCATTTTTCTTTGCGGTTCGCGTCATTGCATTTGCTCCGCAACCAGTTCGTACCAGCCCTTGCCATCTGATCGTGCGCGAAAGACCGCATGGCCCGGCTCATGATCCAGCACCAGCACCCAATTGCCTGCGGAAGCTTCTTTCAGAAACCAGTGCCGGCTGACGGTGCTCATAAAGGGCTCCACATCGTAGGCCATGTTGTAGGCTGACCCGACATGATGAGCGGTGGGAATCAGGTCCGGGACGAAGACCACTGTTTGCCCCCGATCGTCGGTGAAACTGATTGCCTGCTGTCCCCACGTATGGCCCGGCACGTTGAATGCAAGAAGGCCGGGCAGAAATTCCGTTTGACGATCGATCACGGGCGTGGTGGGAAGCTCATCGCGCTGCGGAAGATGGCCCGGCGCAAAAGGAGGCGGTGATTCAATGAAACTGAGGCGCTCGCGGATTGGCTCAAGATGCTCGCGAAGATACGTGCGCGTCATGACAGAGCGATTGGCGATCGCATCATCCCACTCCCGGCTGTCCGCCCAGAGCGTGGCCTTTGGAAAAGTCAGCTTAATGCCAAGGCCAGCGGGGCTGATCCAGTCAGCAAGTTCACCAGTTCGCGCGCGGCGGGTGAGTCCGCCCGCGTGATCGAAATGAAGATGCGTGACGATGACGTGATCGATTTCTTCGCAGCTTGTGCCGGCATCGCGCAGAGCGGTCATGATCCAGTCATCACCGAGTCCGAAAATCTGGCGGAACTTCTCGTCGTACTTAGCTGGATCGCCACTGCCGACTTCGATGACCGCTTGACGGAACCCAGCGCTTTTGGCATCGACCGCTTCTAGAAGGAGACAGTTGTGGGCCAGTGTGATGCGCCCCTGCGCGTCGCTTTGTACATTCCGGCCCCATAGTGCCTTGGGCACGACGCCGAACATCGATCCGCCATCGAGGAGTAGGCGCCCCGCGCGCAGCAGCTTCCATCGATAGCGCGGCCTCTTCGGCGCTACACTCGATTCGTCAATGGCGCGCTGCAGGAACGATTGCGGCTCGCGACCGGAGGAAGATTGAGAGGATTGCGTCGGCATGGGTGCGAGGATCGTGGATCAATCTTGCCTGGCCGCGGGGAGCAGTTCATCGGGAGTCTGAAGCAATTCCATGATCTTGGCCAGAGCCGTCGCGGAGGTCGCGCCATCGATGACGCGGTGATCGGCCGACAAGCTCAAAGGCAGAAGCTTACCCACGCCAAGCATTCCGCGCCGAACGACCACGCCTTCTCGCGCACGACCCACGGCAAGAATTCCCGCCTCGGGATAATTGATGATTGGCGTACCAAATCGTCCGCCGAGCGATCCGAAATTGCTGATGGTAAAGGTCGATCCGCTCAGTTCATTGGCGGGAATCGTGCGCTGCCGGGCCGCGTGCGCGAGCCTCGCGATGTGCCGGCTGATTTCCAGCACGCCCATCTGATCGGCGTTGCGAATCACCGGCACCATCAGCCCATTTTCGGTGTCAGTTGCGATACCCAGATGCACCGGCCGGTGCTGAACGATCTCCTGCCGCTCGTCGTCGACGGTTGAATTGAGCTTGCGATATTGCTGGCCGAGCTTTCCGCCCAGCACACGGCACACAGCGAATGCGACGAACGGGAGAAAGCTGATCTTCTCATTGCTGGCCGCCATCAGCTTGCGACGAAGCTCGTCCAACGCCGACACGTCCGCTTCATCCATGACGGTGTAATGGATGGCATGATTGACGCTGTGGCGAAGACGCTCGGCAATGGTTCGACGGACGCCTCGCAGCGGAATCCGAAGAGCATCGCCGGCATCCGCCGAGGATCGAGCGACTGGTTGAGCGGCCTTGGGCTGCGGAGCAGGTTGAGGTTTGGGTTTGGCTGGCGCTGCAATGGCCTGCGCGGGCTGCTGCTGCCCGACCATGGCTTCCACATCCGCGCGAGTAACCCGGCCACCGATACCCGTGCCATGGACGGAGTCGATTTCAACGCCCAAGTCGCGCGCTAATCGTCGCACCGCGGGAGCCGCGCGCACTTTTCCATGTTCCTCATCTTCCATCAGCGAGCCGACGACGGTGCCGGCATCGCGCTGAGAGGGAGCAGTTGTCTCTATCCCGGCTTTGTTCCCATTCCCACCCGTCGAAGTGCTGCGCGAAACCTCTGGTTCAACTGGCGCTTCCGATTCATCGCGAAAGGTCACGAGCGGCGCGCCGACCTTGATCGATTCCCCCGGCTTCCCATGCAATTCCACAATCGTCCCCGCGCGCGGGCTGGGTACTTCCACCAGTGCCTTGGCCGTTTCCATCTTGGCCAGCATGTCGTTCTCCTCGACCCGCTGGCCGACGTGAACGACCCATTCGATCAACTCCGCCTCTTCCAGCCCCTCGCCCAGGTCCGGCAGGCAAAAATCGTTCGGGTTTCCGCTTCGCCGCGCTACCATGCAGTCCTCGATTCAAGCGAAAGATTACCACGGAGGCACGGAGACACGGAGGCCAGGTCTTGCTGAAATACGAGCCGATGCGAGGGACACCGAGTAACTTTCATCTTTCTTCTCTTTTACTTCGTGTCGTTCAATTCCGTGACAGAGCTACTAAAATATCCTCAAACATTTCTCTCGCATTGGCCCTCGTTTAAGCAAAACCACACCTCCGTGTCTCCGTGTCTCCGTGGTGAATCCTCCTTTAGTACGCCAGGCAGTCCCGCACGCCGCTGATGATCCGATCCTCGTCGGGAAGGTATTGCTTTTCCAGTTTGTAGTACGGCATCGAGGTATCAAACCCGGTGATCCGCTGCACCGGCGCTTCGAGCGACAGGAAGCAATGCTCCTGAATCAGGCTCGAAATTTCCGCACCGAGGCCCGCGGTCTTGGGCGCTTCGTGCACTACCACCGCTCGGCCGGTCTTGCAGACGGACTTTGTAATCGTCTCAACATCTAATGGGCTCAGTGTCTGAAGATCAATCAGCTCCACGCTCGCTTCTTCGGGCATTTGATCCAGCGCCGCCAGGCAGACACTCACCATCGCGCCCCAGGAGATCATCGTCAGATCTGAGCCTTCCGAAATCACCTGCGCTTTGCCCAATGGAAGCGTATACGACTCCTCCGGCACCTCTTCCTTGATCGCGCGATAGACGCGCTTAGGCTCAAAGAAAATCACCGGATCCGGGTCGCGAATCGCGCTGATCAAAAGTCCCTTCGCATCGTAAGGGCGCGAAGGCATCACCACTTTCAACCCCGGCGTATGAACATAAACCGCCTCGGGCGAATCGCTGTGCAATTCCGGGGCATGAATGCCGCCGCCGACGGGCACGCGAATGGTTAATGGACAGGTAAATGCGCCGCGCGTGCGCGATCGACATCGAGCCGCCTGATTCACGATCTGGTCATACGCGGGCCCCATGAATCCTTCGAATTGCAGCTCCGGCACCGGCCGCATGCCCGCCATCGCAAGGCCGATGGATGTGCCGATAATCCCCGATTCACTCAAAGGCGAATCGACGACGCGATCGGGGCCAAAGCGCTTCTGCAGTCCATCGGTGACGCGAAAGACGCCGCCGTTCAGGCCAATATCTTCCCCCAGAAGCATGACGCGCTCGTCTGCTTCCATTTCCTGCGCCAGGGCCTGATTGATTGCTGCTACTAAATCGAGCTTTGCCATGATTGGCTCCAATCGCGGCTGCACGTCATTCCGCGTTCATCGGCTTTCCGCTGGTCGTATCGCGTTCCTTGGGCGGCTGCAGTCCGATCTGCGTCGGGTCCAGCCCGATCGAATCGGTGCGAAGCGTCTGCTTCTGCTTCTGCAATTCGGTCGGGAGCTGCTCGTACATGTAATCGAAAATGTCGTCCGAACTTTGCGGCGGCATCTTTTCCGCCACGCCGATCACATCATGTACGATTCCCTTGGCCTTCTTTTCCGCTGCCGCTTGCTGCGTTGCATCCCAAAGATTCTTTGCTTCCAGGTATTTTCGTGTTCGGATGATCGGATCCGCCTTCAGCGCGGTTTCAAGCTGGCCTGCCGGGCGATAGCGTCTTGCATCATCCGCGGTCGTATGGTCCCCCAAGCGATACGTGACCGCTTCGATGAAGCTTGGCCCACCGCCCGCTCTTGCCCGCTCCATCGCGTCCTTCGTCACCTTGTACATCGCAAAAAGATCATTCCCGTCCGCCTGCACCGTCGGCATGCCATAGGCGAGCGCCTTCTGCGCAAACGTCTCCGAAGCGCACTGATTGCCGCAGGGCGTAGAGATCGCCCATTGATTGTTAAGGCAGCAGAACACCACCGGCACCTTCAAAATTGAAGCGAAATTCATCGCCTCATGGAAATCGCCGGTGCTGGTGGCGCCATCCCCAAAGAAGCAGATGACTGCGCGATCTTCCTTGCGGCGCTTGAACGCCCAGGCAATGCCCACCGCATGCAGCGTCTGCACGCCGATCGCAACGCAGATCGGGTTCATCGAAAGATTGGCCGGGATGGCGTTGCCGCGCTCGTCGCCCATCCAGTGCAGCAGGGCGTAATGCATCGGCAAGCCATGCAGGAACATCGCCGGGTTTTCGCGATAGTAGGGGACGATGTAGTCGATGCCTTTGCGAAGAGCCTTGGCTGCGCCCAGCGTGGCGGCTTCCTGCCCCTTGTTTTGCGGAAAGGTGCCCATGCGCCCGGAGCGCTGCAGCTTAAAAGCCGCCTCGTCAAACTCCCGGCAGAGGATCATCTGCTCATACAAATACTTCACGTCGCCGTCGCTGAGCGTCCCCTGAGCCAGCGACTCATCGAGCTGACCTTCGGGCCCGAGGATCTGCAGCCGCTCGATCTGCGCGCTATAGACGACTTCTTTGGGCATCGATCACCTCCGCCAGGCATTCATTCCATGCCCCGGCTGGTTGTCAATGTACTTTATCCTCTCGCATTCAAAACGGTCTTCCCAGCATTTACCGCATGACCATTTCCTTTATGACGGTCTTCACCGGGAAACTGCTTGATTCCATTCTGCACTGGACGTTTGCCCGTGCCTTTGGCGTTGGGCGATTCTTCCGGCACGACAAACTCGCTGTTGGGAAGCTGATCGCTCCAGTTTAGCGCCGCCTTGGCGGCCGCCAGCATCGAATCATCATCGTTATGAAACAGATCGCGATGGCAGCGATGAATTTCGGTCGCTGCCATGTTCATGAAATAAATCGCCGCCGCCTTGTCGCGTTCAAACGCTGCGCCTGACTTTCCGCTCTTGATATCCGAATCGAGCCGGCTGAGCGTGCAGGCATAGGCATGGGCCCACATGGCCGAATCGGCCAGTCGCGCCTGCACCGATTGCCGCGAAACAATCTGCTCGCCAAGCTCCTTGCTGGCTACCTTAAAGTGATGGCTGTGATCGCGCACCAGGCCCGCCAAACGATGCGCGAATGGCTGCAGCGATTCTTCCAGCTTCGCGTGAATCGTCGGCGCCGCCGGCGTCATCCCTAAGAATAACTCCGCGCCCAACGGCGCGGCTGCCTTAAACACCTCTGGCCTTCTTAGCCCGCGCACGATGCGCGCCAGGTTCTGCCCGGGCGATTGTTCGTGATCCCAGCCGACCGCCTGCTGCACGCCCAGCATCTTCTCGGCCAGTTGCTTTCCGCCATAGGCAAAGATGAAGGCCTGCATCACTTCGTTCGCGCCTTCGACGATCAGATTGATTCGCGAATCGCGGAAGATGCGCTCGACTTCGTTTTCGGTCATGTACCCTTCGCCGCCCATGATCTGCATCGCATCATTGACCACGCGCCAGCCCATTTCCGAGCAGAAGAGCTTGCAGATCGCGGTCTCCAGCATGATGTCTTCATCATGCCGATCGAGCATGGCGGTGGTCATATAGAGCATGGCGTCCATCGCGTAATTGAGCGCGCTCATCCGCGCGATCTTCGCCTGGACCAACTCAAAATCGGCCAACGGCCTTTGGAATTGGAAACGGGTCTGACCCCATTTAATCGCCTGCTCCGAAGCGCGGCGCGCGCCGCCGAGCATGCCTGCGGATAATGTGCACCGACCATAATTCAAACAGGTCAGCGCGACGTTGAGTCCCTTGCCTTCGAGATGCAGCAGATTCTCGCGCGGCACCTTTACATTGTTGAACCGGATGCGCGCCTGCCAGGTGCCTCGAATACCACATTTGCTGCGGTTTTTCTGAAAGACTTCGATGCCCGCCATATCGCGCGTGCAGACCAGCGCTGTAACCTTCTCGGAAATCTTTCCGGTCTTCGGATCGGTGATCTTCTGCTTGGCCATCACGGTAAACAGCCCGGCCATCGCGCCGGAGGTGGACCATTTCTTCTGGCCATTGAGGATGTAGAACTGCCCGTCTTCAGATAGCTCGCAGCGCGTCTCCTGGCCGCCCGCGTCGCAGCCGACGTTGGGCTCTGACAAACAGAAAGCAGACAGCCAATCCTTGGCCATGTGCGGGAGCCAGCGCTGTTTCTGCTCCGAGGTTCCAAAGAGCATGACCGCTTTGCAGCCGATCGATTGATGCGCCGAAACCATCACCGCCGTCGATCCGCAGCTTCGGCCGATGCGCTCCAGCGCGCGGTTGTAGCTGGTGATGCCTAAGCCCAGGCCGCCAAATTCTATTGGAATGGTCATCCCCAGCACGCCCAGCTCAAAGAGCCGCTCGATCACCCATTGGGGGATTTCCTGCTCCTGGTCGATTTGCGTGGAAGGGTGCTCGGTGCGGAGATATTGATCGAGGCGTGCCAGCAGCTCGTCGCAGCGCGCCTTCTCGTCGGCCGAGCATTGCGGATAGGGGAACATCAGTTCTTCGCGGATATTTCCCCAGAACAGGTTCTTGACGAACCCCATCGCCGAAGGCTCGGGCCCGATCAGGGCCTCGGTATCTTCGATGAGTTTTCGATCCTTCTCCGCGACGCCTTTGAGGGTTTTCAGGTCTGCCATGGCAAGCGACCTTTCTGCGTGATTTTAGGCTCGCAGGAACATTCAAGGCAGGCTAATTCTAAGATCAGCCAGGTCTCATAATGTGCAAGCTGCATGCCGATCGCTCACGCATTGCAAGCATACAATTCGATAGTGTCACGAGGAGCAAAGCGGTTAGACCGCATAATAAGATTCGTCGGGAAAATGATGTGGAGTGAGCGGATTAGCATCGAGCGAGAACGCGTATAAGAAGCCGAGGTTAGCCGCGACGCGCTAGCGGAGCGCTTTCTGCGCGGGACCGTAAAAGCGCTCCGCTGTCGCGTCGCGGCTAACCAAGGTAGACAAAAATCACCCTGTATCATTTTCCGAAGGCATTTCGATCCATGAACTCATTACCGGACGTTTCCGCTTGGATCGATTCCCAGTCCGACCGCATGTGCGGGCTGGTCACGCAATGGGCCAACATCAATTCCTATGGCCACAACCTGACAGGCCTCGCTGAGCTTTCACGTCTGCTCAAATCGCAGTGGAGCGCGCTGGGAGAAGT
>Ga0207695_10002747_pt1 | contig 25666 bp, 23 predicted proteins | sample KBSC54metaG_FD_184354 | JGI IMG/M metagenome (GOLD analysis project Ga0207695, IMG submission 184354) | Corn rhizosphere microbial communities from Kellogg Biological Station, Michigan, USA - KBS C5-4 metaG (SPAdes) (version 2) | ecosystem: Host-associated > Plants > Roots > Rhizosphere > Soil...
CGCAACCACGTCTCGATGTGTAAGTGATCCCATCCAGGCCCCGGCCGACGACAGGAGGCGAGACGATGCGATTCCGGACCTTGACCATCCTCTGGCCCTCGTTCCTGATGGCCGGCGTGCTCGACGGCATCGTGTTCTCGCTCGTCGATCCCGCGGACAGCCAGCTGGTGCGCTTCACGTCCGACGTGTCGCCGCAAGGCGTCTACACCATCGGCTTCCTCGTGTTCTGGTCGGTGATCTCGTGCGCCAGCGGCATGACGGCGCTGCTGGTGGTGGAACAGGACGACGACGTCCCGCATTGACGCGCCGCAAGCGCCCGGCACGCCCGTGGTCGCAACATGGCGGCATGACCGACACGCCCGCCGCCATCGCCGTCGAACCGGTACCGCCCAGCCAGGCCTGGCAGCGGCCGACGCGGCGCGCGGTCGCGCGCTACGCGACCTATCCGACGGCCGAGCATTTCGACGGGCGCTTCCGCGCGCCGCAGCTGATCGCGGCGCTGTCCGAGCGCCGCATCGCGTCGCAGACGGTTTGCACGCCACTGGCCGTGCACGTCCAGGTCCCCTTCCACGACGCCCGGCATCGCGGCTCGCGCGCGCAGGCCGGCGCGCACCATCGCGAGCGCGACTCGTCCTACCTCGATGCCCTGGAGCGCGAAGTGACGCTGGTCGTCGAACAGATCGGCCCCTGCCGCTCCGTCTCCCGCCTGCACCTGGGCGGCGGCTCTCCAGGCTGCCTGAGCGATGCGCACCTGGCCCGATTGATGGGCCTGCTGCGGCGCAACTTCTACCTGGAGCAGGACGCCGAGGTGGCGATCGACGTCGATCCGGCCGCCTTCGACGCGGCGCGCCTCGCGCACCTGCGCGAACTCGGCTTCGACCACGTCATCCTGACCCTTGCGGATGCGGGTCCGGCAGCGCTCGATCACGTCGCCGACCTGGTGAGCGCGGCCCGAGGTCTCGCCTTCGCGGGGATCGATGTCGAGCTCGCCGACGAGATCCCGATCGCGCCGCGCACCCTCGCCGACGTCGCCGCCCTGCGGCCCGACGGGATCGCCCTGGGGGCCTGCGAGCGACGGGCTGCCCGCAGGGATCCCGCGCAGGCGGCCGACGACGAGGCGCGCCGGGCCGTGTTCGGCTCGGAAGCGCTGTCGTGCCTGGCGGCCGCCGGCTACGAGGCCATCGGCATGGGCCGGTTCGCGCTGCGTGGCGACGCATTGGCGGCCGCGCGGCGCGAAGGCGGCCTGCACATGACCTTGCAGGGCCATCGCGCGCGGCCCGACCATGACGTGCTGGGCCTGGGCGTCGCCGCCATCGGTCGCATCGGCGACTGCCTGTACCAGAACGCCCGCACGCTGGCCGCCTACCATGGCGCGCTCGAGCACGACCGGCTGCCCGTGGCGCACGGCCACGTCGTCGAGGCCGACGACGAGCTCCGGCACGACGTCATCGAGGCCCTGATGTCGCGTGGGCAGGTCGACTTCGGCGACGTCCTGGCCCGGCACGGCGTCGACATGCGCTCCGCCTTCGCGGCCGAGATCACCCGCCTGGCCCCGTTCGTCGTGCGCGGCCTGGTCGAACTGCATGGCGATCGCATCGTCGTGACTTCGGGCGGGCGGCACGCGGCGGACGAGATCGCCGCCGTGTTCGATCGCTACCTGCACGAGCGTGCCGGGCCCGCGCGGGCCGGACGCGCCGTCCCGTGAACGCCGCGCTGGTCATCGCGGGGCTGACGCTGGGCGCGGCGTCCGCACCGCACTGCGCACTGATGTGCGGCGCCCCGTGTGCCGCGGTCACGCGCGGCGCGCGCCGCGAGACCCTGCTGTTCCAGGCCGGCAGGCTGGCCGGCTACGCCGCGGCCGGCGCCGTCGCCGCGAGCGCCGTCGCGCTCCTGGGCGCGTGGGCGCGGACGACCCCCTGGCTGGCGCCCCTGTGGACGCTCACGCAACTGGCGTTCCTCGCGCTCGGCCTGTGGTGGCTCGCGACGGGGCGCATGCCCGCCCGGCTGCTGCGCGACGGAACGGCGCCGGCCCTGCCCGCGCACGCGCGGGTCGCGTGGCGCGCCGCGGGTGCGGGCGTCGCGTGGGTGGCGTGGCCGTGCGGCGTCCTGCAGGGCGCCCTGCTGCTGGCCTCGCTCGGCGGCGACGCGCTCGCCGGCGCCGCCGTGATGGCCGCGTTCGCGCTGGCCTCGGCGCCGGCGCTGCTGGCGGCGCCCGCCTTGTGGACGGCATGGCGCCGCATCGCGGGACGCGGACGCGCGGCCGCGGAGGTGCTGGGGTATCGCGTCGCAGGCGCCGCGCTGACCGTGACCGCCTCGCTGGCCTTGTTCCACACGCTGCGCGATCGCATCGCGGCGCTGTGCCAGGTCTGACGCGGCGTCGCGCTCCGGCGTTTCAGCGCTCCACGAACGCGCGCTCGATCACGTAGGTGCCGGGCACCGTCATGTTGCCCTCGCTGAAGCCGCGCGCCTCCAGGACGGCCCGCGTGTCGGCCAGCATCGCCGGGCTGCCGCAGATCATGCACCGGTCGTGCGCCGGATCGAACGCCGGCAGGCCGAGGTCCGCGGCCAGGCGACCGCTCGCGACGAGCTCCGGGATGCGCCCCTGGCGCATGAACGGCTCGCGCGTGACCGTCGGGCAATAGACGAGCGCCGACCGGACGGCCTCGCCGAGGTACTCGTCGTGCGGCAGGACGTCGCGCAGGAGATCGGCGTAGGCGAGCTCGCGCACGCGGCGCACGCCGTGCACGAGCACGACGCGGTCGTAGCGCGCGTAGGTCTCGAGGTCGCGCACGATGCTGAGGAACGGTGCGAGCCCGGTGCCGGTGGCCAGCAGCCACAGCGTCCTCCCGGGCAGCAGGTTGCGCAGCACCAACGTCCCGGTGGGCTTGCTGCCCACCAGCACCTTGTAGCCCGGGCGCAGGTGCTGCAGCCGCGAGGTCAACGCGCCATCGGGCACCTTGATGCTGAAGAACTCCAGCTCGGACGCATAGGGGGAGCTGGCGATGCTGTAGGCCCGCATCAGCGGGCGCCCGTCGACCGTCAGCCCGATCATCACGAACTGGCCGCTGTCGAAGCGGAACCCCGGTTCGCGGGTGGCGGTGAACGAGAACAGGCGTTCCGTCCAGTGGCGGACGGACAGGACGGTGGCTTCCGCGAATGCGCCCATCGGGTGTGGCTCCAGAGTGTGTCCACAGCGTGCGCTCGAACCCGCCCCGGCGCCTTGCCGGCGCGCAAGAGATCGTGACGACGGCGAGGTCATCCGCGCGGCGTGGACCGCTTCGTTTGACAGCGATCAAGCCGTCCGGCCGACATCGCGCTACCTTGCGAACCATGACCCACGCCACACCTCCTCGATCCGGCCCGGACACGGACGCACCCGAAGGCCATCCCGCCGCGGCATCGTCGCGCCCGATGCACGACGCCTGGCGCGTGCTCTGGGCGGCACCGGCGCTCGTCATGGTCGCACTGCGCATCACGGCGCCCGATGCCTGGGCGGCCCTGGCGCTCCTGCTCGCCTCCATCGCCGTCATGAACGCCGATGCGCTCGCACGATGCGCCGGCCGGCTCTCGAAGCGCCCGCCGGCCCGACGCGACGACGCCGGGGCGCGCACGGCCAGCGACTGATTCCCCGGTCGCGTCGCCGATCGGTGCGTCATGGTCCACATCGCCCGACTCCTCGCGCCGGCCTGGCACCTGGCCTGCACCTTCGCCCTCCTCGGCTGCGCGTCGACGGACGGACGCGACACCGAGGCGCGCCGCGCGCACGACCTCGTCAACGCCTCCACCGTCACGCTCGCCACGTTCGGCGAGAGCGACGAGCATCCCGACGTCAGGCAGCAGCTTCGCGATGCGTGCGCCGTGATGATCTTTCCGCATGTCGGCAGCGCCAGCTTCCTGCTCGGCGGATCCGCCGGCGCCGGCATCCTGCTCGTCCGCGACGCGTCCTCCGGCCAGTGGGTCGGGCCGGCGTTCTACGCGCTGGACGAAGCCAGCGTGGGCCCCCAGGTCGGGCTCGCCCGGCGCGAACTCATCGTCGTCATGCACCGCTGCGACGGCCTCGACGGGCTGCGCGACGAACGCGCCTCGCTGCGGATCGGCACCTCGTTCACCGCTCAGGCGGCGGAACGCGGGCGCGGCGTGGAGGTGGCGCACGACGTGCGGGCGTATTCGCGCGTCGACGGGTTGCAAGTCGGCGCCGCGCTCCAGATGGCCGTGCTCAGGCCGCGCAAGTCGCTGTCCGACGCCTACTACATGCAGCCGCTGACGGTCGCGCAGATCCTGTCGCCGGACCGCCCGTGCAGCGAGCCCCTCTCGCGCGAGATCCGCTACATGATCGAGTCCGCGACGAAATAGGAGGGCCCCCCCGGCAGCTCAGTGCGCGAACAGGGTCGGAACGCCGATGGCGGCGAGCACCTCGCGCGTCGCGCCCCCCAGCAGTCGCTCCACGACGCGCGGCCTGCCCCAGGCTCCCATCACGAGCAGCCTGGCACCCATCGCCTTCGCATCGAAGAGCAGCGCCTGGCCGACCTGGCGATCGACGGGCGCGAGCCGCACCTGCACGGCCAGGCCGTGCCGCGTCAGCCAGGCGACGGCACGCGTGATGTCGACGGGCATCGGCATGTCGGAGGCCGCGCCCGGCGGCAGCACGCGAACGAGGTCGACCGAAGTCGCCCGCCGCAGCAGGGGCAGCGCCGCGGCCGCCGCGCGTGCGGCGCAGGCGCTGCCGTCCCAGGCGACCACCGCCTTGCCCTGGCCGGCTTCGAAACGCCCGGCTCGCGGCAGCACCAGCACCGGCCGTGCACCGGCCAGGAGCGCCGCGTCGATCAAGGCACGCTGGGCGGCCTGGCGCGGCCCCGCCGATTCGGGGGCGCCCATCACCACGAGGTCGCTGCCCAGGGCATGGGAACACAGCGCGGCGGCGGCCGGCGCGCCGTCGCGGATCGCGTCGAACGTCGCGAGGCCGGCCTGTCGGCAATGTCGCAGGAAGGTCGTTTCGCGTTCGAGCGCGGCGTCCTCGATCTCGCGCATGCGCGTCGTCAGCGGATCGCCCTCCGCGAAGACGGGCGGCGCGCCGGGAGCCAGCCAGAGGTGGTGGCAGGACAGGCCGACGAGCCGCGCATCGAACGACCGGGCGAGCCCGGCGGCGTATTCGGAATGCGCATCGACGTCCGCGCCCTCGTCGATGTGCAGCAAGATACTGCGATAGGTCATGGCACCTCCTGTGCAGGTCGATTCTTCGACAGGTGAACGGGCCGGGCCTTGCGCCAGCGCAGGGCGCGCGGGGTTGCGCGCGGTCACCGGCCGGCCAGGCGATCGGCCCCGCGATCACGCCGGCCGGCGGCCAGGCGATCCGGGCCGCGATTCCCGGTTCACCCGCACGGGAACGGCGGTGGTTCGTGCAACTCCTCCCACGCCATGAGGGTCCCGCGCCAGTAGGGACGGTTTCGTCCGCCGATCGTCCAGGCCACTTCCCCGGTCGTCGGCACGAGGACGTCGCCGCGGCGCTGCCAGTCCGACCAGTGGCCGATCCAGGGGGTGTCGACGAACCCGCGCCCCTCCCTGCGCGGCCGGTTCCCCTCGACGGATCGCACCAGGCCATCCGCGCCGAAGGCGAAGCGCAGGGTCACCGACACGCCCGCCGCGGCGAGCTCGGCATCGGCGTGGTCCGCATCGACCGCATTCCAGCGCAGGCCCGGACAGGCGGCCAATGCCCAGGGGACGTGGACGGCCTCCGCCAGCCAACGCATCAGCTCGCCACGCGCGATGGCCTCCGAGCCGCGGGCGGAGCCCACGGGCACGAGGCCCCACAGCCACGCGCCCAGTTCGCCCCTGCCCTGCACATAGGCGTCGACGACGTCGATCGACAGCCCCAGCGCGCCATGGACATGGGCGGCCCACACGAAACCGGGCGCGCGCGCCGCCATCCACTGGCGCGAATGCAGCGACCACCACGCGTCCTTGTCGAGCGACCTGTCGAGTGCGGCGCGGTGGCTGAGGCGCACGGCCATGGGCGCGGCCGCGGCCCGTCCCGCCGCCAACTGGAGGTAGCGCGACACCGGCGGGGGCAGCGGCTGCGGGCCCGTCGCTCGCGCCGGGTCCGGCACTGCCGCGGTCGACCAGAAGTCGGCGAGAAGGACGCGAAGGCACCTCGGGGCCGGCCGCAGCGCCAAGGCCCTCGAAAGCAGCGGCGGCATTCGCTCAGGCCATGTGCTGGCCGCCGTTGACCGCCATGTTGGCGCCGTTGACGAAGCCGCCGCGCTCGGACACCAGGTAGCCGACCAGTTGCGCGATCTCGTCCGGCTCGCCCAGCCGCCCCGCCGGGATCTGCGGCAGGATGCGGGTCTCCAGCACCTGCTGCGGCACCTTCTCGACCATCGCGGTGCGCAGGAAGCCGGGCGAGACGGTGTTGACGGTGATGCCCTTGCTGGCGAATTCCATCGCCAGGGACTTCGTGAAGCCGTGGATGCCCGCCTTCGACGCTGCGTAGTTCGCCTGTCCGAACGCCCCGCGCTGGCCGTTGACGGACGAGATGTTGACGATGCGGCCCCAGCCGGCGGCCAGCATGTCCTCGATCACCGGCTTGGTCATGTTGAACATCGAGTCGAGGTTCACCCGGAGCACCTGCTGCCATTGCTCGCGCGTCATCTTGCGGAAGCTCGCGTCCTGCGTGATGCCGGCGTTGTTGACCAGCACCGACACCGGCCCGAAGCGGCGGTGGATGTCCTCGACCGCGCGAGCGCACGAGTCGAAGTCGGCCACGTCGACCGGCGCCGCGACGAAGGCGTAGCCCTCGCGCTCGCGCTGGGCGAGCCAGTCCCCCACATGCGAATTGGCCGGGGTGTGCAGGGCCACCACCGCGAATCCGTCGTCGGCGAGCCGTTTGCAGATGGCCTGGCCGAGGCCGCCGGTGCCGCCCGTGACGAGGGCGAGCCGCTGGGTGCTGCTCATGCGGGAAATCCTTTCGTTGCAGAAGGGAGCGCCGTGCCGGCGCACCTGCACGCACAGGTTAGGCGTGCCGGCGCGGCCTTCTGTTGACGCGGCGCAAGAGGCGTTCCTGCAAGGCGGCGTCGGCGCGGTCGCGCGCCGGCCTGCCGCTACACGACCAGGGCCGCGACCCAGGCCGAGGCCACCTGCAGCGCCAGGCCCGCGACGATCGGCGCGGCGAATCGCGCACCGCCCGAGCTAACGGCCAGGACGGCCTTGGAGATCGCATTGGTCGACACGGCCGCCAGGATCGGAGCGACGGCGTCGTGGGCGGCGAGCTTGCCCGACGCGACGAGCGACGCCACCGAGGCTGCGGCCGCATGCGCATCGGCGAACCCGGCCACGGCGACACCGAGCGCGAGGCCCGTCCTGCCGAACCTCTCCTGCAGGACGAACGAGATCCAGGTCAGGGCCGTGACCGTCGCCGCCAGGGCGATGGCCTTGCCGATGCCGAAGGCGCGGCCCGCCAGGACGTCGGGCTGCGCCGGCTGCCTGAGCGCCCACACGCTGAAGCCGAGGGCCAGGACGACGCCGGTGCCGCCGGCCGCGAGCAGCGGCGCCGAGATCGCGCGAACCGCATCGAGGCTGGATGCGGCGACCACCGCCGCGAGCTGGATGACCGTGGCGACGCACGACATCAGCGCCCCGGAGACCGCCGCGCGGAACATGGCCGGGGACTGGCGCACGCGCGCGCCCATCGCACCGACGGTCGCCAGGCTCGACACGAAGCCCGACGCGAACCCGGACGCCGCCAGGCCCCAGCCCGCCCCGAGCATGCGCTGCGCGACATGGCCGAGCGCGCCGACGCCCATGATGAGCACGACGATGGTCCAGGTCGTGCGCGGATTGAACGCCTGCAGCGGCCCGATGTAGCGATCCGGGATGAACGGCAGGACGACCAGCGCTGACGCCGCCAGCACCAGGCCGTCGCGCCATTCGTCGTCGGTGATGGTCTGCCGGACGAAGGCGTGCAGGCGGGCGCGGGCTGCCAGGACGATCGTCGCGATCACGGCGATCGAGACCGCGGTCTCCGGCGCACGCATCGACAAGGCCCCGAGCGCCAGCGTCAGCAGGAGCGCGGCACCGGTGGTGATCCCGGCATCCGTGACCGGACTGCGCGCGTAGGCGATCGCCAGCAGCCCGGCCAGCGCCAGGATCATCGCCGGCAATGCCCAGGCCGCCGCGGCCGTCGCCGAGGCGGCGCCCAGCAGCGAGACGATCGTGAACGTGCGGATGCCGGCCTGGATGCGCCGCGGGCCGCCGCCCTTGCGACGCTCCCGCTCGAGCCCGACGAGCAGGCCGATGCCGACCGCGGCTGCCAGCGGGATCCAGGTGTCGGGCGTTTCGCCGGCCATCCGTCGATCAGTCGGATGCGACGCCGCCGCCCGCCCAGCGCCAGTCGCGGATCTCCGGCATGTCCTCGCCCTGCGCCTCGATCCAGCGCCGGTGTGCCGCGAGCCTGGCGCGGAACGCCCGCTTGACCGCCAGCTTGCGTTCGCTGACCGGCAGGCGGTCGATCGCCTCGATGGCCAGGTGGAAGCGATCGAGCTCGTTGAGAACCGTCATGTCGAAGGGCGTGGTGATCGTGCCCTCCTCCTTGTAGCCGCGGACGTGGATGTTCGCGTGGTTGCTGCGTCGATAGGTCAGCCGGTGGATCAGCCACGGATACGAGTGGAACGCGAAGACGACCGGCTTGTCGGTGGTGAACAGTTCGTCGAAGCGGCGCCCGTCGAGGCCGTGGGGATGCTCCTCCCGCGGCATCAGCCGGCAGAGGTCGACCACGTTCACGACACGCACGCGCAGCTCCGGCAGGTGCTCGCGCAGCAGCTGCACGGCGGCGAGCGTCTCCAGCGTCGGCACGTCCCCGCAGCAGGCGAACACCACGTCGGGTCCGAGGCCGTCCGTCTCGTTGCCCGCCCAGTCCCAGATGCCGATCCCGGCGGCGCAGTGCGCGGCCGCCTCGTCGACGTCCAGCCATTGCGGCGACGGATGCTTGCCGGCGACGATGACATTGACGTATTGGCGGCTGCGCAGGCAATGGTCCATGACCGACAGCAGGCAGTTGGCGTCGGGCGGCAGGTAGACCCGAACCACCTCGGGCTTCTTGTTCATCACGTGGTCGACGAAGCCCGGGTCCTGGTGCGTGAAGCCGTTGTGGTCCTGCCGCCAGACATGGGACGACAACAGCACGTTCAGCGACGCGATCGGACGCCGCCAGGGCAACCTGCCCGTCACCTTGAGCCACTTGGCGTGCTGGTTGAACATCGAGTCGACGATGTGCACGAATGCCTCGTAGCAGTTGAACAGCCCGTGGCGGCCCGTCAGCAGGTAGCCCTCGAGCCATCCTTCGCACTGGTGCTCGGACAGGACTTCCATCACGCGGCCGCTGGGCGCGAGGTGCTCGTCGCCCGCGCGAACGGGCAGTGCCCACTGGCGATCCGTCTTCTCGAGCACCGCCCCGAGGCCGTTCGAGATGGTCTCGTCCGGTCCGAAGACGCGGAAGTTGCGCGTCGGCTCGTTGAGCACGCAGACGTCGCGCACGAAGGGTCCGAGGACGTGGGTGTCGCCGATGCCGCGCACGCCGCGCTCGCGGACCTCGGCGCCGTAGTCGCGGAAGTCCGGCAGCCGCAGTGCGCGCAACAGGGCCCCCCCATTGGCGTGCGGGTTCGCGCCCATGCGACGGTCACCCCTGGGCGCCAGCGCCGCGATCTCGTCGCGCAGTCGTCCGTCGGACCGGAAGAGCTCCTGCGGCCGGTAGCTGCGCAGCCATTCCTCGAGGAGGCGCCGGTGTTCCGCATTGCCGCGGGGATCGGCGATCGGCACCTGGTGCGCGTGGAAGGTCCCCTCCACCGGCACGCCATCGACGCTGCGCGGGCCCGTCCAGCCTTTCGGCGACACGAGGACGATCATGGGCCAGCGTCCGGACGCCGCGCGTTCTCCGCGGCGCGCCGCACCCTGGATCGCGCGGATGCCCGCCAGGCAGTCGTCGAGCGCGGCGGCCATCGCGTCGTGCATCGGCGCCGGCTCGTGGCCTTCGACGAAGCGCGGCTCCCACCCGGCGCCCTGCAGCAGCGCGACGAGCTCCTCCCGTGGAATGCGCGCCAGCAGGGTCGGATTGGCGATCTTGAAGCCGTTCAGGTGCAGGATCGGCAGGACGGCGCCGTCGTGCACGGGATCGAGGAACCGCGTCGACTGCCAGGCGGTCGCGAGCGGGCCCGTCTCGGCTTCGCCGTCGCCCACCACGCAGGCGACGACCAGCTCGGGGTTGTCGAAGACGGCGCCGAACGAATGCGACAGCGAGTAACCCAGCTCGCCGCCTTCATGGATGGAGCCGGGCGTCTCGGGCGAGGCATGGCTCGGGATGCCGCCGGGAAACGAGAATTGCCGGAACAGCCGCCGCATGCCGGCATCGTCCTGCGAGACATCCGGATAGATCTCGCTGTACGTGCCCTCGAGCCAGGTGTTGGCCACCACCGCCGGGCCGCCGTGTCCCGGGCCGCTCACGTAGATCATGTCGAGATCGTGCGCCGCGATCAGGCGGTTCAGGTGCGCGTAGATGAAGTTCTGGCCGGGCGTGGTGCCCCAGTGGCCAAGGCGCATCCGCTTGATGTCGTCCGGCACGAGCGCCCGTTCGAGCAGCGGGTTGTCGCACAGGTAGATCTGTCCGACCGACAGGTAGTTCGCGGCGCGCCACCACGCGTCGATGCGATCGCGAAGGTCCTTGTCGAGCGCTGGGTTGGGTTTCATGGAGGCTCCGCGACTACCGGGCAGACAGGCCTGCATTCTTCGGCTCGATCGACCGTGCGCCCTTGCGTTCGCGCAAGCGGCCGGCAAGGGGCGATGCCGCCTTCGCGCGATGCGCTCAGGCCGCACCGGCCAGCAGGTCCAGCGCCTCGCCGGCGATGACGGACTCCTCGTCGGTGGGGATGACGAACACCGCGACGCCGCTGCCGGACGCCTCGATGCGTCGCGCGTGGCGCTCGTTCGCCTGCGCGTCGATCGCCACGCCGAGCCAGCCCAGTCGGGCGCAGATGGCAGCCCGCAGCGCCGCGTCGTGCTCGCCGATGCCCGCCGTGAAGACCAGCGCATCCACGCCTTGCAGCGACGCCGCCAGCCGCCCGACCTCGCCGGCGCAACGCGCGGCCAACAGCGCCAGCGCCTCGGCCGCGGCCGGCCAGGCGGCGGCGTCCTGCTCGAGCGTCCGGACATCCGCGCTTCGGCCCGACACGCCCAGAAGGCCGCTGTGGTGGTACAGGAGATCCTCGACCTCGGCCGGCGTCATGCCGCGCCGCTGCAGCAGGTACAGGATCGCTCCGGGATCGAGCGCCCCGCAACGCGTGGCCATCGGCACCCCGTCGAGCGTGGAGAAGCCCATGCTGGCGTCGATGCTGCGCCCGGCGCGCATCGCGCACAGGCTCGCACCGCTGCCCAGGTGCAAGGCCACGACCCGGCCCGCCGCCGTCGCCGGCGCGCGCCGCGCGAGTTCGCCCGCGATCCAGGCATAGGACAGCCCGTGGAAGCCGTAGCGCATCAGACCCTCGTCGTGCAGGGCCCTCGGAAGGGCGAACCGGCGCAGCAACGGATCCTGCGTGGCGTGGAATGCCGTGTCGAAGGACGCGGTCTGCGGCAATGCCGGCCGCAAGGCGTGGATGGCACGCATCAGGCGAATGGCGTGCCCCTGATGCAGCGGCGCCAGGAACGTCAGGGCATCGATCTGGTCGAGCGTCTCGTCGTCCACGCGCACGGCACGGTCGAAGCGGCGGCCGCCATGGACGACGCGATGGCCGACCGCGACGACGCCGCCCAGCGCATCGTGCGACTCGAGCTGGACCAGCAGCGCGTCGATGACCTCATGGAGCGAATCGGTGACCGGCGCGTCCAGCGGCCGGACCTCGTGCGAGCCGTCCCTGAGCAGCACGAGGCGAAGAGGCGAGCGCTGCAGGTCCACGAGGCCCCGCGCCAGCTCGCGCCGGCTCGACACGCCGTAGAGGGCCAGCTTGATGGTCGACGAACCCGCATTGAACACCAGGACCAAGCCGTTGGACGAGTCGCTGCCTGTCCGTAAAGAGCTGGCCGTACGCGGCATGCGCTACTCCGATTGCTGCCGAACGGCCGCCACCCGGGGCGACCGCATCCCCGGGAAAGCCGTTCGGCGGACGATTGTCCGGCTCGCCGGCATGGGCACGTTGAGCTGGCGCAAGCCCTTCGAACGCATCGATCGAGCGGCGACGGGTCTGCACTTGCCGACCGCGGCCGGGCGGGTTGACGTCGGTCAACGCCCCGCCCGGCTGCACGCCGCATGCTTGCACGCATCGCATCCCACTCCATGAGGCGCCACCGTGAACGTCGACACCCAGCAACACCTGACCACGCTGCGCGACCTCCTGGGCTATCGCATCCACGAACTCGAGGCGGAGGTGCACGCGGCCGCGCTGCAGCGCGCGAGCGAGGCGGGGGCGGTCGATCCGGCGTCGGTCAGCGATCGCAAGGAGGAGGCCGACGCGGAGCAACGAGCCGGGATGCTCTCGCAGTCGGATCGGCTGGCGGCCGAGGCGCTGTCGGACTGCCGTGCCGCGCTCGAGCGCCTCGACGACGGCCTCTATGGCGATTGCAGTGACTGCGGCGATCCCATCCCGCTGCCGCGCCTGATGGTGCTGCCGCAGGCGCGGCGCTGCGCGCGCTGCCAGGCGGCAATCGAGAGCGGCCGCCACGTCGCCGCATGAGCCTGCGGGCCGCGGCCCGCTTGCTCAATCCGCCTGCTCGAAGACGCCCCCGAGGCGCAGGCGCCGCTCGAAGAAGGCGCGGCCGAAGGCCGTGAGCTCTCCCGGCGTCGGCCGGTCCACCGTCTCGCGCGCGACCACGCGCCGAACGGTCTCCGGGTGGTGCTTGCGCATGTAGCGCTCGAAGTCGGCGGTCGCCTGCTGCGAACCGACCAGCAGCACCTCGTCGAAGGCATCGATGGCGCCGCACACGGCGCCGAAGAACTCGTGCCCGTCGCGCACCTGGCTGTGGTGCTGCCGCGTGTCGTGCCGGCGCGCGTGCAGGTGGATGGGCTGGGGCGACCCGTTGCCCAGCCCGAGCAGTTCGGCCTGCGCGTGATCGAGGCGGACGATGGCTTGCCTGGTGGTCATGTCGTGGACCCGGTGGTTGTGGTCTCGCCATCGTCCCTGCCCGCACGCCCCCGCGCCTTGCCCGGGATCAATGCCGCACGATCAGGCCGCGACGTGCGTCGCCTGGCGCGCACGATGCCGCCCGTGGTGGCGATGGAACAGCCGCTTCGCGACCTCGGTGCAGGCGACGTAGGCGCCCGTCACGCCCGCGATCGCGAGCACCAGCGCCGGCGGCAGGGGAACGAAGCCGAGCAGCGCCGCCAGCGGCGTGTACGGCAGCGCGAAGGCGATGGCCACGACCGCGATCGCGCCGAGCGCCAACGCGGGGTGCGCCCTGCTCTTCCATGGCGCGCCGCGCGTGCGCAGCACGAAGATCACCAGCACCTGCGACGCGAGGGATTCGACGAACCAGCCGGAGCGAAACAGCGCCGCGTCGGCATCGAATCCGGCCCGAAGCAGCCAGAAGGTGCCGATGTCGAATGCGGAGCTCAGCGGTCCGAAGACGAGCATGAACCGGCGGATGAAGCCCGGATCCCAGTCGTGCGGGCGCGCGGTCTCCGCCGCATCCACGTCGTCGAACGGAATGGCGATCTCCGAGGCGTCGTACAGCAGGTTGTTCAGCAGGATCTGCATCGGCAGCAGCGGCAGGAACGGAAGCACCAGCGAGGCCGCCGCCATGCTCAGCATGTTCCCGAAATTGGAGCTGGTGGCCATCATGATGTACTTCATGACGTTGCCGAACGTGCGGCGTCCCTCGACGATGCCGTCGCCGAGCACGGCCAGGTCGCGCCGCAGCAGGATCATGTCGGCGGCCTCCCGCGCGACGTCGACGGCGCCGTCCACCGAGATGCCGACGTCCGCCTCGTGCAGCGCCGGTGCGTCGTTCACCCCGTCGCCCATGAAGCCCACGACGTGGCCGCGGCTGCGCAGCGCGCGCAGGACGCGGCACTTCTGCGCCGGCGAGACACGGCAGAACACATCGGTGCGCAACGCCAGCGCCGCCAGCGCCGGGTCGTCCAGGTGCTCCACCTGCGCGCCGGTGAGCAGGCGCCGCACCGGCAGGCCGACCTGCGCGCAGACGTGGCGCGTCACGCCCTCGTTGTCGCCGGTGACCACCTTGACCTGCACGTGGAGGGCGCGCAGGCGCGCCAGGGCCTCGGCCACGCCCGCCTTGGGCGGATCCAGGAACGCCACGAAGCCGATGAAGACGAGGTCGCGCTCGTCGCCGGGAGCGACGTGTTCGCATCCAGGTGGCATGGGCCGCGACGCGACGGCGAGCACGCGCAGGCCGTCGCTGCTGAACGCATCGAAGCGCGCCGTCGCCGAGGCCCGCGTCGCGGCGTCGAGCGCCACCACGGCGTCCCCGCGCTGCAGCGAGGCACAGGCGGCCAGCACATCCTCGGGCGCGCCCTTGACCACGAGGACCCGGTGGCCGTCCTTCTCCGCCAGCACGGAGACGCGCCGGCGTTCGAAGCCGAACGGCAGCTCGTCGAGCTTGCGCCAGCCGGCCCCCTCGGCGCCGGGCGCGGCCAGGATGGCGTCGTCCAGCGGGCTGCGCAGTCCGGACTCGAAATGGCTGTTGACCCACGCGAGCTCCAGCACGCGCGCGTCCGCCAGCCCGTCCGCGTCGACATGCTGCTCCACCCGGACGCAGGCCTGCGTGAGGGTGCCGGTCTTGTCCGTGCACAGCACGTCCATGCTGCCGAGGTCCTGGATCGCCGCGGACCGCTTGACGACGACCTCGCGCGCGGCCATGCGCTGCGCGCCGCGCGCGAGCGTCACCGAGACGATCATCGGCAGCAGTTCCGGCGTCAGCCCGACGGCGAGCGCGACGGCGAACAGGAAGGTGTCGGCCATCGGACGATGGGCGTGCAGGTTCGCCAGCACCACCAGCAGCACCAGCATCGACGTCAGCTTGACCACCATCTCGCCGAAGCCCCGCGTCCCGCGTTCGAACGCCGTCGGCGGCGGCGTCTGGTGCAGCGTTCCGGCGATGCCGCCCAGCGTCGTCGCGCGTCCGGTGGCGCAGACGAGCAGCCGCGCGCTGCCGCTGAGCACCGACGTGCCCATGAACGCCGCGTTCGTCGCCGAGGCGAGCTCGCCGTCGCGCCGCTCGACCTCGCCCGCACGCTTCTCGACCGGCCAGGCCTCGCCCGTCAGCGCCGCCTGGCGCACGAAGAAGTCGCGGGCGTCGAGGATGCGGCCGTCCGCCGGGACGAGGTCGCCCGCGGCGAGCTGGACGACGTCGCCCGGGACGATCTGGTCGGTCGGCACCTGCAGGGACGCGCCGTCCCGGACGACGCGGGCCGTCAACGCGACGGAGTCGCGCAGGCGGCGCACGGCGTCGCCGGCGCGGCGCTCCTGCACGGTGTCGAGCACGATGCTGCCCAGCACGATGACCGCGATGACGACGGCACTGGCCCGGTCCCCCATCGCCGCCGACACGCCGCAGGCGGCGAGCAGCAGCAGGACGAGCGGGCTGCGCAGGTGCGCGAGCAGTTCCAGGAGCGCGGATCGCCGGCCCGGCTCCTCCAGCGCGTTGGGCCCGACGTCGGCCAGGCGGCGACGGGCGGCAGCGGACGACAGGCCGCTCGCGTCGCACGCCAGCGCCGCGAGCGAGCTGTCGAGCGGCGATTCCCAGAACGGTGGTGCAGGCTGGGCCGGCGCGGTTGTATCCACGTTTGTCCTCGTCTCGGTTGCGGCCACGCGGATCGGCCGCGGCACCGTGGCAGCGAGCATCCCTCGCGCGCGTCCGCCGCCGCTTGCGCGACGTCAACGCGCGCCGAGGCGCACCTCAGGGCAGCAGCACCGCGGCGCCGACCAGGCGGCCCGCACGCAGGTCGGCCAGTGCCTCGTTGGCGCGCGCGAGCGGATAGGTCGTGACCGCCACGTCGAGCGGCATGCCTGCGGCCAAGGCCATGAACTCGCGCGCGTCGCGTCGCGTCAGGTTGGCCACGGACAGGACGGCCCGCTCGCCCCACAGCAGCCGGTAGGCAAAGGACGGGATGTCGCTCATGTGGATGCCGCCGCAGACGACCCGGCCGCCCTTGCGCACCGCCGCCAGCGCGCGCGGCACGAGTTCGCCCACCGGGGCGAAGATGATGGCGGCATCGAGCGCGAGGGGCGGCGCGTCCTCGGAGGCGCCAGCCCAGGTTGCGCCGAGCCGGCGCGCCAGCGACTGCGCGGCCCCGTCGCCCTGGCGCGTGAACGCATGCACGTTCAGGCCCTGGCGCACCGCCACCTGCGCGATCAGGTGCGCCGCCGCGCCGAAGCCGTAGAGACCCAGCTCGCGCACGTCGTCGCCCGCCATGCGCAGCGAGCGCCAGCCGATCAGCCCGGCACACAGCAACGGCGCGAGCTGGACCGCGGCCAGCGGGGTCGCGTCCTGCGCGGGCAGCTCGACACAGAACGCGGCGTTCGCCAGCATGTGCGTCGCGAAGCCGCCGTCGCGCGTGTAGCCGGTGAACTCGGGCGTGTCGCACAGGTTCTCGCGGTCGCGGCGGCAGAACGGGCAGTGCCCGCAGGCCCCCGCGAGCCAGGCGACGCCCACGCGCATGCCCTGCACCGGCCATCGCACGCCCGTCCCGACGGCTTCGACGATGCCGACCACCTCGTGACCCGGCACGACCGGCCCGCGCGAGGGCAGGTCGCCGTCGACCACGTGCAGGTCCGTGCGGCACACGGCGCAGGCCAGGACGCGCAGGCGCACCTCGCCGCCGCCCGGCTGCGGATCAGGCCGGTCGCGTTCGACCAGCGGCGTTCCCGGCTTGTCCAGCACCATGGCGCGCATGTCGTCCTCCTGTCGCGCGGATCGACAGCCGGCGCGGCGCTCAGGCGACGCTCGACCCGGCGGTGTCCGCTGTCCGCAGCAGCTCGCAGGCGCGACGCTCGTCGCCGCGCGTCCCGTTCACGAAGGCGTCGAAGCGCCCCGGCGCGATCTCCGATTCGCAGGCCCGCGCATCGTCGACCCGCAGCCACGCGCTCGTCAAGGCCCCGGCGATCGCCGACAGGCCGGCCCCGACGGCAAGAGCACGATCCGCGGCGTGCGGCCGGGCCTGCCCGTGCCGGACCGGCGGCGCATCAGCAAGCACCGACGAGGGCCGACACGTGGGCGGCGACGCTGCGCGCCAGGCTGGGCAAGTGGTAGCCGCCTTCCAGCGACGACACCAGGCGGCCGTCGCAGTGCCGCCCGGCGAGATCGAGGAGCCTGCGCGTCATCCATTGGTAGTCCGCCTCGACCAGGGCGAGGTTGCCCATGTCGTCGGATCGGTGGCCGTCGAAGCCGGCGGAAACGACGATCAGCTGCGGACGGAACTCGTCGATCGCCGGCACCCAGCGGCTCTCGACGGCGTCGCGCAGCGCCTCGCCGCCCGAGCGCGGCGCCAGGCCGACGTTGACCATGTGGGGACCGGAGGTGTCGTCCGCGAACGGATACAGCCCCCGCTCGTAGGTCGAGCACATCAGCACCCGCGCATCGTCGCGGAAGATGTCCTGGCTGCCGTTGCCGTGATGGACGTCGAAGTCGACCAGCGCGACCCGCTGCAGTCCGTGCACGGCGAGCGCGTGGCGGATGCCCACGGCGACGTTGTCGAAGAAGCAGAAGCCCATCGCGGCCGCGCGCTCCGCATGATGGCCCGGCGGGCGCACGCAGCAGAACGCCGTCTCGCACTCGCCGGTCAGCACGAGGTCGGTGGCCAGCACGACGGCACCGGCCGCGCGCAGGGCCGCGACGACGGTATGCGGGTTCATGCGGGTGTCCGGGTCGATCTCGACGTAGCCGTCCATCGGCGTCGACGCCATGATGTGCGCGACGTGCTCCGGCGCATGCGCCCGGCACAGCTGCTCGGTCGTGGCCAGCGGCGCGTCGTGGATGCTCATGAAATCCAGGATGCCGTCGAACAGCAGGCGGTCATGGATGGCGGACAGGCGGTCCGGACACTCGGGATGACCGGGTCCCATCTCGTGCCGCAGGCAGTCGGCGTGCGTGACGTAGGCGCAGTGCATGGCCCGTCCCGCGCTCACGTCGACGTTTCCGCGGCCTTGGCCAGCAGCACCGGAACAGTCGAGCGGCGCACCACCAGTTCAGCGTCGCTGCCCAGCGTCAGGCGCTTCAGGCCGCGGCGGCCATGCGTGCCCATGACGACCAGGTCGCAACGCTGCGCGGCGATCTGGCCGAGGATCACGTCGCACACCGGCGTCGCGCCGCCGTCGACGACCGTCATCTCGCACTGCACGCCGTCCTTCGCGGCGATGGCCACGGCTTCCTCCGCCAGCCCCTGGCCGGTCTTCATGAGGATCTCGGCGAGTTCGCCGTAGTTGACGTAGGCCTCGCTGCCCATCAGCAGCGGCAGCTCGCTGACCACGTGGAGGACGACCAGCGCGGCGCCGGAGTCGACCGCCAGGTCGACAGCCTCGCGCAGGCCGGCGCGCGACGGCGCGCTGCCGTCGTAGGGAACGAGGATGCGTTTGTACATGTCCGGGCTCCTGTGCCGGATCGCCCCGGCCGGCGTCGCGCCAGCTCGCCGCGACGATCCCGATTCTTCGCGGCGGCGCGGAATCGGCCTTGCGTTCGCGCAATCGCGCGACAGGTGTGGGCAGGCTTGCTCCAGCGCAAGGCGGGCGGTGCGCGGCGGCGCCAGACTGGGCGATCCGTGCCGGCCGATCCCGTGCCGTCGCGGACGATCCGCGCCAGCCACCCTGTCCGTCGAGAAAGCGAAGCCATGAGAATCGATCATGACAACGGCACGGTCCCGGCCTGCGTGCGCCGCACCGGTGCCCGCGAGTTGCCTGCCAACGTGAGGACGCTGCCGGAACTGCTGTCGTGGCGCGCGGCCCTCACGCCCTGGCGACCCGCCTACGCCGAATACGACGCCGCCGCGGACGACTGGCGCGAGACATCCTGGCGCGAGACAGCGGACGCCGTGCACCGGCACGTGCGGGCGCTGAGCGCCCTCGGCGTCGGCGAGCACGCACGCATCGGCATCCTCATGCCGAACGGCTACGCGACGGTCTGCATCGACTTCGCCTCGCTGGCGGGCGGCTGGGTCCCCGTGCCCATGCACGCGCTGGACAACCCCGCCAGCATCGCCTACATCCTCGGCGACACGGCGGCGGAGGTGCTGTTCGTGGAGACCCATGCGCAGTGGGCGGGCATCCGCGCGTCGGGGCTCGTCGCGCCGTCGCTGCGCGCCGTCGTCGTCGGGCGGGGCGATGTCGCGCAAACGCAAGGTGGCCAGGGTCCCCGGTTGCTGACGTTCGAGGCCTGGCTGCGCATGGCGGAGGCCGGCGCGACGCCGCCTGCCACCGCGCCGAAGGCGACCGACCTCGCCGCCATCGTGTACACGTCGGGCACGACCGGCCGCCCCAAGGGCGTCATGCTGACCCACGCCAACGTGATGTCCAACGTGCGCGCCTGCCTGGCCCGATTCGAGGCGCGCGAGGACGACCGCTTCCTGTCGTTCCTGCCGCTGTCGCACACGTTCGAGCGCACGGCCGGCTACTACCTGCCCGTCGCGGCCGGTGCGTGCGTGGCGTTCGCGCGTTCGGTCGACCAGTTGCCGGCCGACCTGCGGCGCGTCAAGCCGACGATCCTGGTGTCGGTGCCGCGCGTCTACGAGAAGGCCCAGGCGCGCATCGACGCCACGCTGGCGCGCTCGATGGTGGCGCGGGTCGCCTTCCGCTGCGCGGTGGCGGCCGGATGGCGGCGCCACCTCCGCCAGCAGGGCGCGCCGGGCGCCTGCCAGTTGTCGCAGCCGCTGGACGATCTCTGCAGCCGTCTGCTCGATGCCCGGGTGGGCCGGCCGCTGCGCGAGCAGTTCGGCGGCCGCCTGCGCGTTGCCGTGAGCGGTGGTGCCGCGCTGGCGCCCGCCATCGCGCGCAACTTCATCGGCCTGGGCGTGGAGATCATCCAGGGCTACGGCATGACCGAGACCGCGCCCGTCGTGGCGGCCAACGCGCCGGGCGACAACGACCCGTCGACCGTCGGCCGGCCGCTCTGCGGCGTCGAGCTGCGCATCGGGGAGCAGCGCGAACTGCAGGTTCGCGGGCCCAACGTGATGCGCGGCTACTGGAACCGACCGGAGGACAGCGCGCATGCCTTCGTCGACGGCTGGCTGCGCACAGGCGACCAGGCCGAGATCGTCGACGGACGCCTGCGCATCCTCGGCCGCATCAAGGACATCATCGTCACCGCCACCGGCGAGAAGATCGCGCCGCTCGACGTGGAACAGGCGCTGATGACCGATCCGCTGATCGAGCAGGCCTTTGTGTTCGGCGAGGGCCGGCCCTTCATCGGCTGCGTGCTGCAGCTGGAAGCCGCGCGGTGGAGGACGCTCGCCCGCGAGCTCGAGCTGGATCCGGAAGCGACGGGATCGCTGAGCGCCTTCGAGGCCCTGCGCGCGGTCGAGGCCAGGATGAAGACGGCCACGTCCTCCCTGCCGCGCCATGGCCAGCCGCGCCGGGCCATCCTGACGCTCGATCCGTGGACGACGGCCGGCGGGCTCCTGACGCCCACGCTGAAGTTGAAGCGCAAGAACATCGAAGCCCGCTTCGCCGAGCAGATCGCGGCCCTCTACGGGCGCTGACGGGGACGGTCAGGCCGCTTCCGCGCTCGAGGACGCCAGGCTCAGCGCGAAGCGCAGCACCCCGCTCTCGCGCGAGGGCTCCAGCACGAAGCCGCAGTCGTGCGCGAGCGCCCGCATCGCCTCGTTGTCGTGCAGCACGTCGCCGACGACGCGGCTCGTGCCGCGTTGCCGCAGCCAGCCGAGCAGGCGGCCCAGGAGCAGTTGGCCGAGCCCGTGGTGATGCAGGTCGCTGCGCACCAGGATCGCGAATTCCGCCTCGATGTTGTCGGGATCGCACACGCCGCGCACGACGCCGAGGATCTCGTCGCGGCCGCCGACGTCCGCGACGGCGACGAACGCCATCTCGCGGGCATAGTCGATCTGCACGAGCCGGGCGATCTCGCTTCTGGGCAGGGTGCGGCGCGCGCTGAAGAAGCGCAGCCGCAGGTCGTCGGGCTGGACGCGATCGAGGAAGGCGCGATGCAGGGCCTCGTCCTCGGGACGGATCGGCCGAACGACCAGGTCGCGGCCCGCCCATTCGAGATGCGACACCAGCTCCTGCGGATACGGCAGGATCGCGAAATTGCGGACGCCGGCCGGCGCCGCCGCGCTCAGGCGTGCCCGCGCATCGAGGGCCAGCACGCCCTGCTCGTCCGCCCACAGCGGGTTGACGTCGAGCTCGGCCAGCTCGGGCAGGTCGGCCTGCATCCTCGACAGGGCGACGAGCACGTCGGCCACCGCGTCCACGCGCGCCGCGGGACGGTCGCGCCAGCCCGCGAGCAGGCGCGACACGCGCGTGCGGCCGATCGCCTCGCCCGCCAGCAGGCGATTGAGCGGCGGCAGCGCGATCGCGCGATCGCCGAGCACCTCGACGGCGGTGCCGCCCTGTCCCACCATGAGCACCGGGCCGAAGGTGGCATCGACGCTCGCGCCGACGATCAGTTCCTGCGCGTGGGGACGGCGGGCCATGCGCTGCACGCTGAAGCCCGACAGGCCGGCCTGCGGCCGGGTCGAGCGCAGCGTCGCGAGCATCTGGTCCGCGGCCAGGCGCAGGGCCGCTTCGTCGACGATGTCGAGCACGACGCCGCCGGCATCGGACTTGTGCGTGATGTCGGGCGACAGGATCTTCAACGCCACCGGGAATCCGATCTCGCGCGCCGCGGCGACCGCGGCGTCGGCCGTGGGCATCGTCCGTCGCGTCGCGACCACCGGAATGCCGTAGGCGGCCAGCAGGCTCTTGGCCTCGACCTCGTCGAGCATCGTGCGGCCGTCCGCCAGCGCCGCGGCCACGAGGGCGCGGGCCTCGTCGACACGCGGCTCGGGCGTGTCGCCGGGCGCCGGCGCCTCGAGCAGCAGCGCCTGGTTGCGGCGGTACTGCGCCAGCATCGCGAAGGCGCGCACGGCCTGCTCCGGCGTGTCATGGCAGGACAGGCCGGCCGCCTCGAATTCATGTCGCGCCTGCGCGACCGCCGCGGCACCGACCCAGCATGCCAGCACGCGATCGCGCCGGGGCCGCAGCAACGGCAGGCAGGCGCGCGCGATCGCGCGGCTGTCGACGATGGCCGTCGGCGCATGCATGAACAGCAGCGTCCCGGTGTCCGGCGCATCGAGCAGCACCTCCAGCGCCTCGACGTAGCGCTGCACCGGCGCGTCACCGATGATGTCGACCGGGTTGGCATGCGACCACGTCGACGGCAGGCGGGCCGACAACGCTTCCAGCGTCGCGTCCGAGAGGTCCGGCAGCGCGATGCCTTCACGGGCCGCGGCGTCCGCGGCGACCACGCCGGCGCCGCCGCCGTTCGTGAACAGGGTCAGGCCCTTGTCTGTCGAGCCGGTCAGGCGCGTGAGCGTCTCCGCCCCCAGGAACAGCTCGTCGAGCGTGTCCACGCGCAGGACGCCGGCACGGCGCAGGGCCGCGTCGAAGACGATGTCCGCTCCGGCCAGGGCCCCGGTATGCGACGCGGCGGCCCGCACGCCGGCTCCCGCCCTGCCCGCCTTCACCACGATCACCGGCTTGTTGCGCGCCGCGGCGCGCGCCGCCGACATGAACTTGCGCGGCGACTCGATCGACTCGATGTAGAGCAGGATCGCCCGGGTGCGCGCATCGCTGGCCAGGTGGTCGAGCAGGTCGCCGAAGTCGACATCCATGTGTTCGCCCAGCGACACGAGGCTGGAGAAGCCCACGCCGCGCGACTTGGCCCAGTCCAGCACCGCCGTCAGCAGCGCGCCGGACTGCGTGACGAATGCCAGCTTGCCGGCCGGCGCGTCGGTGTGCGCGAAGCTGGCGTTCAGGCGCAGGTGCGGCGACAGCAGGCCGACGCAGTTGGGCCCCAGCAGGCGCATCAGGCGGGGCCGCGCGGCCTCGTGCAGGCGCACCTTGTCCGCGGCGCTCAGGCCCGCCGTCATGATGATCGCGGCGCGCGTCCCGCGAAGGGCGAGCTCGGCGACGGTGTCGACGACGGCGGCCGGCGGCACGCACACGACCGCGAGATCGGCCGGTTCCGGCAGGTCGGCGCAGCGCGCGAACACCCTCGCGCCGTCGAGTTCGCGGTGGGCCGGATTGACGGCGAACACCTCGCCGGCGAAGCCGCCGGCACGCAGGTTGCGCCAGACGGTGGCGCCCACCGTCGCGGGCCGGTCGGAGGCGCCGACCACCACCACCGACCGCGGCGCGAACAGCGCATCGAGGTTGCGGATGCTCATCGCGACCTCCGCGGATCCCGGTGGGCGTCGTCGAGGGGCGCGGCGGTATCGCGCATGGCGGAATCCCTGGGGCTGTTGCGTCGCCCGCCACGATAGGCGCCTGGCGCACGCGGCCCTTGCGCGATCGCAAGGCGGGCGGCGATGGCCGGCGTCGATGGCGGCGCTTGACGCGCATCAATCCGCGACGGCGCTGCACGCCGAGACTGGTGCTTGCCGATCTTGCAGGAGAAATGCGATGTACGCCAGGATCCTCGTTCCCGTCGACGCCAGCACCGCCGCTGCGGCCGGCCTGAAGGAAGCGGTGCGGATCGCGCGGTACTGCGATGGGCGGCTGCGCCTGCTGCACGTCGTCGACGACCTCCACTTCGCACCCGAGGCGGCGCTGCACCCGACCGCGCCCGCCGCGGCGATGTCCACCGCGCTGGAGGCCGGCTCGGCCCTGCTCCAACGCCTGCGCGACGACGCCCTGCGCGAGGGCGGGGTCGTCGAGAGCGTGCTGGTCGAGAGCGCCGGCCGCCAGGTGCACGAGATCGTCAACGACCAGGCGCAAGCCTGGGACGCCGAGCTGCTCGTGCTGGGAACGCACGGCCGCCGCGGTGTCGATCGCCTCGTGGCCGGCAGCGTCGCGGAGCAGGTCGTGCGGCATGCCGACGTACCGGTGCTGCTGGTGCGCTCGCCGCCAGCCAGGTCGCAGGACGGCGGGCTGCAATCGATCGCGGCGGCGATCGCCTGAGCGGCGGGCGCGGCCAGGTCGGGCCACCGCCATCGCCCGCCTTGCCGGCGAACCGCGGCTGCGCGCCCGGCGGCTGCCGGTCCCCCGCTGGCGGAATGTTGACCGGCCGCAAGGGAGGCCACCGGCGGACGCCCTAACGTGGATGCATGCCGCCAGTCGCACGGACTGGCACGAGCCGGGAGCCCCGCATGAAGATTCTTTTCGCCGTCGACGGCAGCGACTACACCCGCCGCGCCCTGGACTACCTCGCCACGCACGACTGGCTGCGCCAGGGCAACGCGCTCACCGTGTTCGCCGTCGTGCTTGCGGTCCCGCACCGGGCGGCCGCCATGGCGGGCCCGAACCTGACCCACGCCTACTATCACGACGACGCGGAGGTGGCCCTGCGGCCGGTGCGCGAGGCCTTCGCCACCAGCGGCACCCAGGCCGAATTCGCGTGGGAGATCGGCCATCCGGCCGAAGCGATCGCCAGCAAGGCCACACGGGAAGGCTTCGACCTCGTCGTCATGGGCTCGCACGGACACGGCGCGCTGGCCAACGTCGTGCTCGGTTCGGTGGCGACCAAGGTGCTGGCACGCTGCAAGGTGCCGGTGCTCCTGATCCGGTGAGGCCATGCTGCCGCTGGCCTGGAAGCTGGTCGCGATCGTCGCACTCGGCCTGGCGGCGCTGGCCTCCGTCCTGCCGGTGTTGCCGTCGGTGCCGTTCCTGCTGCTCGCGGCAGTGGCCGCCGGGCGTGGCTGGCCCTGGCTCGAGCGCAAGCTCGCGCGCCATCGCCAGCTCGGCCCCCTGGTAACGGGCTGGCACGAGCGCGGCGCACTGCCGCGAGTCGTCAAGGCGACGGCGATCGGCAGCCTGGCCATCAGCGGCGTGCTGGTCTGGTTCTCGCCGGCGCCAGCGTGGCTGGCATGGGTCATCGACGCCGTCCTCGGCGCGTTCGGCGCCTGGCTGTGGACGCGGCCGTCGACATGACGACGCCCCGCCCGCGCGGCCTCGAGGCCGCAGTGGTGGAGGCCGCCCGGCGGGAGCACGGCCGCAACGAGCTGGCGTCGCCCGACCTTCCAGGAGCGCCGGAGCCAGCGCGCGCTCGACGCCCTGCGCGTCCTCGCGGCCCCGCAGGCGCGCGCCTGGCGCGCGGGCCGGCTGGTGCGGCTGCCTGCCGCGCAGCGCGTGCCTGGCGACCTCATCCTGCAGGATGAAGGCGAGCGCGTGTCGGCGCACGGCGTCGTCCGCGACGCGGACGCCATCGCGGTGGCCGATTCGCCGCTCACCGGCGAATCGGTGCCGGTGCGCCAGGTCGCGCTCGTCATCGCCGCCCGCCCGCTGCAGCATCGCCGGCCGGCGAGGACCGGCCCGCTGTCTTCGCCGGCACCCTGGTCGTGCGGGGCCACGCCATGGCCGCGGCTCTCGCCGTGATCGTTGCCGTGTGGACGATCTCGCTCGTCCTGACCCGCGTCCACGCCAGGCGGTGACTCAGTATTCGCCGGGCCCCTGGTAGTCCGGCGCCAGGTTCTCGAACTTCGTCCACTGCCGCAGGAACGCGAGCTTGGTGGTGCCCACCGGGCCATTCCGCTGCT
>Ga0207695_10002748_pt1 | contig 25656 bp, 27 predicted proteins | sample KBSC54metaG_FD_184354 | JGI IMG/M metagenome (GOLD analysis project Ga0207695, IMG submission 184354) | Corn rhizosphere microbial communities from Kellogg Biological Station, Michigan, USA - KBS C5-4 metaG (SPAdes) (version 2) | ecosystem: Host-associated > Plants > Roots > Rhizosphere > Soil...
CGGCTGCGGGCCGGAGGAGATGGGCATCGGCCCGGTGTTCGCGATCCCGAAGCTCCTTGAGCGCAACGGCCTCAAGATGGAGGACATCGACCTGTGGGAGCTGAACGAGGCGTTCGCGAGCCAGCTCCTCTACTGTCGCGACAAGCTCGGCATCCCCAACGAGAAGCTGAATGTCTCCGGCGGGTCGATCTCCATCGGCCACCCCTATGGCATGACCGGGGCCCGCTGCACGGCGCACCTGATGTACGAGGGCAAGCGCCGAGGGGCGAAGTACGGGGTTGTCACCATGTGCGTCGGCGGCGGCATGGGCGCAGCCGGACTGTTTGAAATCTACTAAGGCCGCGCAGCTGCGCAGCGATCCGAGGGTCGCCCGAACGGGCGGGCCGTTTCGTTTGCAAATACAATCAAGTCGGTTGCCTCGCGCGCGCGATTTAGTAAATCTTCGGTAAATCTCGATCCCGTGAAGTCTTCCGTCAAGCTTTCGCCGAATTTCTACTGCTCAGTGGCGGCGAGGGACGCCATCGATCAGGCGCGCGCGAGGCCGGCGCGGCGCGCGAGGCGTGTCACATGGACCATCTGCAGCCCTTCATCGCCTTCCGTCGCGAGCGCGAGCTCGAGCCTGCGACCGACCGGGCTGCCGACTGGGAAGTCCGCGAGCTGAACCACCGGATAGCCAACAGCCTGCAGCTCGCGATCGACGTGCTGGGGCTCCAGCGCCTGCGCGCAGCCGAATCCGAAACCCACGCGGCCCTCGACGAGGCGATGGCGCGCCTGGCCGCCGTCGGTCAGCTGCACCGGTTCCTGAGCCTCAGTGAGCCACAGGCGTTCGTGGACCTCGCCGACTTCCTGCGCGACCTCTGCCCGGTGATCGGCGCTGCGGTCGGCCTCGCCTGCGAGCTCGAGGCTGACCCAGTGCGGCTGCCGGCCCAGGCGGCGCAGCAGATCGGCCTGTTGGTGAACGAGTGCGCGATCAACGCCAGGAAGCACGCCTATGGCGCCGACGGCGGCCGCCTGCGGATCGAGAGCCGGGCGGCCGGCGGAGTGGTGAGCCTGGTGGTGGCGGACGACGGACGCGGCCTGGGCTGCCACCCCGATGCGTCGCGCCAGGGCCTTGGCATGAGCATCATCGATGCCATCCTCCGGCAGTTGGGCGGACGGATGAGCGCCGGGACGCTCGGCGGCGCCCGGTTCACCTTCCAGATCCCCATCGCTCCGGCCACCGCCTCGATCGAGCGGTCCTTCGCGAGCTGGAACGACGGCTGACGTCTCAGGCGAAGTCCCGGCTGAGCTCGGCGCGCGTGGCGGGCGAGATCCCCGCCAGATGGCTATAGTGCTCGTGGTCGCAGCCCACGAGGATGGTCGTCGCCGGATCGCGGAAACGGGCGAGGTGCTGCGCCTCCAGCGGGAATCGGACGAAATGGACGGAGGAGGCCTTGCCGTCCTCGCGTGTGCGCTCCACGTCACCTTCGGGGACGCCGCGGATCCGGTTGTCGCCCACCTGCAGGAAGAAGCGGTCCTCGACGCCGCCGAGCCTGGCGAGCGTCGCCGCCCGCCGAACGGGATCGTCGATCTCGAACATGATCGTGGCCACCAGCTCCGAGCCGTTGGGGATCAGCGGGTTGTAGGCGGCCAGCTCGTCCGGCACCTGTTCGTCCCCGCCCTTCTCGATCAGCAGCATCTCCTGGATCTGGAAGAGCATCGTCTCGTAGCACTCGAAATGAACCGTGCAGATCGGCCCGAGCTCGATGCGGCGGAGTCGCTTGAGGGGCAGCAGCGCCGCGCGGCGCTCGCGCCTGACCTTGGCGAACTCCGCGTCTGTCAGCAGGTCCTGCGGGATGATCTCTCGTGCGTCTCTCGGCATGGGGTCCTCTAGAGGCCGTAGGCTTCGGCCATGATCTCGATCGGGTGCGCCTGGCGGGGCGGGCTCCTGCCGTCCGCAAGCTCGGTCTCCAGGAGTTGGCCCAGATGCTTGCAGGCGAGCGGGCAGTCAGAGCAGAGGGTCTCCGCGCCCTTCTGCGCGATCGCGCGGGCCGCCGGCTTGCCGACCTTGACCGCCACCGGGAAGGTCTCCTGCATCACGCCGAAGGTGCCGCCGTGGCCGGAGCAGCGCTCGACCAGCTCGACGGCGGTGTCCGGGATCAGCCGCAGCATCTCGGCCGATTTCGCGCCCATGTTCTGGGCCCGCGCATGGCAGGCGTGATGGATGGTGACGCCGCCTGCGACGGCGCTGAGGCCCGCCGTGAGGCCGAACGCCCGGTTCAGTTCGACGACATACTCGCTTACGTCCCGCGTCGCCCGCGACAGCGCCATGACGGCCGGGCTCTCCGGCGCCATCAGCGGCCATTCGAACTTCATCATCAGCCCGCAGCTGGCCGTCAGCGCCACGATCTCGAACCCCTGATCGACGTAAGGCGCGAAGGCCCTGGCCACACGCTCGGCGCGCGCCGCCACGTCGCCCACATTGCCCGCCTCCAGCTCCGGCATGCCGCAGCACTCCGGATAGACCAGTTCGACTTCGCAGCCCTGGTGAGCCAGCACCTTGGCGGCGGCCACGGCGGTGTCGGGCTTGTTGTAGTCGACGTAGCATGTCGCATAGACCGCGACCTTGCGCTGGCCGTAGGCGGGGCCTTGCGGGTTCGGCGGGATGGCGCGTTTCAGCCGGTCCTCGGCGGTTTTGGAATGGTAGCGCGGCAGCTCGGCCTCGGCGTCGATCTTGGCGATCGCCTCCAGGAGCTTGCGAAGCGGGGTGTTCTTGCGCGCGCTCGCCCAGTTGGCGACCGGCGCCACCGGTTTTGCGAGCCGGCCGTTGCGATCCGTGCGGCCCAGCTGCTCACGCACGAATTCGCGCTCGCCGGCCCGGCGCCTAGCGGCGCGGTACCTCAGGATAAGGTGCGGGATGTCGATGTCGAACGGGTGCGGCGGCACATAGGGGCACTTGGTCAGGAAGCACATGTCGCAAAGCGTGCAGGCTTCCTCGACGTGGGCGTGCTCCTTGGGGCCGATCCCGTCGATCTCGCCGGTCGGGCCCTCGTCGATGGCGTCGAACAGGCGCGGGAAGGTGTCGCACAGGTTGAAGCAGCGGCGGCAGGTGTGACAGACGTCGAACTGGCGCTGCAGCTCGGCATGGACCTTCTCCAGGTCGTAGTAGTCGTCGTCGCGCCAGGCGATCGGCCGCCGAAACGGCGCTTCCAGGCTGCCCTCCCGCCGCGGGTCCTTGCCGTCTTCACTCACGCATCACCGCCAACTCCCGACGTCGTCCCGGACGCCGCCAGCGGCTATCCGGGATGACAGATCGGGATTAGTCCAGCTGGTCGAGCGCGCGCTGGAAGCGGCCGGCGTGGGACTTCTCGGCCTTGGCCAGCGTCTCGAACCAGTCGGCGATCTCGTCGAAACCTTCGTCGCGGGCGGTGCGCGCCATGCCGGGGTACATGTCGGTGTACTCGTGGGTCTCGCCGGCGATGGCGGCCTTCAGGTTCAGCGAGGTGCCGCCGATCGGCAGGCCGGTCGCGGGATCGCCGACCGCCTCCAGGAACTCGAGGTGGCCATGGGCGTGGCCAGTCTCGCCTTCCGCCGTCGAGCGGAACACGGCGGCGACGTCGTTGTAGCCTTCGACGTCGGCTTTCTGGGCGAAATAGAGATAGCGGCGGTTCGCCTGGCTCTCGCCGGCGAACGCCGCCTTGAGGTTGTCCACCGTCTTGCTGCTGGCGAGGCTCATCGTCGTCTCCTGTGCTCATCCGGCCCGCGCGGCGCGCAGGCCTGGAGGAACTGGACTAGGCTTCCGGGGCGCATAGAGCCAATCGTTTATTTCGATATCTGTGATAGAATTACTCTATTCGGTCCGGCGGCCGCCCTGGGGAACCGCCGGCGGCCGGGCGCGCTTCCTCGGGCGAAGAGCTCAGGGAGACCAAGATGGCCGGCAAGGACAATATCCAGGGCGAAGGCAATTACGACGCGGCGCGCAAGTTCGACGCCGAGGAGCGCGAATTCGTGGAGAAGGGCGGCTACGAGAAGAAAGCCAAGGACGCCGAGGACGCCCTCGACGGCCCGGAAGGCGAGGAGCTGGAGCGCGCCCGCAAGGAGACCGCCGAGCGGGGCCGCGGCATGCAGGGCGACCGCTAGGCGTCGATCTCCCGGAATGATCGGCCCCTGGTCTCGCGCGCGATCAGCGTCGCGATGAAAGTGATCGCGCAGGCCGCCGCGACATAGGCCGAAATGGCGGTCGTCGAGCCGGTCGCCTTGAGCAGGCCGATGGAGATGATCGGGGCGAGCGAACCGCCGATCACCGCCGGCAGCTGATAGGAGAGGGACGCGCCCGAGTAGCGCACACGGGTCGGGAAGAGCTCGGCGATGAAGGCGCCCTGCGGGCCGTTCATGGCGGAATGAATGGTGACCCCCGCCACGACGGCGAAGGCGATGATCGCGGGCGCGCCCGTCCTGACCAGCGGGAAGAAGGCGAACAGCCAGAGCGCCACGCCCGCCGCCCCGAAGGCATAGACCGGCCGCCGGCCGATGCGGTCTGAAAGGATCGACCACAGGGGCATGCTGATAGCCCCGGCGACCCCGCCGGCAAGGACTGCATCAAGCGCCACCGTGCGCGGCAGCTTCAGGACCTCGGTGACATAGGTGATCGCGAAGGCGGTCATCACGTAATAGGAGATGTTCTCCGCGAGCTTGAGCGCCGAGCCGAGCGCCATGCCCGCCGGGCGCGTCCGCAGCGCCTCCAGCACGGGCGCGCGGTGGACGCCGCCTTCCGATCGCGCCTGATCGAACACCGGACTTTCGGCGATCGAGAAGCGAACCCAGAGTCCCACGCCGATCAGCACGATCGAGACCAGGAACGGCACCCGCCAGCCCCAGGCCAGGAAGTCGTGGTCGCTCTGGACGGCCGCCAGCACCGCCAGGATCGCGGTCGCGAGCAGGTTGCCGAGCGCCCCGCCGGCCTGCACCAGGCCGCACCAGAAGCCGCGCCGCGGCGCATCGGCGTATTCCGCCGCCATCAGGACCGCTCCCGCCCATTCGCCGCCCAGCCCAAAGCCCTGCAGCAGCCGAAGGAGGGTGAGCAGGACCGGCGCCGCCACGCCCACCGTGGCGAAGGTCGGCAGGAGCCCGATCGCGAACGTCGCCCCGCCCATCAGGAACAGCGACAGCATCAGCAGGCGCTTGCGCCCGATCCGGTCGCCGAAGTGGCCGAACACCACCGCACCGAGGGGCCTCGCCAGGAAGCCGATCGCATAGGTCGCGAAGGACGCCATGGCCCCGGTGAGCGGATCGGCCCCGGGGAAGAACAGCTTGCCGAACACCAGGGCCGCGGCCGTGGCGTAGAGCAGGAAGTCGTACCACTCGATGGTGGTGCCTATCGCGGCCCCGAACACCGCCCTGCGGCGGGCGCCGATGGAGATCGGCCTCTCCGGGGCCTCTGCCGCCATTCCGACGGCGGCGCTGGTCATGCGGTCTCCGCGTCGATCTCGGCGAAGCTCCGGCCCTTGGTCTCGCGCGCCATCAGCGCCGCGACCACGCTGATCGCGCAAGCCACGAACACGTAGATCGCGATCGGCGTCGCCGACTTGGTCGCCTTGAACAGCGCCAGCGCGATGATCGGGGCGAGCGAGCCCGCGAAGATCGAGGTGAACTGATAGGCGAACGACGCGCCGGAGTAGCGGAAGCGGGTCGGGAACAGCTCGGCGATGAACGCCGCCTGCGGTCCGTACATCGCCCCGTGGAACACCAGCCCCACGATCACCGCGGCCAGCACCATGGGGGTCGCCCCGGTGTCCAGCATCCGGAAGAAGGCGAACGCCCAGAGCGCCTGGCCGGCGGCGCCGATCGCATAGACGGGACGCCGGCCGATCCGATCGGACAGCCAGGAGAAGAACGGCATCGCGAAGCACTCGACGGCGGCGCCCGCCAGCAGGGCGTTCAGCGCCAAGGCTTTCGAGAAGTGGCTGACTTCGGTGAGGTAGGTGATCGAGAAGGCGGTCAGCACGTAGTAGCAGACGTTCTCGCCGACCCGCAGGCCCGCGCCGATGGCGATGCCGCCGGGTCGCCTGCGAAACGCCTCCAGGAGCGGGGCGCGCGGAAGCGAGTCCTCTTTCTTGGCCAACGCCTGAAAGACCGGCGTCTCCTCCAGCGAGACCCGCACCCACCAGCCGATCGCGACCAGCACCACCGAGAGCAGGAAGGGCACCCGCCAGCCCCAGGCCGCGAACTGGGCGTCGGTCTGCGTCGCCGCCATGATCGCCAGGATGCCCGCGGCCAGCAGGTTGCCGGCCGGCACGCCGACTTGCGGCCAGCCCGCCCAGGTCCCGCGGTCCTTCGCGGTCCCATACTCCGCCGCCATCAGCACCGCCCCGCCCCATTCGCCGCCCACGGCGAAGCCCTGGATCAGCCGGAGCAGGGTCAAGGCGATCGGGGCGGCGGCGCCGATCGCGGCATAGGTCGGCAAGAGGCCGATGGCCGCCGTCGAGGCGCCCATCAGCACCAGGCTGATCATCAGCAGGCGCTTGCGCCCGATCCGGTCGCCGAAATGGCCGAAGACGATCCCGCCCAGCGGCCGGGCGGCGAAACCCAGCGCATAGGTGGCGAACGAGGCCATGGTCGCGGTCAGCGGATCAGCCTTCGGGAAGAACAGCTTGCCGAACACCAGGGCCGCGGCCGTCCCGTAGAGGAAAAAATCATACCATTCGATCGTGGTGCCGATCAGGCTGCCCAGGATCACCTTGCGCAAGGTCGCGGGTGAAGCGGGCGTGGGCGTCGCGCCTGCCGCCGCGGCGCTGGTCGCTGTGTTGGCCAAGAGCATCCTCCCGAACAGCCGGTCTCACGCCGGCTCTGGCCGGTGAGCATGGCCGAGTTCGCCGGGCGGGCGCAACGGCGGCGGATCACCTCTCGCCGCGAGGCGAATTCTTTGCGAAGCTCCAAAGAAAAAACGTCGGGGACGTCCAGGATGAGAGCTCGGGTTTCGGTTGCGGCCGCGCTCTGCGCAGCCATCGCGCTGGCCGGGTGCCAGCGGCCGGTGGACGCGGCCCGCATCGGCGCCGCAGACCCCAACGAGTGGCTGACCTATGGCCGGACCTATGACGAGCAGCGCTTTTCGCCGCTCGCGCAGATCAACCCTCAGACCGTGGGCAAGCTGGGCGTCGCCTGGTGGGCGAGCTTCGACACCAGCCGCGGCCAGGAGGCGACGCCGCTGGAATCCGATGGCGTGCTCTACACCACCACCGCCTGGTCGAAGGTCTTCGCCTTCGACGCGCGCACGGGCAAGCGGCTGTGGGCCTTCGATCCGCAGGTCCCCGGAGAGAAGGGCTTCAACGCCTGCTGCGACGTGGTCAACCGCGGCGTCGCGCTCTGGAAGGGCCGCGTCTACGTGGGCACGATCGACGGACGGCTGATCGCGCTCGACGCGCGCACCGGCCTGGTCCGCTGGACCGTCCAGACCACCGACCCCCGTCAGCCCTACACCATCACCGGCGCGCCGCGCGCCGTGAAGGGCATGATCCTGATCGGCAACGGCGGGGCGGAATACCCGGTCCGCGGCTATCTCTCGGCCTATGACGCCGCCACCGGCGCCCTGAAGTGGCGCTTCCAGATGACCCCCAATCCGACCGGCGCGCCGGATAACGCCGCCTCCGATCCGATCATGCGGACGCTGGCGGCAAAGACCTGGAATGAGGGCGCCTGGAAGAAGAACGGCGGCGGCGCGACGCCGTGGAACGCCATCACCTACGATCCAACGACCGATTTGATCTACACCGGCACGGGAAACGCCGGGCCCTGGAGCGACACCATCCGCACCGGCGGCAAAGGTGACAACCTGTTCGCCGCCTCCATCGTAGCGCTGCACGCCGACACCGGCGCCTACGCCTGGCACTACCAGACCACCCCGCGCGACGCCTGGGACTACGACGCCGTCGAGCAGCTCATGGTGGCGGACGTGCCGGTCGGCGGACAGACGCGTCACGTGCTGATGCAGGCCAACAAGAACGGCTTCTTCTATGTGCTCGACGCGGCGAGCGGGAAGCTGATCTCGGCCGAGAAATTCGTGCCCGTGGACTGGGCGACCAAGATCGACATGCACACCGGACGGCCCGTGGAGGCGCCCGGCGCGCGGTATGCCGGCGACAGCGAGAGCCACCAACGCTCCGGCGCGCTCGGCGGCCACAACTGGCAACCGATGGCCTACAGCCCGAAGCAGTGCCTGGTCTACATCCCGGCCATGGTCAGCCGCGGCTCCTATGCCGACGCGCAGGGCTTCACCTTCGAACAGGGCGCCTGGAACACGGGCATGCGGCGCGCCGCGGGCGGACCTTCCGCCGCCAAGCTTGCTGCGCCGGCGGCTGCGGCCGCGACAACGCGCGAGCCTCCGATGGGCGAGCTGATCGCCTGGGATCCAGCGGCGGCGAAGCCGCGCTGGACGGTCCGCTATCCGCAGTCGTGGACGAGCGGCGTGCTCGCCACCGGCGGCGGGCTGGTCTTCCACGCCGCGGGCCACGAGCTCGCGGCGTACGATGCGGCCAGCGGCAAGCCGCTCTGGACCTACGACACCGGCGCGAATGCGATTGCGCCGGCCATGACCTACGCTCTCGATGGCCAGCAGTACGTCGCGCTGATGGTGGGCTACGGCGGCGCGGGCGGCATGGGCGGCGACCAGCCGCGGCGCAAGGGCCGCCTCCTGGTCTTCAAGCTCGGCGGGACGGTGAAGCCGGCAGCCTATCCCGCCCCCGTGACGCCGCCGCCGCTGGATCTGACCGCCGCCGAGCCGTCGAAGGGCGACGCCGATCACGGCGCGAGGCTCTACGGCCAGTTCTGCGGGACGTGCCACGGCGGCGGCGTCTTCCTGCCCAACCTGCCGCGCTCGCCCGCGATCCTGAGCCAGGCGGGCTTCAGGGCCATCGTGTTCGACGGCGCCAAGAAGGATCAGGGGATGGCGCCGTTCAGCCGGTTCCTGAACGAAGGCGACGTCGAGGACGTCCGCGCCTACCTGCTCTGGAAAGCCCGCACCGATTCCGCCGCCCACGTGGTGGCGAGCGGGCACGCGCAGTAGTCAGCTGCGGAAGTTGCGAAACGTGATCGAGTAGCGGAGCTGCGCTGCGGGCGGGATCGAGTGTTCCCAGTCGGTGCGCGCCGGCCCGGAGAGCAGGTAGGCGGAGCGTGGGACCAGGGTGATCGCCTTCCGCTCGAAGCCCTGCGGCGTGCGCCGCCGCAGGCGGAACGCGCAGGGCGCGAGCAGCGAGACGCCGACGACCTCGGCGAACACCGGGCGGTCGCGGTGCCAGCCGATCGGGGCGCCCGGCTCGTACTTGTTGATCAGCACCTGCTGCATGTCTTCCGCGCGGTGGCCGGCGAGCGCGGCGGCCCTCGCCCGCACCGCGACGAGCTGCGGCGGCAGGCCCTCGGCCTTCTCGAGGTGGGTGCGGTTGAAGTCGTACTTCCAGCCGAACGAGACCACCTGCCGCCGGCCCTCGTAGCCGCGGAACTGGAAGGGCTCGAAGGGCAGCGTCGCAAGCCAGCCGGCGAGCTCGGCCTCCTCTTCGGGTGAGACGAATTCCGACCGGTAGACCATGCCTTCCGGCAGGTCAGAGAAAAGACTGGGCTGCTGGGCGGCGGCTCTGGCCATGGCCGCATCCTAACGCTGCGGCCCGGCGCCGCGATGCTAGGATTGCCGCCTTGAACCGGGGACGGAAAAAGGCAGGTTAGGACGCATGCAGCTGGAATGCTTCACCACCATGGCCGAGCCGCCGAAGATGATCCCCGGCCGGCCCGAGCGGAAATGGATGGACGGTTTCGCGGGTCGCGCCCCCTATCGCTGCCTGCCGCTCACCATGGCCAACACCACCGGCTGGGAAATCCTCTGCCCGTTCGGCTTCACCGCCGAGTGGAACGGCGGAACGGGCACGAACGCGATCCGCATCCTGCCGGATCCGCCGCTGAAGGAGGCGAGCCACATCGTCATGTCCCACTTCGCCTACGGGACGCTGACCTTCCATACGGGGTATCTCTTCCGCACTCAGCCGGGCTGGGCCGTGCTGGCGGGCGGACCGCCCAATCACGTCAAGCACGGCATCCAGCCGCTGACCGGGCTGGTGGAGACCGACTGGCTGCCCTTCCCCTTCACCATGAACTGGCTGTTCACGGCGCCCGGGCGCATCCGCTTCGAGAAGGACGAACCCTTCTGTTTCATCAATGTGGTGGAGCACAATCGGCTGGAGGGATTCGAGCCGGTCATCCGGACGCTGGAGAGCGAGCCCGAGCTGAAGCGGGAATACGAGACCTGGTCGAGCTCGCGCGCCGAGTTCAACCAGCAGCTGAAGGCGGGCGATCCCGAGGCCCTCAAGCGGTCCTGGCAGAAGTTCTACTTCCGCGGCGAGACGCTCGAAGGCGGCAAGGTCGAAAGCCACGTCAACAAGCGCCGATTGAAGACGCCGGAGAAGGAGTCTTCGAATGTCAATTCCGCCACTCCGCCAGGACCTGGCCGCTCACCGGGTCCTCGAAGCTAACGCGGTCGAACTCGACCGCGACAAGGCAGGCAGGGCGCTGATCGGGCCCCTCGCTGCGGCACCGGATGGGCTGGCGGTCGCCGAAGTCGGCGATCCGGCCCGCGAGCACCAGGCGGAAGCCCTGCACGCGGAGCAAGCCCGGCTCGATCTTCTTGACCACCTCGTAGCCGCGCGCGCCGTGCCGCAGCACGCGCGACTCGCCGGGCGCGAACAAGCGCGCCAGGCCCAACGTCTCGGGAGTGGCCGGCGCAGGGGCCGCCGACGCGGGCGCGCGGATGGCGGGACAGGCGTCCGACGCGATCCAGGGCCGTCTCAGCCAGAACCCCTCGATGGCCTCGATGGGGGCGGGGCCGGCGAGGGCGCGCACCCAGGGCGTCGTGGTCCAGGTCTCGGGACGCGCCTGCAAGCTGAGCGCGCCGCGTTTGGCGTCGACGGTGTAGCCGACGTCGGCCTCAGGCGCTTCCCCCGCGCAGCCGAACGGCAAGCGCGCCTCGAAACGCTCGCCGATCAGGTCGGCGAGCGCCGGCGGGTAGGGCCGTCCCAGCGCATAGGCGTCGGAAGCCGATGCGGCCGCGGAGATCAGCTGCGCGCGCTCGACCGGGCCCAGGGGCGGGACCGGAGCCGCAGCGGCCGGCGGCTGGACAGGGGCCGGCGCGGGGGCGGGCCGCTCCGCCCGTCGGCAGCTCGACAATGCGACGAGAGCGGCCGCCGCGAGCGCGAGCGCGACGGCCGGCCTCGTCGACGTGTGGCGCGGGACCATGCCCAGACGATAGCAGACGCTGCGCGGACGCCCACACCTGCAGCTTGACGCTGGCCTATTGCTTCCCATCCATGGGCGGATGAGCTTCGACCAGGCTGTCGCGCTCGCCGTCCTGATCGCGGTCGTCGGCGCCCTGATCTGGGGCCGTTTCCGGTCCGACGCCGTAGCGCTTGCCGGAGCTGCGGCGCTGGTCGGAGCCGGCGTGGTGCGCCCCGCCGAGATCCAGGGTGCGTTCGCAAGCCCTGCGCTGATCGCGCTCGCCTCCCTCTTCGTGATCGCCTACGCCATGGAGCTGTCCGGCCTCATCGGCGCCCTGATCCGACACGCCGTGCGGCTCTGCCGTGTGTTCGGGGCGGCAGGGCTGTGGATCGTCATCGTGCTTTGCGGGGCGGCGTCCGCCTTCCTAAACAACACGCCGATCGTGGTGATCGCCTCGCCCGTCGTCCGCGACGTCGCGCACTCCCTCGGCCTGTCGCCGCGGCGGTTCCTGATCCCGCTCTCCTACGCAACGGTGCTCGGCGGCTGCTGCACCCTGATCGGCACCTCGACGAACCTCCTGGTCAACGACATGGCCCGGAACGCCGGCCAGCCCACGTTCGGGGTCTTCGAGATCACCCCGGTGGCGCTCGCCCTGGCGGCGGTCGGCGGGCTCTACCTGCTGCTGTTCGGCGGCGCGATCCTCGGACGGGACGACCCCGCCCCCATGCGATCGAAGGCGATCGCCGCCGCGGAGGCCGCGCAGACCAGCGATGTGGCGCTTGGCGACGTCAGCCTCTTCGCGGCGGCGGACCGGCCGCTCGACACCGGGCGCGCGCTGATCTCGCTCGGCGTGTTCGTCGGCGTCGTCGCGGTGGCGGCGCTGGGCTATGCCCCGATCGCATCGTCCGCCTTCACCGGCGCGGTCCTGCTCGTGGTCCTGCGGGTCATCCGGCCGGAAGAGGCCTACAAGGGGCTGCGGCCCGACATCCTGCTGCTGATCGCCGGCATGGTGGTCGTGGGGCTGGCGCTGCAGCTGAGCGGCCTGGCCGATCGCGCGACGGCGTCCATGCTGCAGCTGGTGCAGGGCCTCGGCCCGCGCACGGCGCTCGCCCTGCTCTATGGCGTAACGCTGGTGCTCACGGAGGCGCTCTCCAACGCCGCGGTGGCCGTGCTGATGACCCCGGTGGCGGTGGCGCTGGCCGACAGCCTTTCGGTGAGCCCCAAGCCTTTCCTGGCCGCGGTCATGCTGGCGGCGAGCGCCGCTTTCGCGACGCCGTTCGGCTATCAGACCAACGTCCTGGTCTATCAGATGGGCGGGTACCGTTATTTCGACTTCGTGCGCATCGGACTGCCGCTCAACCTGCTCACCTGGGCGACGGCCATGGCCGCGCTGCCGGCCACATTTCCATTCTGACGCCTAGCCGAGCCGCGACACCGCCTCGGCCACCGCGTCGGTCTTCTCGACGATCACCATGTGTCCCGCCTCAGGGATGGAGACGAGCTCGCAGCTCTGGATTCCCTTCTTGAAGGCGTGGGCGTAGGTCGGCGGGATCAGCTTGTCGGAGTCGCCCCAGACCAGCACCGTGCGCGCCTTGATCCGGTAGAGCCGGCTGGCGAGGCCCCGCTCCGGGATAGGGAACAGGATGCGCCCTGCCATGCCCAGCTGGCGGGCGTTGGTGACCAGATAAGTCTGCAGGAAGTTTGGGTCCTCGACGTTGCGGTTGGCCGTCAGGATCGCCGCGCCCGCCTCGGCGTCGTGGAACAGGAGCGCCGGCATTTCGTAGGGCAGAATAGTGAAGAGGTCGACGATCGGATGCTCGTCGTCCCACAGGCCCGCCGGCGCGATCAGCGCCAGGCGCGAGACGTCGTTGGGCTGGATGGCGGCCATCTCGGCCGCGATCATCCCGCCCATCGAATGGCCGACGAGGATCGGATCCTTCAGCCCGAGCGCGGCGACGACGTCCCAGGTGTGCAGGGTGAAATCCAGCATGTCGCGGATCTCGGGCGCTTCCTGGCTGTCGCCGTAGCCGGGCACCAGCGGCGCATAGACGTGGTGGTTCCTGGCCAGCGCATTGACGAACGGATCCTCCGCGGTCACGCCGCCGGCGCCGTGCAGGAAGACGAGGTCGGGGCCGGATCCGCCTTCGACGTAGCGGACCGGCGCGTGCGGGGTCTGGACGGTCTTCAGTTCCATGATCGTCCTCTCCTCACTCGGCCGGGATCGGCGCGCGGAGCGGCTCGGCCGGCAAGGAGCCCGGCTTCACCTGCTTGATCGGGTGGCACCAGAAGCGCTCGTCGTCGGCGTGCTCCGGGAACATGTTCCTGAGCTTCGGCATCACCTTCTCGGCGAACAGCTTGGTCGAGTACATGCACTTCTCGGCGGGCATGTTCCCGACATGCATCAGGCAGAAGATGTTGCCGACGTGGAGGCCCTTGGCGAGCTCCTCCATCCGCTGGCGCACGGTTTCGGGGGAGCCCGCGATTACGTGCCCCCCCTCGGTCAGGTCCTTCCAGGTGAGCTCGCTGAAGCCCTGCGGGCGGCCGTATTGCGACAGCGCGCCGGACTGGATGGTCTTGATCGTGCGGTAGCCCGGGGCGTCGGCGAATCCCGGATAGACGTGCAGGCAGCGGTTGTAGAAGTAGTCGATGTGCGGCGCGTAGAGGCGCTCGGCCTCCTCGTCGGTCTCCGCGACGCAGATCGTCTGCGCGAAGCCCGCGCGATAGGGGCTCTTGTCCGGGGCGCCGCGCTCCTCGACCCGCTTCCAGTAGCCGTCCATCAGCGCCTTGGCGCGGAGGTAGCCGGTGAAGCTGAGGTAGGAGTACGAGTAGGTGTTGTCGATGCAGAAGTCGTAGGTCTCGACCGAGCCGCCGCCCGGGATGTGCACCGGCGGACGCGGCTGCTGGATCGGCCGCGGCCAGATGTTGACGTGCCGCAGCTTGTTGTAGCGGCCGTTGAAGGCGAACGGCTCGCGGGTTGTCCAGGCCTTGATGATCAGTTCGTGCGCCTCGGCGTATTTCTCGCGCGTCAGCGAGGGGATCTGGCCATAGCAGTAGTTGGTGTCCATCGAAGTGCCGACCGGGAACCCGGCCACCAGCCGCCCGCCGGAGATGCAGTCCAGCATCGCGAACTCTTCCGCCACCCGGACCGGCGGGTTGTAGAGCGCGATGGAGTTGCCCAGCACCACCAGCGCCACGTCCTGCGTGCGGCGCGCCAGGCCGGCGGCGATGATGTTCGGCGAGGGCATGATGCCGTAGCCGTTCTGGTGGTGCTCGTTGACCCCGATGCCATCGAACCCGAGGGAGGCGGCGTACTCCAGGAGGTCCATGTAGCGGTTGTAGACCTCGTGGCTCTTCACCGGGTCGAACAGTCGCTGGTCGATGTCGACCCATACCGAGCGGTTGGTCTCGCGGAAGTCGTCCGGCAGATAGGGCCAGGGCATCAGGTTGAACCAGGTGAACTTCATGGGCTCCTCCCAGGCCGTCTCTCTGCGCGGCGGTCTCCGTGAACGACGATAACCCAATGCGGGGCGGCGCCAAGCCGACTCGTGCATAGGCCTGCTCTATGCAAATTGCTTGGAAGATCGATTGGACCGGAGGGGCGCGGAAGCGGAGAACGGCGGTTCACAGCGAGGAGAACGGGCATGGCCGACGACATCAACATCGGGATCGACGCCGAGGGGCGCGGCAAGGTCGCCGGCGGGCTTTCGCACCTGCTCGCCGACACCTACGCCGTCTATCTGAAGACCCACGGCTATCATTGGAACGTGGAGGGGCCGAACTTCGCGGCGCTGCACCAGCTGTTCATGACCCAGTACGCCGAGATGTGGGCGGCCATCGATCTGGTCGCCGAGCGGATCCGGGCGCTGGGCGCCTTCGCCCCGCAGGGGTATCGCGCGTTCGCCGTCCTTTCGGGCGTGCAGGACGGCGATCCGGAGCAGAGCGCCGAGGCCATGCTGGCCGAGCTGGTCCGCGACCACGAGGCGCTGGTCGCGGCCGCCCGCAAGGCGCGCGCGGCGGCCGATGCCGCCGGCGACGACGTGACCGCGAGCCTGATCGACGACCGGGTCGACGCCCACGAGAAGCACGCCTGGATGCTGCGTGCGAGCCTGGGCCGGCGCTGAGGCCGCGGCATGCCTGTGGAGATCAAGCGGGTCGAGACCATCTACAAGGGCTACGTCACGCTGATGCTGGCGACGCTCGAGGCCGAGGACGGCTCGACGTTCCGGCGCGAGATCGAGGACCACGGCCACGCGGTCGCGGTCCTGCCCTATGACGCCGATCGACGCTGCGCCTTGCTGGTCAGGCTGCCGCGCGCGCCGGCGGCCTGGGCGGGCGGCCCGCCCGAGCTCACCGAGGCGCCGGCCGGCATGATCGAGGACGAGACGGCGGAGGCCACCGCCCGGCGCGAGGCGCTGGAGGAGGCGGGCGTCCGCCTCGGGGCCCTGGAGCCGGTCGGCTCGCCATTCGCCTCGCCCGGCGTCTCCAGCGAGCGCATCCAGCTGTTCCTGGCGCCCTATGCGGCTGCCGACCGGATCGCCGCGGGCGGCGGCGCCGCGCACGAGCACGAGCACATCACGGTCGTCGAGCCGCGGCTGGACGCGCTCTGGCGGGCGGTGGAAGCCGACGGGATCCTCGACATGAAGACGCTCGTCCTGATCCAGGCGCTGAAAGTGCGGCGGCCGGGGCTGTTTGAGCCGTAGGCGCGCCACGCTAAAACGCGGCCTCATGCTCGCCCGCACCCTTCTCCCGGCCATTGCGATCGCGCTCGCGGCGACCGCCTGCGGCCGGGCGCCGGAACCCAGGCCGGCCACGGCGCCGGCGGCGTCCCTCGCCGAGCGGGTGAAGGTGCTGAACGGCGACGCGCTGACGGTGGACGGCGAGGACCTGAGGCTCGCCGACGCCTACGCGCCCCAGCCGATCCCCGATGCGCACTGCTGGGCCGAGGCGCTGGCGGCCCGGGAAGCGGCGCGTGAGACGCGAGCCCTGATCGCCGAAGGCCGCGAGATCAGCGTCAAACGCACCGGCCAGCGCGATGAGTACAACCGGGCGCTCGCCTACGTGACCCTGGACCGGCTGGACCTCGGCGACACGCTCTACAGCATGGGCCTGGCGGCGCGACGCGGGTCGGGGCCGTTCCGCTGGTGCGCGGGATTCAGCCAGGAGACGGCGGGCGCTCCGACCCTGCAGTCGCTGATGGGCCGCTGAGGCTGCGGCGCAATTGCGTTTCCTTCCGCCACGGCGCCGAACTATCGTTGCGGTGAGCCAACTGTGGAGGACGCCATGCGTGACCTGATCATTCGCGGCGGGACGATCGTCGACGGAACGGGCGCGGAGCCGTTCGTGGGCGACGTCGCCGTCCAGGGCGATCGGATCGTGGAGGTCGGCGTGGTCACCGGACCCGCCCGCCGCGAGATCGACGCCAGCGGCATGATCGTGACGCCCGGCTGGGTCGACATCCACACCCATTACGACGGCCAGGCGACGTGGGATTCGCTGCTGGCGCCCTCCAGCTGGCACGGCGTGACGACGGCGGTGATGGGCAACTGCGGCGTCGGTTTCGCGCCGGTCCGGCCAGGCGCCGAGCAGTTCCTGATCGAACTGATGGAAGGCGTGGAGGACATCCCAGGCTCGGCGCTGGCCGAGGGCATCGATTGGAAATGGGAGAGCTTCCCCGAGTACCTCGACGCGCTGGAGGCCAAGCCGCGGGCCATCGACGTCGGGACGCATGTCCCGCACGGGGCGATACGCGCCTATGTCCTGGGCGAGCGCTGCAACACCGACTATCAGCCGAACCCGGCGGAGATCGCCGAAATGGCGGCCCTGGTGCGCGAGGGGGTGGCGGCCGGCGCGCTCGGCTTCTCCACCTCGCGCACCCTGCTGCACAAGGACAAGAAGGGAGTCCACGTGCCCGGCACCTTCGCCGGGTCCGACGAGATGCTGGCGCTGGGTCTCGCCATGAAGGGCTTGACGCACGGCGTCTTCGAAATGGTCTCCGACCACCTCGGCGAAGACGACGAATGGGCCTGGGTCAAGGACTTCGCCCACCAGACGGGCCTGCCGGTCACCCTGGTCGCCACCTCGGCCGGCGCCTATGAGGGCAACAAGATGTACAACATCGCCGAGCAGGCGCGCGCCCAGGGCATGGACATCCGGCCACAGATCGCCGGGCGGCCCACCGGCATCCTCCACGGCCTGACCTCCAACTTCCACATCTTCGCCGCGCATCCGACCTTCCGCCGCGACATCGCCCCCCTGCCGCTGGCGGAGAAGCTCCAGGCGATGCGCCGGCCGGAGGTGCGCGCGGCGCTGATGGCCGAACAGAGCGGCATGCGCCTGGGCGCCATGGCCAACGGGCCGGAGGAGCTGCTCTGGCGCGTGTTCCCGCTGGGCGAGAACCCGAACTACGAGCCTGACCGTGAGCACAGCGTGCGCGGCATGGCGGAAGCCGCCGGCGTGTCGCCCTTGGAGATGATGTACGACCTGCTGCTGCGCGATGGCGGGCGCGAGCTGTTCTACCAGCCGCTCGGCGCGTACCAGTCGTACAACTTCGACTTCTTCCGCAAGAACATGGAGCACCCGAACGTGTTGTTCGGGCTTTCCGACGGCGGCGCCCATTGCGGGGTGATCGCCGACGCCGGCATGCCGACGTTCATCCTGACCCACTGGGCCCGCGACCGGGTCAAGGGCGACCGCTTCCCGCTGTCGTTCCTGGTGAAGAAGCTGACCAGCGACACGGCCCGCGCTTACGGCTTGCACGACCGCGGTCAACTGAAGCCCGGCCTGCTGGCCGATCTGAACGTGATCGATTTCGAGGCGCTCCGGCTGCATCGGCCGGTCGCGGTCGAGGACCTGCCGGCCGGCGGGCGGCGGCTCGTACAACGAGCCGAGGGCTACCGCTACACCGTGAAGTCGGGCGAGGTGACGTTCGAGGACGGCGCGCCCACCGGCGCGCTGCCCGGACGGCTGGTCCGCGGTGGGCGCGAAGCGGTGATCCTGCAGGCTGCCGAGTAGCGCCCGCTAGGGCTTGCAGCGCGTCGGGCGCTTGGCCTCCTCCACGAGGATCGGGCGGATGATCGACGTCCAGATCGCGTAGCCGTCGGCCGTCATGTGCAGCCGATCGGGACGATAGATGTCCTTCGGCTGGCCGTTCTGCAGCATGGCTGGGACCACGTCGATCAACCGCAGATCCTTCCGGCGCCCCGCCATGGCGAGGATCTCGGCGTTGGTCTGCGCCTGCTTGTCCAGCTGCTCGAAACGGAGCTTCGAGGGCTTCAGCGAGACAAAGTAGACCGGTGCGGCCCCCAGCGCCTTGGTCTTCAGGTCCATGAATCGGGCGAAGTCGGCGGCGACCTGGTCGGGCGTCTTGCCCGCAGCGATATCATTCTCGCCGGCGTAGAAGATGATGGCGCGCGGACGGTAGGGCGCGACCACCTGGGCGAAATAGTAATCGACGTCGGAAATCTCCGAGCCGCCGAAGCCGCGGTTGATCACCGGCAGCGGGGCCATGTCCTTGTCCAGGCTCGACCAGAATCGGATCGAGGAGGAGCCGGTGAACAGGAAGCCGCAGGGCGGCGGCTTCGCTTGCGCGTCGGCCGCGGCGAAGGCCGCGATCTCCGGGGCGAACCGCTCAGGGCCGCGCGAGGGGACGGCCGCGGCGGGCCTGGCGGACTGCGCGAGCGCCGGCCCGGCGAGCGCCAGGGCGGCGACGAAGGCGAGATTGACGATGCGCATTGAACCCTCCCCGGTTTGCCTGGGAGACTAGCGCGGCCGCAGCCGCGCGCCACCCGGAACCGCGTGGCAGGGGCGCGGTTCACCTCGGCGGAGGATGGCATGGCCAACGATGATCCGCGCGCCGGACGCCGGCCCGGCTTCGTCGGCTGGGCGCTGGACAGGGCCCAACGTGACGACCTGCTGAGGCGGCTGCCGCCGCGGTACCGCGACGTGGTCGCCGATCATGTGACGCTCAAGTTCGGCGGAGGCGAGGGATTGCTCCCCACCGACACCTGGGGCGACATCGTGGGCGAGGCGGACGATGGAACGGGCGTCCAGGCCATGGTCGTCGCGATCCGCGGAACCACGGACCGCCCCGACGGCTCGACCTATCACATCACCTGGTCGCTGGCGCCCGGCCGCGACGCCAAGGAGAGCAACGAGGTGATCGCCCGCCTGGGCTGGCGCAGCTTTTCCGAGCCGGTCCGAGTGAGGCTCGAGCCGAAGGCGTACGGCCGCTGACGGCAAGATTGGCAGCAGTCTGGGCACATGAGTGCTAAGTTGCTGATCTTAAGGAACATTTTTTCGAATCATGCATAACTAGACTGCGCGGCCGCCGCGCGGTCGCGCTTCGGATCCACAACGCCGAGGTTGTTTGATGCTGGCGTCGCCCGAGTTCCGCAGGCAGCTCGAAGGCTACGGGCTGACCACCGCGGAAATCCTCTACCGGATGCCCGACCACCCGTCCTTGCTGCAGAGCTACATCTGGCAGGACTACGACCTATGCCCGGATTTCCCGGTGCTTCGGAAATTCCTGGATTTCTGGGCCCGCACGCTCGACGGCGCCCTGTTCAAGGTGACGGTCGGCCACTGCAAGCTGATCAAGCCCGCCGAGCTGAATGCGCTGGGCGCGGAGTTCAAGCTCAACTAGCCACCTCGACAAGATCGCGGTCCCGATGCGTGATGGCGGACCCGACGCCCGAGGTCCGCCCGCTTGCGCAAGCTTCCGCCGCTCCTTCTGGCCGCCGCCGCGGCCCTGATGATCGCCGGCTGCCAGGGCAAGCCCCAGCGGCCCGCGTGTCCGAAGGGACAGCGGTGCCTGGAGTTCGGCCTCGCCTCCGAACCCGCCACGCTCGATTCCCAACGAGCCAACACCGTCACCGAATCGTGGGTGATCGGCGACATGATGGAAGGGCTTACCACCGACGGCCCCGACGCAAGCCCGGTCCCCGGCGGGGCGACATCATGGGAGACCAGCCCAGACGGTCTGGTCTGGACCTTTCACCTGCGACCCAACGCCCGCTGGTCGGACGGCGCGCCGGTCACCGCCGACGACTACGTTTTCGGCCTGCAGCGGTTGCTCGATCCGAAGACCGCCTCGATCTACGCCTACCTCGCCTACGTCATAAAAGGCGCCCAGGCGATCAGCGAGGGCAAGGCGCCCCCGGCGAGCCTCGGCGCGAAGGCGCTCGACCGCTACACCGTGCAGCTCACCCTCGAGCATCCGGCCCCTTACCTGCTCGAACTCACCAAGCACCAGAGCTTCTATCCCGCCCCACGGCACGCCGTGGCGAAATACGGCGACGGCTGGGTCGCGCCCGGCAAGTACGTCTCGAACGGACCCTACAGGCTGGTTTCCTGGAATCTCGGCGACCACATCACCCTCGCCAAGAACCGCTATTTCCACGATGCCGGGCACGTCTGCCTCGACCGGGTCGACTATTTCCAGACGCCCGACGCGATCGCCGCCGAACGACGGGTCCAGCGCGGCGAGCTCGACATCAGCAACACCTTCCAGTCCAACCGGATCGACCGCCTGCGCAAGGTGATGCCCGGCTACGTGCACACCCACACGGTGCTGGCCACCAGCTATCTCTCGTTCAACACGCGCGACGTGCGGCCGTTCAAGGACGTGCGCGTCCGCCGGGCGCTGTCGGAATCCCTCGACCGGGACTTCATGACCGCCAAACTGATGCGCGCGGGCCAGCGGCCGGCTTACGCCTTCGTGCCGCCCGGGACTGCGAACTACCCGTTCGGGCCAAAGACCCGCTGGGCCGACGCCTCGTTCCCGCAGCGGCAGATCGAGGCCAAGGCGCTACTTGCCCAGGCGGGCTTCACCCCGGCCCATCCGCTCAAATTCCAGCTGAAGACCACCAACAACAGCGAGAGCCTGCTGCTGGCGGAGGCCATCCAGGCCGACTGGCGCGCGATCGGCGTCGACGCCTCGATCCTGCAGAACGATGCGCCGGTGGCGTTCGCCGCCTTCGCCAACCGCGACTTCGACGTGGGCACGATGGCCTGGTACGGCGACTTCAACGACCCGATGACCTTCCTGGGCCTCTTGAAGTCCGACGTCGGCGCGCAGAACTACGGCGACTACAAGAATGCCGCCTACGACGCCCTGCTAGGCAAAGCCGACCGCGAGCCCGACGCCGTCCGCCGCGGCGCGATCCTGGCGCGGGCGGAGCAGATCATGCTCGACGACGAGGGGATCGCGCCGCTCTTTTACACCGTGGGTCGCGCCCTGGTGAATCCGCGGATCACCGGCTGGGTCGACAATTCGGAAAACTGGCACCGCAGCCGGTGGCTCTGCGTCAGGTGAACGCGCTCCGGGCCGCAGACGTCGCGCCTCGCTCAGCGATACTCGTAGTGGCAGTGCTCTCTGCCGTTGTGCTTGGCGATCTGGTGGCCCGCCACAGCGCCGACGCCGGCGCCGATCAGGGTGCCGCCGAGCTTGCCGCCATGGTGCGAGACGGCGTTGCCCAGAAGGCCGCCGGTGATCGCCCCCACGGCGGTGCCCGTGTTGCGGGCGTGTCGGCTCGCGCCGCAGACCAGGACCCGATGGCGATGGTGTTTCGCCTGGGCGGCCACCGGGGCGGCGGCCAGGCTCAGGCTGGCCAGCGCCAGGGTCGCCGAAGCGATCAGCTTGTTTCGCAAGGGTCTCTTCTCCTTCGGTTTCGGCGCGACGCACAGGGACTAGAACCCCTGCCCACGCCCAAGGTTGCCCATAGGTCGCCCGTCGGGACGCCAGAACAGACGGAACCGAATCCCGACTCCCCGGCTTTTTTCGGGCATCGCCGGACAGGGGACAGTCGTCCCGCAACCGGCGCCACTGGAGAAACGATATGTCAGTCCTTGCCTGGATCGTTCTGGGCCTCATCGCCGGCTTCATCGCCAGCAAGCTCGTGAACCGGACCGGCGGCAGCCTGGTCTGGGACCTCGTGCTCGGCGTGATCGGCGCCTTCGTGGGCGGGTTCCTGTTCACCCGCTTCGGCGCCGCCGGCGTGAGCGGCCTCAACATCTATTCGATCCTCGTGGCGATCATAGGCGCCGTGGTGGTGCTGTTCATCTACCACGCTCTGGTCGGCCGCCGAGCCCTATAGCTCGTGCCGCTCCGGCCAGCCGGAGCCCGAGGAGAAAGAAGCGAAGCCCCGCCCCCGGGCGGCGGGGCTTTTTCTTGCCGCCTACCCGGGCCCGATCGGCACGCCCACCACCGCCTTCACGATCCAACGATCCTCCGGTCGGCCATAGCCATAGCCCGCCCCGAGGTTGAGGTCCCAGCGGCCAAGGCTGGTGTCGAGCACGAGGTAGGTCTGGTGGTCGGCCTCGGAGAGCCGCCCGAAGCGGCGCCCGCCGCCCAGGCCATTGTAGCTCTCCAGCCCGACGGAGGTCTTCTCGCCGATGCGATAGGCGGCTTTGGCGGCGAGCTGGAAGTCGACCGGCGTGTGCTCGGGGCCGGATACCATCCAGTCGACGTTCAGGTTGGCCGCCAGCGTCCAGGGCCCCTTACGCGCGCCCACGATGCCTTTCAGCTCGGCATTCCAGGGATTGATGTCGAGGTTCCTGGCGGCCTTCCCGATCTCGAAATTCAGGCCCCAGAACCAGTCCTGGTCCTTCGGACGCGGGGCCACCCACTTGATCCGCGCCTTGACGCCGCCCGCACGGAAGCTGCCGTCCCGGTCGATGGTGGCGAGCGGCAGATAGAGGCCAAGCTCGGTATCCGGATCGAGCGCATAGCTCCATTCGGGCGTAATGCGGGTGCGCCCTTCCGAGGCCTGCTCGCCAGGGAACTCGGGATCGACGCGGCCCTTGGGAACGTAGTTGAGGTGGACATCGAGGCCGAGCTCGTGCGGCGGGCCGATCTCGTCCATGTAGACCTGGATCTCCTCGTCGGCCGCCCGCGCCGATGACGCCGCGAGCACGGCCGTCGCGCTCGCCGCCGCCAAGACCGCTCCGCGGACGCTTCGCGCCATGCGCCACTCTCCCCCCGCCTTGCTGCGGAACGCAGAGCCTAGGCTGACGGTTGGCTGTCCGTCGACCTCGAAGGAGACCCCGATGGCTGACGACATCCGCAAGCGCGAGGACCGCGCGGGTCCGCAAACGGGCCACGGCGACGGCGCGGCCTACGGCTCCGGCTACGGGGCGGGCGGGCTGGGCTCGGGCGGCGACCGGGCCGACGGCGGCGAGGCGGGCGCGCGCCGCGACGGCTGGGATGCGCCCGGCGTGACCGCCGACGGCCATCGGACCGGCTCGCCGGACGACGGGCCGCGCACGGCGATGGATGGCGAAGGCGAGCCCGTTCCAGACCGCGACGCCGAGCCTCGGGACGACTGAGGCTCCCTGGCCTCAGTTCATGCCCGCCATCATCGTCGCATCCTCGCGGCGGGCGAGAATGACCGTCTGGGCATCGATCTTCCGCCCGGATTCGGCGAGCTCCAGATGGATGTGGTCGGTGATGCCGCCATAGCGCGCCTGCAGGCTGTGGGCCGTCCCGATCGGAGTCCCGAGCGCCACGCTGTTTCCCACCTCCACCACAGGGTCGACGTAGAACACCCGCGCCTCGATGTGCAGGGCGGGGTTGTCGATCTCCACGTACTTGAAGCGTGGGTCGCCCGGGTAGGCGTAGCCGATCTTCGAGACGAAACCCGAGATCGGCGCACTCACCGTCTGGCCGGCCCGGGAGTCGTAGTCGACGCCTTCGTGCGGACGGGTCCCGCCGTCGCGGCTGGCGTGGAAGTAGCCGTCGCCAAAGGCGTCATGCCCGCGCGGCGCCCGCCCGGTCGGATTGGCGAAGTCCGGCGCGCCGTCCCCATCCAGGTCGACGCCGTCCCAGGTCGGCTCCTCGGCTGTGTGCGGCGGCTGCGCCGCCCCTTGCTGCGGAGCCGCTGTGATCTGCAGCAAAGGCGCGGCCGGCGCGGAACTCCCGGCGCGGGCCGCGGCGTCCGCCACCCCGACCGACAGCACGACCGCGCCGAGGGCAAGGGCAAGAAGGCCCGGACCTCCTAGGGCGTGGGTGCGGCGATGAATGAGATTAACAAGCTCGGCTCTAGAACGAAGGGTCGGGCGCATGCGCGCTACATGCCGCAGACGTGCATCCATACTAATGTGTCATCTCGCCGCTAGCCATTACACGTTCGAGGCTACTGTCGCCTTCCTGACGTTTATTTAGAATTGCCAAGCTTTGTTTCTGAGTGCTGATCCACAGCGCCGCCCGTGGCGTGCCCGCCGAGTCGCCTAAGCCTGCGCCGCGCGACCCGCGGAGGCGCCGGCGATGCGGCCGAACACGGCCCCGGCCATCAGGCCCGTGCCCCCCGGATAGTTCTCGTAGAACAGCCCGCCCACGATCTCGCCGGCCGCGTACAGGCCGGGGATCGGCGCGAGGTCCACGTCCAGAACCTGGGCATCGCGATCGATGCGCAGGCCGCCGAAGGTGAAGGTGACGCCGCAGGTGACGGCGTAGGCCTCGAACGGCGGCTGGTCGAGGGTGTTGGCCCAGTTGGACTTCGGGATCGCCAGGCCTTCGGTGCGGCGGCCGTCCTTGACGTTGGGGTCGAAGGCGATATCGGTGCGCACCGCGGCGTTGTAGGCGCGGATCGTGGCGAGCGCGGCTGCCGCATCGACGTCCTCCAGCCCGGCGCAGAGCTCCTCCAGGGAGCCGGCCGAGACCTTGGTCACCTGCCGGATGCGGTATTCGTCGCGCAGCAGGTGGCGCACCTTGGCGTCGAAGACCTGCCAGGCGAACTGCCGCGGCTGCCTCAGGATCTCGCGGCCATACCTGGCGTAGGTGTAGTTGCGGAAGTCCGCGCCCTCGTCGAGGAACCGCTCGCCGCGGGCGTTCAGCATGATCCCGAACGGATAGGAGTGCTTCTGGAAGCCGTCGCCGACCGCGGGGTCGCCGAATTCCGGGGCGTTGCGCTCCCAGGCGACGGCATGGCAGCCGGACCACTGCCCGGCCGGCATGGCCCCGATCTCCAGCGCCATCCTGTGCCCGTCGCCGGTGTTGAAGCGCGTGCCGCGCACCTTGGCCAGATCCCAGCCGGGACCCAGGTAGCGCGTGCGCCACTCGACGTTGCCCTGGAAGCCGCCGCAGGCCAGCACCACGGCGTTCGCTGTGACCTCGCGCGTGCGGCCGGCCTGCCTGAGACACACCCCCCGCACGCCGCTGTCGCCGGCGATCAGCGAGACGACCCGCGCGCCATAGGCCACCTCGATGCTCTGCCCGGCGGCGATGCGCGTCCAGGCCTCCACCAGCCCCGGCCCGCCGCCATGCGCCTCGACCGTGAGCCCGCCCCAGAAGGTGAAGCGGCCGTCGATCTGGAACGCCTGCCGCCCCCAGATCGGCGCGAACCTGTGGCCCTGCTCGGCCATCCAGAGCATGGTCGGCCCGGAGCGCGTGACCAGCAGCTCGCACAGCTCAGGGTCGGTCCGGCAGTCGGT